>Ga0210402_10000754_pt1 | contig 35110 bp, 36 predicted proteins | sample IncBWC7MmetaG_FD_161055 | JGI IMG/M metagenome (GOLD analysis project Ga0210402, IMG submission 161055) | Forest soil microbial communities from Barre Woods Harvard Forest LTER site, Petersham, Massachusetts, United States - Inc-BW-C-7-M | ecosystem: Environmental > Terrestrial > Soil >...
CACATAACGCGCCAGGGCCTGGCCGCCAGCCCAGGCGAATGCCCAATAGGGGGGAGGAACGCCCATCGCTTCCAGCTCTTCCTCGGTCCTGCGCCACAAGGGCACGATCTCGGTGGCGAGATGAAGCCGCAGCTCCGGCGTCAGCGGCGGAGACATCAACACGGCGTTGGCGCGGATAAATTGGTCTGGAGTCATGATACCTGTGATTGCTGCCTTCCCGTCGCTCACCCAAGCTCGCGGCGTTCGTCGCTCGAAATGGTCCGCCGGACCATTTCGTTTGCTTACAGCAAACCGCTCCTCACCCAAACCAGGCGGCCGCGGAGAAGGCCGCTGCGATCAGGGCCCCGGTGGCGCGATTGGAGCGGAACAGCATCAGGCAATTATCGGCATTGTTGATATCTAGGCGCTTGACCTGCCACAGCATGTGCACGCCCGGCGCCAGCATCACCACGCCGAACGGCCAGCCGGCATGATCGGTGAAGCCGGATGCCAGGATCAGGGTGAAGGCGACCGCATAAAAGCGCAGGATCCATTTGCCGCTTTGCCCGCCCAGGAGAAGCGCGGTGGATTTGACGCCGATCAGGGCGTCGTCCTCCTTGTCCTGATGGGCATAGATGGTGTCGTAGCCAAGAGTCCAGAAGAACAGCCCGGCATAAAGATAGACATCGGCCAGGTCGAGCCGCCCGGTTTGTGCCGCAAATCCCAGCAGCGCGCCCCAGTTGAAAGTAAGGCCCAGCCAGGCCTGGGGCCACCAGGTGATGCGCTTCATGAAGGGATAGGCGATGACCAGCAGTAGTGAGGCCGCGCCAAGCCCCACCGCCAGCCAGTTGAATTGCAGCAGGATCACCAGCCCGATCAGGCACAGCGCGATGGTGAAGATCGCGGCCGCCGTCACGCTGATCGCGCCGGAGGGAATGGGCCGGCCGCGGGTGCGCGCCACAGAGGCGTCAAAATCCCGGTCGATGATGTCGTTGAAGGCGCAGCCCGCGCCCCGCATCACAATGGTGCCCAGCCCGAACAGCAGCACATAATAAAAGTCGCGCCAGTCGGTGAAATTGCGCTCGTCCGCGATGGCTCCCAGGATAAGGCCGAAGATACAGGGCCAGAACAACAGCCAGGCGCCGATTGGCCGGTCCAGCCTCATCAACTGCGCCCAAGGCTTGATCCCTGGCGGCAGGTGAGCGAACCAGTGGGACGTTACGGCGTCGGCGGGGGCTTGCGCGGAATGGGGCATGCGGGATCAAGTGTGGCATGACTGAAGACATTACAGAAGCGGGCGGCAGGCTGCGGCTGTATGTGGCCACGGACCTGGGGCCGTCCCTGACCGTCCCGCCGTCGGAGGCGCAGACACATTATCTTCTGCATGTGATGCGGGCCAAAGCGGGCCAGCGCGTGTCGCTGTTCAATGGCCGCGATGGCGAATGGCTGGCCGAAATAAAAGCGGCCTCCAAGCGCGGCCTCAGCTTGACCTGCCTGAAACAGACGCTGGGCCAGGCGGGCGTACCGGACCTGTGGCTGGCTTTCGCGCCCATCAAGAAGACGCCCAGCGATTATCTGGCCCAGAAAGCGACGGAACTTGGGGTATCGGTGCTTCAGCCGATCTTCACAAGGCGCACCATCGTCGCGCGGGTCAACGCAGAGCGCATGACGGCCAATGCGGTGGAAGCGGCGGAACAATCGGGACGGCTAAGCGTGCCGGAAATACGTGAAGCGGTGAGTCTTGAGAAATTATTGGCGGCCTGGCCGAAAGAGCGGCGCGTCTTCTTCTGTGATGAGGTCGGTGCAACAGCGACGGCCGGTGACGCCGTGCCGCTGGCGAAAGCGGCGCGCGCCGCGCCCGCCGCCATTTTCACCGGACCGGAAGGCGGCTTCGATCCGGCGGAGCGCGACATGTTGCGCGCGCAGTCCTTCGTCACTCCCGTGACACTTGGGCCGCGAATTCTTCGCGCCGATACCGCCGCGCTGGCGGCGCTGGCAATCTGGCAGGCGGTAGCTGGCGATTGGGTATAAGCTTTGGGTAAATGGAGATGCGACATGGTCCTGAAATTCGCGGCGGCGCTGGCATTGGCCTGTGGCTTCTGGACCAGCGCGGCATGGGCGGATGAAACCTCCGACGACATCAAATGCCTGGCGGTGAGCCTGAAGCTCAGCGCCTCCGATGATCCGGACAACCAGTCGGCGGGCATGCTCTCGACCATGTATTGGCTGGGCAGGCTGGACGGCATCGTGCCCAGGCCGGATCTGGAGAAACAAATGCAAGCCGGCGCTTTTGACATGCGGCCGGTCGATGAAAAAGCCGAGGCGGTGCGCTGTACCGCCGCGCTGCAGTCGCGCGGCGAGACGCTGACCAAATTGGGCCAGGAACTGGACCAACGGCAGAATTCAAATTGACCGTGAGCATCCTCATGGTTCGTCAGGCTCACCATGAGGACAATATTTCATCCTCACCCTGAGCTTGTCCAAGAGTGAAGACAAGTTACGCATACCGCTTGTCGTAGACGCCGTCATAGCGCCGCCAGATATCCCAGAAAGCCGGCGGGGTTTCGCCTTTGGCCCGGTATTCCAGAACGTCGAGATGGCTGTGCCAGCCGCCCGACACCCCCAGCATGATGCCGCGGTTGGGAATCTTGCTGTGGGTGAGGGTGAGGCGGACCTTGTTGTCCCTGGGGTCGCCCTCCTGCGTCAGCTTGAATTCCACTTCCGAGACCTCGTTCGGGTTTTTTTCTCCTCCGAAGGTGAAGGCGAGCCGGTGCGGCGGTTCCAGCGCCAGCAGGGTGTTGGTTGAGCCGTGACCGTTCTTGTCCATCTCCTTCATGCGCTCGGGCGGCTCGGTGCTGTGCGGCGACAATTCGCTGTGCTTGAAGCGCATATGGAATGTCTCGCCCACTTTTGCGGGCAGATCGCCGGAAGCGAACCATTCGCCCCGCTTCTTGCCGTCGGCGACATAATCCCAGATCTTCTCGATCGGTCCCGGCAGAATCCGCACGAACTGAATCGTATGGTCGTCAAATTTCCTTGCGAACGCGTCCATCACATCACCCTTTCATTTTTTTGGCAGTTTTTGCAGGTCCACGCCATAAAGCGCGGCATTTTTTTGAAACAGATCACTGCGTTTGGGGAATTCGCCTCTCAGACCCGCTTCGATCAGGTCCAGCATGGTGTGCCAGCCCATCGTGGTCTGTTTCTGCATCGCTTCGGGAATGGGGCGGTGGGTGAGGGTGAGGCTGGTGCCGCCATCAGCCGGCTCCAGCGCAAGCTCGATATAGGATATCGGCCATTGCGAAACTGTCTCGCCCGGCGCAAACACGTTCCAGGTGTAGCCCAGCAGTTTTTCCGGCCGCCATGCCGTCACCACGCCCCGGATATGTCCGCCCATCAACGTGACTCTGCCGCCTTCACGCGGCTCGATGCTGCCATCGCCATACCATTCGGGCAGTAGCGCGGCATCGGTGAGAAATTGCCAGACGCGGGCCACCGACCCGCCTCTCCCGCGCCCGTCAGGGCTGGCGGGGGAGGCGGCCGTAGCAGCGCCCTCGCTGCGAAGGCCGAAGGGGGAATGAAAATGCCGCACGAAGCGCACCGCGCTTTCGGGAATGACTTCACCCTTGAAGTGGGCGCCATTCACGACTTGTCTCTCTTCAGCGCTTCCTCCAGCGCATCCAGCTTGGGGTTCCAGAAGGCGCGGATGCGGGCGATCCACTCCGACAACTCGTCCACGCCCTCCGGGTTCAGTTGGTAGATCCGCCGCTGCTTGTCGGCGCGTACGCTGACCAGCCGCGCCCCTTTCAGGGTTTTCAAATGCTGGGACACCGCCGGAGGGCTGAGCTTGAAACGGCTGGCAATCTCTCCCGACGACAGCGCGCCGCCGGCCAGCATCACAACGATGCGCTGCCGGGTGGGATCGGCCAAAGCTGACAGGGAATTGGCGGCCAGACCGTTCATTGGACAATATTTGCGTATTTACTTAATTAAGTCAATAAGCAAATAATGACCACCTCATCTTGCGTGGTTCCCGGGCGATGCCTAAGTACGCCGCTGCTCTCCTTGAGAATTGTCCCGCATGTCCATCCCGCAGTCCGCCGGCGGCCCGATCCAGAGCCGCGACGATCTGGTGCGGCACCTCTCCCAGGGGTCCAAGCCGCGTGAGGCATGGCGCATCGGAACCGAGCACGAGAAATTCGTCTACGACCTCAAGACCCACAAGCCGCTCGCCTATGACAGCAAGCCCGGCATCCGCCAGCTGCTGGAAGGAATGGCGCGCTTTGGCTGGAAGCCGATTTTGGAAGGCGGCAATATTATCGGCCTCACCCAGGACGGCGCCTCGCTGAGCCTGGAGCCGGGCGGGCAGTTCGAGCTTTCCGGCGCGCCGCTGAGGACCATCCATGAAACCTGCGCCGAAGTGGATACCCATCTGCTGCAGACCCGCGAAGTGGCGGCCGAGATCGGCGCCGGCGTGCTGGGCTTCGGTTTCGCGCCGACCTGGCGGCTGGACGAAGTGCCGGTCATGCCCAAGGGACGCTATGGCATCATGCGCCGCTATATGCCACGCGTCGGCGGCTATGGCCTGGACATGATGTTCCGCACCTGCACCGTGCAGGTGAATCTGGATTTCGAATCCGAAGCCGACATGGTGAAGAAATTCCGCGTCGGCCTGGCGCTGCAGCCCGTCACCACTGCCCTGTTCGCCAACTCGCCCTTCCGCGAAGGCCGGCCCAGCGGCTTTCTGTCCTATCGCGCCCAGGTGTGGAGCGATGTGGACAATGCCCGCGCCGGAATGCTGCCATGGGTGTTCGAGGCCGGCATGGGCTTCGAGCGCTATGTGGATTACGCGTTGGATGTGCCGATGTATTTCGTCTATCGCGACGGAAAATATATCGATGTGGCGGGCAGGAGCTTCCGCGATTTCTTAGGCCGGAAGATTTCCGAGGTGGCGCATATCGAACCCTCGATGAGCGACTGGGCCGATCACCTCACCACCATCTTCCCGGAAGTGCGGCTGAAGCAGTTCCTGGAAATGCGCGGCACCGATGGCGGCCAGTGGCGGCGCATCTGCGGCATGCCCGCGCTGTGGGTGGGATTGCTATACGACAGCGTGGCGCTGGACGCTGCCTGGGACCTGGTCAAGGACTGGACGGCCGAGGAACGCCAGGCGATGCGCGATGCGGTGCCGCGGTTGGGATTCAAGACGCCGTTCCGCAAGGCCACGGTGCATGAGCTGGCGCACCGCATGCTGGAGATTTCCACCGCCGGCCTCAAGCGCCGCGCCGCGATGGACGGGGGCGGCATGAGCGAGGACGGCTTCCTCAATCCGGTGCGGGAGCTGGTGTCGCGCGGCTATACGCGGTCGGAGGAGATGCTGAAGAATTACTACGGCGTCTGGGGCAAGGATTTGGCGCAGTTGTTTATCGAGTACAATTTCCTGTAATTACTTCCGGCGAATCCGCCACGCCGTCAGCATCAGCGCCAATCCGATCAGCGCCACCACGATGCCGCGCTCGACCCAGTCGCGCTGGTCGATCATGAAGCTCTCCCGCGGCCAATGGACCACGCCCGCGCCCTGCAGGGTGAAGAGCGCCCCGAAAGCAAAAACCGCAATTCCGGCCAGAAGAATGAGCGCGGGTTTCATTTCTTGTCCTCGGTCCCCCTCTTATCCTCAGGTAAGGGGATGAATTCCTTGTCGTCGCCGGGGATCAGGCCGAACTTGCCCTCTTTCCACTCCTGCTTGGCGCGCTCTATGCGCTCCCGGGATGAGGAAACAAAGTTCCACCAGAGATGGCGCGGCCCGTCCAGCGGCGCGCCGCCGAACAGCATCACCCGGGCGGGCGCGTCGGCGAACATGGAAACCTGCTCGTCCTTCTCCAGCACCAGCATCATGCCCGCGCTGTGGATGTCGCCGTTGACCTGGACCTGGCCTTCGGTGATGAAGATGGCGCGCTCTTCATGTTCGCCGGGATAAGTAAGGGCGCCGCCGGTATCGAAGCGCGCATCGGCATAGAAGATCGGCGAGAAAACTTTGACCGGGGCGCTGAGGCCGAAACCGTTGCCTGCGATCAGCCGCAGCTTCACGTCCTGCCGCTCCATCTCAGGCAATTGCTCCGCCTTGAAATGCTGGAAATGGGGTTCGGCCTCCTCGTCGGCGGTGGGAAGGCCGACCCAGGTCTGGATGCCGTGCAGGCGATGGCCGGCGGCGCGCGTCTCCGGGCCGGTGCGCTCGGAATGGGCGATGCCGCGTCCGGCGGTCATCCAATTGACGTCGCCGGGCCTGATCTCCTGCGCCGAGCCCAGCGTGTCGCGGTGCATCTGGGCGCCCTCGAACAGATAGGTGACGGTGGCAAGCCCGACATGGGGATGCGGCCGCACATCGATCCCCTTGCCGGGCGCGAAGGCCACCGGTCCGAAATAATCGAAGAACAGGAAAGGTCCCACGCTGCGGCGCCTGGCGTCGGGCAGCAGGCGGGTGACGAAGAATCCGTCGCCCAGATAATGGGTCTTGCCTTCGAGTGCGATCATGGGATGAGCCTAGCGCCTGGACTTTGCCGGTTACAGGGGATTTTTGTGCTTGGCCGTCAACTCTTCCAACCAATGCTGCAGGAAATCCTGTTCGGTCGAAGGAACATTGACGAAGGCGGCTACCACTGTGGCGCCCTCCGCCGGCTCGATGACGATGTCAAGCGGCGCGTAGAGATGAGGAAAATCGTCATTGCGGGTGGCCGAATGTTCATATTTGAGCGCGCTACCGAGGCTCGCCGCCCTGACCGCGACAATCACCACCGCCCAGGCTCCCCAATAATGGAGGCGCAAGGTTTCCGGCAATTGCGCTGCCGTGGAAAAATGCAGGAAGCCGTCGCGATTGTCATGCTCCGAGCCGTAATAGATGCCCGCTTTTTCGGCTTCCTCCCACTCCTCCGGCTTGATGATCTTGTAGATCAACTCAGTCATCGGTTTTGCCGCTGCGCCAGCGCCAACCGCCTTCCGTCTTGAGATAGGTGATCACCGAGAAGGCGACCAGGATGATCGCCGCGCCCGACAGCGCCACCAGCATGCCGGCATGTTTGTCGGGAATCTGTTGCGCTTCAATCACCACCGCGAAGACCAGCGCCACGGCAACCAGGGTCAACAGCCAGCCCTGCCAGGTATTGGGCGTGGCGCCATAGCCGAAGGTTTTTTGCCGGAACCAGTATTTGGGCATCTTCAGGCTGCAGCCGCCGTGCCGCCCACTGTCAGCCCGTCCAGCCGTAATGTCGGCTGGCCCACGCCCACCGGCACGCTCTGGCCGTTCTTGCCGCAGGTGCCGATGCCGGTATCCAGCTTCATGTCGTTGCCGATCATGGAAACGCGGGTGAGGCATTCCGGACCGGAGCCGATCAAGGTCGCGCCCTTGATCGCCGCACCCAGCTTGCCATTCTCGATCTTATAAGCCTCGGTGCAGCTGAAAACGAATTTGCCGTTGGTGATGTCCACCTGGCCGCCGCCGAAATTCACCGCATAGATGCCGTTCTTGACGCTTTCCAGGATTTCCTTCGGGTCCCTGTCGCCGCCCAGCATATAGGTGTTGGTCATGCGCGGCATGATGGTGGAGGAATAACTCTGCCGCCGCCCATTGCCGGTGGGCGCCATGCCCATCAGCCGGGCATTCTGCCGGTCCTGCATATAGCCTTTGAGGATGCCGTCCTCGATCAGCACGGTGCGCGATGTCGGCGTGCCTTCATCGTCGATCGAGAGTGAGCCGCGCCGCCCGTCCATGGTGCCGTCATCCACAACCGTCACGCCCGGCGCCGCGACGCGCTCACCCAACAGCCCGGCAAATGCGCTGGTCTTCTTGCGGTTGAAATCGCCTTCCAGCCCATGGCCGATGGCTTCGTGCAGAAGGATGCCCGGCCAGCCCGGCCCCAGCACCACCGTCATCTCGCCGGCGGGGGCGGGAACCGAGTCCAGATTGGCCAGCGCGATGCGCAGGGCCTCGTCCACCGCGGCGCGCCAATAGGCGGGATCGATATAGGTTTCATAGCCGCCGCGGCCGCCGCCGCCGAAGCCGCCGGTTTCCTGGCGGCCATCCTGTTCCACCACCACCGAGACATTGATCCTGACCAGCGGGCGGATATCGGAATAATGCTCCCCGCCCGCCCGCATGATCTCGATGCGTTGCCATTCGCCCGAAAGCGACGCGGAAACCTGGCGCACGCGGCCGTCACGCCCCCGCGCATATTCGTTCATCTCTTCCAGCAGCTTTACTTTTTTCTCGAAGCCCGCGGTCTGGAGCGGATCGAGATCGGTATAGAGCTTCACATTGCTGCGGGCAGGCCCGGCCGCCGCCATGCCGGAATAGCCGCCGGACACGGCCCGCACCGTGCGGGCAGCGCGCGCGATGGCGTCTTCCGAGAGTTCGGTGGCATGGGCATAACCGGTGGCTTCCCCCGCCACCGCCCGAAGGCCGAAGCCCTGGCTGGTGTCGAAGGTGGCGGCCTTCAGGCGGCCATCGTCGAAGGAGAATGATTCGCTCTGGCTGTATTCCAGGAACAGTTCGCCGTCATCGGCGCCGGCAAGAGCCTGGTCCAGCGTGTCCTGGACCTTGGACCGGTCCATGCCGGTGCGGGAGAAAAACAGGTCGGTATCGGACATGACGGCTCCTGATCTGCTCCGGGGATCTTCCGGAAAAACGCGGCAAAAAGCCCCGCGACGGCCCTAGATATCGTGCCAACCGGACCGGCAAACAAGCCGGGGCGGGCTTTTCCGCTCGTGCCACGCTGTGCCGTATCGGTTATAAACAGGACCGTGCCATAAGGTCGCAATGACTTTAAGGGCTTAACCCCTCTAAATCCCCGCCAGAATCTTTGAAACGCGCGGGGTTTCGGTTCCCCGGCGCGGGCTTTTTGCGAGGTCGCCTTATGCCATTTGGGAAAACTATGACGGGCAGGAAATCCGGGATCGGCGCTTTACTCACCCTCGTCTTGGCGGGCGCCGCCACGGCCGCGGTGGCGCTGCCGGTCGACTGGCAGACGGGCTTTCAGCCATCCGCCTCGCCGGTGATGGACCAGATCGAGAGTTTCCATCACGAGCTGTTCTATATCATCACCGCGGTTTCGCTGTTCGTGCTGGCCCTTTTGGTCTGGATCGTGATCAAGTTCCGCGCCAGCGTGAATTCCGTCCCGTCCAAGGTTCATCACAACACCCTCCTGGAAGTGGCCTGGACCCTGATCCCGGTGATCATCCTGGTGGTGATCGCCATTCCGTCCTTCAAGCTGCTCTATTACGAAGCGGAAATTCCCAATCCCGATGTGCATATCCGCGCCATCGGCAAGCAGTGGTTCTGGACCTATGAATATCCCGGCGCCGATGCCGGCTTCAGCTATGACAGTCTGGGACTGTCGGACGCCGACGCCGCCAAGAAAGGCGAGCCGCGCCTTCTGGGCGTGGACAATATCCTGGAAGTGCCGATCAACAAGGTGGTCGAGATCGAGACCACCGGCGCCGACGTGATCCATAGCTGGACCATCCCCCAGTTCGGCGTGAAGATGGACGCGGTTCCCGGCCGTCTCAACCATACCTGGTTCAAGGCCACCCAGCTCGGCGTCTTCTACGGCCAATGCTCAGAGCTGTGCGGCGCCCGCCACGCCTATATGCCGATTGAAGTCAAAGTGGTGAGTGACGCCGATTACGCCGACTGGCTTGCCGCCTCGAAAAAGAAATTCGCCGCTCTCGACGTACCCACCCGCGTCGCCGCGAAATAGGACAGACCGCCATGACCGATGTAGCCTTCGACGCGCCTCACGAACACCACCATCATGGCGGCGGCGAGCATGCCCACACCCCTACCGGCTGGCGGCGATTTGTCTATTCCACCAACCACAAGGACATCGGCACCATGTATCTGGTGTTCGCGGTCATCGCGGGGCTGCTCGGCGGATTCTTCTCGATGATGATGCGGGCCGAGCTGATGTATCCGGGCCTGCAGATATTCAAGGAGCCGCACACCTTCAACGTCTTCGTCACCGGCCATGGCCTGATCATGGTGTTCTTCATGATCATGCCCGCCATGATCGGCGGCTTCGGCAACTGGCTGGTGCCGCTGATGATCGGCGCGCCAGACATGGCCTTCCCGCGCATGAACAATATTTCCTTCTGGCTGCTGCCGATCTCTTTTCTGTTCCTGGTTCTCTCCATGTTCGTCGAGGGTGACTCGGGCGGCATCGGCGTGGGCGGCGGCTGGACGCTCTATGCGCCGCTTTCCACCTATGGTTCGCCCGGCCCGGCGATGGACTTTGCCATCTTCTCGCTGCATCTGGCCGGTGCCTCCTCGATCCTGGGCGCGATCAACTTCATCACCACCATTTTCAACATGCGCGCGCCGGGCATGACCCTGCACAAGATGCCGCTGTTCGTCTGGTCCATTCTGGTGACGGTGTGGCTACTCTTGCTGTCGCTGCCGGTGCTTGCGGGCGCCATCACCATGCTGCTGACCGACCGCCATTTCGGCACCTCCTTCTTCAACGCGGCGGGCGGCGGCGATCCGATCCTTTACCAGCATCTCTTCTGGTTCTTCGGCCATCCGGAAGTTTATATTCTCATTCTTCCCGGCTTTGGCATGGTCAGCCAGATCGTCGCCACCTTCTCCAAACGGCCGGTGTTCGGCTATCTGGGTATGGCCTACGCCATGGTCGCCATCGGCTTTATCGGCTTTTTGGTCTGGGCGCATCACATGTACACGGTGGGCCTGTCGGTCGACACCAAGGCCTATTTCGTCTTCGCCACCATGGTCATCGCGGTGCCCACCGGCATCAAGGTGTTCAGCTGGATCGCCACCATGTGGGGCGGCTCCATCGAGTTCAAAACCCCGATGCTGTGGGCCACCGGCTTTATTTTCCTGTTCACGGTCGGCGGCGTCACCGGCGTGGTGCTGGCCAATGCCGGCGTGGATGTTGTGCTGCAGGACACCTATTACGTGGTGGCGCACTTCCATTACGTACTGAGCCTGGGCGCGGTGTTCGCGATCTTCGGCGGTTTCTATTTCTGGTTCCCGAAAATTACCGGCTATATGTACAATGAAATGCTGGGCAAGCTGCATTTCTGGGTCACCTTTGTCGGCGTCAATATCGCCTTCTTCCCCATGCATTTCCTGGGGTTGGCGGGCATGCCGCGCCGCTATGCCGACTATCCCGACGCCTTCGCGGGCTGGAACTTCGTCGCCTCCATCGGCGCCTTTATCGCCGGTTTCGGGGTGCTGATCTTCCTGGTCATGCTGGCGGAAGCCTTCGCCAAGAAGCGCTTGGCGGGAGACAATCCCTGGGGCGTGGGCGCGACGACATTGGAATGGACGCTGCCGTCACCGCCGCCTTTCCACCAGTTCAACGAACTGCCGCACATCCATTAGGAATCCGTGAGAATGGCGATTGCCGAATCCTTTGCCTATCCCAGGGTCACCACGGTCGGAGATTTTTTCGCGCTCCTGAAGCCGCGCGTGATGTCGCTGGTCGTGTTCACGGGGCTGGCCGGGATCATTGTGGCGCCGGGGCATGTCCATCCGCTCACCGCCTTCACGGCGCTGCTCTGCATCGCCGTTGCGGCGGGCGCCTCGGGCGCGCTCAATATGGCCTATGACAGCGACATTGACGGGTTGATGAGCCGCACCGCCACCCGCCCCATTCCCATGGGACATATCGCCCGCGAAGACGCCATGGCGTTCGGCTGGGCGCTGGCGGCGATGGCGGTGGCCACCATGTGGCTATACGTGAATGTCCTGGCGGCGTCGCTGCTGGCCTTCACCGTCTTCTTCTATGTCGTGGTCTATACCCTCTGGCTCAAGCGCCGTACGCCGCAGAATATCGTGATTGGCGGATTGGCGGGGGCGCTGCCGCCCGCCATTGGCTGGGCTTCTGTGACGGGATCGCTTTCGCTCCAGCCACTGGTGCTGGTGGCGATCATCTTCCTATGGACGCCGCCCCATTTCTGGGCTCTGTCACTGTGGCGCTCCGAGGATTATGCCCGCGCCGGAATCCCGATGATGCCGGTGGTCAAGGGCAAACCTGCCACCCGCCGCATGATTCTGATCTACACCATCCTTCTGGCGCCGCTGGGCGTCGTGCCCGCCTTTATCGGCCTGGGCGGCATGTTCTATCTGATTGCCTCGGCCAGCATGGGCTTCTGGATGCTTGCGGGCGCCTTCGCCACCTGGCGTGAGCGCGATACGGCGCGCGAGCCTTCGGCGCGGCGGCTATTCGGGGTTTCGCTTTTGTATGTGTTCGTTCCCTTTGCCGCGCTGATCGTTGAGCGCCTTCTGCATCTCGCACCCCTGTGGACATGAGAGATGACAAGAGAGCAGCAAAGGAACGCCGCAAACGCAACATTGTCCTGGCGCTGGTGCTGGGCGCATTCGCAATTTTGTTTTACCTGATGTCGATCGTGCAATGGCATGAGCATTTCGGCCACTAGGAAATGTCAGTAGAGAGGGTTCTTTCATGAGCGGTGACGCGAAGCACGATTATCATCTGGTGGACCCCAGCGCCTGGCCGATCGTGGGCTCGCTGGGCGCCATGACCATGCTCGGCGGCGCCGTGTTCTGGATGAACAAGGATTATGGCGGCTTCTTTCACCTGCCGGTGAACGGCCAGCCTTATATCTTCCTCATCGGCCTGGGCCTGGTGCTCTACACCATGGTCGGCTGGTGGCGCGACGTGATCAATGAATCGGTGGTGCAGGGCCTCCACACCCCGGTGGTCAAGCTGCATTTGCGCTACGGCATGCTGCTGTTCATCGCCTCGGAAGTGATGTTCTTCGTCGCCTGGTTCTGGGCCTTCTTCAATTCGGCGCTGTTCTTCAACGATGTCGGCATCGGCTCCTGGCCGCCCGCCGGCGTCGTCACCTTGAGCCCCTGGCACTTCCCGCTGCTCAACACCATGCTGCTGCTCACCTCGGGCACCTCGGTGACCTGGGCGCATCACGTGATCCAGAGCGGCGGCCCGCGCAAGGATGCCGTGCTGGCGCTGATCATCACCATCCTCCTGGGCGCCTCCTTCACCGGCGTGCAGGCCTATGAGTATGCCCATGCCCCTTTTACCTTCGGCTTTAACCACCTGGCGCTGGTGCCCTTCACCGATGCGGCGCATGCCAGCCTCGCGGTCGGCGCGGGCAATCTGCAGGCGATTTACGGTTCGACCTTCTTTATGGCGACGGGCTTCCACGGCGCCCATGTGCTGATCGGCACCACCTTCCTGATCGTCTGCCTGTTCCGCGCCATGGCCGGCCAGTTCACCCCCACCCGCCATTTCGGCTTTGAGGCGGCGGCCTGGTACTGGCACTTCGTCGACGTGGTGTGGCTGTTTCTGTTCGCCTGCATATATGTATGGGGCGCGGGCCCCGTTACGGTCGGCTAGTCGTAGCGGTTAAAATACCCGACTGGGGCGTCGAAAGGCTCGACCGTACTTCCTGTATGGCCATCGCCTTTCTCCTGCCATTCGTGCATTTTTCCTCGCCACGACCGAGACCATCTTGATGGCAATTTCGTCCTCCACCGCCAAAGAATGCCTCCTCGGCCTCTGTCCGCAATGCGGCCAGGGACCGCTGTTCAACGGCTATATCGAGATCAGGAAAAACTGTCCGTCCTGCGGGCTGGACTATGCCGTGTTCGACGCCGGCGACGGTCCTGCGGTGTTCGGCATCTTGATCGTCGGCGCAATCGTCTGTGCCCTGGCGCTGTATGTGGAATTTCATTTCCACCCGCCCATGTGGGTCCATTTGGTGCTGTGGGCTCCGCTGATCCTCATTCTTACTCTGGGATTCCTGCGCCTGACAAAATCCACCCTGCTGGTGCTGCAATTCAAGCACAAGGCGGGCGAGGGGAGGCGGTCCTGATTCGCTTCCGGCCTTACCCTGGCCTCACCATCGCGACGTTGATCCTGGTGGCGATCCTGTGCGGCCTGGGTGTGTGGCAGATGCAGCGGCTAACCTGGAAAGAGGCGCTGATCGCCACGGTCGGCGGTCATATGAGGGCGCCGCCTGTATCGCTGGACGAAGCGCTGCATATGAGCGCTGACGACGTTCAGTACCGCAATGTCGCGCTCAATGGGCGCTTTGACAATTCAAAGGAAGCTTACGTCTTCACCACGGGCGCGGGCGGCGAACCGGTTTATCATGTCCTGACGCCCTTCATCACCGGTGATGGACGCACCCTGATGGTGGACCGGGGCGAGATTCCGCAAGACAAGCTCCCGCCGCAAAGCCGTACCGCCGTGGACGGCGCCACGCAGGTGGTGGGCGTGTGGCGCGTGCCGGATTCACCCGGCTTCTTCACCCCCAAACCCGAGCCCGCGCGGCATGTCTGGTATGCGCGCGACCTGGCCGGAATCGCGGCAGCGGACCGCGTCAAACTGGCTGCCCCGGTGGTGATCGAGGCCGATAGCCAGCCCAATCCCGGCGGCTGGCCCCGGGGCGGACAGACGGTTGTGGATTTCCCCAACAACCACCTCTCCTATGCCGTCACCTGGTTTGGACTTGCGGCGGGGCTGATCGGCGTCTATTTCGCCTACCATATCTCCAAAGGGCGTTTGGCCCTGACATAAAGAGGCAGGCTGGGTCTGCTGTAGAACGAGGCGAATTTGGATTTCATCTCGACCCGTGGCGGCGCGCCGCGCGCCAACTTCGCCGAAGTGTTGCTGGCCGGCCTGGCGCCGGACGGCGGGCTCTATATGCCCGTGGAGTGGCCGCAGCTGAGCCAAAGCGAGATCGCCGCTTTTTCCGGCCAGCGCTATCAGGATGTAGCCTTCGAGATTCTCAGGCGTTTCACCGGCAAGGCTTTTGCCGCCGCCGATCTCAGGGCCGATATTGAATCCGCCTATGTGGGCTTTGATTCTCCCGTCATTGCGCCGCTTTCGGAAATTGGAAAAGACACCTGGCTGCTGGAATTGTTTCACGGCCCCACCTTTGCCTTCAAGGATATCGCCCTGCAGGTGCTGGGCCGGCTCTTTGCCCGCGCCCTCAAAGCGCGCGGTGACAGCGCCACTGGCAGCGGCCGCGCCACCATCGTCGCCGCCACCTCCGGCGACACCGGCTCTGCGGCCATCGCGGCCTTGGGCGGCCTTGCCAATATCGAAGTCTTTGTCCTGCATCCCAAGGGCCGCATTAGCGACGTCCAGCGCCGCCAGATGACCACCAGCCCCCACGCCAATGTGCACAATATCGCGCTGGAAGGCAGTTTCGACGACGCCCAGGCGCTGGTGAAGGGCCTGTTCGCGCAAAGTGAATTCGCCAAAGAGATCGGCCTCACCGCCGTCAATTCGATCAACTTCGTCCGCATCGCGGCCCAGGCGATTTATTACTTCACTGCCACCGCCCAGCTGGGTCGCCCGGTGAATTTCGTGGTGCCGACCGGAAATTTTGGCGACATTTTCGCGGGCGAAGCCGCCACCCGCATGGGTCTTGGCATCGGGCGGCTGGTCATCGCTACCAACCAGAACGACATCATGGCCCGCGCTCTGAATGAAGGCGTCTATGCGGCGGGCGCGGCGTATCACACCTTTAGTCCCTCCATGGACATCCAGGTTGCCTCCAATTTCGAGCGGGCACTGTTCGAGGCGTCCGATCGCGACAGCGACTGGACAGCGGCGGCGATGAGCGACTTTGCCCGCGACCGCAAACTCGCATTGCCGGCTATGGTGCTGAACGAGCTGCGCTCCCGCTACAGCGCCTTCGCCAGCAACGATGCCGAAACGCTCGCCACCATCAGGCGCGTCCATGCCGAAACCGGACGCATCCTCGATCCCCACACCGCGGTTGCCGCCGCCGCCGCGGCGCGGTTTGAAGGCGGTCCCAAAGTGGTCCTCGCCACCGCTCACCCCGCCAAATTTCCCGATGCGGTGCGGCAGGCCATCGGGCAGGCGCCCCCAGTCCCCCCCGCCCTGGCCGCCTTGGAAAAACTGCCGGAAAAGCTGGATGTTTTGGAAAGCAAGCTTCCTTTGCTTGCCCAGTTCATATCTTCTAGACTGCCGGGATGAAGCTAGAAATATCAAGTCTTTCCAATGGTTTGACAATCATCACGGATCCGATGGCCGGGCTGGAAAGCGCCGCCCTCGGGGTCTGGGTGGGTACCGGTTCGCGCAACGAAACCCCGGCTCAGATGGGCATCTCCCACATGCTCGAACACATGGCGTTCAAGGGCACCTCCACGCGCAGCGCCCGCCAGATCGCCGAAGAGATCGAAGCGGTGGGCGGCTACCTCAACGCCTATACCAGCCGCGAACAGACCGCCTTCCACGCCCGGGTGCTGAAATCCGACGTGGCACTGGGCCTGACGCTGATCGCCGATATTCTCACCGCCTCGGTCTATGACGCGGCGGAACTGGAGCGCGAACGCCAGGTGGTGTTGCAGGAGATCGGCCAGGCGCATGACACGCCCGATGACATTATTTTCGATCATTTGCAGAGCGTGATTTATCGCGGCCAGGCGCTGGGCTGGCCCATCCTGGGCGAGGCGGCGACAGTGTTGGCCTTCAGGCCTGACGACCTGCGCCTTTATGCCGGTCAGCGCTACCGCGCCGAAGGCATGACTCTGGTGAGTTCCGGCGCCGTCGCCCATGACGAGATCGTGGCGCTGGCGTCCGAGAAATTCGCCGCCCTGCCGACCGGCGGCGCCGGGGCATTCGAAAAGGCACGCTATATCGGCGGCGACATGCGGGTGGACGAGGACCTGGAGCAGGCGCACATCGCTTATGCCTTTCCCGGCATCTCGGCGCGCGATCCGGATTTCTACACCTCCCAGCTTTACGCCATGGTGCTGGGCGGCGGCATGTCGTCCAGGCTTTTCCAGGAAGTGCGCGAGAAGCGCGGCCTCTGCTATTCCATCTATGCCTTCACCAACAATTTCCAGGATGGCGGCTTCACCGGCATCTATGTCGGCACCAGCGAGAAGGACGCGGGCGAGGTTTCCGCGGTGATCGCGGGCGAAATGGAGGCGATGACCGCCGCGATCAGTGACGCCGAACTGGCGCGCGCCAAGGCGCAGTTCAAATCCAGCCTGCTGATGGGTCTGGAGCGGCCTGGCACCCGCAGCGAAAGCATCGCCGGGCAGATATTCGCCCTGGGCCGCGTCCAGCCCGTGACCGAAATCGTGGAAAGGATCGAGGCGGTTGACGTGGAAAACGTCAAGCGCTTTGCCCGCTTCACCATGCAGGCGCCTTCCATCGCCGCCCTCGGCCCTGTGGGCCGGCTGGAATCCCACGCCAAATTTTCCGCCCGCTTCTCACCGCGCGATAAAATGCATGCCGCCGAATGACGCCACCTTTCCGCGCATTGCCCAGCGCCCGACCCGGTCAAAAAAGGCCATCGGCGCGATGATGCAGTCACGCCCCATGGCTTTCATGCGCGGGCTGACCTTTCCCGGCGGCCAGCAGCCTGTCATTCAGGGGCAGGGGGTCTATCTGCGCTATCCGCGCATCGCCGATTTTCACAATTGGGCGGCGCTCAGGGGCGAGAGCCGCGAATTTCTCACCAAGTGGGAACCGGTCTGGGCCGAGGATGAACTGACCCGCGGCGCCTTCCGCCGCCGCATCAAGCGCTATCACAAGGAAACGCGGCTCGACTCCGCCTATGTGTTTTTCGTTTTTCGCAAGGCGGACGACCGGCTGATGGGCGGTTGCACTCTTTCCAATGTGCGGCGCGGCGTGACCCAATGCTGCGCCCTGGGATACTGGATCGGAGCGCGCTTTGCCCGCCAGGGGTTCATGAACGACGCCTTGGCAGCCTTGATCCCTTTTGTGTTCAAAACCTTGGGCATGCATCGGATCGAGGCCGCTTGCGTGCCGGAAAACCAGCCATCGCGCAATCTCCTGGGCAAGCTCGGCTTCCGCGAGGAAGGGCTAGCCAGGCGATACCTGCTGATCAACGGCCAATGGAGCGATCACATTCTTTACGCCCTCCTGGAAGACGAAGCCCGCCCCAAACTGGGCGCCGCCGGCTAGCCGGCCCCTGAAAGAGATCGATGAGAGCGGCCATAGGCGCATTTGTGTTCTGCATGCTGGCCGGAACCGGTCTCTGCATCGCCCAGTCTGTCGCGCCGCCTGCTGCTCCGCCCGCCGCCCCACCAGCTTCACTGCCGGTGATGACGCCGCATCAGGTCAATTTCGCCGCCACCGACAACGTCATCGTGCTGCGCTCGTCGCTCACGCCGTACCATGCGCCGGGCGGTGCCGAGAAAGACGGCTCGCTCTGGTACATGCTGGCGCTCACCAACGACCAGGTGCGCCCGGTCAGCCGCGTCATCCTGGCGGGCCAGCCGCCCAGCATGGCGCTCTCCATCCTGCCGCTTTCCACCCGGCCCCAGATTTTGGCGGTGGCGAGTTCTGATTCCGGCGTCGTGGTGGAACCGGCACCCGATTATGGACACAGGGCCTGGCGGGTGATCATTCCGCCGGTGACTCAGGTCGGCCTGGCGTTGCAGGTGGTCAACGCGCAGACGCCGCCCGCGCTGTTCGCCTGGACCGAACCGGCGCTGGCCGGCCATAACCGCAGCCTCGCCATCTTCGTCACCGCGGTGGGCGCCCTGATCGGAGCGGCGGCGCTGATCACCGGCGGGCTTGCGGTGATGATCCGCCATTCCGCGCCACGCTGGGTGGCGCTGACCCTCGCCCTGCTGCTGTGGAGCTGGCTGGCCGGCACCGGAATGTTCGACGCCAGCCTCGCCACCCATATCGGCGGTCCCTTCGGCCTGACCGCTTTCCTCACCGCGCTGACATTGGCGGCGGGCGCAAGGCTGGCCGACGCCATCATTCCCGTGGCCGAAACCTGGCCGCGGCGGGAAAAGAAGTTCCGCATTGCGCTTTACGGACTATGCGGGCTGGGCGGGCTGGCCTGGTTGGGCGTGCCGGGCGCCACGCTTCTGACCGATGTCCTTATTGTCGCGGGCAGCACGGCAGTTGCGGCCTATCTTTTCCTCTGCGGCAAGCGCGGCATGAAGGCGGCGCAGGTCATTCTTCCGGCCGCCACGGCATTTGCATTGGTGGCGCTGGCAGCTTCCCTCACCAGCCTGACAAGCCTGACCAGCCTCGGGGGCGGGCTGGGCGAGAGCCTCACCGGCCCGGCAGCCACCGGAGGCTTCGCGGCGGCGGGAGCGATATTGCTGGCGCTGGCAGTGATCGCCAGTGAGGAAATCGCGGTGCTGCCTTTCCTGCACGGTTCCCATGCGGCAAAGCTGCTGGAGGCGCAGGGCGAGGACGAGCCGGTCACGCCCTTCGCCAATCTGGCGCTGGCCGCCATCGGTTCGGCGCATCAGGGTGTTTTCGCGCTCGACCTGCGGGCCCAGATGCTGACCCTGTCACCGGAAGCCACCGCCATGCTGGGTCTTGGCGCGCATGAGACCACGCTTTCCGAGGCCGACTGGCTGGCCAAGGTTCATCCCGAGGATCGCGGCGTGTTTCGCGATGCGCTGGTCCATGCCAGACCCGGCCAGAAGCTGCGGCTGGAATTTCGCGCCATCAACGGACCGGCGACGCGCTGGCTGGAACTCAGCGCCGGGGTCAACCAGCTGGACGATGCGGCGGACATTCTGGGCCTGATCGCCGACATCACCGCCCGCAAGGAAGACGAAGCGCGCCCGCCTGCCGACCCGCTCACCGGGCTGGGCAATCGGATGGCGCTGATGGCGGCCCTGGAGCAGTTCGGCGACGGACCGCCTTTCCCCGGCGGCCTTCTCGCCTTGCTCGATCTCGACCGTTTCAAGGCCATTCATGCCAGCCTGGGCGATGGAGGCGGCGATCTGGTGCTGCGCGGCACAGCGGAACGGCTCAGCCAGCGTTTCGGCAAGGAGGCGCAGATATTCCGCGTCGGCGGCGACGCCTTCGCGCTCCTGTTCGCGCACCCCAGCCTGACGCCCGAAGTGCTGGGTGACGAGCTGGTGGCGCTCTGCGCGCCGCCGCATCCCTGCCAGGGCCGCGACATCTATGCACCCGCCAGCGCCGGGATCGCCCCGGCCACCGAAGACCCGCTGGTCCTGATCGCCCATGCCGAGCTGGCGCTGGGAGCAGCCAAGCGGCGCGGCGGCGGCTGCGCCCGGATTTACGATCCCGCTCAGAAAGCCGAAGCGCCCCAGGATTCGGTGGTGCTGGAGGCCGATTTGCGCCGCGCCCTGGAACGAGGCGAGATCAGCGTTTTTTACCAGCCCATCATGCGGCTGGAAGGCGGCACCGTGGCGGGTTTCGAGGCGCTCTTGCGCTGGCATCACCCCGAGCGCGGTGTCATCGTGCCCGGCGACTTCATCGGCCATTCCGAGGAGAGCGGCCTGATCGTGTCGCTGGGCCGCCTGGCGCTGGAGCAGGCGGCCAGCGACCTCGCCCACTGGCAGCGCTATTTCCCGCTGGAGCCGCCCTTGTTCGTCAGCGTCAATCTCTCGCGGCGGCAATTGCAAGGCGGCGGTTTCGAGGACTTGCTGGGCCAGGTGCTGAAGCAAAGCCAGATCGCGCCTGGCAGCCTCAAGCTGGAAATCACCGAAAGCGCGGTGGGCAGCGACAGCGAGCTGGCGGAGATGCTGGGCCGCTTGCGGGATCTGGGGGCGGGGCTGGCGATGGACGATTTTGGCACCGGCGCCTCCACCCTCAGCCGCTTCCGCAACCTGCCTTTCGATACAATCAAGATCGACAAGAGCTTCCTGGCCCGCCATGCCGGCAGCGTGCTGGGCAATGACAGCGCGGTGGTGGTGAGTTCGATTGTCGCAATGGCGCATGAGCTTGGCCGCGCCGTGGTGGTCGAGGGGGTGGAAAGTCAAAGCGATGCCGCCTGGCTGAATTCGCTGGGCTGTGCTTTCGGTCAGGGCTATTATTTCTCACCCCCGCTTGCCCCGGCGGAGGCCTTGTCCTTCATTGCGCGCACCTATGACGTCACGGCGGCGGCGTCTTCCTGAAACCCCAACGGAGAATGATATGACGATCAAGGTCGGCGACAAAATTCCTTCCGCCACATTCATGCAGATGAAGGACGGCAAGCCCACGCCGGTCAGCAGCGATGAGCTGTTCGCGGGCAAGAAGGTGGCGCTGTTCGCGCTGCCCGGCGCCTTCACCCCCACCTGTTCGGCCAAGCATGTGCCGGGCTATGTGCAGAACGCCGCCGCCTTCAAGGCCAAGGGCGTGGACACCATCGCCTGCGTCTCGGTCAATGACGCTTTTGTAATGGGGGCCTGGGGCAAGGACCAGGGCGCCGGCGAACTGGTGCTGATGCTGGCCGACGGCAATGGCGAATTCACCCGCGCGGTGGGCCTGGAATTCGACGCCAGCAAATTCGGCATGGGCAAGCGCAGCCAGCGTTATTCCATGCTGGTCAAGAACGGGGTGGTCAAATCCCTGAATGTCGAGGAGCCGGGGGCGTTCGATGTCTCCAGCGCCGAGCATATGCTGTCGTCCGGCGAGCTGGTCGCGCCATAGGGGCGCGGCTCTCATGGTTCGACAGGCTCACCATGAGGACTTATATTGAATCCTCACCCGCCGACACGCTGTCGCTATCGGCTGTCGAAGGGCGGGGTCATAAAATTGGGGGATGGGACATGAAGATACGCTTTGCAGCGATCGCCTTGGTTATGGCGGCGGCGCCGGCCCTTGCCGACGAGCCAGACGGCCTGAAACTGCCATCCGGCTTTCACGCCAGCGTGGTGGCGGAAGGCCTGGGGCCGATCCGTCACATGGCGTTCCGCGACAATGGCGATCTTTATGTCTCCACCCCGCGCGCCCGCACCGGCATCGGCGGCGGCATCCTGGCGATCCACCTGAACCCCGATCACACCGCGGGCCAGAGCGAGCATTTCGGGGTGGTCGATGGCGGCACCGGCATTCGCTTCTATCGCGGCGCGCTCTATGCCACTTCGCCGTCCCGCATCTACCGCATCGCCCTGCCCAAGGCCGGGCTGGTGCCCAAGGACGAGCCGCAGGTGGTGGTGGACGGCATGCCGGCGATCAATGGCAGCACCAACCGGCAGATCGCCTTTGACGACAAGGGCAATCTCTATGTCGCGGTCAGCGGTTCGGGAAATTTCTGCCCCGATCCTTCGACGCCCAAGGGCGCGACGCCTGTTGGCCTCAAGCCCTGTCCCGATATGGGCAAGCGCGCCGGCGTCTGGCGCTTTTCCGCCGCCAAGCTGAACCAGAAATTCCCTGATGGCGGCGAGCAAATTGCCACCGGCTTGCGCGATCTGTCCTCGCTGGACTGGTCGCCCGCCGACAGCGCGTTGTACCTTGTCGTGCATGGCCGCGACGGCGTCCACACCGCCTGGCCTTCCATCAGCCAGGCCGATGACGACGCCATCGCCGACGAAATGCACAAGATCGTCAAGGGCACGGACGTCGGCTGGCCCTACACCTATTATGACGGCGTGAAGAAACAGCGGCTGGTGGCACCGGAATATGGCGGCGACGGCAAGACGGCGGCCTCGGGCAACTACGACACCCCGGTGGCGACTTTTCAGAACACGCGTTCCGCGCCGCTGGACCTGATCTTCTATACCGGCAAGCAGTTCCCGGCCGAGTACCGGGGCGGCGCCTTCGTCGTCCGCCACGGCGTCGGCGGGGCGCAATCGCCCACCGGCAAGAATGGCTATGACGTGGTCTTCATTCCCTTCGACAAGAGCGGCAAGGCGGGCGATATGAAAGTCTTCGCCGACGGCTTCGCCGGTCCCACCGCGGCCAGCAAGAATAACGGCAAGGCGGCCTATCGCCCGGTCGGCGCGGCGGTGGCGCCGGATGGGTCGCTGTACATCGCCGATTCCAACAAGGGCCGCATCTGGAGAATTAGTTACGATAATTAAGCCGACGCGACCGGATAGGACAGCAATGATCCGTAGCCTAGGAAAAATTCTCTGCGCAGCCTTGATGCTTCTCCCATTTGGTACAGTAAGTGCGGCACCGCTGCCACAAGCAGGTGCTTTCACTTATTCAAACCAATGCTTCAGTCGTGGCAGCGGCGATTTGTATGGCCTTCGGATTACACTTCTTCGTCATCCCGGCGGCGGCCCATGGGCAGTTACTTATATTGACGATGAAGCTCCACTTCTGGGCATTGTGGATTTTTGGGAGAAGTCGGGTGCTATACACTTTGCGGTAACAGACGAAGGGAAAGTGGTGACACGGATTGAAGGAGTCGTAGACACCCAGAGCTTACGGGGCACGAAGGACGGCACTCCAATAACACTGCCCTCTATCAGCAACGGTGAAACCAAAACTCCCTATTGCGGAGAGAAGAAGTAAACGCGCATTTTAATTCCGGCTACTCTATGGAATTGCCCCACGTGCCAGTGCATCCGCGCGTTCGTTTTCGACATGCCCGTCATGGCCGCGCACCCATTTCCAGGTGACCTGGTGGCGGGCGATCTGTTCGTCCAGCGCGCGCCAAAGATCTTCATTCTTGACCGGCTTCTTGTCGGCGGTTTTCCAGCCCTTGGTTTTCCAGCCCGCAAGCCATTTCATCGCTCCGTCCATCACATAGCGGGAGTCGGTATAAAGCGTGACGGCGGACGGTTTCTTCACCGCGCGAAGACCCTCAATCGCCGCGGTCAGCTCCATGCGATTGTTGGTGGTGGCCGCTTCGCCGCCGGACAATTCCTTTTCATGGCCGCCGCTCCTCAGGATCGCGCCCCAGCCGCCCGGTCCCGGGTTGCCGGAACAGGCGCCGTCGGTGAAAATTTCGATTTTGGAAGAAACGCTCAAAACCCATATTCCCCGGCATGGGTAACCGCCGCGTGAAAGCGCAGCTTGCGGGAATATTCCCGTGGGTCCTTGGGCCGCACCAGCGCATTGGGATCGGGATTGAGCCAGTCGTACAGCCTTGTGAGAAGAAATCGCAAGGCTGCGCCCCGCATCAATAACGGCATCGCAGAGACCTCGGCTTCGCTCATCGCCCGCTGCGCGCGATAGCCGGCAATTGCCGCCTTGCCCTTGGTGATGTTGTAGGCGCCATCATTTTCAAAACACCAGCTGTTGAGCAGCACCGCCAGGTCATAGGCAAACATATCGTTGCAGGCAAAATAGAAATCGATCACGCCCGAAACCCGGTCGCCCATGAACAGCACATTGTCGGGAAAAAGATCGGCATGGATCACGCCCGACGGCAGCCCCTTGGGCCAGTTCTTCTCCAGCGCCGCCAGATTGTCCCCGATCAGTGCGCCCAGTCCCGCCTGGACCGCATCGGCCTCGCGCATGGTGGCGGCGGCCAGTTCGTGCCAGCCCGTCACCGACAGCGCATTGGGCCGGGTGAGGGCGAAGCCGGCGCCCGCCCCATGCAGCTGCGCCAGCGCCTCGCCCGCCGCATGGCAATGCCCGGCGTCCGGCCGGCGCAGCGAAATGCCGGTGAGGAAAGAGAGTATTGCCGCCGCCCGGCCCTTGAGCATGGTCGAGTGTCGGCCATCTTTGTCCCGCACCGGCTGGGGACAGGAAAGACCATGCGCCGCCAGATGCTCCATCAGGCCCAGGAAGAAGGGCAGGTCGTCCCGCTTCACCCGTTTCTCATACAAAGTGAGAATGAAGGCGCCCCGGTCGGTCTGGAGATAGAAATTGGAATTCTCCACCCCTTCGGCGATGCCCTTGAACGTCAAGGGTACGCCGATGTCGTAACCGGCCAGCAGCGCTTCCAGGTCCTCGAAACTGACATCGGTGTAAACCGCCATGACGCCCCTGAAATTCCCTCTGCTTGGCTTCGCGGCGGGGGCTGGCTAAAGTCCGCCGCCCGCGCCAAAACAGGCTTCCTGAGTTCGACCGGCCACCGTTAAAAGTCAAGCAGCAAACTGGATACCGATCCCATGAAGCGTTTTGTGATTCTCCTGCCGGCCCTCATCTTGGCGGGCTGCTCCACCGACCAGAACGGGCCGCAATGCCCCAGCGCGTCGGTGCTCAGCGACACCGCCACGCTGACGGTGTTCCGCGCCGGCGCGCCGGCCGATCCCTCGGGCGAGGCCTATACCGCCGTGATCGTCGGCGTGAAAAGCTCCTGCACCTATGCCAAGGCGGCCCCTACCGCCGTCGCCACCTTCAGCTTCTCGGTGCGCGCCACCCGCGCCCCCAGCACCGACGGCGCCACCTACACGCTGCCCTATTATTTCGCCGTCACCCAGGGCGACCGCATCCTGGAAAAGAAGAATGCCAGCCTCAAGATCATGTTCGCGCCGGGCAGCGCCGACGCCAACGATGACGAAAACCTGGCCGACGCCACCATCACCCTGGAGCCAGGTCATCCGCCTACGGATTATCAGCTGCTGGTGGGCTTCCAGCTCAGTGACGCCGAGCGCGCCTATAACCAGAAGCGCGGCCGCTACACCCCATGAAATCCTTGATCTTATGACCTCTTTAACTGGGGAGTTGTCGAAGGCCGTGGGCCGCGCCTTCGCGGCGGAAGGCCTTGGCGAAAATCTCGGACAGGTGAGCCGGTCCGACCGGCCCGATCTGTGCCAGTTCCAGTGCAACGGCGCGCTGGCAGCGGCCAAGATCGCAAAAGCCAATCCGCGCGAAATCGCCGGCCGCATTGCCGCCAGGCTCAAACAGGATCCGCGTTTCGCGAAAGTCGAAATCGCCGGTCCCGGCTTCATCAATCTGGATCTGAGCGACGCGGCGCTGGCCGCCCTCCCGGCGCCGCCCGCTGCGGCTGCCGAATTGAACGGCAAGACTCTGGTGATAGATTTTGGCGGGCCCAACATCGCCAAGCCGATGGCGGTTCACCATCTGCGCTCCTCCATCATCGGCGACTGCCTGCAGCGGCTATACCGCGCCAATGGCTGGCGCGTGATCAGCGACGTGCATCTGGGCGATTGGGGCCTGCAGATGGGCCAGCTGATTTCCGAGATCGAGTTGCGCGGGATTGCGCCGGTCTATTTCGACGCGGCTTTCACCGGGCCTTATCCGGACGTTTCGCCGGTCACCATGGAGGAACTGGAGGAAATCTATCCCACTGCCTCCGCCGCCTGCAAAGGGGATCCGGCGCGGCTTGAAAAGGCGCGTCGTGCCACGGTGGAGTTGCAGGACGGCCGCCCTGGTTATCGCGCCCTGTGGCGGCACTTTGTGAAAGTGACGGAAGCGGGCCTGACCCGCGAATTCGCCAGCCTTGGCGTGACGTTCGATCTGTGGAACGGCGAATCCAGCGTCCATGGCCTGATCGCGCCCATGCTCGAAGACCTCCAAAAGCGCGGCTTTGCCGAAATGAGCGAAGGCGCGCTGGTGGTGAATGTCGCCGAAGAGGGCGACAAGAAACCCATGCCGCCGCTGCTCCTGGTCAAGTCGGATGGCGGCGTGCTTTACGGTACCACCGATCTTGCCACCGTGATCGAGCGGGTGCGGGATTACGACCCCGACCTCATTCTCTATGTGGTGGATCATCGCCAGCACGGCCATTTCGAACAGGTGTTTCGCGCCGCGCACAAGGCGAATCTGAACGGCCGCGCGGAACTGGAGCATGTCGGTTACGGCACCATGAACGGGTCTGACGGCAAGCCGTTCAAGACCCGCGCCGGCGGCGCGATGAAATTATACGACCTGATCGCCGTGGCGATTGTGGAGGCCAACAGCCGGCTGGCCGAGCAGGGTCTGGGCGGCGATTATACGGCGGCGGAAAAAGCCGAGATCGCGCGCCAAGTCGGCATCGCCACGATCAAATTCGCCGACCTCTCCAATCACCGCACCACCGATTACATATTCGACCTGGAGCGGTTTTCGAAATTCGAGGGCAGGACCGGGCCTTACCTGCAATATGCGGCGGTGCGCATCCAGTCCATCCTGCGCAAGGCGCAGGCCGAGGGTCATGCCATCGGCGTTCCCGCCATTCATTCGCTGGAGGACCGGGCGCTGATGCTGCAGCTTCTCTCCATGGGGGATGCGATGCGCGCCGCCGAGGAAAAACGCGCCCCCAACATTCTGTGCGATTACGCCTTCGAACTAGCCCAGATTTTCAGCCGTTTTTACGGCGCCCATCACATCATGTCCGAAACCGATCTGGTCCTGCGGGGCCAGCGGCTTGGTCTTTGCGCCCGGACTTTGGCCGCGTTAACCGGAATTCTGGGCCTTCTGGGCATCGAAGTTCCTCAAAGAATGTGAGTAACTCTGGGGACTTGGCGGCTTGCGTTGACTCCTGATACCCCCCACCTAGAATACCCCCAACAGAACAGTCCGCCGGGAGGCGCGCGGTCCTGGCCAGCATATGATCTTTCGCGGGAGAGATCGTTCCTCTTCCAAAAAAAAAGAGGATTCGGCGCCGAAGGAGCAACCACCCGGGAAACTCTCAGGCAAAAGGACCGCGAAAGAGATGAACTTCTGGAAAGCGGCGTCGTCCTTCAATATTTGAAGAGGGGCGATGCCCACCGAAGGGGTAACCCGCCATCTTCCTTTGGAAGATGGCTGGGGAAAACTCTCAGGTCCCATGACAGACGGGTTCACGCTTCACGGCGTGGATTCTCGAATCTGATGGGACCGACATGGATACGCCTGCCTCCCTTACATCAGTCAGCCTTCGCCGTACCCCGCTTTACGCCCTGCATCTTGAACTGGGCGGCAAGATGGTGCCCTTCGCCGGCTATGAAATGCCGGTGCAGTATCCCGCCGGCATCCTGAAGGAGCATCTTCATACCAGGGACAAGGCCGGCCTGTTCGATGTCTCGCATATGGGCCAGGCGTTTCTTGGCGGTGATACCGCCGCGCTGGAAAAAGTGACCCCCGCCGATGTCACCGGCCTGAAGGAAGGCATGCAGCGTTACGGTTTGCTGCTGACCCACCAGGGCACGATCAAGGACGATTTCATGTTTTCCCGCCTGGCCGGGGAGGCGCCGCTTTACCTGGTGGTCAATGCCGGCACCAAGCAAGGCGATTTCGACTATATCGGGGCGGAGTTGAAAAGCAGTGCCAGCCTGACGCCGCGCTTCGACCGCGCCCTTCTGGCCTTGCAGGGACCCGCCGCCGCCGCCGTGCTGGAGCGCCTCAGCCCCGGCATCTCCAATCTCATTTTCATGCAGGTGACGCGCGCCACTGTCGCGGGCGCGCCCGCCATCGTCAGCCGCACCGGTTATACCGGCGAAGACGGATTTGAGATTTCCCTGGAGGGCGCCGATGCCGAACGCGTCGCCCGCGCCTTGCTCGGCGAAGCCGAGGTGATGCCGATCGGGCTTGGCGCTCGCGACTCCCTCAGGCTGGAAGCGGGACTCTGCCTTTACGGCCATGACATGGACGAAACGGTGGACCCGGTCGAGGCCAATCTGGTCTGGGCCATCGGCAAGCGGCGCAAAAGCGAAGGCGGTTTTGCCGGCGCCGATACCGTGCTGGACAAGCTATTGAATGGCGTGGCGAAGAAACGCGTTGGCATCCTGCCCGAGGGCCGCGCCCCCGCGCGTGAAGGCACCGAGATCGCGGTCAGTGGCACAATCGTCGGCAAGGTGACGTCGGGCGGCTTCGGTCCCAGCCTGAACGGACCGCTGGCGATGGGCTACGTCCAGTCCGAATTCGCAGGTGAGGGCACCAGGCTCGAACTGATGGTGCGGGGCAAGGCGCTGCCGGCGGTTGTCGCGCCGATGCCTTTCGTGCCGCATCGCTACAGACGTAAATGAATTTTGGCGCCAATGAATTTCGGGAGCATGACATGAGCGAAACACGTTTTACCGACCAGCATGAATGGGTTCGCCTGGAAGGCGACACCGCCACCGTGGGCATCACAAAATACGCCGCCGAAGCGCTGGGCGATGTGGTGTTCGTGGAACTGCCGCAAAAGGGCCGCAAGGTGGGGGCGGGCGCCGAAGCCGCCGTGGTGGAAAGCGTCAAGGCCGCCTCGGAAGTCTATTCTCCGGTGGGCGGCGAGGTAAGCGAGGCCAATGCCGCCCTGGAAGCCGCCCCCGGCGGCGTCAATGATGATCCCGAAGGCGCCGGCTGGTTTTTCAAATTGAAGGACGTTGCGGCCGGGGATTTCGCCAAGCTGATGACCGCAGCCGCCTACGCCGAGTTCGTGAAAGGTTTGTGAGATGCGTTACCTTCCTCTGACGCCCGATGACCGCGCCCTAATGCTGAAAAAGATCGGCGCGCCTGACATGGATGCGCTGTTCCGCGACGTGCCGCGCGCCGCGGTGGTGCCGTTGTCGGCCTTCGACCTGCCCGATACGCAAGGAGAACTGGAAGTGGAGCGCGCGCTGTCGAAGCTGGCGGCGAAAAACATCGCGGCGGGAGCGGCGCCGTTTTTCTGCGGCGCGGGGGCTTACCGGCATCATGTTCCCAGTGCGGTGGATCATCTGATCCAGCGCTCGGAATTCCTTACCTCCTACACGCCCTATCAGCCGGAGATCGCGCAGGGAACCCTGCAATATCTGTTCGAATTCCAGACCCAGGTTGCGCTGCTCACCGGCATGGAGGTTGCCAACGCCTCGCTCTATGACGGCTCGACCGCTACCGCAGAGGCGGTGATGATGGCCCAGCGCATCACGCGGCGCGGCAAGGCCATCCTGTCGGGAGGCTTGCACCCTCATTACGCCGAAACGGTGGAAACGGTGGCGGGCCTTTCCGGCGTCATCACCCGCGCCCCGGTCACTCCCGGCAACGCCGAAGACATTATTTCCCTGATTGACGACCAGACGGCCTGTGTGGTCGTGCAAAGCCCCGATGTGTTCGGGCTGATCCGCAACCTGCGTCCCATCGCCGAGGCGGCACATGCCAAAGGCGCTCTGCTGATCGCAGTGGTGACCGAGATCGTCTCGCTGGGTCTTCTGGAATCGCCGGGCGCGCAAGGCGCCGACATCGTCGCCGCCGAAGGCCAATCGCTTGGCAATGGCCTCAATTTCGGCGGGCCCTATGTCGGCCTCTTCGCCACGCGTGAAAAATTCCTGCGTCAGATGCCCGGCCGCCTTACCGGTGAGACCGTGGATGTGGAAGGGCGGCGCGGCTATGTGCTGACGCTGTCCACCCGCGAACAGCATATCCGCCGCGAAAAGGCCACCAGCAATATCTGCACCAATTCCGGCCTCTGCACCCTGGCTTTCACCATTCACCTGTCCCTCCTGGGTGAGGAAGGCTTTACGGGTCTGGCGCGGCTCAATCACGCCAAGGCCTGCGCCCTGGCAGATCGCCTTTCCGCCATTGCCGGTGCCCAATTGGTGACGCCGGCCTTCTTCAATGAGTTCACCCTGAAACTCTCCAAGCCGGCCGCGCCGCTGGTGGACATGCTGGCGAAGAAAGGGGTGATCGCGGGCGTGCCCGCATCGCGCCTGATGCCGCATGAAAAATCCGCCGCCAATCTTCTGATCGTGGCCGCCACCGAAACCTCAACCGACGGGGATTTCGCCGCCCTGGAACGCGCCTTAAAGGAGATTCTGTAATGGAACTGGATCCCAATCGCCGCCGCGTCACCGCCCCCGGTCCCATGCCGCCGGAGACATTGCGCACCATTTCGGGCGACCGAGGCCTGGATCATGAGGAAAAGCTGATTTTCGAGATCGGCCGCCAGGGCGTCACCGGCGTGGACCTGCCCCAGGTGCAGATTTCGGATGCGCGCTTGGCGGGCCTCAGGCGCAAATCCGCCATCGGGCTGCCCGGTCTCAGCGAGCCGGAAGTGATCCGCCATTATGTGCGGCTTTCCCGCATGAATTACGCCATTGACGCGGGACTGTATCCGCTCGGCTCCTGCACCATGAAGCACAATCCGCGCCTGAATGAGAAAATGGCACGGCTGCCCGGCTTCGGCGACCTGCATCCCATGGCGCCGCGTTCCACCACCCAGGGCGCGCTGGCGCTGATATCCGAATTGATGCACTGGCTGACCACGCTCACCGGCATGCCGGCGGTGGCCATGTCGCCCAAGGCGGGCGCGCATGGCGAGCTTTGCGGCCTTCTGGCCATCCGGGCCGCTATTGCGGCGCGGGGCGAGACGCGCCCCCGCATCCTGGTGCCGGAATCCGCCCACGGCACCAATCCGGCCACTGCTGCCTTTGCCGGCTTCACGGTGGATGAAGTGCCCGCCAAGCCCAACGGTCATGTCGATGCCGAGGCGCTCAAGGCCAAGCTGGGACCCGATGTGGCGGCGATCATGCTCACCAATCCCAACACCTGCGGCCTGTTCGAGGGTGAGGTGATCGAGATCGCCAAGGCCGTGCATGCGGCGGGCGCCTATTTCTATTGCGACGGCGCCAATTTCAACGCCATCGCGGGGCGCGTCCGCCCAGGCGATCTCGGCATCGATGCCATGCATATCAACCTGCACAAGACCTTTTCCACGCCGCACGGCGGCGGCGGGCCGGGCGCGGGGCCGGTGGTGCTGTCGGCGGCCTTGGCGCCTTTCGCGCCGCTGCCGTTGCTGGTGGTGGATGGCGACGGCTTCAAGCTGATCGAGGACCGCGACGAACTCCGCTTATTTCCTGAAGTGGGGGGCGCAAAACCCTTCGGCCGCATGTGCGCTTTCCACGGCCAGATGGGCATGTTCGTGCGGGCGTTGGCTTACATGCTGTCGCATGGCCGCGACGGGGTGCGCCAGGCCTCGGAAGACGCCGTTCTGTCGGCCAATTACATTCTGGCTTCCCTGAAGGACGTGATGAGCGCGCCTTTTGGCGAAGGTCCCTGCATGCATGAAGCGCTGTTCGACGATTCCTTCCTGGAAGGCAGCGGCGTCACCACGCTCGATTTTGCCAAGGCGATGATCGATGAAGGCTATCATCCCATGACCATGTATTTCCCGCTGGTGGTGCATGGCGCCATGCTGATCGAACCCACCGAGTCCGAATCCAGGGAATCGCTTGACCGCTTCATCCACGTCTTGCGAGAATTGGCGCTGGAGGCGAAGGCCGGGATAACCGCCCGCTTCGAAGGCGCGCCGCGCCTGGCGCCCCGGCGCAGGCTGGATGAAACGGCGGCGGCGCGAAAGCCGGTGCTGCGCTGGAGTGAGGAACGGTTCGCGTCGGCGAACGAAATGGTTCAGCGAACCATTTCGGGTGACGAACGCCCGGAGCAAAAGCGACGGGCCGTGGATACGGTGGCGGAGTGATCATGGCCAGCTATGTCAATCAGCATTTGGACCCCGGCGAGACTGTGGTCTACCAGGCCAGCCTGCACTGGATCGTCTATCTCGGCCCCGTGGTTATGCTGGGCGCCGGCATCGCGTTCGCGCTGCCGGGCCGGTTGCCCGGCGGAAGCTATGCGGGGCTTGCGATTTTGGTGGTTGGTCTTGTCGGATTGCTGGCGGCATGGATCCGCCAGATCAGCAGCGAATTTGCGGTGACAGACCGGCGCGTCATCATCAAGACCGGATTTGTCTCCCGCCGGACCATCGAGCTCAACATGTCGAAGGTCGAATCCATCCAGGTGGACCAGAATATTGTCGGCCGGCTGCTCAACTATGGCACCATCACCGTGATCGGGACCGGCGGCACCAAGGAACCCTTCCAGATGATTGATGATCCCTTGGCCTTCCGCCACGCGGTGCAGCAGCAACAGGGGTGAGGAGCGGTAGGCCGAAGGCCTACGTAACGCTCCGGGGAAGCGGTAGCGACAGCGTACCGACGCAGAAGCGCGCCGCCTCGCTCGCTTCGCTCCCGAGGGGCAAGCTTTTCTAAGTTCGCCACGCTCACTAAGAAAAGCTAAGCCAACGCCGCGAGTTTGGGCGAGCGGCCGGGCGAAAACGCCGACCCAAAAAAAACCCCGCGAGCCGGAGCGCACGGGGTCAGTTGAAGCTCTCAGGGGAAGCGAGAGCTAGCTGCAAGTATGAATTTTCAAGCCAGCCGGTAATCTGGTTTTGGAATCGCTGCAGGCCATATTGAGCTGCGCCTGGGTGAGACCCTTCACCTTGGTCAGGTCGGTGCCCAGGAACGAGGTGATGGAAGTCCTGGCCCCGGTCAGATCGGCGCCGTCCATCTTGGCGCCCGCCAGATTGGCGCCCGACAATTCGGTGCCGCGGAAACTGGCATTGGTGAAATTGGCGAAGGACATGCACATCAAGCTGGCGTTGGCGCCGTCAAAATTGGCGCCGTGAAGGTCGTGTTCCTTGACGCATGTATTGGCGAGGTCGGCGCCCTGAAGATTGCAGCCAACGCAGTCCACGATGCCGCCGTGAATCTTCGCAACCGCCGCGGCGTCATATCGTGCCGGCGAGGCCATGGCGGCGCCTGCCAGCGGCAGGGTGGTGCCCAAAAGGCAAAGCCAGGCGATGCATTGCATGATGTGGTGCACGGGAACATTGTGGAACCGGCGGGTTAACATCCCGCAAACCCTTTTGACGTTTTTTGCCTCAATTGCCGTGCCGGGCTGGAATATAAGGCGGCTTGCCGCATGGAACGGGGCATGCCCGACGGCATGCGCTTACGGCGCAGTTCCAAGGTTTTGCGGCCCAGACCGGAGAGCCGCCGGATCAGGATGGTCGCTGGGCTGGACGTTTCGCGCGGACGCCTAATGCATGCGCCGCGGGAAATGACCCTCGATATGCTCACGGAAAAAACCGCTGATGGAATCGGCGAAAATCAGCGAGTCATAAAGTTCCGGCGGCACGTTTTCATAAACCACCGTTTCGCCGCTATGGCGGAACCGGGCGCGCAGCAAATGGGAATTCTCGTCATAGGCGATGGATTCGATGGCGTGGGATTGAAAATGCATGGCTTTTTATGAAACGGCCAAGGGAGATATTGGCTCCCTCAAATGACAAGAGCGCGGCTTCCGCCGCGCTCCTGTCACATGTTTTAGGGAAAGCTTATGAGCAGCCCGACGTTGAGCCGCAGGTGTTGCATTTCATGCAGGTGCCGTTGCGCACCAGGGTGAAGTTGCCGCAGGCGCCGCAATTGTCGCCCTCAAAACCCTTCATCCGCGCTTCCGCCACGCGCCTGGCATGGGCGTCACGCACAGTGCGAGACGACAGCACCGCCTCGATGCTGGCGACCTGCGCTCCTACGGGATTCAAGGAGGCGGGACTTGGCGTCAGCACCATCTCGATCCCGGCACGGATCTCGGAAAGATCCACGGTGTCGTTGTGGGCCTGGAAGGCCTCTTCCTCGACATGGAAATGGTCATGGTCGTCATGCGCCAGCATCTGCGGCGCGGCGCCGCCCTTGATCACCGCGACCCGGCCCCGCCCGCGCAAATATCCGCTGGACGCCACCCTGGCGATGGCCACTTCGGTCCCGCCGCCCGGATCGCCCTGGCCGATATCCTCGTCCGCGGCTGGCGGGACATGGGCCAAATCATTGCGCCCCAGATAGGAAACTCCCAATTCTCGGAAAATATAATCGAGCACGCTGGTGGCATTCTTGATGGAATCATTGCCGATCACCAGGCCCGCCGGTTCAAAGCGGGTGAAAGTGAAGGCTTCAACGAATTCCTCCAGCGGCACGCCATATTGCAGGCCGACCGAGATCGCGATGGCGAAATTGTTCATCAGGCTGCGAAAGGCGGCGCCTTCCTTGTGCATGTCGATGAAGATCTCGCCCAGCCGCCCGTCTTCATATTCGCCGGTATGCAGATAGACCTTATGGCCGCCCACGATCGCCTTCTGGGTATAGGATTTGCGGCGGTGGGGCAGGCGTTCGCGCTCCGATTTGCGCATTCTTTCGATCACTTTTTCGACGATGCGTTCGGTTACCACGGTCTGGGCCGGCGCGCGCGGCGCTTCCACCCGTTCCTCGTCGTCGTCGCTATCGACGGCGGCGAATATCTGGCTTGCCAGCGGCTGGCTGAGCTTGGAGCCGTCGCGGTACAGCGCATTGGCCTTCAGCCCCAGTTTCCAGGACAGCATATAGGCCTCGCCGCATTCCTTGATTTCGGCGCCGGCCGGCATGTTGATGGTCTTGGAGATGGCGCCCGATATGAAAGGCTGCACCGCCGCCATCATGCGGATATGCGAATCCACGGAAAGCGAACGTTTGCCGATCCGCCCGCAGGGATTGGCGCAGTCGAATACCGGCAGGTGCGCTTCCTTCAGGTACGGCGCGCCTTCCAGACTCATGGCGCCGCAGACATAGAGATTGGCGGCATCGACATCGGATTTGGTAAAGCCGATCGCCTTGAGCAGGTCGAATTCGGGCGCATCCATCACCGCCGCATCCAGTTTCAGAACCTCGCGGCAGAATTTCTCGCCCAGCGTCCATTTGTTGAAGACAAAACGGATGTCAAAGGCGGATTCCAGCGCCGCCTCGATGGCACCGATCTCGGTATCGCCGAATCCCTTG
>Ga0210402_10000756_pt1 | contig 35037 bp, 23 predicted proteins | sample IncBWC7MmetaG_FD_161055 | JGI IMG/M metagenome (GOLD analysis project Ga0210402, IMG submission 161055) | Forest soil microbial communities from Barre Woods Harvard Forest LTER site, Petersham, Massachusetts, United States - Inc-BW-C-7-M | ecosystem: Environmental > Terrestrial > Soil >...
CCGCTCATGAGTTACGGCGGGTCTTCTGTTTTGTTTATGTTTCTGGCGCTGGGGATGGTAATGAACGTCCGGATGCGCCGTTTCGTGAACTAGCGGAAGGAGAATATGGCGCCCTTGAGAACGGTGCCACAACAAGATTACGCAATTACGAACGCCCTCGCGAAAAAGGAGGGCAATTCACCGGCGAAGGAACTACCGGACAGGATTGAAGTCAGGCTTGGGTAACGGCCCCCTCAGAAATCTGAGAGAGCGGTCACAAACCTGACGCAGTGCAAGATGCGATCAGTACAGACGAGTTCTGAACTTTCACGATTGTGTGGGTTCCGGAAGTAGTTCCGGAAATTCCCGGACGTGTGCCAGAAACCGCGCTGAACTCCTCAATCCTTCCGTCACCTTTGCTCCGGTGAACAACTACCGGAGTTTGCATGAACAAAGAATTGTACGTAACTTCCACCCCCCACGAAACCAAAGTGGGCATCGTGGAAGACGATTTACTCGCCGAAGTCTACCTTGAACTTGAAAACGAATACACCCTAGCCGGTTCCATCTATAAAGGCCGTGTGACGCGCGTGCTGCCTGGCATGCAGTCGGCCTTCGTTGACATCGGACTCGAGCGCGATGCCTTCCTGTACGTTTCCGATTTTATGGATCTGGAACAGCAGGACGAGGATCTGGATGAAGCCATCCCCGCCGGTCGCCCAGTTGCGGAAGGACGCCCGCAACGAGGTTCAGACCAGGATGCGCCCGCGAACGAAGCGCGCCAGTCTAGCCGTAGCTCGAGTGAAGGCGTCGAAGGCGGCGGCGGTGAAAGCATCTCGCAGGAAAGCTCAGCCGGAACAGAGGGAACACGCGAGCCTCGCGGATTCCGTGGCCGTCGGCGTCGCCGCGGCGGACGCAATGGCGACCGCGACCGTGGCGAGCAGGGATCGGAACGCACCGATCGAGGAAATGATCGGGGACATGATCGTGGAAACGATCGCGGCTCCGACCGCGGAGAGCGCGAGCGAACTCCAGTGGAGTTCCGCCCGGCGCGTCCCGCAGTACCGGAAGCGCGCGTTGGACGCGATTACGAGTACGGTCCGCCGCCCGGGTACCAGCCCATGATTCTTCCCGGCGAGTCGATTTCGAAGTATCGCCGACAGTCTCAGGCGCCGGCGTTTTCGGCGGAACCTCCTGCGCGGGAACGGGCATTGCCCGCTTCGGTGGCAGGAAATTTTCCCGACGATGAGCCGATGTTCGCCGCTGCGGAGCCGCTCCACGAGCAGCACGAACACGCCGCGCCCGTCGAAGTGTATGAAGAACCGCGTGAGATCGTTTCGACGGCGGCGTCCGACGTAGTCGAGTCCCGCGAAGAGGCCGCTGCTGTGACGGTTCCTTTTCACGAGGTCACCCGTGAAACGCGTTTCCCCGAGCTCGTTGAGATTCCCGCCGGAAATATCAATATAGAAGAACAGGAAATCGAAGAGGAAGAAGCGGACCTCGACGCGTACGCCGAAGAACTGGAAGAAGACGCTGCGTTCGAGGAACTGGAAGAAGAAACGCGGGCTGCCGGAGACGCAAACTTGTCCGAGCACGGTTCTGCGCACGATCACGGTCATGCCGACGGGCACTCACACGATCATAGCGACGACCAAGCGCACGCGTCCGAATTAATTTCCTCCACCGTCACGGAAAACGGAACTCTGGAAGTCCACGAAACCGCAGCCGAACATCCTGAGGCCGCTGTTGAAGAAGCGGAAATCGAAGCCGAGGAACTCGAACTCGAAGAAGCGCAGGAAGAAGCCGAGGCGCTGCTGGAAGCCGAAATGATTGGCGCCGGCACACTAGATGCCAGCGCGGAAGTGCGCACCGCGCCGGCGGAAGCGAGATTGCAGAGAGCGACGCGTCCGGCACCGGCGTTTGACCGCCATCGCGGGCGTCGCGGCGGACGCCGTTTCAAGCGCCGCGAAAACACCGTGGTTCCACAGATCAGCGAACTGCTCAAGGAAGGCCAGGAGATCCTGGTTCAGATTGCAAAGGAACCGATCGGAAAGAAGGGCGCACGCATTACCAGCCACATTGCGCTTCCAGGCCGGTTTCTGGTTTTCATGCCGACCGTGAATCACACCGGGGTGTCGCGGAAGATCGCGTCCGAGGAAGAGCGTTTGCGCCTGAAACGCATCATCCAGAGCGAGCGCGAAAACGGCCACGGCGGATTCATTGTACGCACCGCGGCGCAGGGCGCATCGGACGAAGAGCTACGCGCGGATATCCGCTTCCTGAAGAATCTCTGGAACGAAATCAAAACTCGTTCCGACAGCGGCAAGTCGCCCGCGCTGATCTATCACGATCTGAATGTTGTCGAGCGCGTGCTGCGCGACCAGGTGACTTCAGATTTCTCCGTGATCTGGGTCGATACTGAAACCGAATACGAGCGTATCCTGCGCTTCGCCAATCGATTTCAGCCGGCGCTCGTCAAACGCGTGAAGCTCTATACCAAGGAGACTCCGCTTTACGAGCAGTTCGGCCTGAACGAAGAAATCAACAAGGCGCTGAAGTCGAAGGTCTGGCTGAAGAGTGGCGGATACATTGTCATCAATCAGACCGAGGCGTTGGTCGCGATTGACGTGAACACGGGCAAGTACGTCGGCAAGACGGCTCGCCTGGAAGACACGATCGTCAAGACCAACGTGGATGCGATCAAGGAGATCGTACGCCAGATTCGTCTGCGCGATCTGGGCGGAATCATCGTGATCGATTTCATCGACATGGACGAACGCCGCAACCGGCAGAAAGTCATGCAGGCCCTGGAAGAAGCGCTGCGCGCCGATCGCGCGCCTTCGAAGGTGTTGCAGTTTAACGACTTCGGACTGGTCGCGATTACCCGTAAGCGCGTGAAGCAATCGCTGGAACGCACCATCGGGACGTCATGCCCGTATTGCCAGGCGACGGGATACGTGAAATCGGTGAACACCGTCTGCAACGAGATCTACGTCGAGATGCGAAAGATCTCCAAGCAACTCGAACACACCGACGCCATGTTGCGCGTGAACCCTGAGGTCGCCAAGGCGCTCAAGGCCAACAGCGGACGGCTCTTGAACGAAATGGAAGAATTGATGAAGAAGACGATTATCGTGAAGTCGGATCCCGCGCTGCATCAGGAGCAGTTCGACATTCACTAACTCTCGATGGGAGGGCAGGCGGGGACGCCTGGCGCTCCAAACAACACTTCAGCGACCGGCCCCATGCCGCCAGTTATTCCCGGCGTGGGGCTTCGTTCGTTTGCACTGAATGAGGAAAATGCCATCAATAATGGTAAATGATATGGTATAATGCCATCATGAATACCAGATTAAGCATCGACCGCGCCGGGCGTGTAGTTCTGCCCAAACCCATCCGCGACCGCTTGCAACTGGAGCCCGGCGAGTCGCTGGAAATCGAGTCTTTCGAGGACCACATCGTTTTGCGACCCATCCGTGAGCATGCCACCATGCGGAAGGAACTGGGAGTGTTGGTATTCGATACTGGTGAACCCATCACGGCTTCTGAAGTGCGGGAGACAATCCAGAAGATTCGAGACGAGCGAAGCGACCGGGTGTTGGGGATCAAGCGGTGAAGACGTTTTTTGATACCTCCGTACTTGTGTCCGCGGTTCTCGCGAGCCACGAACATCATGAGCGTAGTCTTGTGATCTTTGCAAAATCCGATCGCAAAACGGGATGTTGCGCCGCGCACACGCTCGCGGAGCTATATTCGACCCTTACGCGAATGCCTGGAAAGCAACGGATCGTCAGCGATCAAGCGCTGCTTTTCCTCGATGAAGTGGAGGAGCGGTTGGAGTTGATCCATCTAAATGCGCGTGAGTATCGTCTTGCGATTAATGAGGCGGCACGGCACGGTGTTGTAGGTGGAACCATCTACGACGCTCTATTGGGGCAGTGTGCTGTAAAGGCCGGCGCGACCAGAATACTAACGTGGGACGTCGCGCATTTTCAGTTGCTTGGTCCTGAAATCGCTGGGAAAGTACAAACTCCCTAATTGCTAAATCCTGCCCTCGCGCACTCTCTGCATGAAGTCCTGCGCATCGACGCGGGCCTGGCTCATCACTTTGGGATCGTTGCGGTGCTCGAGTGCGATTTCATCGAGCGCAATCTGCACCGCGTCTTTCGGCTTGTAGCCCACCTTCAGCAACTTCATCACGCGTTTGGTGAAGGTTGGTTCCGTGGACGTGTCTTCAATTTCCCGATGCGGTGCCGGTAGTTCGCAGATGTGCTCGCCGAACTTTGAAGCGGCCAGGCGATCGTATGCCCGTTTCGCTTCCGGATCGCTCAAAAAGGTAGGGACAGGATATTTCCACGAACAGCTTGAGCAGGCCCACCCGTTGTTCTCCGGTTCGTCAATCCAAATGAGACTCGGTGTCATGACAGCCGGCTAGCGGCGAGTTCAATCATCTACCCGCCGGCTCCATTGCGCAAACCTCTAGGCTTGCGCAAGGATCTTGACCACCTGATCGGTCCGCTGTCGAAGCTTTCCGAGTGCGTCGTTGAGCCCTTCGCTGCGGGACTTCATGTCGGGCTCGTCGCCGGTCTGCAGCGCGAGCCGCTCCACGGAGCCGGATACTTTCTGGGCCAAATCGAGCAATACCACCAGCGAGTCGGCGTGCAATTTCCATACCGACGGTGAATTCTGCGAGCGTTTGAGTTCTTCCTGCTCGGTGTTGAGCCGTGCCGTTACTGCGACGACCCGAAGCAGCATGCGTCCAACGTTCGCGCGCGCGCTGTTCTCCTCCAGATAATCAGCGGTGTAGGCTTCGACTTCCGACGGACTCAGCATCAGGTTGAAATAGCGCATGGGGACGATCTGGCGGAACTTAGGATCAGCCACCCGCACAAAAACGCGGATCGATTCCTCCACGCGGCGCAATTTCGCCTCTTCGATGGAGAGGGCCTGCGGAGTAATCGCGGCCGGAACAAACTTTACGCGCGTGGGTGCCACCGCAGCGCCGCCCGCTCCTACCGAACGTGCGGCAAAAGCCGGTTGCGGTGCGCGCCGCAGAGGCGGCCGGCGATCCAATTCTTTTTTCAATTTGGAAACTCGCCGGAACTTGTCGAGCGCGGCGGCGTAGTCTGCTTTGAGCAACTCTCCCTCGTTGAGCGCGGCTACGTGCTCAACCGTCACTTCCACTCCATCCACGGTGCTGAGAATGCTGCCGCCAAGTTCTTCGAGGCGGTTCGCAAATTCCTTGATTTCGGTCGCTGCCGCGGCAAATAACTGATCGAACCGCTCGCCGAAAGCGGCATTGTAGGGGGCCAGGGTAGCGAGCACTCCGGGGTGATAGAACGAGTCTCCGAGCGAAGCCTTCAGTTCCCGCACGCGCGGAATGATGCCGGAATCGATGAGCGCATTGAAATCCTGGAAGCGATTGGCTTCATCGAGAAGCGGCCCGAACTCGCGCAGCTTCTGCACGTGTTCCTCGGGCAGAACGGGGGCATCGCTTTCGGACAAGATTTCGAGCAGGGCAATTTCAAAGGGAGCGAGCGGCAGCGATCCATCAAGGCCGTATCCTCGCTGTTGCCACTGTCCGGCCACGCGCGGACGACGATATAGAAATGTCGCCACTAGATCGGTCTTATCGCGATTGGTGGCAGAATCGTCGCGATGCCGGGCGAAATAGCGCAGCAGCGCTTCGGCGACTTCCGCGTCCAGGTCGACAGCCATGCCGAGGCGCAGGATCGCCGGCGTCACCGCAATATCGAGCAACTGGATCCACACCTTCATGCGGTCGAGGGTGCCGCGCACGTCGTCGTCGCGGCCGAGCGCTTCCGGCGTCAAACCGGAAGGCGTGGGGATTTCCCCGCCCAGATGGTCGCCCATCAAGCGCTGATAGAAACTTTGAACGGTGGCCAAAAGGGCCAGTTCCCATTTTGGATCCTCTGCCAAAATGACTCCTTTGGAGGCAAAGTCCCCACTTGATCTTCTAAAGGGTTACTTCTAGTAAAGCTGAAACCCGAATGGGACGCAATTGTAAGGCTGGTTACGGAAGTGACACGACTGCGGGAAGCAGCTTAAATCGCGCCTACAGGGAAGGGCTTGCTACTGAAATACCACCGTCTTATTGCCATAGAGAAGCACGCGATTCTCCACGTGCCAGCGGACTGCCCGCGAAAGGACTACTTTCTCGATATCGCGGCCTTTCTCGGTGAGCTCTTCGACGGTGTCGCGATTCGAAATGCGGACCACATCCTGCTCGATGATCGGGCCATCGTCGAGCACCTCGGTAACGTAGTGGGCGGTCGCCCCGATCAGCTTTACGCCTCTCTGAAATGCCTGATGATAGGGCCGCGAACCGATAAACGCCGGCAGAAACGAGTGATGGATGTTGATCAGGTTCTCAGACCCGATCGTGCGCGTAAATTCGGTGGAAAGAACCTGCATATAGCGCGCCAGCACCACCAGATTGCAGTCGTTTTCCCGGATCAATTCCAGTTGCCTCTGTTCGGCCTCCTGCTTGTTGTCCTTGGTGACGGGCACGACCACGTAGGGAACGCGATAGAAGTCGGCGATGCGCTGGTTGTCAGGATGGTTCGAGATGATCAGCGGGATGTCGCAGCGCAGCTCACCGCTCTGATGGCGGTAGAGCAGGTCTTGCAGGCAATGGTCGTATTTCGAAACAAGAATTGCCAGCCGCGGACGGTCGGTGGAATGTGCAAGACGCCAGTTCATCTCGAACTCTTTGGCAATCGGCGCAAAGCGGGCGGCAAACTCCGCGAGGTCAAAACTGAACTGGGACGGGTCAAATTCCACGCGAGTCAGGAAAAGATTCGACTCTTCGTCTCCATGTTCGTCGGCGAACAGGATATTGCCGTTGTGTCGGAAGATGAAGTCAGCGATCGACGCCACTACGCCCTTGCGGTCGGGACACGAGACGAGAAGAATGGCGGAGTTATGCATATAGACCGTAACGTTGGCGCTACGCTCCTTTTTTCAGAGCCAGCAAGATCTCACGCGCCGCATTTGCCCCCGATCCGCCGGTCAGTCCCGTTCCCGGATGCGTGCCATTGCCGCACAGGTACAGCTTGCCGATCGGTGTCTGGTAGCGTGCCCAGTCTAATAGTGGCCGCATGGTGAAGAACTGATCGAGCGCCAGTTCGCCATGGAAGATCTGGCCTCCGGTGAGTCCGTAGGTATCTTCCAGGTCTTTCGGCGTGATGATCTGGTGACGCAGAATTCTCTGCGGCAGCGAGGGCGCGTACTGGGAGATTGTCTTCACCACCGCCTCGCCCAGCGCGGTGCGTTGACTTTCCCAATCCGTGTTCTTCAACTTGTAGGGCGCATACTGCATGTAAATCGACATCACATGCTGTCCCGCGGGAGCGAGCGAGGGATCGGTGAGCGTCGGGAAGGTAATTTCCAGGTATGGTTGGCGCGAGAAATTCCCGTACTTCGATTCGTCGAAAGCCCGCTCCAGGTAATCGATCTCCGGGCTGATCTGAATGCGGCCTTTCAGCAGATTGCCATCCTTGAGAGCCGGGAATTCGGGCAGGCCGGAGAGTGCGAGATTGATTTTCGCCACCGTCCCGAACGCGCGATAGTTCTTAATCTTCTGCACGAAGTCCGGCGTAAGATGTGTCGGATCGACGAGGCGCATCAAGGTCCGCTTGGGGTCGGCGTTCGACACTACGGCCTTCGCGGAAATTTCTTCTCCCGAAGCCAGCACAGCACCGGTTGCGACGCCATCTTTTACGCGGATTTCAACTACATCGGCAGCTGCGCGAATCTCGGCGCCTGCCTGTCGGGCGGCTGCGGTCATGGCTTGCGTGATCGACCCCGCACCTCCCATCGCAAATTGCACCGTGCCCACGGGGGACGGATCGGATGCAGCCCGCAGAAGCAGCACCAGCGCACTGCCCGCCGACCATGGCCCAAGGAAAGTTCCGAAGATGCCGCGTGCAGCAACGGTTGCGCGCAGGGGTTCGGTGTCGAAAAATTCGGCTACAAGATCGGCTGCTGCCATCGGCCCCCAGCGCAGCACTCGATACATATCTTTCTTGCCGAGGTTGCGGATGGCGCGACCCGTCTTCAACATCCCCCAGAGATCGCTGCTGCTCGGGCTGTCGATATTCGGCGGAGCGAGAGTGAGGGCCTGGCCAATTACTTTACCGATCTTCGCGAGCGCGGCGCCGAAGTCGGCGTATCCAGTTGCGTCTTTCGGCGACCACTGCGCGATTTCCTGCGCTGCCCGCTTCATGTCGGCGTACAAAACCAGCGCGCGCCCATCCGGCAACAACGACGCTGTGCTCACTTCCGGCGTGATGAGTTCAAGCCCGTGCTGCTTGAGTTGCATGTCGCGCACGACGTCGGCGCGCAGCGACCCCGCGTTGTGCGCCAAAGTCGAAGAACGAAAGCCGGGATGAAATTCTTCCGTGATGGCCGCGCCGCCCACCTGTGCGCGGCGTTCCAGCACGAGCGGCTTGAATCCGGCTTTGGCCAGATAGAAGGCGGTAACCAGGCCGTTGTGTCCGCCGCCGACAATGATCACATCGCGTGTTTCAGCCATGGTCGTTTTCCTGGAACTCAGGCACCCTTTCCGTCTTTAAGAATTTCGAGCGCCGCCAGCCGTCCCGGAGCGCCCATGATGCCCCCGCCCGGATGCGTCGCCGAACCGCACAGGTAGAGATTCTTGATCGGCGTGCGGAACGCCGCCCAGCCTGCGACCGGCCTCAGGAAAAACAGCTGTTCAAGAGAAAGCTCGCCCTGGAAGATGTTGCCTTCCGTCAGTCCCCACTCGCGCTCGAGATCGAGCGGCGTGACGACCTGGCGATGCAGGATGATGTCTTTGATATTGGGAGCGTACTCGGCAATCGTATTGATGACGGCGTCGCCGAACTTTTCTTTTTCCGTGTCCCAGTTGAGTCCGGGTGCGAGCTTGTACGGCGCGTACTGCACAAAGCACGACATCACGTGCTTTCCCGGAGGCGCAACCGAAGGATCGGTCAGCGTCGGGATCACCATGTCTATGTACGGATGCGACGACCAGTGCCCGTACTTTGCTTCGTCGTAGGCCCTTTCCATGTACTCGACGCTGGGCGAGATCGACATCGCGCCGCGCAGGTGCGCGCCCACACCCGGAAGGCACTTGAAATTCGGAAGCCCATCGAGCGCCAGATTCACCTTGCCGGATGATCCGCGGAATTTGTAGCGCTTCACGCCATCCATGAACTCGGTGGGGAGCAGGCCTTCGTCAATCATCTTGACGAACGTCAGCCGAGGATCGACGCTGGAGGAAATTACATCGGCGTAAATTTCGTCGCCGTTGTCGAGAGCAACTCCGACCGCCTTGTTGTTCTTGACGATGATCTTCGCGATCGGAGTCTTCGTTCGAATCTCAACCCCCGCTTCAACCGCGGCCGCTGCGATGGCATTCGAGATCGCGCCGGTGCCGCCGCGTGCAAATCCCCAGGCACGGAACGCGCCGTCGATTTCGCCCATGTAGTGATGGAGCAGGACGTAGGCGGTGCCCGGCGAGCGAACTCCCAGGAAAGTCCCGATGATTCCTGACGCTGACATCGTCGCCTTGAGCACGTCGGTCTCGAACCACTGATCGAGAAAGTCGATCGCGCTCATGGTCATCAGCTGGACCTGGTTGTACTTGTCCTCGCTGGTCATGTCCTGAAAACGGCGGCCGAGGAAAAGCATCTTCATCAGTTCTTTAGGATTGAGCGTCGCGGGATCAGGCGGGACCATGCTCAGGATCGGCTTTACGAAGCGGCACATCGCCTGCATCGCTTTGCCGAATTCGTCATACGCTTCCGCGTCAACCCGCGAGTGGCGGGCAATTTCGCGATGAGTCTTCCCGTGGTCGTTCACACGCCACAGGTAGTCTCCACTTGGCATCGGAGTAAACGTACCGTCGAGCGGAAGAATTTCCAGTCCGTGACGAGGCAAGTCGAGATCGCGAATAATCTCTGGACGCAACAAGGACACCACGTAGGAGCAGACCGAGAACTTGAATCCAGGAAAGACTTCTTCCGTGCATGCCGCGCCGCCAAGAATGTGACGGCGTTCGAGCACGAGAACTTCGCGGCCCGCTTTGGCCAGATAGGCAGCGGTCGTCAGGCCGTTGTGGCCTCCGCCAATCACGATCACGTCGTACTTATTCGCAGGCATAATTCAGTCCAGTGAGTCGGTCCAGTGATTCGATCAGACGGCAGAAACTGCTCTGAAAGTGACTCGCCATTCTATCGGTAAACTATCTTTTTGTCTCTATACTTACGCGTAAATTCTGACTTTGGGTCAATATATTTACGCTCTTGCTGAGGAGCGCTCTGCGCTCATATAATCCGGCGTTCAAGGTTTTCTCCGTGTCCCCTGTGACCTCCGTGGTTAGGAAGTCAAATGTCTTAACTATAGAGGTCACGGAGGACACTGGGGAAAGCCATCACACGAGGCCACCTTTGCCAGTTGGAACTGCATTTCACGAGAGAACGCTTGCCCTCTGCCAGAGCCTGAATTACCGGGAATGGTCGGGATACTACACCGTCAGCGTGTACGAAGTACATCACGAGCACGAGTACAACGCGATCCGCAATGCGTGCGCGATGATCGACATCTCGCCGCTCTACAAATATCTGATCACGGGCAAGGACGCTACAAAACTCGTGAACCGCATCATCACCCGCGACGTCAACAAAGTTGCCGTCGGCCAGGTGATTTATGCCTGCTGGTGCGACGAAGACGGCAAGGTGATTGACGACGGCACGGTGACACGTCTCGAAGAAAACAAGTATCGCTGGACTGCCGCCGATCCCAGCCTCCGCTGGTTTCGCCAAAACGGCCTCAACATGGATGTGCAGATCGAAGACATTTCCGAGCAGACGGCGGCACTGGCGCTGCAAGGGCCGACATCGGCGAAGTTGCTGAAGGCCGTGACCGACGCCGACATCGCGAACTTAAAATATTTTCGCAAGACCAGCGGCAAGATCGCGGGCGTTCCCGTCGATATCTCGCGTACCGGCTACACCGGCGACCTCGGCTACGAAGTCTGGATACCGTGGAATGACGCCGTCAAAGTCTGGGACGAGTTGATGGCCAAGGGCAAACAGTTCGATATTCACGCCGCCGGAATGTTGGCGCTGGATGTGGCGCGCGTCGAAGCCGGCCTGCTCCTGATCGAAGTGGACTACTCAAGTTCCAAGAAAGCGCTGATCCCGTCGCAGAAATACTCGCCCTACGAGCTGGGCTTCGGCAAGATGGTCCATCTGGATAAAGAAAACTTCATCGGAAAGAAGGCGCTGGCGCGCGACGTGCGGCAGGGCGTGCCTCGGCAGCTCGTTGGCCTGGAAGTCGATTGGGTGGAAGTCGAGGAGCAATTCGACAAGTTCGGATTGTCTCCGGCCGCGCCAAGTCAGGCGTCGCGCACGCCTGTGCCGGTTTATTCCGGAGATAAGCAGGTAGGGAAAGCCACGACGACGGCGTTTTCACCGCTGCTGAAAAAATTGATCGCGTTGGCGAGTGTAAGCGGCGAACACTCCAAAATCGGCACGAAGTTGCAGATGGAGTTGACGATCGAAGCCCAGCGCAAACAGACCACCGCAACGGTCGTCCCGCTACCGTTCTTCAATCCGAAGAGGAAGACGGCGACGCCCGTCTAAGGATCTTTTTTGCATCGATCAATGTGCAAGAACTTGCGGCCAAAAATTCTCCAAAAATACATTTGTCGCACAGCTTAGTTAGGTTATAACTAGCCCTTAAGCTCTCGCTTTTTCCAGACGATTGCTGGAGGTCGTTGTGAGACAGTGCCTGTTTCTTGGTGCCTTACTAATCGGCGTTGCTACAGTGAACGCTTCCGTGATTCATGTGCCGGCCGATCAGCCCACAATCCAGGCAGCGATCGGCGCTGCGACAAACGGCGACACTGTGCTCGTAGCTCCAGGAACTTACCACGAAAACATCAACTTCGGTGGCAAGCAAATTATCGTGAAGAGTTCAGGCGGGCGCAAGGTGACCTTCATTGATGGCGGCCAGGTTGCTCCGGTGGCCACATTCTCCAGTGGCGAAACTCTTAAGTCCGTGCTGAGTGGCTTCACCCTTCAGAATGGCACTTCCACCTTCAATTCCAGCTACGACGGCGGAGGTGTTTACATTAACGGAGCCTCGCCAACCATTAAGGGCAATATCATTCAGAACAACGGCGCGTGCAATGGGGGCGCCGGTATAGCGGTCGAGTTTGCTTCACCGTTGATCATGGGAAATACGATTCGCAACAACATGCAGTCGGGATGTTCGGGAGGAATTGGTGGAGCGGGAATTGCGGTTGGAGGAGCGGCTTCTGCCCGCATTATCGGCAACATTATTGAGAACAACATCTGGGGCTCCGGTGACGGCGGCGGAATCACCCTGTTTGCCGCGGGCGCGCCGACCATCCAGAACAACATTATTCGAGGCAACACGGCCACCGGAGTTTCGCCAGCTTCGCAAGGAGGCGGCATCTGGATTGTGAATGATTCCGACGCTCTCATCGAGCAAAATCTGATTTACAACAACAATGCGGGTCAGGGTGGAGGGATCTACTTCCTCGTGCCTTCGGGCGCGCGCGGTCCGTTCTTGATCAACAACACCATCGCGGACAACACCGCTGCGCAAGGATCGGCTGTCTTCGCTGGAGGTTTCGATAACCAGGTACAGCTCTACAACAACCTGTTGATTGGTTTGAACGGCCAAAATGCAGTTGACTGCGACGCTACCTACAGTCAGCAGCCCCCTTCTTTCTTCAACAACGATGCTTTCAGTCCTAACGGTACGGGGCTGCAAGGTACGTGCGCCAGTCAGGCTGGACAGAACGGCAATGTCTCGATCGACCCGATGTTTGTGAACGTGATCAGGGGCAAGTACCAGTTACTGGTGGGGTCGCCAGCGATCGATGCCGGAACGAACTCCGCTCCGCTTCTGACCCCGAAGGATCTGGCACACAAGCCTCGAATCGTGGATGGAAACAGTGATGGAGTCGCGACGATCGACATTGGAGCTTACGAGTTCCAATAGCGAGAATCGTCCCGACCACGTCTCCACGGTTTGTCCCCCATGGCAGGCGCCTGCGCCGAATCCCTAACTAGGCCTGCGTGACCGCCGTTTCCCAGACCAGTAGAGCCACACTCCGATTAATACCAGCGCGCCGCAGCCGCCGACGATCTTGGAGACGGCCACAATCTTGTGCGGCTCATCGGGCTGCGGGATTACGGAAATCGCGATCGTCAATGCGGTCGTTGCGAATCCGACGATTGAGACCGTATACGCCACCGCCTTCCCACCGGGCACGCGGATCACGTCGCTGGCTGCCGGTTCGCGCTGCAATTTAAACATCGCGGCGAACAGATACAGATAGGGAATGAAATAGGTAATCACGCCCATGCTGACGAGTACTTCGTATGCGCCTTTCACGGAGGTACCCGCTTGTCCGAGAAAGATGAAAATAATTCCGATGAATGTTTGCGTGAGGATTGCGACCCACGGAGTTCCCCAGCGCGGATGAAGCGCTCCGAACGACGGCGGCAGAAAGCGATCGATTCCCGCGACGAAAGGCAGTCGAGCGCACGCGGCCAGGTAGGCTCCCGAGGCGCCGATGTTGCTCAGCGCGATCAGAAACGCCGCTACGGGCAGCACACCCGGTATTCCCACCCTGGCGGCAGTCTTGCCGATGGCCTGCACCAGGCCTTGCAGACTGTTGATCTCCGTCGAGGGCAGTGCGAGCAGCACACACACCGTGCCGATGATGTAACAGAAGCTCACCGTCAGCCCCGCGACAAACAGTGTCAAAGGAATCGTGCGGCGTGCATTCTTGATTTCTTCTCCCATGAACGACGCGGTCTCACATCCGCCGAACGCGAAAGTGAGCACCGACCAGAAAATCAAATCGTTCAAGTGCACGCTCGGCGTCATCGTGTGCCACGAGAAGGTCGTCGCCGATCCGTAACGATGATAGGCGAGCAGGCCCATGCCGATGACGATCATCACCGGAATCCACATGGCGAGCGCGCCGATGTTGTGCAGCCACTTGCCGACGTCCAGTCCCACGATGTTAAGCAGCGTTGCGGCAATCAATGTCAGAAGTGCGAACACAATGTAGAACGTAGCGTTGCCGGAGAGATATCCCCACTCGGCCTCGCGCATGAAGATGACATTGCTGGCAGCAAAATAGAGCACAGCTGGAAAGTAGGGAAGGTTCGAGGTCCAGTAAGTCCAGGCGGCCATGAACCCGGAGAAGTCGCCGAACGCGCGCTTTGCCCACACGTAGAGCCCGCCTTCGTTGGGATAGCGCGAGGAGAGTTCAATCACCGAAAGTGCCAGCGGCGTGTAGAACGCCAGCCAGGCGCCAATCCAGATGACGATGGAACTTGGGCCCGCGGCCGCCGCGGTCGCGATCCAGCGCAGGCTGATGCCAGTGACTACATAAAACAGCAGCAGATCACGGAATCCCATGACCCGCTTGGGACGATTTGGATCGGCGGCCTCGGCAATCGAGACGCCCGTACCGGCTATGGCGATGGAGTCTGGCCCAGAGTCACTCACGTAGTCGCTCGCCGGTGAAATGGCGAGGGGCAAGGATTACAGAGAGTTGGAAGAACGGCAAGGTGATTCGTCAGGCAGCGTCAGGTAATTTCGGGATGCGACGTGGCAAAGTAGTCCGGACCCTGCAGGAATTTTTCATAGCATTCCGTGCATACCCAGTCCCGCCCATTGGTATACGCGATGCCGTGCTCCGGTTCGGTAGCAGACTCTAGTAACTCCCAACCGCACACGAAGCATGGTTCCGTTTTCCATCCACCTCGCTGTGCTTCGAAATCCTGATTATCGTTGGCGAGCCCAGGATCCAGCGACACGGCGCCGGTTGCACGATGTACGGCTGTGTCCCGCGACGTCCACGAACGCTTGTGCCAGTGCCACTGAAACTTGCGGCAATTCCTGACGCGCTCCTGAATCGGATCGGCGCTACGCGGAGCGCCATGAATGTTTACAGTGAATTCGCCTTCAGGTCGTCGAAAGGGCCGTCGGCTGGAGCCCTCCAGAGGCGATTGCGCGAACCGTTCCCTCAGCTGCTCAAGCGTCATACCTCGTTCGCTCAGCATGGCAGCGGCAAAGGAATTTTCTTCCCGCAGTAAACCGAGCAGCAGATGTTCGGTGCCGATGTGCCGATGAGAGAGCCTCCCCGCCTCCTCAGCGCCGTAGGTGAGCACTCGCTTGCACTCGTTACTTAAGGGCAGGTCAACCGAGATGGATACTTTTTTGTTCACAACTGTATGATCGTCGACCTGTTTCCGAATCGATTCCGCCGAGCCTGAGGGCAACAGGCGAACAAGTTCAGGGTGTTCCCGAATCAGCCCCAGCAAGAGATGTTCGGTTTCAATGTAGGGAGATCCATAATGGCTGGCTTCGTAACGCGAAAAGAAAATAACGCGGCGGGCTTTCTCGGTATATCGCTCGAACACAGACTTACTCCGGAGCGACTATCTTATCGCGATTCCATTTCCAGTACAGGTATCCCGGCACTCCCGCGAGCACGATCGTCGCGCCCCAGAACGCTTCGGTCGGGCGCGTGACAATCGTATTCAGAGTCCAGATCACTCCGATCAACACATAAAATCCCGGCAGCCAAGGGTATCCCGTGCAGCGATAAGGACGCGGCACATCTGGTTTTTTCCAGCGCAACACGAACAGACCGATGACGGTCAGCGTGTAACTCAACACCATCCCGAAAATTACGTAAGTGTAGAGCTGATCGTAGCGTCCGCTCATCGTGAGTAGCGCAGCCCAAATGCCTTGCCCAATCAGGCTAAAGGCAGGAGTGCGCCATAGGGGATGGATTACTGCCATGCGTTTGAAGAATACGCCGTCCTGCGCCATGGCGAGATAGACGCGCGATCCCGAAAGTGTGCAGGCTGCCGCGGCGCTGAAGCAGGAAATCGCAATCATCGCCGACAGCCAGTTGGCTGCGGCCGGAGAGAAGAGCGCGACAGCGGCAGCGTGCGCGATGGTTTCATACTTTGAAATCTCGCTCAACGGCAAGGCATACACGTAAGTGAGATTCATCGCCAGATAGATCGCGCCGACGGCGAGCACTCCAAAAACCATGGCCAGCGGGACGTTTCGCCGTGGGTCTTTGACTTCGCCCGCGACCCAAGTTACATACACCCAGCCGTCATACGCCCAGAACACCGCGATGAGTCCCACGCCCAGCGCGGAGATCAATTGACCCGGACTCAGGCCCATGCTGATGCCGCCCGTCGTGGCAGTAAAGTTCGACCAGTGTCCCTTGCCGACGGCAAACCCCAGCACGACAAATCCGGCCATCGCCACGAACTTTGTCCAGGTAGAGACGTTTTGCAGGAGCGCGCCCCAGCGCAATCCGAAGACATTGACGTAAGTGAGGATGAGGATCAGTACGAGCCCCACCGCATGGGAGCGTGTGAACGCCATACCTGCCACGGAGAAAATCACATGATGCTGCGAGATCGCAGGAATGATGTTTCCCATGTATGCCGCGGACGCCACGGAAAGCGCGGCAATCGTTCCGCCATTGGCCACCGCGAAAAGCATCCATCCGTAGAGGAAGGCAACCAGGTCGCCGTAGGCTTCGCGCAGGTAAATATATTGTCCGCCCGAGTCGGGAAACATCGATCCCAGCTCCGCGAACGCCGCGCACGCGCACAACGAGATTGCGCCGCCGAGAATCCAGACCAGAAAAAACCAGAAGGGGTGCGGCAGTGGCTCGGCGATATCTTTCGCGGTAAGAAAAATCGACGACCCGATAATGCCGCTGACCAGCAGCAGTACCGCATCAAGCAAACTCAGCCCGCGAACGAGGCTGGGCTTTCCTTCGGGCGAATCAATCTGGGTGGCCGGAGAAACGGGAAGGGAACTCATCCGCTAGCCCATCCCCAATTCGTCCGATGATTCCAGTGGCGTGCCGCAGCGCCGGCAGATCACAGACGAACAATCGCCGCACGTGAGCGGATCATTCACCGCGACCGCACAGACTGGGCAGTAAAGCGTGTCTGGCGACTTTCCTGCGGCTGGGCCCCTCTCCTGGCTGGTATCCATGAGCGAAAAAGACTGTAGCACAGTTCGCGCAAGCTACATCGAGGGGAGGACGGAACCTCACCGAAACGAAAAACCGCAAAACTGCTGATGGGCAATGACCGATGGTCAATGAGTGAAATCGGGATGTTACGCCAGTTGACGCCACCATATCGTAATCAGCAACTGAGACTCGCCAGCACATGCGGTCTTTGTTGATGCGCTTGACAGGGAACGCAGACTGAGGGAGAATCGCTCCGCTTTAATTCCGGCGTATTTCCCCAGATTCGTGCCGGAACTCCTCCTCCACAGCGATCGCCATTTATCAGTACGCAGCAGTCTCTAGCTAGCAGTGATCGATCAAGGTGCGGGCGCACGCTCGCAATCATGAACACGGCTGAGGAGGCGTATCATGCGTCCAGTTGCATCCCACGAAATCTTTCCCACGGCATTCCGATCGATTACATTCACGATTCTTTGTTTATGCGCCCTGACTCCCTCTGTATTCGCCCAAGACAACTGGCTCGGCGGGACAGGGAACTGGAGCAACGGCGCGAAGTGGAGCGCTGGCGTTCCGGGCAGCAGTAGCGACGTTTTCATCGACCACAGCAAGGCCGGTGCTTCTCCGGTCACCTTGGATGTTGGCGGTCAAGCTAATACTTTGACCATCGATAGTGACGACAGTTTGTCCTTCAGCAACAACCAATCCCTGGTCATCAACGGCAACAGCGTCAGCAACGCGGGAACGATATCGCTCAACTCAGCGGGTAACTTAACCACTCTGTTCATCGCCAATGGCGCCACGCTCAGCGGCGCTGGTACCTTGACCATGGGCAACAACTCGCAGAACCAGGTGGACGGAAACAGCGGAGCGGTCCTCACCAATCAGAGCACGATCCAGGGGGTCGGTCAGATCGGTCCACACTTCCTGATGGCGAACCAAGGTACGGTCAATGCCAACGTCACCGGCGCCACTTTGAATTTGATGCAGCAAAGTTCTGGGACGGACACGAATTCGGCGACCATGGAAGCAACCAATGGCGGCATTTTAGCGATCTCGACCGGAGGCAGCAGCAGCCTCAACAACACCGGCGGCACGATCAAAGCGGTGGGAGCCAATTCTCAGGTGCAGTTCGAGAACGGAACGACGATCACCGGCGGAACGCTGACCACCAGCAACGGTGGGTTGCTCGTGCTGAATGCAGGCGCCGGCTTAAACTTAAGCGGCGTGACCAACTCCGGCACCTTCTCAATCCTGAACAATGCCAGCGCCCTCCTGAGTGGCACGATCACCAACACGGGGACCTTTCAACTGAACTCCGGGGGAAGCCTGACGCTACTGTTTGTGCCTACCGCTGCGACGTTGACCGGCGCCGGCACGGTCACCATGGGCAACAATTCACAGAACGAAGTGGACGGCAATAGCGGGGCCACGCTTACGATTAAGCAGACGATCCAGGGGGTCGGCAACATCGGACCGCACTTCCTGTTCTCGAACCAGGGGACCATCAATGCCAATGTGAAAGGTGCGATCCTGAACGTGCTTCAGCAAAGTAGTGGTACCGACACGAATACGGCCGTTATGGAAGCGACGAATGGCGGAATTTTGCAGATATCCACCGGTGGTAGCAGCAGCATCAACAATACAGGCGGGACGATCGAGGCCATCGGCACCGGTTCTGTGGTGCAGTTTGAAAACGGCACCACGATCACTGGCGGAACGCTGACTACCAGCAGCGGGGGGATGCTCGCGGTCCTCGCAGGCGCTGGCGTATTCGAAAACGGAGTGACCAATGCCGGCGCGTTTACTGTCCAGAACAACGGCTCCCTCTACCTGCAATCGGACCTCACAAACAATGGAACCATATCACTCAACTCTGCCGGCAACCTGACCTACCTCTTTCTTCCCACCGTTAGCGCTTCCTTGCTCGGCAAGGGCAGAGTGATCATGGATAACAACGTCAACAGCGCCATCGACGGCAACGGTGGGCTCACCTTTACAAATCACAGCACAATCCAAGGCGGCGGCACCATTGGCCCGCACTTTACTTTTACCAACTTGGGAACGCTCAAAGTGCCCAAAGGTGACGCGCTGTTTATTACCGCACCGTTCACGAACTTCAACGGCAGCACGGTGATCGGTGGCACTTACACCGTTTCCGGAACGCTGGAATTTACGAATGCCAGTATCGTGACCAACTCCGCCAAGATTACTTTGACTGGATCCACAGCGCAGATCGTTAATCAAAGCGCGGTCAACGCACTGGCGAACTTGTCCAGCAATGTAAGCAGCGGATCGTTCACCTCCAGCGGCGGTCAGCAGTATGCGACCACGCTTAGCGGCAGTTTTAGTAATGCGGGTAAGCTGATGGTCGGCAAAAACAGCGGTTTCAAGATTCTCTGCAACCCGACCTTCCAATGCCCGTACACGCAAACCGGAAGCATGACAACGGTAGACGGCACTCTGACTGCTGCGTTCGGCGTGAACATCAACGGTGGGAAGTTGTTCGGCACCGGCACGGTCGCCTCGAGCGTGAACTCGAAGGCCTCGGTGACTGCTGGCGACACCGCAAGCAAGGCGGGAACGCTTTCGGTGAGCACTTACACGCAGCAATCCGCTGGCAGCCTCAATATCCAGCTCGGCGGCACGACGGTTGGCACGCAGTACAGCCAGCTGGCGGTAGCCAACGGCGCAAGCCTGAACGGCACGCTCAATGTCAACTTGATCAACGGATTCATTCCGACGATCGGAGACGTCTACACCATTTTGACCAGCAGCGCCCGTACAGGCACGTTTTCGACGGTCAATCTTCCCGCCCTCAGTGGCGCCCATTTCGTGATCAATTACTCCTCGACGAGCGTGACCCTAACGGTGGTGAGTGGGTAGGTCAAAGCATGTCTTGAATATAGATAGGGACGGGAGTCGTCGCGTCGCGCAGATTCCCAGTCTGTCTCTGCTGACCTTTGGGTTGTGGTGCTGCACACCAGTAGTTGTTGAAACCAGGCGATTTCACCAACTACGATCCTCAGCCGTGTAAGTCGGATTGTGAGTCTAGTCACAATGCTCCTTTAACAAAGAACCCCACCTATTCATCCCGCTTGCGCAGGATGAGTTCCCCTTCGGCCGGCGGCATCGAAAAAGGAAATTCCCACACCCGGTCTTTCATCCACACGCGCAGGATGAAATCCTCGCGCTCTTTCCATGAACCGAGCCATTTGTTCTTCGTGCCAAAAAATACCCATCCGTGAACTTCAGGATTGCCGGGATTGAGGATTGCTGGCTGCAAACTCTGCGTACTCAGAAATTCGATAAACTGGACAACCTGCTTTTGATATTCGCGCGCCCGATCTGTCTTCTGCTCGGCTGTCTCGGGCTTTTTCTTGATCTCGCGTTCAGTGTCGAAGACTTTGGTGTCCACATCGTTCTGCATCCTGGTGGAGAAATCGGTGGGATCGAGATAGCCTTCGATCACGTTGTGATGACGGACGAACTCCATGCGCAAGTCAGCGGGGAAGTCGAACTTGCCTTTGCCGGTATAGGTCACGCTCATGAAAACGCCGAGAGGCTTGTACAGGCGGCGCCGGCTCTTAGGCAGTTCCTGTGAGTCCATGAGCAAAGTGATGTCCAGATCGTCACCAGTCATACGCCAGCGGTAGTGGCCATCGTCGGTGCGCTGGAATTCACATCCCGGAGCGTCCGCTTTCCAGCGTACTGCCGGCAGTTGTTTCTTCTTTGCGTGGCAGGGAAAGGCAGTTAGTAACACGCAAAACACCAACAAAAGACTTTGTCGCGAGCGGCGGGGATACGGCATAGGCGCGTGGGTCGCTATCGCCAGACTACCCGGTCGTGGCCAGATCGGGCAAGGGAATCGGTCGTCGCAAGGGTGCTTGGGGCGAGGCCTCCCGACCTGTTACCATCCCCTGAGCAAGGAGCGCAATGACGGCATTCCTCTGGGCGGTCGTAATCCTGATGGCAGCAGCGCTGCTGGCGGAAGTCGTCGCCTTCGTCGGGATTTCTGTCGTCGGGATGCGCGCTGCTCGCCGGGCTGCTGAAATCAGCGAACAACTGAAGCGGGCGGTCGAGCCGACAGTGCAACTTGCCAATGAGTTGAAACAAACGCTTCAGCCTCGCCTCGAAACGATCACGAACGAGTGCCAGCAGATTGCAGAGTTGGTATCGACACGTACGGATACTGTGGGGGCCGTTCTCGACGACACAAGCCGGCGCGCCGAACGCGTTCGCCTGCGGCTTCTGGAAGGCGTTCAGAGCGTCAACGGACAACCCGGCCGCCCCGGAATCTATCGCGAGATTGCCGAGCCGATCAAAACCGCGGGCCATGTCATGCGTGGATTGAAGATCGCTCTGTGGATATTGCGCAGGGTCGCCTGAGTCGTTTCCGCTCTACTTATCTATTTATCTATCAGAATGTCGGAGTAGCTCACCATCCACCGCGACATCGGCGTGTTCACTTTGGCCCACTGTTTGAATTCGTAGAAGTTGCGATACTCCCAGCGCATTCTTCGAAGTGCGAAAGAATTTGCGGAAGCATGGGCCGGGTCCGAAAGCGCATAGCCCATTTCCCGAAGATAACGCCCGATCAGTTGCTCGAACTCGGCCAGCTGGTCGACCGGGAATTTAGCCTTCCAGCGGCCGACCGGCGTGAAGTGGCCTTCACTTAAATCTTCTTTGAAGGACGTCAGCGGCTTCTTCACCGATCCGACACTGGTTTGCTGAATGTGGGAGTAATCGAGGTCCTGCTGGAGGAACGCGCCGATCTGTTTGAGCGCCGGCTCCGGGCGTTCCACCAGATCCTCGTAGGACACCTCGATATATCGTGCTCCGAGTCGCGATCCATTCTTCCGTCCTTTGCGGACGATCCATTCCCAGTAGAGCCCGGCTGCGAGCAGGCTGCGATTCTTGTCCCAGGGCAGCGGGCGGCTCCAATGACGCTTGTCGAGCGAAAGCGCCACGTCGCGAGCGTCGCGGATGATATGAATAAACTGCGCGTCCGGGAAATCGCGGCTGATACGCAGCATGTGAGGAACATTGGTGGGAGTGGAATCGATCCAGCGATCGACTCCCTGCGCGCGCGCCACGCCTTCCATCACAATGCGCATGAAGTCGCTGCCGTTGTGGCATTCCGCCATCACTTGCGCTTCGAGAGCGCGTGCGTCGAGACCGGAGACCGCGAACGCTTTGCTGCGGAGCCACTCGTGCATCATCTTCTTCTTGTTCGCCGGGTCGCTGAGGTCGCCGAAGATCGGTTCCAGCACGTCGAACACATTCATCTGCGTGTGGAAGCGTGCGAAGCCTCCCGCGGAAAGCAGCAGGTGATAGAGAAAGCTCGTTCCCGAACGGGGACAACCAACGATGAAGACCGGAGGTCTCATGGATGAGAAGGTCGATGCAATAACGCGTCTGCTCCAGGCTGATTGAAACGGCGAAACGCCAGTGTATCAGCGACGCGCGTTGACCCAGCCCCAACCAAAGGAATCCCCGCGAATATGTTAGATTGAAATGAGTGTGGGCGCGTAGCTCAGGTGGTAGAGCAACGCCCTTTTAAGGCGTGGGTCGCAGGTTCGAATCCTGCCGCGCTCACCAACCCATCTCCCGGAATGACTCCGCTTTCGATTGTTTTCCGGGACGCCGCTCCAAGAATCGCCGGAGAATTTCCATGAAAAGAAATCACCTGATTATTGCGGCGATATTGATGTCTCTGCTTGCGCTCGCCTGTGCATCCGCGCAGGCGCCGAAAGAAACCAGTGCGGTCCCCGCTCTCCCCGCCGACATTCCCTCTAACGCCGAGCGCTATTCCTTCAGCATGATGGGAAATCTTGCCGGCCAGCAGGCGATCTGGACAGCGTCTGACGGCACCGTGCACATGTTTTATCAATTCAATGACCGCGGTCGCGGTCCGAAGACGACCAGCGTTCTTACGCTCGATTCGAACGGAATTCCGGTAGCGGAAACCGTCAACGGCAATGACTATCTGAAGTCGCCGGTGAACGAAAACTACTCCCTGACAGCCGGAACCGCGCTGTGGAAAAATAATTCCGAACAGGGCGAGAAAAAAGTTGGCGCGCCGGCGCTTTATGTGTCGATTAATGGAGCGCCCGCGGAACTGGGATTGATCGCTTCCGTGGCGCAGGCCAACGGCGGCAAAGTCACACTGTTGCCCGAGGGCGAGGCTCGAGCCGAAAAAGTCGCGGAACGCGATCTCGAGAACTCCGGCCAGAAGAAGCACGTTGTCCTTTATGCCGTCACCGGACTCGATTTTTCCCCCCCCGATGTCTGGCTCGATGACCGCGGCAAATTTTTTGCATTCGTGAATCCGTGGAGCACAATCGTTCCCGAAGGCTGGGAAGCCAGCGCGACCGCCCTCAACGCGGCGCAGGACGAGATTTCGAATGCCCGCTCGGCGGAGTTGGCCGAGAAGTTGGCCCACCGTGTAAAGGGCATTGCGTTTACGCATGCCAATGTGTTCGACGCCGAGACCGGCAAGATTGTCAAAGATCAGACCGTCGTTGTGAGCGGAAACCGTATTCAAAGCGTCGGCGCCGCGGCAACGCAGCGAGTTGCGGATACGGAAGTGATCGATGCCACCGGCAAGACCCTGATCCCTGGTCTATGGGACATGCACACACACGTCGGCGACAACGACGGCCTGCTGAATCTGGCCGCCGGAGTCACCACTGTTCGCGATCTCGCCAATGACACCGATACGCTCCTCGCCCGCCGCAAGCGCATCGAAGAAGGGAAAGAGATCGGCACGAGAATCATCGTTGCCGGCATCATCGATGGGCGCGGGCCCTTTCAAGGTCCGACCAAGGTCCTAGTATCGACCGAAGACGAAGCCCGCGCCGCCGTCGACAGCTACGCCCGGCTCGGCTATGTGCAGATCAAGATTTACAGTTCGGTGAAGCCCGAACTAGTGCCAGCAATCATTGATGAAGCACATAAGAAAGGCCTGCGCGTCAGTGGACACATCCCGGCCGAGATGACGGCCGCCCAATGCGTCAAGCTTGGCTACGATGAAATTCAGCATGCCAACTTTCTCATGCTGAACTTCTGGCCCGACGTCAAGAACACCAATACTCCCACTCGTTTTACGGAAGTTGCCCGGCGCGGCGCAGCTCTCGATCTGAAGTCGGCGGAGGTGCAGGCGTTCGTGAAACTGTTGCAGGACCACCACACTACGCTCGATCCCACACTTAGCATTTTCGAAGACATGTTCACCTCCCGCGCCGGTGAGATTCCGCGAGGCTTCCAGCCCATTGCAAAACGGCTGCCGCCACAAGTCCGGCGCGGCCTGCTGTCGGCTGGCCTGACACCGCCGGCGGGTATGGATCAAACTTATCGCCAGTCGTTTGCAAAGATGGTCGAGTTCATCGGAGTGCTCTATCGCGCTGGAATTCCTCTGGAATCCGGCACCGACTCAATGGTTGGTTTTGCGCTGCATCGGGAACTCGAACTGCACGTGCAGGCTGGCATCCCGCCTGCACGCGTATTACAGGACGCTACTCTGAACGCCGCACGCATCATGAGCATGGATCGCGATCTCGGATCGATCACTCCGGGCAAACTCGCCGACCTTGCGCTGGTGGACGGCGACCCAACCGCCAACATCAGCGATGTGAGAAAGACGTCACTGGTTGTGAAGGACGGTGTGCTATACCGTCCCGCCGAACTCTATGCGGCGCTCGGCGTGCAACCGTAGTGCTTTTTGCTTGTTCTCACAATCCGCATCGTCTCAAACGCGATAATTTGTTTTCTCGCAAGGATGAACATCCACCTCTTTCCGCGTAAATTAGATGAAATGACCAAGATCAAGTGTCAGGCTTTGCTGTTTGACATGGATGGAGTGCTAGTGAACTCGATCGCTGTTGTGGCACGCGTGTGGAGCAAGTGGGCCATTGCCCGCGGATTCGATCCGGAGAAGGTTGTGCGCGCAGCACATGGGCGGCCAAGTATCGATACGGTTCGCGATTTTCTGCCCAATGCCGACGCCAACGAAGAGAATCTGGAAGTGGAGCGGCAAGAGATCGAAGACCTGGATGGGGTGGTTGCCATACCGGGAGCCGTAGCGCTGGTGTGCGGGCTGCCCATCGGCCGCTGGACTGTGGTCACCTCGGCAACGCGCCCACTGGCCGAGGTACGGCTGCGGGCAGCGGGCATTCCGATCCCGCCTACGCTGATTACCGCAGGCGACATTCAGCACGGCAAGCCAAATCCAGAGCCCTATCGGACGGCTGCGGCTCGGCTCGGCTATACGGCCGCAGAGTGTGTCGTCGTGGAGGACGCCCCCGCAGGAATACGCGCGGGCAAGGCGGCTGGAGCGCGTGTAATCGGCTTTCCGACCACCTCGGATCGCGGCGAATTGGAGCGTGCGGGTGTGGATTGGGTAGTCCGCAATTGCGCGGACATCGAGGCGACTTTGGACGGAGACAGCATCGCTCTCACTCTCACGGCGTGATCGATGAACACGCTTGTGTGACGAATGTCATTTACTAGGGATGGATGGCTCATCTAAAATCCTCAGTTCTTCAGAAGCACCGGAACGGCGCAGGGCTAGACGCGTGAAAGTGCGCGCGGCTGCGCGGAACAGGCAGGGGACTCTTGATTATCGGTGTTCCGAAAGAGATCTATCCTGGGGAGCGGCGCGTCGCACTGGTGCCTGCTGTTCTCCCGACCCTCACCAAAGCTGGTTTTGAAATTCATGTGCAGGCCGGCGCGGGGATCGAGGCCGGCTACCCGGACTCTCAATATTCCGATAAGGGCGCGAAGATTGTCCCTGATCGGCAATCGGTTTTTTCCGCCGCCGACATCATCGTGCAGGTTCTCTGTTACGGATCGAACGACATCACCGGCAAACAGGACGTCCCGCTCTTTCGCCGCGATCAAATCCTGGTGGGATTTCTGCGGCCCTTCGGCGAACGCGAAGTGGTGGAAGAAATCGCCGCCGCGGGCGTTACCTCGTTCTCGGTGGAGTTGATGCCGCGTACCACCCGCGCCCAGAGCATGGACGCTCTCTCGTCCATGGGAACGATCTGTGGGTACAAAGCGGTGCTTGTCGCGGCCGACTCCCATCTCCGCATTTTCCCCATGATGACGACGGCCGCAGGAACCATCACCCCGGCCCGAGTGTTCGTCATCGGTGCAGGCGTCGCGGGACTACAAGCCATCGCCACTGCGCGGCGCCTGGGTGCGGTAATTTCCGCGTATGATCTGCGTCCAGCGGCAAAGGAACAGGTGCAGAGTCTCGGTGGCCGCTTCGTGGAATTACCGATCGAAGCGAAGGATGCGCAGGATGCTCGCGGCTACGCCACCGCGCAGGGAGAAGATTTCTACCGCCGTCAGCGCGAACTGCTTGGCCAGGTTGTGCAGGAAAGCGATGTGGTCATCACCGCCGCCGTTATTCCCGGCAAGAAGTCGCCGGTGCTGGTCACCGAAGACATGGTAAAGGGGATGGCCCCCGGGTCGGTGATTCTCGATCTTGCGGCGGAGCGCGGCGGCAATTGCGAGCTTACCGAGAGAGGGAAGACCGTCGTGAAGCATGGCGTGACGATCATCGGCGCGATCAACCTGGCGACGGGCATTCCGTACCACGCCAGCCAGATGTACGCGAAGAACATGACTGCGTTTCTGACTCACCTGATCAAAGACCAAAAGCTCAATCTGAACATGCAGGACGAAATTGTGCGGGAGACGCTGGTCACGCATGCCGGCGAGATTGCCAACGCCCGAGTTCGTGAGTTCTTGAAGTTGCCTGCGCTGGTTGCGTAGGTTAGGCTCGCGCGGCGTTAACCGTACTCGAACCGGAGGATAGATGGCCAGCAGTTCGAACCTGATCGATTCGCTCTTCATTTTTGTGCTCGCGGGATTCATCGGTTTTGAAGTGATCCGGCGAGTTTCGCCCCTGCTGCACACACCCCTGATGTCGCTCACCAACGCTCTCGACGCGATCGCGGTCGTAGGCGCAATCGTGCTGGTGGGCGAACACAAGAGTTCGCTCGCCGCCACCTTGGGATTCATCGCCGTGGTCGCCGCTACCAGTAACATCGTGGGCGGATTCCTGATCACGGATCGCATGCTGAAGATGTTCAAATCCAGCCGCCCCGCGGGTAAAGCATGAGCCCGGATCTCGGCAGCAGCCAGATTGTGATCGAGGTCCTTTATCTCATCGCGAGCGTGCTGTTCATCTTCTCGCTGAAGTGGATGAGTTCGCCGACCACCGCCCGCCACGGCATCTGGGCCGGTGAAGCCGGCATGCTGCTGGCCATCTGCGGCACGCTGCTGCACCACGGCATTGTCGACTACCGTCTCATCGCCATTGCCCTGGTGCTGGGCACGGTCATCGGAGTTCCCCTCGGCCGCGTTGCCATGACGGCAGTCCCGCAGCGGACCGCGCTCAGCCACGCATTCGGCGCGCTCTGCGTGACCCTGGTTGGTTCCGCCGAGTTCTACCTGCGGTCGCCTGATATCTCGAAGTTCATGATGTCGGTGCTGTCACTGGAAGTGATTCTCGGCGGATTGACCTTCACGGGCAGCCTGATGGCCGCCGGAAAATTACAGGAGATCCTTCCGCAGCGCCCGCTCACATACAAGGGCCAGAACCTCGTCAACTTCCTGCTGCTGGGTGTCGCCGCGGTAATTGCTGTGTATCTGGTGGTGCATCCGGATTCCCGCAGCCTGTTTCCGTTCATGATCCTGATCGCTTTGTCGTTCGGAGTGCTGCTGATTATCCCAATCGGCGGCGCCGACATGCCAACCGTCATCTCGCTTTTGAATGGATACGCGGGATTATCGGCTGCGGCGATGGGCTTCGTGCTCGACAGCAAACTGCTGATTATTGCCGGCGCGCTCGACGGATCATCGGGCCTGATCCTCTCCATCATCATGTCGAAGGCCATGAACCGCTCTTTCTCGAACGTGTTATTCGGAGCCTTCGGACAGGTGCAGGCTACTGCAGCGGCGGGCCAGGAAGCGAAGCCGGTCCGTAGTGCAACGCCCGAAGAAGCAGCTGCGATTCTTTCGGCGGCCAACAAAGTCGTCGTGGTTCCAGGTTACGGAATGGCCGTGGCGCAGGCCCAGCACAAAGTTCGCGAGTTGTATGACGCCCTGACCAAGCGCGGCGTCGAGGTTCGGTTTGCCATTCATCCGGTCGCCGGACGTATGCCGGGACATATGAACGTCCTGCTGGCGGAGGCCGACATTCCTTACGATCGCCTGATTGAGATGGACGAGATCAACGGCGATTTCCCCCAGACCGATGTTGCCCTCGTGATTGGCGCCAATGACGTGACCAATCCCGCCGCTCGCAGCGACGCGAGCAGCCCAATCTATGGCATGCCAATTCTGGACGTCGACAAGGCGCACACTGTAATGGTGATCAAGCGCGGCATGAGTCCGGGATTCGCGGGCATCGATAACCCACTTTACTACCTGGATAATAACTTAATGTTATTCGGAGATGCCAAGGCCTTCGTGGGCAGCATCGTTCGCGAACTTGGCGGCGGACACGGTTAACAACCCGATTCACAGAGGCTTTTCTGGATTACGCGCCAGCGGGAAACACTAACAAGAAGGGCCGCAGGTATGCGAAGGGGAAGTTTCGCATAGGCTGCAGCCCGCCCTGAATCAGGCCGCCTTCTTGACTTGTCGAAGCTTGGCCCAACGCGCCTTCTGAGCAAGAGAAATTCTCCTGCGTCCGGCTGCCGAGAGGACTCGCTTGGCTCGACCTTGTCCGCCAGCATATGACCCTCCCCGCGCTCCCGTAAGCTTTTCCAGGACGGAAATAGCCTCCGCGAGTTTGTCCACTTGCTTCTGCGCGTCCCGGCGATCCTCGCGGAGCCGAGCCAGCGCTTTACTAATATTTGTCATTTGTAAACCCCCTCAGGTTACTTGCACGAGAATTGTATTGATTAGTGCCGAGTTACGCTACCTTTTAAAGCAAAAAAAATTGTTATTCCGTTCCGGAAAGCAACGCGGAAAGCGGGATTCCCACAATGGATAGCGAGAAGGAAAATCGTTTCATCGGGTTATAAAGAAGTGTCCGAGGTTGCGGAGTGCGAACGACGACACTTTAGGACGCCGGCTGTGCGAACTTTGCGACAGGCTCCGCGGCGCTGAGTAACGGTATTCTGCTCGTTCTTCCCCTTGCGAGGCGCTATGAGCACCGGTGTCCGGTCGAGCACGCGGCCAAAAAATCAATTCTCCTCCCGCCGCTAAAAGCGGCTACAATAGCCGCAATTTCTAATCTCCGGAGGTCGCTGTGAAGCGCAGGCAAGTCCAGTGTGCATTGGCTGTTGTTGCGGGTGTCCTTTTCCTCGTTTCCAACCTGTGTGCCCAGGCACCGGATACTCCCGGTCGAGTCGGACTCGTGCAGGATTGGACACAGCACCATCTTTTGTTCAGCCGCGACGGGTTATTGAAGAATCCTCGCCTTCTGTCGACCGAGCCTCGCATCGCCAATCGGTTGGCACAGCGTTGGCAGGGCACCCAACCTGCGTCGGCCCCCTCTGCGAATCAGGGGTCCCGCAGTAAGCTTCACCGGGATTGGAACGTGTCGCTGGGAGGGAGCCGGGTTTCGGCCACCATGTTTCCGGCGAAATTCTCTTTCGATCCCAGTGCCACGCCCGACTGCGCCAACGATTACGTAGTCTTTGGTCTCAGAAATGTCGGATCGGCCACTCAGGCCAATATTGTGGCCTTGAACAATCTTTATTCGGGCACGGGTGGCTTCTGCGTTTCTCCGACACCGACATTCCTGTTTGCCTACAACATCAGCACGGTTACAGCAGGCCGGATTTTGGACTCTCCCGCTCTTTCCCTGGACGGTACGAAGATCGCATTTATCGAGAGCGGGAACATCGCCGGCGCCAACATGGCGATCTTTCATGTCCTGACGTGGGCCACCGGCGCTGGCAATGGGACGTCGGCGACTGCCCCCGCTGTTCCGGGTGTCGGCAACGCCGCCAGCATGAGCAGTCTCACCTTCGCGGCTGCGCTCGACACTCGATCCTCTCCCTGGGTCGACTACGCCACCGACACGGCCTATGTGGGCGCCGACGACGGCAAGCTCTATAAGATCACCGGCGTCTTTCACGGAACACCGGCGCTCGCGGGAGGCAACTGGCCCGTCACTTTGGCAGCAAATATTCGCGTCTCCAGCCCGGTTTTTGATAATCGCCTGGGATTGGTTCTGGCCGGAATACAGAATGGGACGTATTACTCCGTGAGCGCGAACGGAGCCACGATCAAATCGCTCGTTGTGGGACGCAGCATCGCCATGAACCCCGGCATCCTGGCGGCTCCGGTCGTGGACGTGACCGACGGCACCAGTTTCGTAGTGAGCGCCAACGATGGGACTTCCGGAGTGCTGGTGGAAGTCGACCATTCCAACATGACGCAACTTGCGAAAGGACAAATCGGACAAGGGTCGACCGGGGGAACCGCCATCAGTCTTTTCCAACCTGCCTTCAGCGATTCTTACTTCAACGATCCAACCACTGGAACGATTCGTGTTTGCGGCACCGGAGCGGCGGATAACACTCCCTGGCAATATGCCTTTGGCGGGTTCACTCTGGTAGGCAGCAAGTATGTGATGAACACGACGCCGACGGGTTCATCGCAGATAGTGACCTCGGCCAACGCGCGCTGTACCGAATTTACCGAGTTTTTCAACCCCAACGTCGGCGTGGGCGGGACGGACTTCTTCTTCTTCGGCCTCACCACCGACTGTACCGGCGTGGGAACCTCCGGATGCGTCATAGCGCGCAATCAGGACGGATCGCTCACCAAGGCCAACGTTACTGGCGGTCCCACCGGAATCGTGGTCGACAACTTCAGTACGTTGGGGCAGGCCTCGAGTATTTATTTCGGCGGAGCCGCCGCCCCCAACCTGGCCTTTAAGTTCACCCAGAATGGTTTGCAATAAGCAGTAAGAACTCGAGCCGAGGCGCGACTTGCCGCGCCTCGTGCCTCGACCGAAATGCGGCTCAAAGCCTTTTCGTCATAATGCATCCGCGCGGCTTTCCGTTCTGGGATTTTCCCGCAACGGACTTTTTGCGGCAAATGGTTTGCAACCAGTTTCACACCCCACCTTCATCCGCTTGAATCACCCACCCATAACTAGCTGATAAGAAAGGATATTTCTTGGGTCTTAAACTGGTCTACTGATTGCCCTTGTGACTACGGACGCGGGGTCTCTAGCTGGCCGCATGAGAAACGCGATAACGATTGCAAGGACGCTGGTAGCAAGCCTCTTGGTGGTTGGACTCGGTGCGACGCAAGGGTTTAGCGCGACTTCGTATTCCTTCCGGGTTGACCTCGATCGGCCTGCACTAGCGAAGTTAGAGGACGAACTGCGGCGCCTCCCGGCGCACTTGTCCGAATTCTCTCCCGTCTCGGAACCGCTTGCCCTGCCTCGTTGCGGGGACGTTCGCCCGCCCGAAGCCCTCGTAACTCCCGACCCTTTACTACCGCTCGATGCAGAAAATCACCGGGTTCGCGTCAGCTTCATTGTGGGAGCGGACGGCCGCGTCCATAGCCCGTTCATCCTCGACAGTGGCGGCGTTCACGAAGACCAGGTCGTCCTGCAATCGGTCCGTCGGTGGCGCTATCGTCCAGCGCTCTGCAATGGCGTCCCGACCGATTCCGAAGCCCGCGTACAATTCGGCGTCCGTTGATGGCCGGATTCTCCTACAATGGCATCCGAGAGGGTGTGTTGAATCCAGAGAAGCCCAAGGTACCAGAATCGGCCGCCGAGCCGACCCCCGAAAACGTCGAACTGGATGAGTTCTTTCAGCGGCTGCCGGTAAATTTCCGCTGGCCGAAACCCAGCGACGAGGCGGTAGCCGCGGCGGTAGAAGCGATCCAGCGATTGTCCGGAGGAAGCGGAGCCGAGGCGGTGATGGCCCAGGAGGGCGCTGCTGAAGCCGGAGACAATTGCGCGGGATGCGCAGGAGCCCTGCCTCCCGGAGCGCGTTTTTGCGTATGGTGCGGCCTTGCAAAGGGTGCCTCCGCAGCCGGGGCTCCATCGGATGTGCAGCCACGTACCGGCGGCCAGCATCACGTTCACCATCACTACCATCATTTCGCGACAGGACCAGGTCAAGGTGCCGGGCCAGTCGCGCCCGGAGAAGTGGCGGCCTCGGGACCGCGCGGCAAGGCGCCCGTGGCGTCGCCGGCAGGCTCCGGCAACAGCCGTGCTGAGATTGCCGTGCGACAGGTCGTGCAGGACTGGGCGCAAGCCTGCAACACCAAGCATCTGGATGACGTGCTCGAACTCTACGCGGCTGACGCCACGGTGATTCGCGCCAGCCTGCCCCCCGTGCGCAGTCTGCCTGCGATTCGCGAATTTCTTTTCTCCCTGCTGGAAGCGGGGCTGGGTGATGTGGAAATGGAATCCTTGCGTACCGACGTAATGGGCGAGGTCGCCCTCGATCTCGGCCGATGCAAAATGCTCGTACCGGTCGCCATGGGAAAGCGTCGCGAAGAGCGCGGAAAGTATCTGATCGTGATGGCGCGGCAGCCAGCCGGTGCGTGGAAGATTGTGGCCGACTGCTGGTCCAGCGATACGGTCGTAAGCCCAACCGTGGCACCCGACCCAGAGCGAAAGATTCCAGAGCCTTCACCCGCGCGCAAACTGCGTTAAGGCGCGCTGTCGGCAGTCACGAACTGCTGACAAGATTAACTCTTGCCGTCCCGTTTTCCCGTTCCAAGAAAAAAAAGGCCCCCGGAGCGAGGGGTGATGCCCGCGCCGGAGGCCCTTGTTCCTGCGAACGTTCTAGTAAGTGCGCGCCGTAAACAGCTGGCGATAGCCGAGCGTGTCGACGTCGCGGAACAACGGAGTTCCCGGCGGCAGACCCGACGGCAGCGCGAAGTCTGCATCGAAACTGTAGTTACGAGTTGGCGGCGAGTAGACCGTGGTACAGCACTTGAACACTCCCGTGTTGTACGTCGAGTAGTAGAGGCTCACCAGCGAGCCCTTGTAGTTCAACGCTCCACCCCAGCTCTCAAGATAGCGCAGGAAGTTGTGCGTGCCACCGTCTGTGCCGTAGTCGTTGGAGCCCCATGCCGGCTTGGGGAAGTTCATGTTCTTTCCGCCTGCAATCGCCAGACGGTAGTACGAAGTCACCGCCGGACGATTCCCCACCGCAGTTGGGTTCGCCATGCTGTTCAGATCCGACCAGTTGTTCGAGAGAAGCGTTACGGTATCGGCGATAACCGCGGCGGCTGCATGGCCGGGCAGATCTGCCCCGCCTGCCCACGCCGGGTCGCCCGCATTGGAGTTGTAGTTGCCCTGGACATAGACCGGATTCTCAGAGGCGACGGTGAAACCTCCCGTGTTGTCGGTTCGCAGCGGTACGTTACCCAGCGATCCGTCTACCAGCTTGAGGACGTGGCGCGCACCGCTAACCCAGTTCTTGCGGCCGGTCGTCAAACAACTGGTGATGCGGGGAAGATACGGGTTGTCCGGTGCTGCAGCGACAATCTGTTGGTTAATGTTGACGCCGCCGTTGTAGAAACCCAGTCCGATGTTGGCCGGACCAAAGAAGTCCGCACGCTTGTTCTGATTGGCATCCTCCGGCGAATATTTCTTGCCGGCCGGGATAGGTTCCAGAACGCCGTCGGGCACTCCACCGGCGGAAGCGGTGTTAATGACGTCTTCCAGTCCGGAGTCCCCCGATTTTTCGGCGCCGTTGTATGGCGGATTCGGATTAGGCAACATGCCTCGCCGATCGGAGAAGTAAAGCACCCATCCGTTCTGGGCCTGGAAGTCGACGTTCGGGCCGTTGACTCCGATGTTTCCCCACAGCCATCGCTTTAAATTGCCAGTGTCGATTTCGATGGCGTTGAGCATTCCGGCTGCGGTACAGGAATTGTTGCCCGCGGCCACATCGCGAGGTTCCCCTTCGCGCGTGTCGTAAAAATTAATCGGGTACCAGTTGTTTCTAGTGATGCCGGTATTGACGCCGCCGGCGGTGAGTTCGACGTAAGGATTGTTGCTCCCGGCGTCTTTGATGACCTCAGGCGGACGTCCGTAGTTCCATTGGTCGCACTTGCCTTGATTGACCCCGGAGGCAACAGTATGTGTACACACCGGAGCCAGGCCGTTAGCGTCCAGAACGCCGTCGCCGTTGCGATCCGCAGGTTGCTGGAGAATCAGGATCGCGTTGGGGTGTATGGAATTCGCTCCCGGAGCATTTGGAGGTTGCGGCCCACGGGCGAAACCAAGTTGAAGCCATTCGTTCGTCACAGCATGCCAGGCACCGGCCGCGTCTTTGTATTCCACACGGAGATAGCCGTCCAACATGTTCCACGTCGCAGCCTTGTCCAGGTTGGAGGTGACTTCGTAGGGATACGGCGGGTTCGTGGTCGGGCATCCCGCCGGTGGTGTGTATGGAGGGCTCAGGTTGCCGGGCGGGCAAAGCGAAACCACCGGCCCAGGTGCGCCGGCTGCGGTCACGATCGGGGCCCCTGCGGGAACCAAGGTCGCAGCACCTGCGCCGGGTGCCGCGGGTGCCAGCGGCCAGTCAAAGGGCAGTGGAGTCGCGGCCGCAGTCGTCAGCAGAGGCGGGCATGTTGGACCGCCAGCTGAAGCTGCTGTACACGACGAGTTGTCGGGAATCGCACTGGAACCTTGGGCAAAATAAGTGTTGTACGAATTGCCCGCCGCCAGCACCGGCAATCCGCCAGGGAAGGAGGCTGCAATCCCGAACGGGTTGTAGGGTGCTACGTTCGCCAGACGGACATTGTTGACATCGCCGGCGCCGCCGGGAAGGTCCGCCGGATCGTCCGAGAGCAGCACATGAATTTGCGCGAGGTTGTATTCGCGCGAAGGAGCCACCCCGGAAGGGTCCACTAGGCGTGGCCGGCGAATGATTTCGTATGGCTGTGCTCCTCCGCTTACGAACGGAAGCTGGAGATTCTTGGCGCCGGTTCCGCCCGGAGGCGTAATTCCAAAATTGCCGTTCACGATCTCG
>Ga0210402_10000757_pt1 | contig 35017 bp, 24 predicted proteins | sample IncBWC7MmetaG_FD_161055 | JGI IMG/M metagenome (GOLD analysis project Ga0210402, IMG submission 161055) | Forest soil microbial communities from Barre Woods Harvard Forest LTER site, Petersham, Massachusetts, United States - Inc-BW-C-7-M | ecosystem: Environmental > Terrestrial > Soil >...
GTTCTTGATGAGCTCGGTCTTGCAGGAGTGCGGCTTCGACGCCGGCGAGATCAGAGTGGTGCTCAACGATCGGGCGACCACGCAGGCAATCCTGGACCGCCTGCACTGGTTGCTCGACGACGTGCACGATGGCGACCAGCGTATGCTCTTCTACTCGGGCCATGGCGCCCAAATTCCCGAATACGGGCCGCAGGGCGAGCCGGACCATGTCGACGAGTGCCTGGTGCCTTTCGACTTCGACTGGTCCCCCGCTCACGCCATAACCGACAAGCAGTTTTGCGAGTTCTACTCGCAGCTTCCGTACGAGTCTCACTTTGTTGCCGTCTTCGACTGCTGTCATTCGGGCGGGTTGACGCGCGACGGCGGCCCGCGCGTCCGCGGTCTGACTCCGCCCGACGACATCCGTCATCGCGCTTTGCGGTGGAACCCCCGGGAACAGATGTGGGTAGCGCGCAGCTTTCCTGCCGTGAACAAGAGTTTGGCGGACTCCAGGGACGGCAAGGCTTACCTCGGCCAGGGTGGCTCATCGCATCGCCTGGGGCGCGCCTCCACTTTGCGCACGCTCCCGAAAGCGGCGTACGACGCCACGCGCAAGGAACTCGGTCACCTCGGGCCGTACCTGCCGATCCTCATGGAAGCCTGCCAGGAGACCGAATTGTCGTACGAGTATCGTCATGGTGCGACTTCCTACGGCGCGTATACCTTCTGCCTGGCGCAAGTGCTGCGCGCGAATCGGGAGGGCGGCACCAATCTGAGCTACGCCGAACTCTCGGCGCTGGCAGCCGAGAAGCTCCATCGACTCGAATACCACCAGACACCGGCGCTGGTCGGCCCCAAAGAATTATTGTCCGAGGACCTGCCGTGGAGTCCGGCGGCGAGGGCGCCTGCGCACAAGGGTGCGCGCGGCAAGGCCGGAACGCCGGCGCGGCGCAGCCGGAAGAAGGGCATCCGATGAATTCTGCGAGAGCGCGATGGCGTCGAACGGACCCAACCAAAGCAGGAGCGAACATGGCACACAGAAAATCCGCAGTGAAGAGCAACAAAGGAAAGAACGCAGGAGGCGCGGGCGCAGGAGCCGACTGGACGATCATGGTTTACCTCGCGGGCGACAACAATCTGGATGGTGCAGGTGTCGCCGATCTGCGCGAGATGAAAAAAGTCGGCTCCAGCGCCTCCGTCAACGTGATCGCCCAATTCGACCGTGCCGGATCGCGCGGAACGACCAAGCGTTTCTACTTGCGCAAGGGCACGGAGCTTCCCAAGGATGCGGTCCAGGATCTCGGCGAAACCGACACCGGCGATCCCAGGGTCCTGTGCGATTTCTTCAGATGGGGTGTGAAGAACTACCCGGCGCGCCATTATCTGCTCGTCATCTGGAACCATGGGGCAGGCTGGGACGATTCCAATCTTTACGCCAATCACGGAGACTACTTCAGCGGGGATCCGCCGCCGATCGCACGCAGGGGTGTCGTCATGAACGCCGAAGGGAGTGTCGCCAAGGCTCAGGCGCGACGCAAGGCGCGTCCTGTACCGATGGCTCAGGCGAGATCCGCCGTTCGCCGGGCGCACCGGGCGCTCTTCGCGTCGACTGTCGATACCATGGTCAGATCCAGGGCCATCGCATTCGACGATCAAGCCAAGGATTTTCTTGACAACATGGAGCTCAAGCGCGCGCTGGGCGAGATGAAGAAGCTTCTGGGACGCCCCCTCGACATTATCGGTTTCGACGCATGCCTGATGGCCATGTTGGAAGTGAATTATCAGATCATGGCGACCGCCCGGTACGCGGTGGGCTCGGAAGAAGAAGAGCCCGGCAACGGCTGGCCCTACGACCGCGTTCTCAAGGCACTGGCGAAAAAGCCGGCCATGGCCCCGGACGAGCTCGCGCGCGCGATCGTCGCGCAATACGCTGCGTCCTATGGCGCTGGCGACGGCGTAACGCTTGCGGCCCTCGACCTGGGCCAAAGCGACAGCCTGGCGGCCGCGGTCGGGAAACTCGGGGAATCGCTGCTGAAGCGCGTCGGCAATCAGTCCGGGGCAACGCTCTTAAGCGCCGTTCGCGCGAAGGTGCAGGAGTACTCCGCTCCCTACGACGATTATGTCGATTTGGTCGATCTGTGCGACGGCCTGCAACGGTTGCTGGGCGATGCCGGTGTCACCCAAGCGTGCACGGCCGTCAAACAAGCGGCCGCGAAAATGGTATTGGCCAGCGCAGCAAAGGGCAGCCGGGTAGCGCGTTCACACGGGATCTCGATCTACTTCCCGAAGCACAAGGTTTGCGCGCTGTACGCCAACCTCGACTTCGCGAAGAAGAATGCCTGGGCCAAGTTCATCGCTGCTTATACCAAACAGGTTGCCAAAAAAGGGTGGGATTGACGGCTTTGTTGCCGCGACGTACGCGGCCAGGAGGATGATCGATGCGCAATATCAATGTGGGAGCGGTCCTTGCAGTCCGCGCTATCGCGGGGCTGCATGTAGTCACGCTGGCCTGGGATTTTGTGGCAGGGCAAGAGGCCAAGCGCCTTAACCTTCTCGGGTTTGCGATCGAGCGTACCGAGCTTGCCGCCGGCGCCGTCTTCGAGCGCTTCTGGCTCCGGGGCATCAAGCGGTTCAAGTTCAAGGACGAGGGTCTGCCACCAGGCTCACCCGTCCCCACTTCCGAGCACCCCGTGCAGTCGTTCCAATGGGGCGATTACATCGCCAAGCCGAGCACCACCTACCGTTATCGAGTCGTGCCCCTCTATGGCAAACCGAATCTCATCGACATCGACGATGCTTCCTCGACGACCGTCGAGATCACGACCGAAGACGAGCAGGGCGGTGACACGGTTGCCGGCGCTACACGCCACGATATTCATTTCAACCGCGGTGTCGCCGGCTCGCAAGCCTACGCGCGAACGTTCGGAAAAACGCTACCCGATCAGACCAAGCCGGCGTCTGCCCAGATGGTCTGGCTGTCGCGCGGCCTGTTCGAGGCGTTGATTGCGTTCATCGCCCGAGCCGCGGGGCCCGACGCGGCAGACTTCAAGCTTCGTGCGATGCTCTACGAGTTCCGCTACCCGCCCATCGGAGAGGCCTTCGGAAAGGCCGCGGCGGCCGGCGCGGACGTTCAAATCCGTTATGAGGCACAGTCATACAAGACCGACAACGAGGCAATGATCGCCGCAACCGGTATCGGCGGTATTTGCCAGCCGCAGAAGTCCCGCGCCGGCATCCGCCATAACAAGTTCATGGTGCTCGTGCACAAAAACATTCCCGTGGCGGTCTGGACCGGGTCGACCAACATTTCTGCCGGCGGAATCTTCGGACACTCCAACGTGGGACACGCGGTCTGGAACCGGGACATCGCCCAACGCTACCTGGATTTCTGGACCCGGCTCGCCGACCCGAATGTGAAACCCTCGACGCTCAAACAAGCGAATCTCGCCGTCGAGCCCACCCCCGGCCCCGATGCGCCACCGCCCGCGGATCGCATCCTGACGCTGTACAGCCCGCGGGACGAAAAGCCTGCCCTGCCGACGCTGAACTGGTACGCCAATCGCATGGCCTCCGCGCAGCGCATCATGTGCATGACGTTTGCGTTCAACTTCGACCCGATGTTTCAAGCTGCGCTGGGCAAGCCCAGCGACGCGCTGCGCTACCTGGTGTTTGACAAGGCGCTCGACGCCGGCGTCGAGACTCAGGTTACGCAGAGTGGGAACACGGTCGTCGCCGTCGGGTCCAAACTTGAACCGGGCGACCTCGAACATTTTCTTGGCGAGGTCCTGACGGGATTCAATAACAACAGATACATTCACGACAAGTTCATTCTTGTGGACCCCCTCGGTGCTGACCCGACGGTCGTAACCGGAACCGCCAATTTCAGCGGCCCGTCGCAGACGGATAACGATGAGAATATGCTGGTGATCCGGGGAAACACGCGCGTCGGCGACATTTACTTCGGCGAATTCATGCGCATCTTCGATCATCTCTACTCGCGCTACATCATCGAGAAGCTGAAAGCCGCCGGCAAGCTGGACCCGAACGCCGGATATCTAAAGGAGAAGACCGACGATTGGCTGGCGTCGCATTTCAAGATCGGCAGCCCCAAGGAAAAGCGCCGCCGCTATTTCATGGGTGGCTAGGTAGTGCACCCTCAGGCGACTGGTATAGACTGGTGGCTTCCCGTCAAGCCAAACGGAAACCGCGCTCTATGCTAGTTCGCTTTTGGGGGACTCGGGGCTCAATCGCCAAGCCCGGTCTGAGCACCCTGCGCTATGGGGGTAATACATCGTGCGTCGAAATACGATCGTCCAGCGGAACGCTCGTTGTGCTCGATTGCGGCACCGGAGCCCAGGACCTCGGCCAAGCGTTGGTCTCAGGCGGAATCTCACCGCTTCACGGTCACATGCTGATCGGCCACACCCATTGGGATCACATCCAGGGCTTCCCATTTTTTGCGCCGCTCTTCAAACCCGGCAATGTTTGGCACGTCTATGGTCCGCGCGGCGTCGGCACCTCTCTCCGCGAGTCATTGTCCGGGCAGATGCAGTCGATCTATTTTCCGATCACTCTCAAGGATTTGGACGCCACGCTGGTCTACCATGATCTGGTCGAGGGGGCGCTGGAGGTCGGCGATATCCGCGTCACCACGCAGTACCTCAATCATCCGGCTCTGACGCTCGGTTATCGGCTGGAAGCCGACGGTGTGACCGTCGTCTATTCCACGGATCATGAGCCGCACGCGTCGCCCCGCGTCGGCAGTCCTGCGCTCCTTACAGGCCAGGACGAACGGCACGCGCGATTCCTCGCCGATGCAGACCTCGTCATACACGACGCGCAATACACGGCCTCGGAGTTCCCTGCGAAGCGAGGATGGGGTCATTGCACTGTCGAATACGCCGTGCAAGCCGCGGTTTCGGCAGGCGTACGACGTCTCGCGTTGTTCCACCACGACCCCTTGCGCAACGATGAGGCAGTCGATCGACTCGTAGCCGACGCAAGGGACCTCGTCGCGCAGGCTCACGGCGCCACCGAAGTCTTTGCAGCGGCCGAGGGACAGGTTCTCGAACTCAAGCGGAGCTCGGCCGTCGGGCCCTCGGTCGAATCACGAGAAGACACGGCACGGGTGGATCCAGCGCTGGCCCTGTCGGATCATAGTGTGCTGTTAGCGGTTGCCGATCCGCTGGCAGGTCAGATTCTTGGCGACGCGGTCACCGCCGACGGTCTGCGGCTGGTGCGCGTGCAGGACGCAAACGCGATTCCCTCGATGATTCGTTCGAACCGATTTTCCCTCATTTTGCTGCAGCACGGGTTGAAGGATTTTGACGCTCTCCAGCTTTGCCGTTCGCTGCGTGGTGATCCTGCTGCAATCGCTAAAGACGCGCCGATCGTGCTGGTGAGAACCGAAGAAAGCCCGGCCGAGCAGCAAGCGGAGGCCGAAGCGGGCGTCACCGACTGGTTGATCTGGCCCTTTTCCGAGGAGTACGCCCGAACGCGCATACACGCGTGGGTGCTGCGCGAAGCTTGCCGCTGGAAAAGCGCTGCCCTGCCGGCAGATGAAGAACGGCGCCTCTTTGCTCTCCATCAGAGTGGAGTGTTGGACACCGAGCCCGAGGAGCGATTCGACCGCTATACACGCATCGCAGCGGCTCTGTTCGATGTTCCCATTGCCTTGGTGAGTCTGGTCGACAGAGACCGTCAGTGGTTCAAGTCGCGCAGGGGTGTGGACGCCAGTGAAACGGATCGCGACAAGGCCTTCTGTGCTCATGCCATCCTGGGTAATGAGGTGATGCAAGTGCCCGATGCTCTTGCGGATGACCGGTTTGCCGACAATCCCTTGGTGATCGGCGAGCCGCGCGTGCGATTCTACGCGGGGGCGCCGCTCTCACTGGGAGACGGAAGTCCGATAGGCACGCTGTGCGTAGCCGACCACCGGGCAAGAAATCTTGACGAGGGCCAGCTCCAGTTGTTAAGCGACCTCTCGAAGCTGGTCGAGCGCGAGCTACAGAAGAATCCGTCCGCGCATATCCTTTAGCGTTGCAGGGGCGGCATCCGGGCGGCTTTTGCCCGCCTCCTCGCGCACACCCTTGGCCTGCGCCTTTGCTTTGTCGAACTCGGCACGCCTGCGCACGATCTCCTCAGGCGTGAGACGTTCGACGTTGCAGTAGTCGAGCTTCCAGGCCGGATCGGCGCTCCATCTCAACGGCGATTGCACGGTCGTCCGCGGAGCCGCCGCGGATTCGAGAACGCTGAGCGCCAGATCGAGGGTGAAGACCTGCGACTCGCGGTCCTTCGGCCGCCCCGCGCTGTTGCCAAGGGGAAAATCGGAGAACAGAAAGCGAGGTACACCCACATATTCGACGATATCCTTGGCGCAGCCCACGACGACAGTGGAAATGCCGCTTTCCTCCAGCAGTCGCGCGGCAAGGCTGACGGTCTGGTGACAGACAGGGCAATTGGGAACCAGGATCGCGGCATCGACGCCGTCAGCCGTACAGCGGGCGACGATCTCCGGCCCATCGACTTCGAGCGTGACGCGATGGCTGCGATTGGTCGGGGCGCCATGGAAACGCTCAGCCACCGCGCCGATGCGGCCCGAGGCCGCACTCTGACGCAGCGCCGTCAACGGGAAGTATGCGGCGGGGTCCTCGGCGCTCGTATGCTTGCGGTCGATGGCGATGTGCGAGATGCGCAGGTCGTGGTCTTTCGCCGTATCGCCGGAATACACGGTATAGAACTTTGCCTTCGCGTTGTACGGTGCTCCCGGACCCTGATCGCCTTTCCCTGGTTGATAGGGAGCCGCCGTCGTGATGAGTGCGATCCTGCATTCGGACAGCGACTGCTTCAGCGGATGGAATGGCACGGCGGCGTAGTGCGCCCATTCGTACGGCGCGCCATAGCCCAGCGCTTGGTAGTACTCGCGGAGCCGCGACAGATAAGGGATCGGCACATCCTGTGTCGCGGCGAAGCCATGTCGCCCGATGAACGCCCGCCGATCCATCATCGAATCACCTCGTCGACGAATTGAAGGTCAAAATACTACGTCTTCCGGCAGCGCTCAATCCCCTTCAGTTCGCTGCTTAGGTATGATTCGCAGCGGCCGGCTATCACCTGTCCTGTTTCGCGTAGATGGCGCGCACGGTGTCGATGGTGTCCGCCTCCTGCGCTTTTTTGTCGGGCCGATATCCCTTGACGCGCGCAAAGCGAAGCGCGAGCCCTCTCGGGTAGCGGGGGCTGGCCTGCAGATCGTTGAAGGTGACCTCGACGACAAGCTCGGGGCGCACGCGGACGGTCCAGTCGTCGCGCGTGACCTCTCGTTTCAGAAGCTCCTCGGTTTGCCATGCGAGCATCGCGTCGGTCATGCCCTTGAAGGTCTTGCCGAGCATGACAAATTCTCCACTCGCTAGGTCGATCGCGCCGAGGTGCAGATTCGAAAGCCAGCCCTTGCGGCGGCCATGTCCCCATTCCGCGGCAAGGACGACGAGGTCGAGCGTGTGGATGCGCTTGACCTTCAGCCACGTCGCGCTCCGCGCGCCGGGTTCATAAGCAGCGTCGAGCGCCTTGACCATCACGCCCTCGTGGCCCCGCTCGAGCGCATCGTCGTAGAAGGCCTGCGCGGCGGAGGTCTCACTCGTCACCAGGCGAGGAATCAACAACTCCGAGGACAACGCAGCGGTCAAGGCCTCGAAGCGGGCAGAAGCGGGCATCGGTACGAGATCGGATTCGTCGCGGCGCAGGCAGTCGAAGAAAAATACCGACAGCGGCATGGCCGCGCGCATGGCCTCGATATCGAGCACGCGTCCGAAGCGGCGCATCGTATCCTGAAACGGGTAGGGCGCGCCGTTAGGTTTGAGCGCGATAGCTTCGCCGTCGAGAATCAATGCCTGTGCTTGCGCACTCCGGGCCGCGGACACGATCTCGGGTGCGGCGGCCGTGACGTCATTGCCGGTGCGCGTGTAGATGCGCACGTCATCGCCGTTTTTGTGCACTTGCACGCGCGCGCCGTCGAGCTTCCACTCGAGCGCCGCGATGGGAATGCGCGTCATGGCGTCGGTGATATCGTCCGCCGGCTGCGCCAGCATCGGTGCGAGCGGTTGAAAGAGCGCGATGGCGAAGCGGCTCAAGCCGGCCGCGCCTTCCGTCAGTGCAGGCAACGCCACGCTCGCGATCCCGCCGGCGACCATCGCCGCACGGCGCACGGTGGCCGCGGGCACGTCGGCGGCAACCGCAACGGCCTCGATCATGAGGCCTTCGAGCGCACCCTGGCGCAACTCGCCGAGCAAGAGCCGCGCGAGAAATTCCTGCTCGCCTGCGGTCGCCTTTGCGAAAAGCTCGGATAGCAGACGGGCGCGTTCGGCAATCGATCCGCGGCCGCCGGCTCGAGCGATCTGATCCAGCGTTGCATCGACCTCCGTCAGGGTCAGCGCGGGCACATCGACGTTGGTGTCGGGTCGCGCGTCACGTATCAGGGCGTAACCGATGCCGCTTCGTCCCTGCCGGGTCACGCCGGCAAGGTAAGAAACCCCGATGTCGATTGCCGAGGGCGCCAGCGTGCGCAAGAAGCTCGCCATGCGGGCGATCTTCGTGCGTCGGGCGGCGTGCTCGCCGACACTTTGCGAGGTGGCGACGAGGTCAGCGAGAAGGGTGGGGGCGGACATGCTCGCTCTGTCGCGGATCTGATCTCAATGCAGCGGCACGGCGCGTGCGCGCTGCTCAGTCAACCGAAAGCTCGGTCCGGCAGCGGAAACCGAAAGGCGAGCACCAACGCGGCCAGACCTCCAAGAGTATAAAAAATGGGAGACACGGGGGAATCGGCGCTGAGGCGGGACACTAAGGCAAAGAGACCCTTTGCGCAACTGCGTGTCAGTGTGCCCACGAAGGCCTTTGCCCACACGCTCGATGGCGTGTCTAGAAGCAGATTGTTACGCGATAAATCACGGTCGGCATGGAAGCGTTATCCGGACTTCGGCTAGAATCGCTCCGAACGCGTGCAAGCCGCGGCAGTCAGCTGCCGGCGAGTTCGAGCCACGACAATGCACGCGAGAAGGAGCACGGATGAATAGTCGATCGTGGACCGGCCTCGTCGCGCTGTCGCTGCTGCTGGTCGCGTTGTCGCCGGCGCGCGCAGAGACCGGCGTCACGCCGACGACGATCCTGATCGGCCAATCAGTGAGCCTGAGCGGACCGACCGGATCTCTCGGGCAGGAGATGCAGGCCGGCGCGGTCGCGTATTTCAATCACGTCAACAAGCAGGGCGGCGTCAACGGCCGCGCCATCGTGCTCAAGACGCTGGACGACGCGTACGAAGTCGACAAGACCGTCGCCAACGTCAAGGCCCTGATCGAAAATGACGGCGTGTTCGCGCTCTTCGGTCTGCGCGGAACCGCGCACACCAATGCCGCCGCCAAGATTTTCATCCCCGCGCAGGTGCCGCTTTTCGCCACGTTTTCGGGCGCGCAGTCGCTGCGCGAGCCGTTCAACCGTTACATCTTTCACGTTCGCGCAAGCTACGCGGACGAGACCGATGCCACCTTCAAGCAACTGAGCGAGCTCAAGCTCAATCGGATCGGCGTCTTCTATCAGAACGACGGCTACGGCAAGGAAGGCAAAGCCGCGGCCGAGGAGGCGGTCAAGAAATACGAGCTGACGATTTCCGCATTGGGGTCCGTCGAGCCCAACAGCAGCGATGTCGTTAGCGCGGTTGCCGCCATCGCGCGAATTCAGCCGCAGGCGGTAGTCATGTATGCGAGCTACAAGGCGAGCGCGGAGTTCGTCCGCGGCATGCGCAAAGCGCAGCTGTACCCGCAGTACATGAATCTGTCGATCGTGGGCGCCACCGCGCTGGCCAAGGAGCTGGGCAACGATGCCCGCGGCATCGGCGTTTCGCAGGTCGTTCCATACCCGTGGAATATCGGCATCCCCATCGTCAAGGAATATCAGAGGGTGATGAAGGAGCAAACCGGAAAGAGCGACTATTCGTTTCTCACTCTGGAAAGCTATCTGGCGGCGCGCATCCTGGTCGACGGACTGCGGCGTGCGGGCCCCGACCTGACCCGCGAGAAATTGATCGCCGCGCTCGAGACCATGCACGACGCGAGCTTCGGCGGATTTCGTGTCGACTACTCGCGGACGAATCACGCGGCGTCAAGGTTTGTGGAATTGACGGTGATCGGCAGGGATGGGGCGATCCTTCGTTGACCGCGGCCTCCCTGGCAGTCGGTGAGGCGACCGAAGAAGGACGCGACCACCCCGAAGAGAGAGGAATCGCTGGGCGTGTCCTGGTGACTTGAAAATAAAGCCAGTGCAATGGCTGATCATCACGGCGGGAAAGCGGTAACCGCTGTACGATAGCAGTTAGATGGTCGCCATGTTCATTCGGCCATTGGGAGGGGTGGGCGGCCGGGGAGGGCCGCCTCGCAGACGAGAGGCAGCCCTTGGCGTTCAGCACTACACCGATCGCTGGTAGTCTGTCGCGGGTAGGGAGCACGGCGGGGCCGTTGCTGATCGAGGGCATCCTGGTTCTCGTGGCGATCGGCGCGCTACTTCCCCGGTTCGCGGTGCTTGCCGCGCAAGAAACCGGCCGCCAGGGGCGGTTCGCCGAAGCTATCGTCACCGTCCGCAGTCTGCCCGACCCAGCCCTGCCCAAGCTCTGCGCAAATCTCGGGTCGTCTGCCGAAGCCATCGTGCGCGACCGGGACGCCTGCGACGGGCTCGAGACGGCCGATGTGCTCGCCGCCGCGTCGGCGCTGATGGCCGACGCACGCACCGCATCCGTGAAGGCCGCCAAGAACGAGGCGATGAGGGCATTGCTTCGAACGGCGGGCTGGCAGTGGGGGGCGTGGGCGCTCGCGGGGCTGCTGCTGCTCAATCTGAGCCGCCGCCAGGGCATGGCGACGGTCGGTGTCGCGCTCGCGCTCGCGACATGGGCCGCTGCAGCATGGATCGGGCGCGTGCCATGGCCACTCGCATCGGGACATTCGTTGGTGCTGGGTCGCGAATCGGCGTACCCGCTGTCGATGCCCGCCGACTTCGTGTTCTGGCTGCTGGGGGCGGCGATCGCGGTGCTCGTCGGCGCGCCGTGGCTGCGCAAGATGCTCGCGTCCGGATCGCAGGACGTCGCGTCCGTCTTCGGTTATCCCGGCCTGGTCTTCGCGACTGGCATCGGGTGGCTGCTCCTGCTCGATCTGTCGGCGAACGGACAGCCGGGCAACCGTTATCTCGCGCTCTACCACCAAGGCCATCTGTGGTTTGGCATGCTGGCGTTCAGCGTTGTTGCATTCGTGCGCCAGCCGCTGGGACGGTCGCTTTCGTGGACGCTGTCCCTTTTCGACGGCCTCGCGAGCAGCGTTGGCAGGCGCCTCGGCGCTGCCGGCGGCGTGGCTCTGTTTCTGGTGTTGATGCTGGCGCTGGTAGGCGCCGTCGGGTCGCTGTTACCCAACGCACCCCAGCTCACGTCCGAAATCGGCCGCCTGTGGCTCATCGTGGGCGCAGCCTGGTTCTTTTTCATGCGCGGCACGCCGTTCACCGAACGCCTCGTCCGTAGCGGAAGCTCCCTCGCCTCGCTCCTCCGGTACGTCTGGCCGTTGCTGTTCGTGGTGATTGTACTGATCGGTGCGATGCTGATCACTCACGACATGGGACCGCTGCTGATCGCGGCCTACGCCGCGGGTGCCTTTGTCGCGGCGTCGGTGGCCATGTGGTTGTACCAGCGGTTTGGCACGACTGGCTCGGCCTACGCGCTGGCGGTCGCGCTGTTCGTGGCGTGGATCCTGGCGGCCACTGTCGGGCTATTTCGATTCGGTTCGCTCGACGATGTCGCGGCAGCACGGCTGGAGAATCTCGCGGCGCCACTTGCATCGGCCAACGACCAGCTCGCCCTGGTCACTTGGTTTCAGCGCGCCGCGCCGCCGGAGGGATTCGGGCCGGGGGCGGTCCCGTGGTGCGGCTTCGGGGCGGCAGGCGCGTGCGCCGGCGTGCCGGCACAAATCCAGAGCGACTACACGTTCACTGCGATGGTCGGCGAGTTCGGCTGGACGATGGCTTGGGCGCTGACAATCGGTTGCGCGGTTTGGCTGCACGCGCTCATTCGCAGCCATGCGCGCGCAACGCGCGGCGAGCCGCGCCTCGTCCGCATCGCCGGCCGCATGAGCAACGACCACCAGGCGTTCGTGAGCTGGCTCAGCGTCGCGTGGGTCGTTCTTGCGCTTTGCCAGCTCGCAGTGACCGTGGCAGGCAATCTCGCCGTGATTCCGCTGACCGGCGTCACCTTCCCGTTCGTGAGCTTCGGCATGACATCGCTTGTGGCGAACATGGCGATGCTCGGGCTCGCCATCAACCTCAATGTAGAACACCAAGGCGCGCATGGCTAAACGTCGACGACTCACGCTGCTGCAGCTCGCCGTCGCGGCGAGCATGGGTCTCGTGCCCGTGCTTCTTGGCGTGCTGCTGATCGTCGCTTCCGCGCGGGAGGCAGACAGCGCGAAGCCCGCGCAGAGCAGCGATCGCCACGTGAGCGTCCGGCACGTCGCGGCGCTGAAGACCTTTGAGTACGCGATCATCCGGCGCGACCGAGTAAAAATCGGGCCGCCGTCTGCAGAGACCCTGCTCGCGCATTTTCCGCAGTGTCGCACTGAGTGGGAAGGCCGCGGCGGCGTGCTAAGCCGCGTGCGACGACTGCTGACGCGCCCCTCCAATGATGGTTCGTCGGGGGCGACTCGGATGGCCGCGCAGCTCGACGAAATCGACCAGGCACTGCTCGCCTTCAGCAGCGGCGACAACCGCCGCGTGAGCGACAAGGTGGGCTTGGACAGCGCTCGCTGGTTCGAGGCGGTGACGACCGCGCTGCAGACGCCGATCGAGGCGCCCGAATACCCCGGAATCCGGTTCAAGGTGCAATGCGCGGATATCGCCGCTGCCGTGTCGACGCTCGCGCGCTCGAATGGGCGGATGCTCGCGGCGCTCGCCTGGCGCGGCACCGAAGTGGAACGCGTGATCGCGCGCTGGCGCCCGGAGCAGTTCGTTGAAATCTCAGCGCGTGAAGTTGCGCGTTTGAACCCTTGGGCCGGCATCCCGGGGTGCATCTACTTTGGCAAGTCCGCGAAGGACGCGGATGTTGAGGGCGGCCCGACCTATTTCCTCGGCGGCGTGCGCGGACTCGACGACCGGCTGTGCCAGCGTGCCGACATGCGCGGGATCGCCGCAGACAACGGACATGCTTCGGTCGCGCTTCGGCTCGCGGGCGAACCGGCGCCCGACATGCTCGTCGGCGACGAGCGCTGGAAGGTACCGCCATCGCTCGGCGCCATGTTGCAGCCGCTGGAGACGCTGCATCGCCCGTCTGGATCGTTGTATCTCGCCTATACCGCCGCAGCGATGGAACCGCAGGGATCGTTGGCGAGCTATCGTCATGGCCGGAACCGGATCGAGGTAGGCGGCACGCAGGTCGACGTCGGTTTCTCCATCGACCTCACGATCGACCCGTCGGTACAGGCGTTGGCACAGCAGACGGCCGCGTGCTACACCGGGCGCGACGATGTCTGTCGCGCGCTCGACATCCGCCGCAAGGAAGACGGGTCTCAGGCAGTTGGGCATGGGCTGCTCGAGCACGCGATGGTTCGCATGGCCGCAGTGGCGATCATCGACGTCGAAAGCGGGCGCATCGAAGCGCTCGCCGGGGCGCTCTCGCCGTGCACGCGCGAGGAATACGACGGCCCGGGGCGGTCCGCCCGCTGCGACAAGCGGCTTCCCTACCCGATCCGATATCGGCCCGACGCGCTGTTGAACCCGGCTGTCTTTCACGACGCAATGCCGGGCTCGACCATCAAGCCCATCATGGCCGCCGCGTTCCTGTCCGATCCGGCGGTCGGGGCGCGCTGGTTGTTCGCGGAACGCGCGGAGCTCGCCCGCGCGCCGACGGCGCTACCGTCGACGGAGAGCATGCGAGGACAGCTGATGCGTTCCGACTCGGCACGGTTTCTCGACCGCATGTTCTGCGCCGACAAGGGCTTTGCCCCGTGCGATCGGCCGTGGGAGATCCAGGCGATGGCGCCGGCGTTCGGTTGGAACAGCGGTTGTGCCGCTCCGAGTGACGAGTGCGGGAAGCGCGACCTGCTGTTCGGGCGCACCTTGGATGCGCTCGGTGACGACGGCTTCGCTCGGTCGCCCGCGCTGGCCGTTCCCTACGGCAGACTGCTGACGGAACCGGTCGAAGGAAAACTGGGGGCCCCCTTTCGAGTGCGGCCGGTGACGCAGCTCGATGCCGCAAGGGTCCGGCAATGCGCTGCCGGCCCCGACGGGCAGCGACTGAGCAAGGACGACTGGGTGAAATGCCGCGGGGGTGTCGTGGTCGACGTCGTGGCCGAGGGCTGGGGACAGGGCCACGCGAGGGCGAGTGCTCTCGGCGCCGCGGGCATGATGGCGATGCTCGCCGCTGCCGCCAACGGCCAGACGCAGGTAAGCAAGCCGCACCTGGTGCAGGCCTTGCGCGGCGCAGGCCCCGCCGACGCGCAGGGTGTCCGCGGGAGCCTCGCCAACGCGGAGCCTAATCGCATCGCGCGCGATGCGGCCGAGGTGATCATCAGCGGCCTTTCATTCAGCCATCGTGCGGGAACGGCGCGACTGGCGTGCGAGCAGGTCTTCGATGCACGCACATGCGCGCAGATGGACTGGATCGCGGGCAAGACCGGAACACCGACGTTCCCCAACGACAATCGTTCGCTTGACGACCTTGCACGACTTTGCACGTCGGTTGCCACCAAAGCGCGACGCGATCGTGACGCATGCGGACCGCTTCGGCCTTACAAGTGGTACGTCGCTGCGTACAAGACGGATCCCGCCGATCCACGCTGGAACAAAGCGATCGGCGTGCTGACCGAGCGCAATTGGCTAGCCGACAGCGGACGCGTTCACGGCGCCGGCGACCACGGACCCAATCCAGCGGCCGAGATCGCGATGCAGATTGCGGGGCGCCACGCGGCCGTTCTGGCGCATGATACGGTCGTGGCTCAGGGGACCAAGTGAGACCTTCGCGCAAGCACCCGCGCCCGTCGAGTCCCGCGCACGCCGCCGTCGAGGCGATCGGTGGACCGCTGGTGTGGACTTTCGATGGCCCGTTCACGACGTGTCTCGCCGACATGGAGGACGCGCTGCGTCGCGCCATCGTCCAGGTGGGCGACGTGTCGTCGATCGCCGTGCTGATCGAAGTCTCGCTACCCGGGCTCAAGCGGCGCGTCGATGCCGGCGATGCGATCCAGCCGGAGTGGGGACAATTTCTGGAGCGGATATCGGACCGTTACGGGCTGCCGGCGCCACCGCGGGTGCGCCCCTTGGGCATCGAAGCGCCGCTCGCTACACTAGTGATCGCGTACCGGAGCTAGCGCACGAGAGCGACGCGGATCGGGCAAGGAGCACAATGATGAAGCTAAAGGGCTGGATGCTAAGGAAAGTGAACGGAATGGGCAACCCGGGTTCACGCGTCGAGCCGCGATCGCACGCGGAGATGGCGGCTCACGGCGCGGGCGCGTCGCAATCCGAACCGCGTGAGCCGAGGATGCGCGCCGTCGGGGACCAGCGTGGCGGAGTGCCGGACGATGCCGAGCACCTCGGCCCTTACAGTGCGTTGATCGGGGCGATTCGCGAGGAGCTCGACCATTTCGTGACAACCCAGCTTCGCCTGCACCTCGCGATCGCCGAGCGCGACCGCTATGTGCTCGCGTCCATCGAGGTCGAGTGCGACGAAAGCAACGAACATCGCGATCTGTTGCGCAGGTTCATCGGTGAGTTCAAACCCGAGCAGATCAAGCACTATCTTGCGAAGGAGGTGATCGCCGGCTTGCGCAACGCGAGCGCGATCGACTTGTCGCAGTTCGCCGGGCTCAATGCCGCGCAGCAAGACGACGGCACGAGTGAGGAAGAGCAACGTTATGGCGAGCTGCTCGCCGAGCTGCGGCGCGGCTCGCCCCAGAGCGTCGCGCGCCCGTATCGAGTGATGCTCCTCGGGCGCTGGTCGCAGCTCGATACGCCGTTGCCTGCGAGCGACCGAGGCGCGCCGCGACCCCAAAGCACGCAGACACCCATCGTCGCGCAGGCGTTCGCGATCGAGATCGAGGACGCGGACGGCGTCCGCCGCGTCGAGCTGAGGTCCGTCACGCACGGCCGTCGCTACGGCGTGGGCAAGGGCGAGGACTGCGACATCGTGGTCAACGGGCTTTATACGAGTCGCCGGCATTGCGAGATCTGGTTCGATAAGGGCGGCTGGTGGGTCGCCGACGCTGGATCGACCAACGGCATTCGCGTCGAGTCGGCGAGCGGCGTGATCGCACGCGGTCACCAGGGCGCGCATGGGGCAGCGCGGCTTCCGGCGATCGAGCTGCCGACTGGCGCGTGGCTGGTGCTGGCCGAGAATACCCAAGGCGAGCCGCGGCAGTACCCGCGGTTATCGCTGCATCCGGCCGTTGATGTCGAAGCCAGGGCAAAGCCGGCAAGCGAGGCTTCACCGCCGACGCCGGTAACGCCTATCGCGCCCACACGCCGACGCGAGGGCGCATTGACCATCACCGCCCGCACGGCATCGGGCGTTCGCACTGTCGAGATTCCTCCAGGCGCGCTTCCGTTTCGTGTCGGCCGCTCGCGCAATCAGGCTCTCGTCATCGACTGGACGCACGCCGACGTCTCGGGACGCCATTTCGAAATCGTCGCGCTGGACGAGTCGGGTGCGCAGATCGTCGTCCACGGCGACAACGGCGTGACCGTCGACGGAACCTCGCACGGGCCAGGCGCGCAATTCAAATGGAAGCTCGGGGAGACGCTGGTGCTCGGCGGCGGCGCGGGGCAGGCGTCTTTGTGCACGTTGACGCTATTACGTACCCCATGATTCTCCATCGGCCACGCAAGACGGAGTCTGCACAGGCATGAACGTCGCCAGGGCAAGCGATCGCCAAGCGCCGCGGCGCAAAAGCGCCGGCAGCGACAGGTCGGCCTTCGTGCGCGAGGCGGTATTCGCGACAGGCTGGATCCGGCTCGATACGGCGGTCGCGTCGTCACGTGGAAGGTCCCACGCCGTCAACGAGGACTGGCACAGCGCACTCGGCGGGACCTCGCCCCTGTTCGTGGTCGCCGATGGCGTGAGCTCGGGCGCGATGGCCTCCTGCGCCAGCCGCGAACTGGTGTCGCGTCTTCACGAGAGGCTCGCGGGTGGCCGCATCGACGCCGACGCGGTGCGAAGTGCGGTTCTCGATGCCGATCGCCAGGTGGGGCGCAGTATCGCGAGCCTGACCGACGCGTCGGGTGCCGCCACGGTGGCGCTTTGCGCAGGCACCGGAGCGTGGCTTTCCCGGTGGCTGGTCGCATGGGTCGGCGATTGCCGCGTCTATCGCGTGAGCGCGCTGCACAACGGACCGGCGCAGCTTCTCACGCTCGACGACACCTATCGGCACTTGAGCGAGCAGCCGCCGCCTGGAGGGTCACTCGACGATCCGGCGCGCATGGTCGGAAACGGCGCGGTCGACGCGCCGAATGTCCGCGACGTCGATCTCGGCCGCGACGAAATGCTTCTGTTATGCAGCGATGGGGTTCACAAGCACGCCGGACCGAACGATATCGCGCGGCTCCTCCGCGGAACGACTCCGCTGGCGGCGCGCTGCGTGCGGCTCATCGAATTCGCGCGGACGAGCGGCAGCAACGACGACGCGACAGTACTGGTCGTGCATCGCGCGGAGCGCGCACGTGCACGGCTTGCGCGTCTGGTTTCGATCGGCGCGCTGATCGCGCTCTTCGCCACTGCGCTCCTTTTGCTCGCCGCCGACTGGGTGACTGCGCAGCGGCTGCCGGCGGCGGCGCCCAACACGAAGGTGCAACCATGACGCCGGAGCAGATCGAACGCGTTTTCGGCCTCGGACGGCTGAAGATGGCCACCGGCGAGCACGTCGAGGTGTTTCGCGAAGCGGTCGCTCCCGGTGAGCGACGCCGTTATACCAAGCGCTTCCTCGCGACGAGCGACGCCGACTTCGGTCAGTGGACCGAGCGCGAATGGCGCATCCTCGCGCGGTTGATCGGACACGGGATCCGCTGCGTGCCTGATGTCGTGCAGTTCGACGGTGGGGCGATGGGAGGCACACGGCTCGTCCAGACCTACGACGCCGGCGTCACCGTCGATCAATGGGCGACGCTGTTGCCGGTTTCGCGTGACGGCGCCGTGCGCCGACACGTCTTCGAGGATTGCGCGCACTGGTGGGCTCTTGCCCATTACTGCCTTGCCGCGCTCGACGAAATTCATTCGCTGCAGCTCGTACACCTCGACTTCAAGGGCGACAACATCTGTATTCCCTACGGGCCGGCGAACTTCGATCCTGACGGGTCGGCGCGCCTTTATCCGATTTTCCAGAGGCTCGCGTTGATCGACTTCGCGTTCTCGCTGGTGTCTCGCGAGAACCTTTCGACACCGTTGCCGATCGGCTGGCAGAAAGATTACGACTACCAGTCGCCTCGGTTGCTCAGAGCGCTCGACGCCGGGCGCAACGGCGATCTGCAGCCGACCAAGGAACTCGACTGGCGCTGCGATCTGTACAGCCTCGCCGCGATGCTCAAGCGCTACCTGCCGAGCGAGGATACGGGCGGTGAGACGGGATGGACGCCGGAGCGGTTCGACGATGCGCGGACTCTCATCTTCCGCGTTCGTGAATGTCACGATCGCGACAATCTGGACTGGCGTCCGCACCAACAGTTGATGGACTTCGCCGGCGCGCGGCTAGCCAAAGTCGATCTCGCCGCCTCGCTCAACTATGGCTGGGTGCTCGCCCGTGGCGCGACCACCGATGTCGCTGCGTCGCCCATCACGCCGATGACGCGGATCGCACCGTCGGTCCGGACCACCAAGCCGATTCGCCTCGCACCGTCGATCCGGACCGCCGAGCCGATTCGCATCGCACCGTCGATCCGGACCGCCGAGCCGATGCGCATCGCCACCCACATCATGGTACCGACCGCGGTTACTGCAGTGGGCGGCGATACGCGCATTCCAGCGCGACGGCGCAGACTGTGGACAGCGACGGTGCTCGCTCCCGCGATAGTCGCGCTCGCCGCGCTAGCGGCCCCGTCGTTCGTCGGCGACCCGGAGCATCCAATAGTCGACCGCGCGCGCGCAGCTTTGGACGCGATGCGTTTGATGTTCCAGGCGCCACCCGATTCCACCATCGCAGCGGCAGACGCACCGGCGGCTATACCGACGCCGCCTACCGACCCGGAGCGAAAATCTCCTTCGCCCGATTCGACGGCGACGCCCGTCGCGGCGCCGGGAGTCATCGCGCCATCGGCGCCGAACGACGAGCGTGCGGAGCCTGATGCGAAACCGCCTTCTCCAATGGCCGACCAGCAGGCGTTGTCATCCCGGGTTGCAAAAGCAGACGCGAAGCCGGTCACGCCGGTGAGTCGGCCGCAGCCCGTGCCGAGCCCGTCGCAGTCAACGAGCGTGACACCGCGGCCGCTACATCCGCTGCCTCGTCTGGCGTCGATTCCAAGTCCGAAGCCACCGCGCCGCCCGTCGATCGCATCTGCCAGCGCGTCCGGACACTCGAGCGCGCGACAAGCGTCGAGGCCGCAGCAGCGGTTCCAAGCTTCATCACCGGCGGTCCAGGTCGCTGCCGCGAGGCCGGCGCCGCCGCGCACGGATTCGCGCGCGCAAGCCGCATCACCCGCCACTGAACCGCTACCGATCCCACCGAGCGACTCAGCGCCCGACCAACGCAGCCCGCAGCCGGGCGTGGCCGCGAATCAGTCCGCTTCGGGGACTCCGACCGACACGGCCGCCGAAGAGCGCCGCACGCCGACGGCGGCAAGCGCCGTCTCGTCTGGCGGCGTCGCGCGTGCACCCAACGAACCTCGTCCCGCCCCATCAACGGCGACAAACCAAGGGCCGCGAAGCGTACAGAATCCGCAGCCATCCAACGAATGGCGGACGCTGCTCACAAATCTCGGAAAGCTGCTGCGACGCCGCGAGGAGCCGCCAGCCCCTGTTGCGGAGCTCAGCATCCAGGCAACTGCGCCACAGGTGGCCGCGCCGCGTCCCCCGGTGCGATCGGCGCCGAATCTGCGCGCCCAGGCGTCTGCGCAGTCGAGCGAGTCTCCGCGCGTCTCGCCCGCGCTGGTCCCGACCGAACAGTTGCGGGCGGAGGGGAGTCCTTCGTCAGTTCCTGCGCCCCTTGCCAGGTCTCCGACGCTGATCGCTGACGCACGGGTTCAGGTAACCCCATCGGAGATTCCCGCGCCAGTTTCGCCTTCCTGGCAGCCGATGGTGGAGTCCGTCGCGCGTCCCCAGGATCGATCTCAGGACGCGCTCGTGATGCAGGCGAGGGGAATGCTCGCCGACATGGTTCCACGCGTCGCGACGCGGGCACAGCCGGATGTCTCGAGAGTTCTGGGACTCGCCGCGATCGCGAATCATCGGTCGCAACAACAGGCAGTCGTCGATGCCGCATACGCCAAGTGGCCCAGCGAGATTGCGTGGACTCCTGCAACGGAGACTGAACCAATTCGCGCACGCCGACTTCACGACGATGCGCGAAAGGCGTTTACGTCCGGCCGTGTGTCCGATGCCGTCAACATCGAGTTAAGTGCGTTCGGCGCGAATCCGCGCGATCCGGACATTGCCGCCTACCTCGCATTCCTCCATCTTAGAATGAAACCAGTTCAGCCGGAGATGGCGCGCCAGCTCGCGCTGTACGCGATCTTCGTCAGCGGCTCACGGCGCTCTGCACGATTCGCCGACTGGGGCACGCTGGCGATCGCAAGCGCCCTGGCGGGACGGGACATCGACGCCACGCGCGCGTTCTTGGTCGAGGTTGCACTCACGAGCAACCTCGATCACACCTGCGAGACCGCGCTGAGTGCTTACGCGAGCTTCGGGGAACGCCTTCGCGTCCCGGTCTATGCGATGCTCGACCGCATTGATTCCAACGACCGCGTGTCCCCTTACTGCGAGTGGCCTCCGACCTGGAGCACGGCAACGAGATGGCAGTGAGTGTCTTCGGAGCGCTCGCCCAAGCTCAATGGCGAGCTTGGCGCCGCGCAGCGGCGACAAGACCGTCGGTCGATCGCTAGCACCCGGCGACGCACTTTGCCGCGCCGTCGAATTCCATCGTCTTGCCGCTCAGCGCTGGATAGACGGGCCGTCCCTTGACCAAGGCGATGAACGCCGCGGTGCGCGACGTCGGGCGCACCTTGCCGCCGGTAGTCGCGGCTTCGTTGACGTGCGTAATAATCACCGCGGCGGGCTGCACCAGGGTGTTGACCGCGTGGGCCGCGCCCTCCGGCGTGAGGGCGCTTTGCCCGAAATTGAGCTCCATCAGGTTCGCCTTGTAGAAATCGCGCTCGACCGTTTGCATCTCGGCGTGCAGTCCTGTATCGCCAGTCAGATATACGGTGAGCCCGTTGGTGAAGCGGATGACGTAGCCGCTGGGCGGCCCGAGCGTGAGGCTGACGTTGTCGGGTTCCAGATTCTTGCGCTCCGCGTCGCCGAGCAAGGCGATCGGCACCGTGCTGTCGTGCGCGGCAGGGACTACCGCGATCTCGACGGCCTTGGACGTGGCCGAAGCCTTGACCAAGCGCGTGCCGCCCGTCTGGACGGTGGCGAGGCAGGGCGCGGCCAAAGGCGCCACGACGTCGGCGCCGGTCTGCGGGGGACATGCCGTCGTCGGCTTGCCTCGGATCGACTCGACCTTGCGACCGATGAAATTCGCCAGCGGCACGACCATGATGATGGCGGCATTCTTCGCCGCGGCGATTTCGGCAGTCGTGGAATTCGGCGCCGCCGATACGACCTGCGGGTTGTCGCACGTGCCCGCTTCGAGGTCTTTCATCTTCAGGTCGCCGATATGGTCGCCGTGCGCGTGGCTGAGAAGGACGACGTCGATCTTTCCAAGTCGCGGATCGTCCGCGCCCATCACCGATTGTCCGGCGTCGTAGAGGATGCGCAAGCCGGTCGGGTCCTCGAAGATCGTCGCGCGGTCGCGCATACAGAGCTCGCCTGCGTGGGAGCCGAGGGGGGTGATTTTTACGGATTGTGCCCAGGCGGTGGAGCCGACTGCCACCGCCAACACAAGAATCGAACGAACGATGTAGGCTCGCATTATTTCTCCTTACGGGCGACTGTCGAGAACGTGGCCTTGCCAGTCCAGCTGCTTCTCACGCAGCAGACGGGGCGCGTCGAACGATTACGCGAATAGGCGTCGGATTGTATCCGTTGCAAGGGTTGTGCATTTGAGGGCAGTTCGAAAGGACGGCGAGCACGTCACGCTCGGCACGCAATTCGACGTAATGTCCTGGCTGCGGAGACACAGCGGCGATGCCGGCTTTGCCGGCGTCATCGATGGGCACGCTCATGAAAAAGTTGACGTTGCTAACGATGTGGCGCTGATCGAGGTCGAACTGCGCCAGGATCGCGGTGAAATTGTCGTAACAGGTCTCTGTGGTTTGGACGCCGTAGCGCAGCTGATTGTTGGCTCTGCTGCAGCATCCGTAAATCGTATCGTGGCGGCCGAACGTGTCCGCGACCACAGTGAAAAGCGCATTTCCGGAATCTGCGTAGAGGACAGTTCCGCCGCCGACGTAAATGTTGCCTTGCACCTTTATCGTGTTCATCGATGAGTAGCGATCGGCAGGGCTATCTGCGTCGTAGCAAAGAAAATCGACCGCCTGCTGCCCTTCAAGGTTCACGAGACGAAGGATCTGCCCTTTTCGTATTACACGGCCCCACGGCCGCCGCGGGGGAATGATCTCGTCGAACAACACGGCGCTTGTCGACTCGCTCATATGGCGTTCCTCCAGTTCGTGCCGGGAGCATTCACCAAGTGGAGCGCGAAGGAAGCACATCGCGGCGTTTGGTCTTGCTCGCAGCTACGAGCCCGCCGTGCTTTCTCGTCCGGCAGCGTTTGGGTATGATAGTATTTGACGTCATAAAAAGAAACCGCATCTGCGAGATTCTCGCGCAGCCGATAAGGAGTCATGATCTTGAAAACTCTCAAGCTTGATAAGCGTCGCGCGCTTGTCGCCATCCTTTCCTGTCTCGGCGTGTTCCTGCTCTTGACCCTATTCGAGGGGACCGCTTCCGCCGCGACGCTACAAGAAATCAAGCAGCGCGGCTACATGATCGTGGCTACAGAGGACGACTATCCACCGTTCGAGTTCGTGAAGGATGGCGTTGGTATGGGCCTCGATCACGACCTCTTCCGGTTGCTCCAGAAGGAGGCGCCATTCGAAATTCGGCAGCAGATTCTACCTTGGCAGGGCCTTCTTGCCGGCGTTGCAACGGGTCAATACGATGTAGCGCTCTCGGCGGGCATCATCACCGATGAGCGCGTCAAATCGCTAACCTTTACGATGCCGATAGCTCCTGGAACGCATTTCATCGTGATGCGCAAGGGCGAAAACCGTATCAAGACGATCGCTGATCTGAACGGCCTGACCGTCGGCGTTCAACAGGGCAGCGCGCAATTCCAGGCTTTGCCGGAGTTGCAGGAGATTCTGGAAAAGGGCGGCGGCAAGCTTGGGAAAGTGGTTCAGTACGCATCCTACCCCGAGGCCTATCAGGATCTTGCCGCTGGCCGAACCGACTACGTGATCAACAGCGCGGTGACGGTTGCGAGCCTTGTTCGCGAGCGTCCTAACGTGTTCCAAGCAGGAACGTTCCCCGTTTCGCGCACGTCCTATCACGCCTGGGCCGTGAAACGGGGCAACAACGAGTTGCGCGATTATCTCAACGCATTTCTCAAGAAGACGCACGACAACGGCACGTTATACCAGCTCCAGGATAAATGGTTCGGGCAGTCTTTCCGTAACATGCCCCGCGTTGGACTTCTGCCGGGCGATCGGCCGATGCCCGAGTAACACCAGCGTCCACGAACCGATAATTCCCATGCCTCGGTGAGGATGAGGTGCGCCCTCACCGTGGCCAGCCTCCTTCCGTAACACGCTCCGCGTGTACTTCTGCCGCGCGATCTAGCGTACGCGAACTGACAATCAGCATGCCTTGGCGAGTCTGAGGTCATGATCGATTGGGGAATGATCGCCAACCTGCTCGGGGGCGCGGTCACGACCCTTTGGATATCCAGTGTCAGCATTGCCGTGGGAGCCCCGCTCGGCCTGATGCTTGCGATGACCAGAGTGTGGCGCGTGCCGGTTCTGTCGCAGGCGGTGGCGGTCTTCGTTAGCATCATCCGCGCGACCCCGGTTATCACGCTGGCTCTCTTTGTCTTTTTCGGCATTCCCGCGATGGGAATAACGCTCTCCCCGACCGTTGCGGCGCTGATTACGCTCTCGGTCAACACGTCCGCATTTCACGCCGAGATCTGGCGTGCCTCGATCATGGATTTCCCTCAGAATCAATCGGACGCGGCCAGCGCATTCGGCATGACCCGGCTTCAGGCGTTTCGCCTGATCGTGCTGCCGCAAGCCTGGCGAGCAAGCCTGCCACCGATGGTCAATGAGATGACATTTCTCATCAAGTCGAGCCCGGCCATTGCGGTTATCGGCGTGGTCGACTTGACGCGCACGGCGAGCCGGATCGCCGCCTACACCTACGATCCGCTGCCTCCCTACATTTCGGCTGCGATCATCTATGCAGTCGTCGTGTTCAGTTTGGTGCGGGCTCAGCGTGTTATCGAGCGCATGATCGTCTGCAGGTACGGGGTCCTATGATCGACCATTTTGTCAGAGCGCTGACCCAATGGCCGCTATTTCTGGACGGCTTTTTTAATACGGTCTGGCTCTGCGTATTTACTGCTGTTGTCTCTCTGGCGCTGGCAATGTTGCTGGTCGTTCCCCTCATGTCTCGTTTACTGCCCGTGCGTGCCACCGCGCGCCTCGTTGTAGATTCTGTCCGTAGCGTGCCGTTCCTGTTGCTCGCCTACATGGCCTACTACTGTCTGCCGGCGATCGGCATAAGCCTCAGCAGTTGGGCGGCTGCGTTGATAACACTCGTCGTCTATAACACGGCATATTTCGCGGAGATTCTTCGAGGGGCCTGGAGCCATCTGCCTCTGCAACAGGAGGAAGGAGGCCGCGCATTCGGCTTTACCGGCATCAACCTTTTCGTTCACATCATCGGTCCTCAGCTATTCATCGCGGCCGGCCCTGTGCTTGGCAATCAGCTGATCCAAGTCATCAAGGATTCGGCGTTCCTCATGGTGATCACTATCCCCGAGCTGACCTTCAAGGCGAACCAGGTGCAGTCGATCCTTTTCGTGCCCTTCGAGACGTTCATAATCGCAGGCTGTCTCTATTGGGTCTTATGCAACTCCGTCGAGTGGATGGTGCGTCGCCTCGAACAGGCGGCCGAGATGAGACGGGCGAGGTAGGAGCGGTAAGCCGATGCCGGACGACAAGCAGAACGGAACGCCGGTACTCCACGCACGGAATCTCGTGAAGAGCTTCGGGGACCTGCGAGTGCTCGACAATGTAAGTATTTCCGTGGATGCGGGGGAAACCGTGTGCATCGTCGGCCCGAGCGGCTCTGGCAAGTCGACGCTGCTGCGTTGCATTAATCTTCTCGAATGGCCGGACTCCGGCGAAATTTACCTGCGGGGCGAACGCGTCGGATTCCGTAAAAACAACCGCAGTCGCGAGGTGCGGATGAACGACAGGGAATTGGCGCGCATCCGCACTCGCGTTGGAATGGTTTTCCAGCAATTCAATCTGTGGCCCCACCTCACTGCTCTCGGCAATGTGACGGTCAGCCCCATTCACGTGCTGAAACGGTCGAGACAGGAAGTCGAGGCCGAGGCTGACGCATTGCTCGAAAAGGTTGGCCTGGAGGACAAGCGCAATGAATATCCGATCCGCCTTTCCGGAGGTCAGCAACAGCGTGTCGCGATCGCCCGGGCGCTTGCCATGCATCCCGACGTGCTCCTCTTCGACGAGCCAACGAGTTCCCTCGATCCCGAGCTGGTCGGTGAGGTGCTAGCAGTGATGGAGGGCCTCGCCGATGAGGGCCGAACCATGGCGGTCGTCACGCACGAGATGCGCTTCGCGCGCGAGGCGGCCGATCATGTCGTATTCATGGATGGCGGCAAGATCATCGAGACGGGTTCCCCCGAAGAGTTCTTCAGTAATCCAAAGACCGGCCGCGCCCAACAGTTTCTCGAGCGCTACCGCTGAGCCATCGTAACGACAGGTGGCCCGGCGTTACTCATTCATCCCAACAAGGAGAAAGCAATGGCCAAGAAAGAAATCATCAAGACGCCTGAGTTCCTCGACCTCGGCAAATTCATGAAGGCGCCCGTATCGCCGGCAGTGCGTGCCAACGGGTTCATCTTCACCGGCGGCTACGTGCCTATGGATCCAAAGACCGGCAAGGCCGTGCTGGGACCGATCGAGGATCAGGCACGGCGCACGCTCGACAACTTGCGGCAAGTGTTAGAACTTGCCGGCTCGTCGCTCGATAAGGTTGTCCGCGTCAACATTTTCCTGTCCGATGAGAAGGACTTCGAGGGCTTGAACAAGGTCTATCGGGAGTTCTTCCCGGACAACTTTCCGGCACGCCGTACGATACTGTCACCGCTGGTCGGCGGCTTCCGCTGCGAGATTGATTGCACTGCTCTTGAATAGCGGCTGGGACGTTATCAACGAGCTGCGCTATTGGCGCCGCCGTCGCTCGTACCCCTAGTAGCGCCGTTTTGGAGCTTACGCGAGGAGTCCCCGCAGATTATGCGGCTTGGGCCGGTGTGGGTTTGCCCCCAGGGCCCCAGATTGAATCGAGCGTGGCGCGCGAATCGCGTGGACCCCACTTGCCTTGGTCCACTTGATGCAAGAAGTCATCGAGTGTCTGATTGAACACCTGCGGCTCTTCCAGGTTTACGGCATGACCTGTCTTGGGAACGATCGAGAGCCCGGCCTTAGAGACGACACGCTTGATCAGGAGAGAGGGCTCCAGGCACAGTTCGTCTTCGTCGCCGCTCACCACCAACATGGGTACGTCGATGGCCGCCATGCGGTCCGTCAGATCGTACAGGCAAGGGCGACGCGCCTGATAGCCTTCCATGGTGTTGGCCGAACCGGCCGCTGAGTGTTCAGCCATTTGCGCCGCGTACTCCGCGAAACCGCGCGGGTCTTTGGTGAGAAACTGAACGCGCGCGGGGCCGTGACCGTAGGTGGCCGCCAGTTCGGCCATGCCGTCGTGCCGGATCGCACGCGCACGCTCGACCGACTCTTCCTTGAATTGGCGGTACACGGCGGGATGCGCACCCGACCCGCAGCCGACCAACGTCAAGGACAGGGCGCGCGACGTGGCTGCGGAGGTGCAGTACTGCATGCCGAAGTGCAGGGTAGCGAAAGCGCCCATCGAGCAGCCCACGATGTGTGCCCGACCGATCCCGAGACCGTCGAGGACCGCGAGAATGTCATCGCGCACACGATCTTGGGAATAGCGATCCGGGCTGTCCGGTACTTCGGACGGCAGATAGCCGCGTGCGCTGTACGTGATGCAGCGATACCGGCGCGAAAAATGGCGCATCTGCGGCTCCCAGCTGCGGTAATCGCCGGCGAACTCATGGACGAATAGCATCGGCGTGCCGGTGCCGGATTCCTCGTAGTACAGGTTGACGCCGTCGTCGGTGCGAATCGAAGGCATGAATGTCTCCAAAGAAGGATAGCCGCGCAGAGTGCCGAGCGGCTGCGTCAGCGCCCAGCCTGTGGCGCGCCGAGAGGCGGCGAGCTACTTGCAGCTCGCACCCTTGCCCGATTGAATCGCGCTCCGCGCCGCCTCGGACTTGGCGAACTTCAGTGCGTTCCACTTGAAGAAGCTGTCGACCAGGTCGGTGCGCGCGCAGTGCCCGAGGAGCAGCGCGATGATTTCAACATGATCCTTCTGCGCTGCCTTCATCAACGGCGTCTCATCGTGTCGACCGCCCAGATTGGGGTCTGCATTGGCCTCGAGCAGTGCCCGCACGACGGCAGTGTGGCCTTCCTCGGCGGCAACACCGAGCGGCGTTCCGTCGCGACCGCGCTCATTGATATCGGCGCCAGCCTTGACCAGTGCCGGAATCAGCACCGGCATGTCGCGGTGCGATGCCAGCATCAGCGCGCTGTTGCCTTCGTTGTTGACGATACTGGCGTCGGCACCAGCTTGCATGAGAAGCTGGGCCACAGGCACCGCAACGCTGGGATCGGCGTACATGACCTGGACGAGCGGCGTCCAATCGTCATCGGCCGCGAGGTTGACGTCGGCCTTGGCAGCGATGAGGCGCTTGGTGACGTTGACCGGGTTCTTGCCCGTCCAGGCGACATGACGCAGCGCAGTCATGCCGGTTTCATCCTTCGCGTTGGGATCGGCACCCGCCGTGAGCACCACATCCATCATGGCAATCTTGCCTTCGGTGGCGGCACTGAAGAGCAAGGTCCTGCCTTGTGAATTCTTGCTGGGCCTCTTGACGTCGACGCCTTGTGCGATCAGCGCGCTGAGCCCCTTGACGTCGTCGGTGTAGCGGATCAGATCCTCGGCCTTGGAATACAGGGCTTCACGATCGGCGGCCGCGACGGGTATCGGGATGCATGTGACGAAGGCCATGCAGCATAGGGCAATAATGCCGATCGGCGGCCGCATGTGCGAATTACATGGTGAACGAGCGTTCATCTGATGCGATTTCATGCCGCCTCGCTTTGCCTTGGCACGATGTGCAAGCATTAAAGGGGTCCGCTCGAATATATCAAGGCCGATACGATCTGCAAAAAGAAAGGGAGCCTGGCCCCTTTAATTCCCTTTCCTCCTTGTGCTGACGGCGTGTCCAGGCAAAACGACGAATGACCGATTGCGGTGCTCAGATCATTGGTGGTTGTCATTATAGACGGGCGCTGTTTCCGAACGCTCAACCATGGCATGATGCATCGACCTATGCGCGCCTTCATCAAGATTGCCGTCGTAGCAGTGTGTGCTGGACTGCTGTCGTCACAGCCGGCGCCTCTGCACGCCGCTCCTCTTTCGGTAACGCAACCCGACGCGGTCACACCCGATGGCGGGCGGTACTACGGCCCGCTGGTTGGCGGCATGCGGCAGGGCCACGGCCGTATCGAATGGGATAACAGATCACGTTACGAAGGCGAGTTCGCACAGGGATTCTTTTCGGGTCACGGACGGCTCGAATCGGGTTCCGGCAGCGTCTACGAAGGCGAGTTTGTCAACGGCATGATGGCGGGGCACGGACGCATGACCATGGTTGACGGCTCGATCTATGAAGGCGAATTCGCGAACGATACCTTTAACGGGCGCGGCCGCCTCGTTTTCGTCAATGGAAACATCTACGAAGGAAACTTCGAAAACGGTCACCTGGAGGGACAAGGCAACTACGCCGGTAGCGGGATCATCTATCGCGGCGAATTCGAGCATGGACAGTTCGCAGGCACCGGCGAGCTCGTCTACGAGGATGGCCGCATCTATCGTGGACAATTCCACGACGGCCAGATGCAAGGCAGCGGGAAGCTCAACAATGTAAACGGCGACATCTACGAGGGCGATTTCGATCGCGACCAGTTCACCGGCAACGGCACGTTCACTCGCCAGGATGGATCGACCCATCGCGGCGCCTTCGTGAAATGGATACCCCACGGTCGCGGCACCTATAGCGACGGCATGGGCAATGTATACGAAGGCGAATTTGTCCAGGGCGCGCTGACCGGGACAGGACGCGTTACCGGCAAGGCCGGCAACCGTTACGACGGCGACTTCAAGGAATGGCGATTCGATGGGCGCGGCGTGCTACGGCTCGCGAGCGGCGACGTCTACACCGGCGGCTTCGCGAACGGGGTATACGAAGGCGAGGGCACACTGGTCTACGCGAAGGCGTTGCCGGACGGCCGCACTCAGGACACCGGAACCTGGCACTTCGGGCGACTGAAAGGCGCGCAGGATGAGCGCAGGGCGAGAGTCACCGTCGAGTCGGCACTCTACGAGCAGCGCGCGCTGCTCGATGCAGCGCTGGCAGCCGTCGCGCCGCGCGACCCGGACCGGATCAATCTCTATTTTCTGGGAATCGCCGGCGACGGTTCGCAGGAAGTGTTCCGGCGCGAAGTGGACTTTGTGCGCGCGGAGTTCGACCGCTTGTACGGGACCCAAGGCCGATCACTCTCGCTGGTCAACAGCCGCAACACGTTCGACACCGCGCCAATGGCGACGGTGACGAGCATCCGCGAAGCGCTAAACGTCATCGCATCGCGCATGGACAAGGAAAAGGACATCCTCTTCATCTATCTGACCAGCCACGGTTCGGAAGAACACGATCTCACGCTGGACGTGAATGGCATGAATCTGCGCAACCTGCCCGCGAAGGAGTTGGGGTCGCTGCTTGCAGCGACCGGCATCCGCTGGAAGGTCGTGGTGGTATCGGCATGCTACTCCGGTGGTTTCATCGACTATCTCAAGGACGATTCGACGCTGGCGATCGCTGCCTCGCGGCGCGACCGGCGCTCATTCGGCTGCGCCGACGAGAACGACTTCACCTATTTTGGCCGCGCCTACTTCAAAGACTCCCTGCCGGAAAGCGATTCGTTCGAGCAGGCGTTCCACAAGGCCGAGACGCTTGTTCAGCAGTGGGAAGAGCGCGATCAGACGGCCGCGGGCAAGATAGACGAAGCGAGCAACTCGTACCCGCAGATGCATGACACGCCGGCGATCGAGGCGTACTTGAAGGCTTGGCGGAAACAATCGGTGCGTTTGCAGTAGCCCACCTGCTCTCCGGTAGATAAGCCGCGCAACCCGGGAGGAGTGCGGACCATGATCGGGTTGAGTCGGTCGGAGAACGTGCGATAAAGTGCCGCAATGATGCCCGAGACACGTTACGCCCGCAGTGGCAAGGTGAACATCGCCTACCAGGTGATCGGGGAGGGGCCTCTCGACCTCGTTTACGTGCCGGGCTGGGTGTCGCACGTCGAACTCGCATGGGAAGAGCCCACGCTTGCGACCTTCCTCGGCCGCCTCGCCTCCTTTTCCCGCCTTATAACCTTCGACAAGCGCGGCACCGGCCTTTCCGACCGGGTCCCCGACGACCAGCTCCCGACGCTTGAGCAGCGCATGGACGACCTGCGGGCAGTGATGGATGCAGCCGGATCGCAGCGGGCGGCGCTGTTCGGCGTGTCGGAAGGTGGCAACATGTCCATCCTGTTCGCGGCGACCTATCCCGAGCGCACGGCGGCGCTCGTCACGTTCGGGTGCTTCGCGAAACGTATCTGGAGCCCCGATTACCCATGGGCGCCCAAGCCCGAGTCGCGAGAGCTTGAGTACGAGCACGTTGAGCGCGAATGGGGCAAGCTCATGGATCTTTCGCACCTCACCCCGAGCAGGATGAACGACGCCGAGTTCGTCCGGCGCCTCTCCACCTACCTCCGCCGCTCGGCAAGCCCAAGTGCCGCTGTCGCGCTGCTTCGGATGAACACGCAGATCGACGTCCGTGCCGTGCTTCCGGCGATCTCCGTGCCGGCGCTGGTCGTGCACCGCATGAACGACCATGACGTGAACGTCGAGGAGGGGCGCTGGATGGCCGCTCGTATTCCCGGTGCGCGCTTCGTCGAGTTGCCCGGCGACGACCACCTTCCGTGGATCGGGGATGAGGATTCGGTGCTCGACGAAGTCCAGGAGTTTCTGACCGGGATCCGGCCCGCACGCGACGTCGATCGCGTGCTTGCGACCGTCTTGTTCACGGACATTGTTAGCTCGACAGAGCATATCGTACGCATGGGCGACAAAGCGTGGCACGATCTATTGGATCGCCATCACGCGATGGTGCGTCGCGAGCTCGTGTCCTTTCGTGGCCAGGAAGTTAATACCGCGGGTGACGGCTTTTTCGCTACCTTCGACGGTCCCGCGCGCGGCGTGCGCTGCGCGTTGACCATTGCTACCGCAGCGCGTCAGCTCGGAGTGCCCATCCGAGCGGGGTTGCACGTCGGAGAAGTCGAGCACAAGGGCGACGCGATCGCCGGCTTGGCAGTGCACATTGGCGCGCGCGTCGCTTCGTTGGCGGGAGCCAACGAAGTGCTGGTCTCCAGCACGGTCAAGGACCTCGTGTCCGGCTCGGGGTTGCGATTCCAGGATCGTGGTGCGCACGCGTTGAAGGGCATGCCCGGTGAGTGGCAGCTTTACGCCGCGAGCTGATTGCGAGTCCACGGAGCGACTGCTTGCCGAGAGGCTTTCGTCAGTCCTGTTGCTACAGTGCGGACGACTTCACGCGAACATATTGCTACACTGACACTCAATACGAGCCCGCTCGAAGCAGCGGACCGCAAGAAGCCAGGAGGAGCCCGGCGTGCGCATTCTCTTCGTCGGAGATGACGCGGTCCCCTGCGACGGGTTGAAACCACGGTGGTCCCACAACTCATGCGAGATCAGCGTGCGTCCGTACGGACGCATTCTGAAGCGCCGCCGCACGCGGCGCGGTCACATCACCTCACTACCCAAGGAGGACAGACATGTGCAAACTTTGCGATGAAGGAAAACCTCAGGACCATACCGGTCCACTACGGGATTCACGCCGCGATTTCCTGAAGGTTTCAACGGCGACCGCAATCGCCGCGGCAGGAGTGAATTTCTTAAGCGCGCCTGCCGCCGCGTCGCAGGCCAAAGATGACCCGCCCGGCGACAGCGGCGAGCCCGGCCAGCGTTACATCATTCGCGGCGGTGCGGTGATGACGATGGACCCTGGCATGCCCAACAAGGGAGAATTAGCCAAAGCCGACGTGCTGGTCGAGGGCAATAAGATCAAGGCCGTCGGGACGAATCTGGCGGTGGCCGGCGCCACGCAGATTGACGCCACCGGCCGCATCGTCATGCCCGGCTTCATCGATACGCACCACCATCAGTTCGAGACAGCGCTGCGCAGCTTCCTCGCTGACGGCGTCCTGATAACGGATGGCTCGGGCACGCCAAGCGGGAGCACGGCTTACTACCAATACATCCTGAACAAATTCGCGCCGGTGTACCGGCCGCAGGACGTTTACATCAACGAGCTGTTCGGTGGGCTCAGCCAGCTCGACGCTGGCGTTACCACAGTGCACGACGTCTCGCAGATCAGTCACTCGCCGACGCATTCGGACGCTGCCATCCAGGCGCTGATCGATACGGGGCGTCGCGCCGCCTTCGGCTATTTCGAAAGCGCGGGCAATTTTGGCGCTGGCGTTCCGGGGAACCAATATCCACAAGACGCGGATCGCATCTACAACACGTGGTTCTCCGCGAACAACCTCTCGAGCAACGGGCTCGTCCACATGATCATGGGCGGCGAGGTCTATCTTGGCCCCGCGAGCACCGACAATTCCTGGAAGATCGGGCGCCGGCTCGGTCTCCAGATCGCGGCGCACATCCTCTCGCCGTTCGGCATCCGCCCGATTTTCGACGCGCTCGCCGCTGGAACGGGCGGCAACGGCCACATCGGGATGGGGCCTGATAACCTTTTCATCCACGTGACCGGCATGTCGGACATGGCCTGGCAGAGGGTCAAGGATGTCGGCGCGCAGGTCTCGATCGCCTTCCCGATCGAGATGAACATGCGGCACGGCATGCCGCCGATCCTCAAGGTGCAGCGCCTGGGTATGGAGCCGTCACTCTCCGTAGACGTGGAATGCACGATGACGGCGGACTTCTTCACCCAGATGCGCTCCTGCATGAATCTGCAGCGCGCGCTCGTGAACCAGATGATCCTCAATCAGGAGTCTCCACCAAACTCCCTCGAACTTGCCGAATCAAATAATTGGGGGCTTCCACCGGCAGCATCAAGCAATCCCTGGCCGACGCCTCCGGCCAGTCTGCCGGCCCCGCTCACAACGCGGGACGTGCTGCGTTACGCCACTATGAACGGTGCCAAGGCGTTGCGGCTCGACGGCAAGGTCGGTTCGCTCACACCGGGCAAGGAAGCCGACATCATCCTCCTCGACGCCACCGCGATCAACGTGGCGCCGCTCAACCAAGTGCCGGGAGCCGTCGTTTCGCTGATGGATCGCACCAACGTCGAGACCGTGATCGTCGCGGGCAAGATCCGCAAGTGGCAGGGACAGCTGCTCGACGTCGACGTGGATAAGCTGCGTCACGACCTGGAGAACTCGCGCGACTACGTTTTCAGTAAGGCGGGCGTCCCGCAGGATCTGTTCAGCAGCCAATAAAAGGCAAATCGTCGGACCGGCACGGGGCGGCTTCGGCCGCCCCGTAACCACTGCTTCTCCGGCGCGATGGGGATGCTGCAAGGCGCATCGTCGATGAGCGCTGCGCGGACCCAGCTCGAGCGAGAGAGTAAGGCATTCAGGAGAAAATCCCTGCGCGCCCGTGCGCGGTGCGCCCGGTCGCCTGGGCGCGCTTGATCACACCGCGATTCGGCCGCCGTCGACGTGGATCATGGCTCCGTTCACGTAGCTCGCCCTGCGGGAGGCGAGGAAGACAATCGTCTCGGCGATCTCTTCGGGGTCAGCGGCGCGGCCAAGCGGAATGGTCGAGACGATCGCCGCGAACCCGTCGCCCATCGCGTCCGTACCGGGAGTGGTGGTCGGGCCGGGAGAGACAGCGTTGACGCGCACGCCCTTGGGGCCGTACTCGGCCGCCCACGCCTTGGTCAGCAGCGCCAGCGCTGCCTTCGAGGCGCCGTAAGCGGAGAGCCCCGGCATCCCGAACTCGGCGGCCATCGTGGTGACGTTGATGATCGCGCCGCCGCCGCGCGCGACCATCTTCGGTGCGATCGCCGCGGTCAGCAGAAACGGTGCCTTGACGTTGACGGCGAACGTCTCGTCAAATGTCGCCTCGGAAAGTTCGTGGGTTGCCCCGACTGGAAAGACGCCGGCGTTGTTGACGAGGATGTCCACCTCGGCGGCGCGCTCGGCGAGTGCGCGCACATCGTCGGGCGACTCGAGATCAGCGCGCACGAACTCCGCCTCGCCACCGCCGGCCTCGATCGCGCCGACCACCTCTGCGCCACGCGCCTCGCTCCGGCCGCTGATCAGGACCCGCGCTCCTTCGCGCGCGAGCGCTTCCGCCGTCGCGCGACCGATGCCCGAAGTGCCACCGGTGACCAATGCTCGCGGTCCG
>Ga0210402_10000758_pt1 | contig 35004 bp, 26 predicted proteins | sample IncBWC7MmetaG_FD_161055 | JGI IMG/M metagenome (GOLD analysis project Ga0210402, IMG submission 161055) | Forest soil microbial communities from Barre Woods Harvard Forest LTER site, Petersham, Massachusetts, United States - Inc-BW-C-7-M | ecosystem: Environmental > Terrestrial > Soil >...
CGGTTGAGAGCACAGCGCGGGGATTGGGTTCGCAGAATGCGGTGTGCGGCGGCGGGCGGTATGATGGGCTGGTGGAATTGCTCGGCGGGCCGCCGACGAAGGGAATTGGCTTTGCGATTGGCGAGGACCGGCTGATTTTGTCGTTGCAGGAAGCCGGCAAGGGCGGCGCGGCGCAGGGACGCGACGTGTTCGTGGCATGGATGGGAGAGAAAGCGCAGGCCACGGCGATTGCGGCGGCGCAAAAGTTGCGCGCGGCGGGGTTTCGCGTGGAGTTGCCGCCGGTGGAACAGAAGTTCGGGAAGGCGCTGGGGCAAGCGGACAAGCTGGGCGCGCGGTATGCGCTGATTTTGGGCGACGACGAGATCGCGACGGGGCAGTGGACGGTGAAGACGCTGGCGAGTGGTTCGCAAGCGAAGATGAGCGAAGCGGAATTTTCGGAGCTTTTGAGGAGAAGCAAACCGTTGTCATCCTGAGCGCACCCGACAGGGTATGCGAAGGATCTCAGCTGCGGAAACGCCTCGATTGACATTACGTTGAGGTCCTTCGCCCGCAAAAGGCGCGGGCTCAGGATGACAAATTATAGGAATCGTGTAGAGAACGAATCAGGGAGAGGCCAATCGTGCTGGACTTTTTGGGGAATTTGAAGCGGACACATTATTGCGGGGCACTGCGGGCGTCGGACGCGGGGCGCGATGCGACGGTGATGGGCTGGGTGGCGAAGCGGCGCGACCTGGGGAATTTGCTGTTCCTGGATGTGCGCGACCGCTCGGGGATCGTGCAGGTGGTGTTCAACAAGGAGACGCAGCCAGAGGCGCACGCGAAGGCGGAGCAGGCGCGGAGTGAGTTTGTGGTGGCAGTGGAAGGGAAAATCACCGTGCGCGGGAAGGCGAATCCGGAGCTGCCCACAGGTGAAGTGGAGATTGTGGCGACGCGGCTGCACATTCTGAACAACGCGAAGACGCCGCCGTTTCCGATTGAAGACGAGATTAACGCGGCGGAAGAGACGCGGTTGAGATTCCGTTATTTGGATTTGCGGCGGCCGAAACCGCATCGAAACCTGGCGTTGCGGCACAAACTTATCCTGGAAATCCGGAAGACGATGGACGAGATGGGGTTCATCGAGGTGGAGACGCCGATGCTGACGCGCTCGACGCCGGAAGGCGCGCGCGACTACCTGGTGCCCAGTCGCGTGCATCACGGGCAGTTTTACGCGTTGCCGCAATCGCCGCAGATTTTCAAGCAGATCCTGATGATCGGCGGGCTGGACCGGTACTTCCAGATCGTGAAGTGCTTCCGCGACGAGGATTTGCGCGCGGACCGGCAACCGGAATTCACGCAATTAGATTTGGAAATGTCGTTTCCCCGGCAGGAAGATATTTTCAATGTGATTGAGAATGTGATGGTGCGGGCTTGCGCGGTGGCGGGAGTGGAGGCGAAAGCGCCCTTTCCGCACATGCTCTATAAGGATGCCATCCGGAAGTATGGCAGCGACAAGCCGGACATGCGGTTTGGGATGGAGTTGCATGAAGTGACGGCGTGCTTTCCGGCGGAGGCGAAGGAGAAGCTGCAGATCGGCGGGAACGTCTTTGCGTTTGCTGCGCCGGGGGCGGCGGGGTATTCGCGGAAGCAACTGGATGAGTTGACGGAGAAAGCGAAATCGCACGGGGCGCGCGGGGCGTATTTCGTGAAGCTGGCGGCGGAGGGAACGACGTCGACGGTGGAGAAGTTGATCGGCGCGGAGAACGTGACGAAGCTGGCCGACGCTTGCGGCGCGAAGACAGGTGATTTGGTCGTGGCGGTTTCCGCGAAGGAAGAGATCAAGGGCACGGAAGCGGCGGCGTTAGTTGCGGGGCAATTGCGGCTACAACTTGGCGAAGCGTTGGGCGTGATCGACAAGACGCAGTGGAAATTTTTGTGGCTGACGGGCTTTCCGCTGTTTGAATGGAGCGAGTCCGACAAGACGTGGGTCAGCGCCCAGCATCCGTTCACGGGAATCGTGGATGAGGATCTGGAGAAGCTGGAGACGGCGCCGTGGGAAGTGCGCTCGAAGGGCTACGACCTTGTGCTAAACGGCGTGGAGCTTGGGTCGGGAAGCATCCGAATTCACCGGCAGGATATTCAGGAGCGGCTGTTCAAGGCGCTGGGGCTGAGCGAAGAGCAGTTGCGGCGGCGATTCGGATTTTTCCTGGATGCGCTGACGTACGGGACGCCGCCGCACGGCGGAATTGCGCTGGGGCTGGATCGCGTGACGATGCTGCTGGCCGGCGAGAAGTCGATTCGCGAGGTGATTGCGTTTGCGAAGACGACCGCGGCGGTGGACTTGATGGCGGAATCGCCGAGCGATGTGGATCAGGCGCAGTTGGAGCAACTGGGGATTCAAATCAAGAAATCGTAGACTGCAAATTGGCGAGCCTCCATATGGATCAGCTTTGGGCAATCAGAAAGGACCTTGACCCGTTTCCAGCTAGAGTCCTTGTAAATTATAATTTCTTAGCCATCCTGCGCTGCACGGCTTATCTGTGCCCTTATTGCTCCATTCCTTTCAGGCTAACTTGGGGGCAAGAAGCCACCTTCTTAGGTGACGGGGAACGAAATTGCTGGCGATGCGGAAAAAAGTTCTGGGACAACTCGCAAGAATGGCCCGAAATGTCGGGTAGTGATAAAAGATTGTTCCTGCTACCGATAACCGTTGCGGGTTGGCTAGGCGGAACAATAATCATCGGCGCAATCGCGGCCTATGCCGCGAAGTCCGGCTTGGAATTGGCTGCCTATTCAATTATTTTTTCGTTTCTTCTGATTCCCCTACTTCTCTGGTTTGGATTTCGGAGTCTCCAGATCATTCGATCGGTACATCGTTATAATCGGCGAGTAGATGAGAAGGCGGTATGAGTCGAATACGCATATTGGCGGAGGCGGTGGCGAACCGGATTGCGGCCGGGGAGGTAGTGGAGCGGCCCGCCTCGGTCGTGAAGGAGTTGCTTGAGAATGCGCTGGATGCGGGCGCGAGCTCCGTGCGGATCGAGACGGAGATGGGCGGAAAGCGCATGATCCGCGTGATCGACGACGGCCACGGGATGATGCATGACGACGCGCTGCTGGCGTTCGAGCGGCATGCGACGAGCAAGCTGCGGTCGACGGATGATTTGATCACGATTTCGACGCTGGGATTTCGTGGAGAGGCGCTGCCGTCAATTGCATCGGTTTCCCGGTTGCTACTGGAAACGCGCGACGCGAGCGAGGCGGAAGGGACGCGCGTGGAATTTGCGGGCGGGAAATTGCTCGGCGTGAAGCCGGCTGGATTGCCGGCGGGAACGACCGTGAGCGTGGCAGATCTCTTTTATTGCGTGCCGGCGCGGCGGAAATTCTTGAAGTCGGACACGACGGAACTTGGGCATATCGCATCGTTGGTGACCCATTACGCGCTCGCGAATCCGACGAAGCAATTCACGTTGGCGACGCCGACGCAGGAAATTGTGAATTGTCCGCCGACGGCAAAGCTGGCGGATCGCGTGTATCAATTGTTTGGGCGGCAGGCTCTGGACGAACTGGTGGAAATCCCCAGTGTATCCGCGGCGTTTCGTGCGGCGATCACCGAACCGGAGATGGAAGCGGGGGAAGAGGCGGCGACGCTGACGGTGACGGGGTTCACTTCGCGGCCGGACATTCAGCGGCCGAACCGCAATGGAATATACGTGTTTGTGAACAGGAGATTGGTGCGCGACCGGCTGATCCTGCACGCGATTCATGAGGCCTACCGCAATATACTGCCGCCCTCGGTCTTTCCCGCGACGCTGCTGTTCCTGGAAATGCCGTATGACGAGGTGGACGTGAATGTGCACCCGGCGAAGATTGAGGTGAGGTTCCGGCGATCGCAGTTTGTGCATGATTTCACGCGCGACGCGATCCGGCAGGCGTTGATGGGCGCGCGGCCGATAGCCAGTTTTGCGACTGCGGCGGGGGGAGCGATCGCGCCCAATCCTGCGCCGCCTCCGGCTTTGTTCGCGGGCGGACTGGCGGAGGGGAATCTAGATTCGGGCGTGCCGCGAGCGATTATTCCACTGATGGAAGAGCTGGGAGTCGGATCGGGCGTGGGATCGGATTATTCGGCAGGGAACGGATTTGATCTAGCGTCGGCGCCGGTGCAGCCCGTGCCGCAGAGATTTCCGTTCGAGCCGGGAAATTCGTTTGCTGGCGGATTTTCGCCGGGAGCGATGCCGGCGGGTCAAGGGCGCGAGCCGAACTGGGCGGAGAATTTTTCGAGAGCGGGCGCGGATGCGCCGGCGACGCTGCCGAGGCCGGAGCAGATTGCGGATTTGAAGCCGCTGGGGCAGGTGAGCGCAAGCTTTATTGTGGCGGTGAACGGCGAAGGGCTTTGGATCGTGGACCAGCACGTGGCGCACGAGCGCGTGCTGTTCGAGCAGCACCTGGAAGCGCGGCGCGCGGGCAAAGTGGAAGCGCAGCGCATGCTGATGCCGCTGGTCTTTGAGCTTTCGCCGCGGCAGATCGTGACTTACGAAAAGATTGCCGAGGAATTGGCGGCGAATGGATTTGAAGTGGAACCGATGGGGCCGAAGAGCGTGGCCATCCAGGCGGTGCCGGCGGGCGTTGCGGCGAACGATGCGGAGCATTTGTTGACTGAGATTATTGACGGAATCGAGAGGGAGAACGCGGCGATTTCGATTGATACACTGCAAGCGAAGATCGCCGCGTCCACGGCGTGCCACGCGGCGATCAAGGTGAACATGCCCCTGGACCAGACGAAGATGGAATGGCTGCTGGGGGCGCTTGCGAAAACGGACTGCCCGATGAGCTGTCCGCATGGAAGGCCGGTAGTGCTGCGGTATTCAGTGCGGGAAATTGAGCGGGCGTTTCATCGAATTTAGGCGGGACGTGCGAGGCGCATTGTTTAAGGTAATCAGTTATCAGTAATCGGTAATCAGTCAGAGCGGATAACAGCGAACAGATGGCAGCGATCAGGAAGCAAGAAGCACGAACGCGAGTCACGGGAGGAAACGTGAGCGAGGGGCAGAAGACGGCGGTGATTTTTGGGCTGGCGAACAAGCGCAGCATTGCTTGGGCGATCGCGCAGAAGCTGAACGAGGGGAGATGGCGGCTGGCGATTACGTATCAGAATGAGCGGCTGGAGCAGGAAGCGAAGGATTTGATCACGGATTTGCCGGGTGCGGACGGGTTCATGTGCGACGTGACTTCGGACGCCGAGATCGCAAAACTGTTTGAGCAGTTGAAGGCGCGGTATGGCGTACTAGATGGGTTGGTGCACAGCGTGGCGTTTGCTCCGGCGGAGGATATGAAGGGGGAGTTCCTGAATACGACCCGTGAAGGATTCCGGATTGCGCATGACGTCAGCGTGTATTCGCTGATCGCGGTGGCGCGGGCGGCGGCGCCGTTGATGACGAATGGTGGCAGCATCGTGACGCTGACGTATTATGGCGCTGAGAAGGTGGTGCCGAAGTACAACGTGATGGGCGTGGCAAAGGCGGCGCTGGAGGCGACGGTACGGTACCTGGCGAATGATCTGGGGCCAAAGGGAATTCGCGTGAATGCAATTTCCGCGGGACCGATCAAGACGCTGGCGGCGCGGGGAGTTTCACAGTTGGGCGAGATGCTGAAGTCGCATGCCGAGCGGGCTCCGCTGAAGCGCAACGTGGATCCCGCGGAAGTGGGCGGTACGGCGGCGTTTTTGTTGTCGCCCGCCGGTTCGGGGATTACTGGAGAGACGTTGTACGTTGATTGCGGTTATAACATTATGGGGTTTTAGTGGGCATGTGCGATGGGTTTTCGGGAATCAGCACGCAGGTTACGGGCGATCAGATAATGGCGAACAGTAAGCAAGAAAAAGTAAGTCCCCCGCGCACGATGCGGCAAGACGGAAGCACCGAACACTCATCTTGGGATGGCATTGCGACTGACGATTGCGATTGACGGGCCGGCGGGGTCGGGCAAGAGCACGGTGGCGCGCCGCGTGGCGGCGATGCTCGGCTATATTTATCTGGACAGCGGAGCGATGTACCGGGCCGTGGCGCTGAAGGCGCTGGAACGAAAGATTCCTCTCGAGGACGAACGCCAACTGGAAAATCTGGCGCGCGAAACGCATATAGAACTGAAGCCACCGACTCCCGGGCAGGAAGCGGCGGGCCTGAAGAACCGGGTGTTTCTGGATGGCCGCGAAGTGACGCAGGAAATTCGCACCGGGGATGTGGCGCAGGCGGCCTCGCGACTGGCGACGATAGCCGGAGTGCGCGAGGTGTTGGTTGCAGAGCAGCAGAAGGCCGGCGCGGGCGCCGGCGTGGTGATGGAGGGGCGGGATATCGGCACAGTGGTTTTTCCGCAGGCGGAGTTGAAGATATTCTTGGAAGCTTCAGCGGTAACGCGGGCGCAGCGGCGTTGGATGGAGCACCAGGAAAAAGGCGAGAAAATTTCGGTGGGGCAAGTGATGGAGGAAGTGCGCGAGCGGGATAAGCGGGACCGCGAGCGGAAAGTTTCGCCGCTGGTGCGCGCGAAAGATGCCGTGCTGGTAGACAACACGGCGATGGGGATTGAAGAGACCGCGCGGCTGATCGTGCTGCTGGCGCGGGAGCGAGAGAAAGCCACGGCCTGAAATTTCCGGAGGACAAAATGCTGCGAATGATTGCGTTGGTGATGCTTACGATTGTGCCTGTGGCGGTGGTGTTTCCATTGGCCACGCTGGCGCAGGGTGACGAAGGCATGCAAAACGAGGCAACAAGGAAATTTCGCGCGTTTCTGGTACAAGACTGGAAGCGCTGGATGGAAGATTACCCGGAGATGGCCACATTTGTAGGCTATCCCGGACAGAACCAAAAGTGGACAGACGATTCTCCGGTAGGGATTGCGGCACGGGAAAAACATTTGCAACAAAGCCTGGATGCACTGAAGAAAATAGATCGCGCGACGCTGCCTGCGAGCGAGCAGTTGAATTATGACTTGTACCGGGAGCTGCTCGAGACGACTACGGAGGGGCTGAAGTACGGGGATGATCCGATGCCGTTTCGCGGCGTGATTCCGGGGAACCGCTGGTTGCCGATCGACCAGATGGGCGGAGTCCAGGACGCGGGGGATTTATTTGCGGTGATGCCGCACGAAAAAGTGGCGGATTACGAAGACATTCTGGCGCGGCTGGAAAGTTTGCCGACTCCGGTGGAACAGACCATGGCGTGGATGCAGGAAGGCTTGAAGCGGGGATACACGCCCCCGAAAATTACAATGCGCGACTTGCCGAAGCAGCTTGCCGACATGATTCCGAGCGACGCGATGAAAAGCCCGCTGCTGGCGCCTTTTCAGAATTTTCCGCCGGCGATTGGGGAGGCGGACAGTGTGCGGTTGACGGAGCGCGCGAAGCAGATTTATGCAAGCCGCGTTGCGCCGGCGTTTGCGAAGCTGCGGGAATATCTAGTGACGACCTATATCCCCGCTTGCCGGGAAAACATTGCGGCGACGGCCCTACCCGATGGTGCGGCGGCGTATGCATTCCACGTGCGCTGGCAGACGACCACCAAGCTGACGCCACAGCAAATTCACGAGATCGGGCTGACGGAGGTGAAGCGGATTCGCGCAGAAATGGACAAGGTGATCCAGTCCACGGGATTCAAGGGTAATTTCCACGAGTTCACGGAATTTTTGCGAAACGACCCGCAATTTTATTTCGAGAAGCCGGATGACCTGGTGAATGCGTACCGGGTGATTGCGAAGAAAATCGATCCGGAGCTGGCGCACGAATTCGGCAAACTCCCGCGCCTACCCTACGGCGTAACGCCGATTCCGGATTTTAAAGCTCCGTCGCAGACGACTGCTTACTACCAGGGGGGATCGCCGGAAGCGGGGCGGCCGGGCTACTACTTCGTGAATACCTACAATCTGCGCGCGCGGCCGAAGTGGGAGATGGAGGCGCTTTCACTGCACGAGTCCGTTCCCGGGCATCACCTGCAGATCTCGCTGGCACAGGAGCAGGAGAATGTGCCGGAGTTCCGCAAACACATCGGGTATTCGGCGTTTGTGGAAGGTTGGGCGCTGTACTGCGAAGGATTGGGCGAGGATCTCGGATTGTATAAAGATTCGTACTCAAAGTTCGGACAGTTGACGTATGAGATGTGGCGCGCGGTGCGGTTGGTGGTGGACACAGGGATGCACTCAATGGGCTGGACGCGGCAGCAGGCGATTGACTTTTTCCGCGAGAACACGGGGAAGACGGATCAGGACATTTCCGTCGAAGTGGACCGGTACATCGTGTGGCCGGGACAGGCGCTGGCGTACAAGCTGGGGCAGTTGAAAATTCGCGAGTTGCGAGGGCGCGCGGAGAAAGAGTTGGGGAACCGGTTTGATGTGCGCGCTTTTCACGATGCGGTGCTGGAGCAGGGCGCGGTGCCGCTAAGTTTTCTGGAAACGCATATGGACGGATGGATTGCGGCGCGTAAGGCGAAGGCGAACTGAATTTCTGCGCCAAATAACACTAGATACTTGAAAAGTAACCAGTTATTGCGAAAATGGCGGGAAAAGTGTGTTTTTTGAAAAAAGTTCTTGACAGATTGTGCCGTCCCGTTTACTTTGCAGATACCTCAGAAATTTCCCGCGGAAAATCGTGGGACCTCACTGAGCGTAGAGGGCAGACGATGGACCAAGACAAACCAAGTCATGATCGACCGATGACCGGGCGCAAGGGTCTTGAAGTCTGCTTGATTACGCGACTTTAAGAAACTCCGCTTAACTCATTTCGATCCACAACATTAACTTCCGGGGATTGGTGTCCCGGGATGGTGTAGTTCACGGGTACTTCGACTGGCAGAGCCGCAAGGCTTGGGTTCGAATCCCAAAGACCGTGAACGCCAATTCCTCCCGGAATTTTATTTCCCGATTGCGTGTGGCGGAAGAACTGAGTTTGCGAGAGAGACACTGGGAGTGTGTTCGGATTTCAAAAAGTTTGCGGCGTGGCGTAGGCACGAGTTACATCGGATCACCGGTTGCGGGTTCGAGTCCCGCCAGCGGCGAAAGCTGCTGTAGCTCAACTGGCAGAGCAATGACAATTCTCGGGCCGAAAGTTCCCGCCGCAAAGAAACCGGGATGGCGCGGAGCAGAGATACTTCGATGACTAACGATGGCGGGGCCGTAAGCTCCGCGGCTGTGCTCATTAATTCCTCCCGGTTTGAATTCGTTGTGGCGCTGTGGAATGCTTCAGGCCTGATGGCCTGAGCTACAGCGCGCGGACTTTACCAGCTTGCGGCGTAGCCGCAGAAAGGGGGAGCGGTAAAAATGGCGAAAATGAATGTGTGGAAACGGATGTTTCCGGCGCGGACGCATGAGGGAGCGGTGGCGCAGAGGGTCAGCGCGAAGGCGGAGCTTCGCCGGACGGTGCTGACGTGCCTGCTTTGGGAAGATGCGTTCTACGAGAGGGGCAGCGGAATCGCAGGGCGGATCGCGGAACTTGTTCGCGCCGGAAGGGCCGAGGATGTGGCCGCGCTGGCGAGAGAGGCCCGCAGCGAGATGCAGCTTCGCCATGTGCCGCTCTTCTTGGTGCGCGAACTTGCGCGGCGCAAGGGAACCGGTTCGCTTGTGGCGGAGACGCTCGAGCACGTGATCCAGCGAGCGGACGAACTCGGTGAGTTCGTGGCGCTCTATTGGAAAGAGAAAAAGGAGCCGCTCTCTGCGGGAGTAAAGCGCGGGCTGGCGCAGGCGTTCACGAAGTTCGACGCCTACCAGCTGGCGAAGTACAACCGCGAATCAACCGTGAAGCTGCGCGACGTGCTGTTCCTTTGCCACGCGAAGCCGCGAAATGCGGAGCAGGCGGCGGACTGGAAGAAGCTCGTCGACGGCACGCTCGCGGCTCCGGACACCTGGGAAGTTGCGCTTTCCGCGCGCCAGGGCAAGAAGGAGACCTTCGAGCGGCTGCTGGAGGAAGGGAAGCTCGGCGGAATGGCCGTGCTTCGCAACCTGCGGCTGATGACCGCGGCGGGAGTGTCGCCGAAGCTCATCCGCCAGCGGCTCGACAAGGGCGTGGCGCGGGCACTGCCGTTTCGATTCGTAACGGCGGCGCGCCATGCGCCGAAGCTCGAGGACGCGCTGGAAGCGGCGATGCTGAAAGGCATCGCCGGGCTCAGCAAGCTCGAGGGTTCCACCGGACTGCTGGTGGACGTTTCGGGTTCCATGAACTACCGCTTGTCGAAAAAGGGCGAGACCACGCGCATGGACGCGGGGGCGGGACTTGCCATCCTGTTGCGGGAAAAGGCCGAGGAGTTCTGCATTGCGACCTTTTCCGACACGTGCGTGGAACTGCCGCCGCGGCGCGGCTTCGCGCTGCGGGACGCAATCGTGAAGTCGCAGGCGCACTCGGGAACTTTCCTGAAGCGCGCACTCACGCAGCTTTACGGGAGCGCGGAATGGCAAGAGCTCGACCGCCTGATCGTGGTTACCGACGAACAATCTCACGACGGGATTCTGCCGGCGTGGACGCCGAAGGCGTATGTCGTAAACGTTGCGCCGTATAAAAACGGTTTGAGTTACGGCAACGGCTGGACGCACATCGACGGATGGTCGGAGCGAGTGGTGGAGTACATCGCGGCGGTGGAGAAGGAATCCACGGAATAGACACGACAATTAATAAACATGTTCCAGGCGCCTCTGACCAGCGGGGGCGCCTGCTTTTTTTGGAACGCAGGGTGGGAATACCCAAGAGCACAGCGAGGAATCGCTGTGCCACCAAGAGAACAGCGGCCCCGACCGGGTCGGGGCCGCTACAAAAGCGGGGAGGACAAAGATTCTTAGAAGCTGACGGCGGAGGCTTTTTGCAGGGCGGACTGGTAGGAATCGGGGACGTTGTCTTCGGGGCAGCCAAGGCGTTCGGTGAAAGTGGCGAGCCGGGGCCATTCGGCGCGCTCGAGAGCGAGAAGGACTTCGTAGAGATCGCGATACCGATTTTCGCCGCCGCAGAGGGCGGATTTCACTTCGGGGTCAATGGGCAGGGATTGCAGGACATCTTTGATCGGTTTATCGAGCAGCGCGTCGGAGACGGAGAGGAGCCCCATGAGAAACATCGCGGAGCTTTTTTCGCGGAAGCCGGCGGGAGTGGAAAACTCCTCGCAGAAATAGGCGCGGGTGAGGGCGGTGTGGATCAGTTCCGGGGGCTTGCCGGAACTCATAGCAATGACCACAAAGATGGAAACCCAGCGGCGGAATTCGGTTTCTCCGAGAAACGTGATGGCGTGGCGGATGCTGTGAACTTCGGTGCGCAGGGCGAGCGCGGGCGAGTTGAGATATCGGAGCAGGCGATAGAGCAGGGAAGGATCCTGCTTGAGAAGCGTGTCGATGGCGTCGTAGTCGAGATCGGCAGCGGCGACGGCACTGAGAAGCTGGAGCTGGAGGAGCTTGTTGCCGGGAATATCGCGGGTTTCGAGCATCGAGGGCTTGCAGAAAAAATAGCCCTGAAAGTAGCAGTAGCCAAGATTCCGGGCTTCGTCAAGATCGTTCCGCGTTTCCACTTTTTCGGCCAGAAGAGAAAGGCCATTGCCAAGATATTTTTCCGCAACACGCTTCCGGCCATCCGCATCGAGAAGAGTGAAATCGACTTTCAAATAGTGAGCGAGATCGACAAGGGGCTGGAGAGCGGGCTCGCCGAGAAAATCGTCGAGAGCCAAAGAGTAACCATCCTGGCGAAGTTCGCGGCAGATGCCGACGATTTCGTCGGTGGGCTTCACGCTCTCGAGGATTTCGACGACGATGCGCTCCGGCGGAAGCAACCGGGGAGCGCCGAGGCGGAGAGCGAGTTCATCCACGTTGATGAAAGCGCGGGCGTTGCCAGTGAGATTCTGCAGGTCGGAGAGGGTCAGGGAATCGGCGATGACGCTGGAAGAAGCGTGATTGCGAGCCTGGAAAAAATTCTGCGGGCCGCCGCGAAAAAGAAGCTCGTAGGCATACACACGCAGCCGCTTGTCAAAAATGGGTTGGCGGGCGATGAACTTTTCATGCATACAGGCACCGTGGCTCGCCGCAGCGAACCGCTTCTCTTAGGGCCACGGTGACGATGACCCCAAAAGGGCCAACGGGTGGGTGCCGTGGGGGGACTGACGATCTTCAGGCCGGGGCCGACATCGAGTTAAGAAATTCCGCGTTGGCCTTTGTCTTCGAAAGGCGGCTGAGCAACAACTCCATCGCCTCGACGGTTGAAAGCGGACTCAAAACCTTGCGCAGCACCCAGACGCGGCTCAACTCGTCGGGCGGCAGGAGCAATTCGTCCTTGCGCGTGCCAGAGCGCTGAATATCAATGGCCGGGAAAACGCGCTTATCGGCAAGGCGGCGATCGAGATAAATTTCCATGTTGCCGGTGCCTTTGAACTCTTCGAAGATGACGTCGTCCATGCGGCTGCCGGTGTCAATCAACGCGGTGGCGATGATGGTGAGCGAACCGCCTTCTTCCACGTTGCGAGCGGCGGCGAAAAAGCGGCGCGGGCGCTGCAAGGCGTTGGCGTCGATACCGCCGGAGAGAACTTTGCCGGACGGCGGGGTGACGGCGTTGTAGGCGCGGGCGAGACGCGTGATGGAGTCCAGCAGCACAACGACGTCGCGCTTATGCTCCACGAGGCGCTTGGCCTTTTCAAGCACCATTTCGGCGACCTGAATGTGGCGCTGCGGCGGCTCATCGAAGGTGGAGCTGATGACTTCGCCCTTCACGGTGCGCTGCATGTCGGTGACTTCTTCCGGGCGCTCGTCGATGAGAAGCACGATCAGAGCGACTTCCGGATGATTGACGGTGATGGAATTGGCGATGGACTGCAGCATCATGGTCTTGCCGGTGCGCGGGGGAGCGTTGATCAGACCGCGCTGGCCTTTGCCGATGGGGCAAAGGAGATCAAGGACGCGGCCAGTGAGATTGTCCTTGTTGGTTTCCATCTTCAGGCGGCCCTGAGGATAGAGCGGCGTGAGGTTATCGAAAAAGATTTTGTTGCGTGCGACTTCGGGATCTTCGAAGTTGACGGCCTCGACTTTAATCAAGGCAAAGTAGCGCTCGCCATCCTTGGGAGGACGTACCTGGCCGGAAACGGTGTCGCCTGTGCGCAGGTCAAACTTGCGGATCTGCGAAGGGGACACGTAGATGTCATCTGGGCCGGGAAGATAGTTGTATTCCGGAGCGCGGAGGAATCCGAAACCGTCGGGCAGGCATTCCAGGACGCCTTCCGAAAAGATCAGACCGCTTTTCTCCGTTTGCGCGCGGAGGATCTGGAAGATCAGCTCCTGCTTGCGCATGCCGCTGGCGCCAGGAATGTTCAATTCCTTGGCGATTTTCGCCAGGTCGGTGATGTTTTTTTCTTTCAGCTCAGCAAGGCTGATGCTGATTTGATTGTTTCCTTCTGTACTCGTTTCTTTTGCCATATATCCTAACTTTAAGTTTTGGTTGATTGTTCCTTGACCTACTACGACCCGGAACTGGACTGCGTGGTGGTGTACCTTCCGGCGAAAAAGACCTTTCCGCCAGGGCGGGCAACCAAACTATCTGCAACCAGAAGCATCTCGAGGCGGGGAATGACCGCAGACTGCAGGTGCAGACTGCTTCCCGGATTGAGATGCTTAGTTTGTCAAACTCGTGTCTTTATCAGCGCCGGCGGTAAATGGCTCCGCGACAGGCGCAACCCCAGTGCTTACAAGCGGCACGATTGGCCGCTCCAGCGCGACCTGCAACACTTCATCCATTGTTTCCACGAAGTGCATCTTGAGGCTGGAGAGGATCTCCTGGGGGATTTCCGCTAGGTCCTTCTCATTATCCTTCGGAAGGATGATGGTACGCAAGCCCATTCGATGGGCGGCCAGGAGCTTCTCTTTGACGCCGCCGATGGGGAGAACCTTGCCGCGCAAGGTGATTTCGCCGGTCATGGCCACGTCGTGCCGCACGGCATTGCGGGTGAGTGCGCTGACGATGGAAGTGCAGATGGTGATGCCGGCGGAAGGGCCGTCTTTGGGGATGGCGCCTTCGGGCACGTGCACGTGGATATCGAGTGTCCGGTAAAAATCCTTTTCGAGGCCGAGAGCGGCGGTGCGCGAGCGGACGTAACTCATGGCGGCTTGCGCGGATTCCTGCATCACTTCGCCGAGTTTGCCGGTGGGCGTCAGGCGGCCCTTACCTTCCATGGTGGTGGCTTCGACGGCGAGCACGGAACCGCCGACTTCGGTCCACGCGAGGCCGGTGGTGAGGCCAATTTCATTCTGCTTTTCGAGCCAGAATTCGCGGAACTTCAGCACGCCGAGGTATTCATTTACGTTCTCGACGTTGATGTTGATGGTGGTTTCCGGACCATCAGCAACCACGCGGCGAGCCATCTTGCGGGCAATATTCTGAATTTCGCGTTCCAGGTTGCGCACGCCCGCCTCATGAGTGTAGTGGCGGATCATGTGCAGCAGGCCTTCATCTGTGAAGGTGAGATTCTTTTCCGTGAGGCCGGTGGCTTCGCGGGCGCGCTTGACCAGGAAGCGCTTGGCGATTTCGAGCTTTTCCTGCTCGGTGTAACCAGGCAGGCGGAGGATTTCCATGCGATCCTGCAGCGGCTGCGGGATGGTGTGCATTACGTTGGCGGTGCAGACGAACATGACTTTCGAAAGGTCGTATTCGACGTCCAGGTAGTGATCCGTGAACCCGTGATTAAGTTCCGGATCGAGAACTTCCATCAGCGCCGCCGACGGGTCGCCGCGAAAGTCGGTGGACATTTTGTCCACTTCATCGAGGACGAAGATCGGGTTGACGGTGCCGGCCTTCTTCATCATCTGGATGATCTGGCCGGGGAGCGCGCCAATATAAGTGCGACGGTGGCCGCGAATTTCAGCCTCGTCGCGAACGCCGCCGAGAGAAACGCGAACAAATTTGCGGCCGGTGGCATGCCCGATGGACATGGCCAGCGAAGTCTTGCCGACGCCCGGGGGCCCAACAAAGCAAAGGATGGAGCCCTTGGGATTCTTGACGAGCTGGCGGACGGCCAGGAACTCGAGAATGCGGTCTTTCACTTTTTCCAGGCCGTAATGCTCGGTGTTGAGAATATCCTCGGCGGCTTTGATGTCGCGAATCTCTTTCGAACGCTTTTTCCAGGGCACGGCGAGAAGCCAGTCTATGTAGTTGCGGCTGACGGTGGATTCCGCGGACATCGGCGGCATCAACTCCAGGCGCTTCAGCTCGGTGCTGGCTTTTTCTAGGACGTCCTTGGGCATGCCGGCGGAATCGATTTTCTTTTTCAACTCTTCGATTTCGTTTTTCTCGCCGCGGCCGAGTTCCTTCTGGATGGCTTTGAGCTTTTCGTTGAGGTAATACTCTTTTTGCGCGCGCTCCATCTGGCGCTTCACGCGCGTATTGATGTTACGGTCCACGTTCAGCTTTTCGAGCTCGATCTCCAGGATGTCAGAGACGCGATTCAGGCGCTCGAGCGGGTCCGCGGTTTCGAGCAGATCCTGCTTTTCGTCCACAGGGAGCTGAAGATTCGCGGCGATCGTGTCCGAGAGGCGCGAAGGGTCATCAACGCGCGCGGCGGCGATCATGGTGTCGTAGTTCAGACTCTGGGAGAGCTTGATGAACTGCTCGTAGAGGCCGGTGACCTTCTGGACGAGTTGCTCGACCTGGGGAGTGGCTTCGATTTTCGCGGCGAGAAGCCGGATCGTGGCGCGAAAAAAGCCTTCCTCGGAGGTGATGGAGATGGATCGAGCGCGTTCGACGCCTTCGACGAGCACCTTGATGTTGCCGTCCGGCAGCTTCACGCTCTGGACGATGTTCGCGAGGGTGCCGACGGCGTAAATCTCCTCGGGCTTCGGATCGTCGATCGAGGCGTCATGCTGGGTCGAAAGAAAAATCTTCTTGTCGCCGGCAAGCGCTTCTTCCAGCGCGCGAACGCTGGCTTCACGGCCGACGATAAACGGGGTCATCTGTTGCGGAAAGATGACCATATCGCGCACCGGCATCATGGGTACGCGTTTCATTTCCTGTTTCTCACGAGTGAACATGCAGGCCCCTGAACTTCCTCAGACGCCCAAGAGGCTGTTAGCCAGCCTTCTCGAGCAAACTCCAATTGATCTCGTGGCCGCGAACCATTTCTGCGGTGACCACAAAATCACGCACTCTCTTTTGCATCGGCAGGTGATACATCAATTCCAGCATGAGGTCTTCGAGGATCATACGCAAGCCGCGCGCGCCGACTTTGCGCTGAAGAGCCAACTCCGCGACGGTCTCCAGAGCGTCGTCGGTGAAGCGCAGGCGCACATTTTCAAATTCGAACAGTCGCTGGTATTGCTTCAGCAGGGCGTTCTTCGGCTCTGTCAAAATCTTCACCAGGGCGCCCTTGTCGAGGTCGCTCATCACGCCGGCGACTGGGAGGCGGCCGACAAATTCGGGAATCAGGCCGTAGCGAATCAGATCGCCGGGCTGGACCTGTTCCAGCAATTCCGTGTTCCGGCGCTGCGGCGAAGTCGCACCGGGTTCGGTATGGAAGCCGAGCGACCGGCGGCCGACGCGCTTTTCGATTAGCTTTTCGAGGCCAACGAATGCGCCGCCACAAATAAATAAGATGTTCGTCGTGTCCACCGGGGTAAATTCCTGGTGGGGATGCTTGCGGCCGCCCTGGGGAGGTACGTTGGCAACGGTGCCTTCCAGAATCTTGAGCAGCGCCTGCTGGACGCCCTCGCCGCTGACGTCGCGGGTGATGGAGGGGTTCTCGTCCTTCTTGGCGATCTTGTCAATTTCGTCGATATAGATGATGCCTTGCTGCGCCTTCTGGACGTCGCCATCGGCGGCCTGCAACAGCTTCAAAATAATGTTCTCGACGTCTTCGCCCACGTAGCCGGCCTCAGTCAGCGTGGTAGCGTCAACGATCGCAAACGGCACATCGAGCATGCGCGAAAGAGTCTGCGCGAGCAGGGTCTTGCCGGTGCCCGTGGGCCCAATCAGAAGAATGTTGGACTTGCTGAGCTCGACTTCGCCGGGCTGCTTGTTGAGAAATATCCGCTTGTAGTGATTGTAAACGGCGACGGCCAATTTCTTTTTGGTGCGGTCCTGCCCGATGACGTAGCTGTCCAGGAACTGCTTGATCTCAGGCGGCCGTGGCAGGCGGCGCGCCGGCGCTGCGGCTTGTTCGCGCTTCTCATCTTCAAGAATTGTCTGGCAGACGCCGACACACTCGTTGCAGATGTACGCCCGGGGATAATCCGAAGGCGAACTGATGAGCTTCTCCACCTGCTCCTGCGTCTTGTGGCAGAAGGAGCAGCGAAGCGGTTCGTCGGGCGTATATTTTTTCACGTGTGTGAGGGCCTCTCCTCCGGCTCAGCCTCCGGAGACGTTGGATACCATTCTAGGCCGATTTTTCCCCAGGGTGAAAGAGAAAGTATGAGCCTTGCCATCAAACAGAAACGCTTGTGGATTTCTATCCACATCCGGCCCGGCCGGCAAGCGGCGAATTCTACCGGTGCTTGTAGATGATCTCATCGATCATCCCGTATTCCTTGGCCTGCTCCGGATTCATGATGTAATCGCGCTCCACGTCCTTTTCGATGCGCTCCACTGGCTGGCCGGAGTGCTTGGAAAGGATGGTGTTGATGGTCGTGCGCATGCGCAGGATTTCCTTGGCATGGAGATCAATGTCGGTGGCCTGTCCGCCGAGTCCGCTCATCCACGGCTGGTGGATCAGGATGCGCGCGTTCGGCAGGGCAAAACGCTTCTTGGGGGAACCGCCCGCAAGCAGCACGGCGGCGATCGAAGCAGCCTGGCCCACGCAAGTGGTGACCACGTCCGGCTTCACGAACTGCATCGTGTCATAGATGGCAAATCCGGCGGTAATCGAGCCCCCCGGTGAATTGATGTACAGCTGAATGTCTTTTTCCGGGTCTTCGGCCTGCAGGAAGAGCATTTGCGCAGTGGCCAGATTGGCAACGTGGTCATCAATCGGCGTGCCGATAAAGATGATGTGCTCTTTCAGGAGGCGTGAGTAGATGTCGTAAGCGCGCTCGCCCCGGCTGGTCTGTTCAACCACCATGGGAACCAGTGTGGTCGCGTGATAAGAAGGTTCGTCGTAGTTTTTCATGTGAGAGATTTGGCTCGCAGGACCGGGGTCAGGATCACTTGGCGCTTGCCGCGGCGACCGTTTTGACGCTGGCATTCTGCGCCAACCAGTCGATAGTCTTGTCACTCCGCAGCTTCGCTTTCATCCTATCGAGGGCCCCCTGCTTTGTCAAACGAGCGCGAAACGCCTCCGCAGATTCGCCGGAGTGGCCGGCCATGTGTTCGACCTCATGGTCGAGTTCCTCGTCCGTAACGTCGATTTTTTCCTCGGTGGCGATGCGGTCGATGACCAGTTCGGCCTTCACGTCATCCTTGGCACGGTCTTCCTGGCCCCGGCGGAGGCTCACCCAATCGATATTGACCGCCCGGGGATCCACGCCTTGCTGGGCGAGCGAACGAACCACTCGCTCGAGCCGCACGTCCATTTGATGCTCGACCAGCGATTCCGGTACGGGGAAGTCGTGCAGCTTCACCAGTTCGCCGATCACTTTTTCGCGCTGCAGATCTTTCTGGCGATGATCGCGCTCGTGCTCCAGGCTTTCACGGATTTTGGTCTTGAGTTCGTCGAGCGAGGTAGCGTCGCTGACGTCCTTGGCAAATTCGTCATTCAATTCGGGAAGCTTTTTGGTTTTGATGCCAAGCACATCCACCGAATAGTGGAAGAGCTTACCGGCGAGCTTGGCGTCCGGATAGTCCGCGGGGTAGTTGACGTCAAAATCCTTGTGATCGCCGACGTTGGCGCCGCGCAGGTTTTCGTTGAACGGCTCCATGGTCTCTTCGGCGCCGACGTGGCAGAGCACGCTTTCGGCCTGCAGAGGCTCGCCGCCGCCTTCGGGCGTCCCATTCAGCTTTACCTGCACAAAATCGTCGTTCTGGACGGCCCGGCCCTCGACAGGGGTGAACGCGGCGGCGCGCTGCTGCATCTCCGTGAGCGCTTTGGTCACATCCTCATCGGTCAGGGTCATTTCCGGCATTTCAATTTCGAGGCTCTTGTAGTTCGCGAGAGCAAATTCCGGCAACACATCGAATGAAGCGCGGAACTTCACGGGCTGCCCTTCATTGAATTCGAGCTTGTCCACCTGGGGTTGCGAAACGGGAGAGAGTTTCTGCTCGGCCACGGCCTTCTCAACGGTTTCCGGCACCAGGTTCTGCAGCACTTCGCTCTTGATGTCTTCGGCGAAGCGGCGCTTGATCAAAGAAATGGGAGCCTTGCCCGGGCGGAATCCCGGAACGCGCGCCATCTTGGCAAATTCCTTGGCGACTTTTTCGGAGGCCTTGGAAACCTCTTCGGCGGGAATTTCCAGTTCGAGTTCTCTACGGCAGCTAGCTTCCGCCATTCGTCTTCTCCCTTAAAGGAAATCAAAACCCTTTGTGAATTAATATGAAGTTGCCGGTCCGGCAGGCAGATGGTGCGGGGCCAAATACACGCATCCGGGTTCCTCCACACCATCCCGCGTATGCTGCGGAAATTTCATGGATTACAGTGCGGAACCCAGCGGAATCCTGCAAGCGACACCGAAGTTTAAGTATAGGGTTAAGGTGGGGTTTCGGTCAACGAAGGCTCAGGGAGACGGGGAATTGGAATTTGGCCAAAAATCGGATAGGAAGTAATGGCCAAAATCTACCGTAGGCGAATCTCGAATTCGACCGATCACCGGTGCGAAGGGTGTTGCCAGAACTAAGGCTGGCGACAACACGGGGGAGCACTCCTGCAATGTCGCCCTGCAATAGGTGAGCCCTGCCTAACGCCGCCTCGGCAATTTTCCATCGAACCCGGCAGCTCCGGAGCCGCCGCGCTAGAAGCGATACTCCAGCGTGGCCATCACCGTGTGAGCGTGATAGGAGGGCTGGTCCACTCCCAGGAACAGGTAGCGGGCAGACGAAGGATCGCCCACCACGAAGCCGGGATAGAACGGGCTGGCGGCGCCGGGTAACGGTGTGGGTGAGGTGGAGCTGTTTAGAATAGGTGAAGTGCAGCCGAGGACTGGCGCGCCTGGAGGGGCGGGACTGACGCAGCCCATGTATGGAGTCATCACCGTGGTCTGGTAATCCCGGTTGTCCCACTGCTGATAGCGATACTCGATTCTCGGAGTGAGCCTGTCCGTCAGCTTGTATTTGAATATCACGCCTACTTCGTGACTGCGATCCACGGTTTCCGGATAAGCGGTGGCGGCGTTTGTACCAGTAAGTAGAAACGCGTTCGCGCCGGTGAGAATCGTGGGATCGCCGAGAAACTGTGAGTTCACGTTCCCCTTGCCCGCAGAGAGCGTGTAGTAGGTGGTGAAATAAGCTTTCTTTCCCAGGTAGAGATCCACGCCGACGGAGTAAACGTCCACGGGATCGGTGGTGGTGCTTTGCCAGTCGTTGTTGGGCGTGTCGCAGCCGGTGCAGGTCAGAATGTTCTGCCCGGTGCCAGGCGGCGTGCGATAGCGGGTGATCATCCGCTGGTAATAATGTTCGCGCGAATATTCAGCGTAGAGAGTGACGTGCGAGGAGAAGGCGTAATCCGCGTCGAAGCCGTAGTTGTAAGCGATGTCCTTCTGCAAGCCATAGAGAAAATATAGCTGGGTGGTGGCCGCCGCCCCGGTAAGAAAATTCAAGGGAGTCGGGCTGTTGACGCTGCTCCGCAGGTTGTAGTTGTTCTGCAGCGTGCCGCCGAATGCCGAGACCGTGAGTTTGTCGGACGGACTGTATTGCACAAGGAAGTCACCGCGGTTGAGAATGCGCGCGGCTTCGTCGAAACGGCGGTGGCAACGCTGGTCGCCCGTGAAGGATACGTTGGTGGTGTCCGTGCAGGGGACGTTGGCACCGGTGGTGGGATCCGAGGCTTGATCGTCCTGATAGGAATCGGGAGTGCGGTTCGAATGCCGATAGGAGAGGCGTATTAACAGATCGCGGATCGGCACCCAGTCGCCGGAAATGAAAAAGGTGTTGTCGAGGGAATGCGAGACGTCGCGGTGGCTGCGGTCCATCCACAGCGCGTCGTAGCCTGCTTTTATGGAACTCTTCTTGGCAAAGTACCACACGCCGCTGACTTCCAGGTTTTTGCGATTAAATCCGAAGGGTGTGTTGTCCCCGTCCGCGGGAGCGGCCGCATCTCCCTGAACGGGCGTGAAGGTATGGACGGGCGTGTTGTCGTTGTAATCGTACTGTCGATAATTCGCCTTGAAGGTGAGATTCTTCCAGGTGGCGGTGGAGATCGTGTAATTCATCGCCAGCGTTTGTGTGTCGCCGCCCAGGTTGGCCGCAGGCAGCACGGCGAGTGAAGTGCAAGCCTCCGCTCCCGTTCCGCAGGTATTGATGGCGGTATTGCTGGTGTACGGGAGAAACGCATCGCTTTGCCGCAGCCATCCCGGAGTGATGCTGGCCGTCACGTGCAGGTATTTGCCGAGGTCGGTGCCGGCTGCGAAATTCAGGTAATTCGCGTGATTGTTCGGGTACAGGCTCGTGCGTCCCGTGAGCGGGTTGGTGATGGTCTCGTCGGTCAAGCGGAACGGATTGTCCCACGACATTTGGGAAGTATTGGCTTGAAAGAAGGAGCCCACATAGGCGCCTTGCAAGACAAAGCTCCGCCTGCCGTATTCCACGCCCGCCCGCACCAGATTATTAAAGTAGTTGATCAGCTCCGGAAGCTCGACACCGAAACCGGAAGTGGCGCTGGCGCTCGGGCTGGAGTTCATGATCAACCCGATGGGCCGCGTGCCTTTCTCGCTTTCCCGGAAGAACAAGCCGTTCACATTCCAGTGCGGGGTGAGGTTATAGCCCATCGATGCCGTCCCCCCCTTGCGATAAATTTGCGGCGTGATGAAACCCGACTGCGGTACTACCTGGGTGTTGATGATCGCCTGCAAGCTCGTGCCGACGGGAACTGGCGCCTGCAATTGTTGGCGGATAAGAGCCGGAAAGTTCCATACACCCGGCGTGATTTGCGTGAACAGCGTTCGCGTGGTGTTGCTGTAAATATGCGGGATTTCGTCGTAGCGGAATTGGACCTTGAACTTGCCGTAGCTCCCGAAGGTCGCGAGATAACTCTGGTCGCGGTAGAGGGTACTTTGCGATTGCAGGGCGAAGTAGTCCTTGGTGTGCAGCACGTTGTCGAACTTGACGTCGAAGCGCCGCACATAAAAGCCGTTGCGCACATCCTGATACTCGTTGAATTGCGAGGTTTTCAGAGACGGCTGGAACGGCAGATCGGGACGCCCATAGACATCGCCCGTTGCGAAGCGGACGCCAAATTCGACGCTGCCATGCTCGGTGTCCTTGTCTTGGCTGAAGGTTCCCGCGGGGAACAACAACAGGGCCGAAATCACCAGAAGCGCGAATTCACTCGATTTTCTCATGTTCGCCAGATCTCTCTTCCTATCGCAGGAATGCTGAACCCGACGGGTGGTTCGAACCGTGAATATGGGAATGGCAGTTGGTGCAGCCACGGTTGAAGTTCTTGATGGAGCTGAGCGGCTGTGCCTGGGTCGGATGGCGGCTGCTATCGTGGCAGTCGTCGCACACCCGCGGCATGCGCACCTTCAGCAGTTGCGGGTTGTTGCTACCGTGCGGCTCGTGGCAGTTGGCGCAGTTTTCGAGCACCGGTGGGTGCTCCCACAAAAATGGGCCGCGGCGTTCCGTGTGGCAGCTCAGGCAGTTCTCGTTTGTGGAGCTTTGGATGAGCTGCTTGGGATTGGGCGAGCCGTGCGGGTTGTGGCAACTTGTGCAGGTAACTTTTCCTTCGCGGTAGGGCATGTGCGAGGAGCGCTGCAATTGCGCGCGGCGCATCTGGTGGCACTGCAGGCACAATTCCGGTTGCCGCTTTTTCACGCCGCGGTTGTCGGTAAGCGGCGCGCTGTAACGGGCATCGGAGGAAAGCGTGGTGTGAATCTCCTGCTTCACTTGGTGGCAGTCCACGCAGGCGAGGCCACGGGATTCGTGCGGACTGCCCTTCCAGAACATGTGTGTGCCGCGCGCGTGGCAGTCCATGCAAACGGAGTTCTGTTCGGCAACGGAGTTTTTCGAATCCTTGCCGAAGCGTATGGGAATGGTTTCTTTGCCGCCGCCGGCTTCCACGTGAGATCTGCCGGGTCCGTGGCAGGCTTCGCACCCGCGAGCTTCCTCCGGAGTGTGCGGATTTCCCATCATCACTTTGCCCATCACCGTGTTCTTGAACCGGCGGTTCTGATCGTCGTGGCAGGTGATGCAGGTCTCGCTGCCGACGTAGTCGCCGTCAGGCCCCTTCGGCAGGGGCGTTTTGGCCTTTTCCTGCGCCGTCGCGGCCTGCGAGGCCGCAGATTTCGAATACGAAAGATTTTCTCCCTGGGCAGAGGGCGCAGGATCCTGGGTGGTCTGTTGGCGGGCGAAGGAATTCAGCGTCGTGAAGAAAAATAAGACTCCCGCGATTAAGGGGAGGAAGACTTGGCGAGGAGGCGTGGTTCCTCTCATCGACCCTCCATTACGCAACGGTTATTACAGGGCGGTACTTCAGGTTTTACAGGGCGGAACTTCAGGGGGTGCTTAACTCAAGAGGCAAATGGCCTGCCACTCCGCTGAGACTATCCCAACCCACCTGACTTGTGAAGTAAAAATATGATTAATCCTGAGGTATGCGCGCACTTGCTTGCTGCCGCTGGCCCGACAGTGATTTGCGTGAGGTTCTGTATCCCAATTCGCATCAGGGGTTAAGCGTGTGATGGCGGCCGTGACGTCGTTTGGAACCAGCCGAAATTCCTGGGCTCATCTGATAAACGCAGAAAAGCGCCATACAACTCAACGGTTTCCCCGTAGTTTCTGGGCAATCAAAACGCTGCCAAATTAGCTTGGCTTTCCCAGTTTGGCACCCCGGTATTCCAAGTTGAATTGCTGCGTCGAACGGAGATACGTCGACGCCAGAAAATCGCATCAGTCTCCCCTACGGCTTCCCGCTTGGCTTGCTGAACTCTTGAGCTACTCTATTGCAACGGTGCCCACGCGCGGCATTCCGACACACCGACGGGCGTGGTCAAGGGCGGACCGGTTTTGAGGTGAATCGGGCCGCACCAAAATCATCAGCTCGCCGGTTGCGGGCTTACTCTCCATAGCCGCAAGTTCCTGCGGATCCAGCACGCGCGCGCCGGATTTCGATTTGCCGGCAAGTTCTGCGATCATCTGCTGAAGAAACTTTTTCAACCCCGGCTTGCGGATTTCCGCCACGATCAGCACATTGGGCTCGCGGCCTTCCATTGTGCCGGAGACTGCGACCTCGTCTCCCAGATACTGACTAAGCTGATAGAACTTTTCGAGAGAATCCTCTGCCTTTGGCCCGGCCGTGGCCACTTCGCCATGCTGCCACCATTGCCGGAGCACGGTGCTCTCCTGCAACTCCTGCCGGAAGACCTTGAGCGCCTGGTTTGCCGCGTCGCCATAATTGGGAAACGCGGCATACGACATCGTTGATTCCGACAGCAGCGGCAGAAGGCGGCTTTCCGCTCGAGCCGCCGGAAACTGGACATTGTGCTGTAGTTTCCCGAACAACTGGCCGAACTCAGCCAGCAATCCGGGATACTTCTTGTCCAGTTCTCTGGCCCAATCCTCCTGCGGAGTTCTGCTGTCCTGCGTGGCCTGAGCGCCACATGCCGCGGCAACGAGAAGGGTTAAAGCGACAGAAGCCACACACCTGCTGAAGCACCGCCGTAGCCGGACCAGAGTTTGCACAGTATCCCCTCCGTTATTAAACCCTGCAGGAAATGATTCAGGATAGACTGCTCGTTGCGTTTCTTCCATCGAATTGGCCTCGGGGTGCGGCGTATCGCACATCTGGACGCCTGCAGACATTCGAAGGCATCCGGCCCGGAAATATTTTTCCCGAATAGCAAGTCACTTTCAACAATTATATCTAATGACAGCCTGCTCTCATCCAACACCCAGCACCCGGGTGTATGTCTGAGTCGTCCTGAATCGTTTTTGAATCAACGCAGGTCGATGGACAGGCGTGAGGCTCTTTCTGGTAGTTTTCTCCGGAGGCTTGCGCTAACCTTTTTGTGGGACAGTTTCGCGAACCCATTCCAACTATTGGGCAGCTCAAGGACAAACAGGAGGTCCGCTGTAATGAAGAAATTCTTTTCGTTTGTGGTATTGGCCGCATTTTTCGCGGTGATGGTTGTGGCGGCAGATGATGTCGTAAACGCCCTTCACGGGGTGGTCACGAAGGTAGACGCCACTGCCAAGACCATCGTTGTGAAGACGAAGGACGGCACCGAGCACACCATTCATTTTGTGGACAAGACCGTGGTCAAAGGCGGAGAAGCCGTCGGGACCGGCGCGAAGGACACCTTCCAAGGAGTGAAGGAAGGTTCTGAGGTTGTTGCCCACTACACTGTAAAGGGAACGGAAAACACGGCCGTGGAAGTCGACAAGGTCGGCAAAGGCGGTTTTAAGGCAATGGAGGGGACGGTAACGAAAGTTGGCGAAGGCGGCAAAACCGTCACGGTGAAGGCCGCCGACGGCACCGAGCACACCTTTGAAGTCGCCGGCCACGGTACAAAAGTCGCCGCGGTGGACGCCGGAAAGGGAACTGAGAAGGGCGCGAAAGTGACCGTGTACTACACCGAGAGCGCCGGCAAGAAAGTGGTGCACTTCTTCGAGAAGCTGTAAATCTGCCGGAGAAGAAAAAGCAACGCACTAAGAGTGATCGGGAGTTTTTCTCGAAATCACACCCTGCCGGAAAAAATTCGGCAGGGTTTCTTTTTTGGTTGGCAAGCTCAATCTGCGGCCATCGGCCGAGCCAGGGCATTGGTCATATCCGCGTGAAGCAGGCGGTGAAACAGGTGCTCGCCTGCCTCGCGCCGCAGCGAGAGACGCCCCGCGACGTATGCGCGGGAAGAGAGGCCGCGCTGTACGGAGTCGCAGATCGCCATATCTTCATCCTGAACCTTTTCGCTGACGGCGATGCTCTCCTGGTGATGTTTCGCGGCGGCGGGGCTGGTGTCGGCAAAATAATAGTCGAAAATCACCGCGCATTTGTTGACGCCCAGCGGCAGCACGAGGTTGGTGTCCATCACGCCGGAGTATGCGTTCAACATGAAATTGGGGTAGACCCAAAGATAAAACGCCGTGCCCTGGCGCGTCGAGCCGATCGAGGATTCAAGCGCGCCCGAACTGTCGAGCGGACTCGACTGCAGGCACGACCGTTCGAAATTCTCGATGGTGTATTTGGTGTACTCGACGACGCTGCTCAGACCCTTGTGCGCGTGCGGCACGTGGTAACCGCCATCAAGATAATTGTCCACGTAGACCTTCCAGTTGCAATTCAACGTGTAGACGCGGCGATCAAAATACTTGAGCGATTCGGTGATCTTGAGTGGCGCAACGATTTCGGGAACTTTACCCAGGAATTCGCGCAGCGAAGAGGCGCGCCCGTCGAGATTCACGAAGACGAAATTTTCCCAGGTGTCCACGCGCACGGGAACCAGACCGTTGTCGGCGCGATCAAAATTGCAAACGCCTTCAAATTCCACCATGCCCTTCAGGGCGCCGTCGTTGCCGTACGTCCAGCCGTGATATGGGCAACGAAAATTCTTCGCGCAGCCCGTCGCTTCGGGGACGACGGCGGCGGCATGATGGCGGCACACGTTGTAAAACGCGCGGAGTTTGCCGTCATCGCCGCGAACCACGACCAGCGGTTCTTTGTTAACGTCGATCGTAAAAAATTGGCCAGTTTCCTTCACATGGTCCAGATGACCGACCACCTGCCAGTTGGCGGCAAACACAGATTCGCGCTCGAGTTGCGCGAGGCGCTCATCGAAATACCACGGAGCGGGGATAGTCCACGCTTTTTCCAATGGATTCGCCGGGTTATAAAGATTCAGGAGATCGCGAACGCTGCGCTCGTGCATAAGAAATGACTCCAGTAGAAATGACAAAGAAGACCGTCGGCCTCATTTTCCTGCGGGACGGCGGACCGGCGCAAGAGAAAGAAAAGAACGTTCCTGGGCGATCAACGGAGGGACGGGTAAGCGAACCTTTTGATTGGTGCGGGAGAGAGGATTTGAACCTCCAAGGACTTGCGTCCGGTAGCTCCTAAGGCTACTGCGTCTGCCAGTTCCGCCACTCCCGCACCGGCAAAATAAATGATACTTGGTATGGCGGCTTTTTGGCCATAGCGACGCCCAGCAGTTGTGCTGGAATCCCCCAGCCGGGTGGGGGATAATGGGATGCCCCGCGGTTTGGTAGGTCGGCGAACCAAGTTCATGATTGTCCAACAAACTAATGACCCGATGTTGGTGATCCGGCAAACGGATCACGCCATCCTTTCCGGCTTTTTTGCGCGGGAATGGGGAAATGATGCGTTCCCCCGCCCGGAGCCTTTTGCATCCTTTTGCCTGGCGGCGGCGGAGCACGACAACGGCTGGCAGGAATGGGAAATGGCGCCGGGTGTGGATCCCAAGTCGTTCGCGCCGTATACCTTCATGAGCGTGCCGACCGATGAGCACGTTTTGCTTTACCAGCGGGGAATCGACCGGGTGGTGAAATCGGATTTGTATGCTGGGTTACTGGTGGCGAGCCACTGCGTGGGACTTTATGACCGTGCCAAGGCAACCATGCCGGGGTATTCCGCGAAGTATGTGAAAACGCAGGAACAGCATCATGCCAACGATTTTATGCAGCGGTTACGCTTGCAGCAATTGCGCTTGAAAGTGGATTTGCGCAACGACCCGGCGACCAAAGATCTTGCCGACGAGAAATTGATCACCGCAAATGTGCAGAGGCTCGCCGCGCTGGATCGGTTGTCCTTGTATTTCTGCCTGGGCGCCGACCACGATACGACGATTGAAGGCGTTCCGATGGATGACACCGGGGAAGAGGCGGATTGGGAGTTGCGCGCCGCTGGAGCAAACGAGTTCACGCTGGACCCGTACCCCTTCCGCAGGGAGCCGTTGGAATTCGCATTGCTGGCGCGGCGCATTCCCCGGCGGCGCTATATGGACCACCTGGACCTGCAGAGTGTCTTGTCGGCAGCGCCTTTTTTCCAGCTGAAGTTTACGCTGCGTCCCGGCATGGGCAGGGATCGCGCTTTCGCCGCCAGCCGGTGAAAATTCTTCCCTCAAAAGTTTTGATCTCCTTGCTTTGCACTTGACTTTCATTGACAACCCGTACATCGTTTAGAGCTTTGCTCCTCTCTGCGACTGCACCCGGGCAGACGTGGGGCAGACCCGTTCTCTATGACCAAGGTCCGACTGTGTTTCCATGATCGCTGTTTCGATGGCACTGCTTCCGCGGCGCTTTTTTACCGCTTTTACAGGGAATGTTTCGATCCCAAGGCCGAATTCCGCTTCAGCGGGATGACCCACAAGGCCAAGCACCCCTGGGAAGAGGGCCTCTTCGACGGCGACGAAAACGCCATCGTTGATTTCAAGTATTCGAATTCGCCCAAGGTGACCTGGTGGTTTGACCATCACCAGAGCGCGTTCCTTACCCCGGCGGACGCGGAGTATTTCAAGCGCTTTCCGGGCCCGCACATGTTTTACGACCCGGAATACAAATCCTGCACCAAATTAATCGCCACGGTCACCAAGGAGAAGTTCGGCTTTAATACCAAGCCGCTGGCCGACCTGATCCACTGGGGAGACATTATCGACGGCGCGCAATTTCCCACGGCGCAGTCCGCCACGGAACTGACGGAGCCCGCTCCGCAACTCGCCTTGGTGATCGAAGCGGCGCCCGACAACGGAGTGCCGGCCCAGCTGATTACGGAGCTGGCGTATCGCCCGTTGGCCGAAATGGTTAAGCTCCCCATCGTAACGAAGTATCTTGAACCGCTGCTGGAGCGCCACCGCAAATCCATCGAAATACTGCGTGACCGCTGCGAGTCGAAGGATGGCGTGGTGTTTTTTGACGTCAGCGATCTGGACCTCGAAGGCTACAACAAGTTCGTCCCGTACCTGCTGCATCCGGAAAGCGTCTATTCTGTGAGCGTAAGCGCATCGTCGGTGCGCGCCAAAGTATCGCTCGGCACAAATCCGTGGAACCAGGCGACGGCCGACCAGAACCTGGCAACGCTGGCGGAAAAATACGGCGGGGGCGGCCACCCCCGCGTCTCGGCCATCTCCTTCGATCCGCACGATATCGCCAAAGCCAAGCAAGTGGCCAGGGATCTAGCGGCGGTGCTGCGCGCCAAATAGCGCAAAGAATGCCCGCATTGTGGCTGCTGCCGCGCAAGCCTCAGAATCCATTTCCCATTTTCTTTGTTCAAGTCAGAGTCGACAAGATTTTTCAGAGTGTGTAAAATAATAGTTTCCCCGTGGACCGGTAGCTCAATGGTAGAGCAGTTGACTCTTAATCAACGGGTTGGAGGTTCGAGTCCTCCCCGGTTCACCAACTCTTTTATTTTCAATACATCAAGCCGCCGCCAACTTCAGTTTGGTAACATCGAGTAACAACTCACTCGTCATCTCGTTCATTGGAGCCCGGAAGTCCTCGGTTTCTACGTGCTGATATACAGAGAGTGTTGTTTGCACGCTTGAGTGTCCGAGTAGCTCCGAGACCACCTTTGTTGGATAACGCTTGAGCATTTGCGTGGACAGTGTGTGGCGAAAGTCGTGCCACCCACCGAGCTTTATTCCAAGTGCCTCCGCCGCTGGCCGGAGATATCGATTGGCGGCATTCTTTGGGTCCACCGGTGTCCCGGCCTGGGATCGGAAAACCCATTCACCCTCACCAAGCAATTTCATCCGTTCGAGCAAGGCAGTAGGTATTGGAATACTGCGATTCGAGCCCTTCGTCTTAGTGGTTCCTTCTTTACGCTCATAGATACGGCGTTGAATGTACAGAGTATTTCCATCGAAATCCGACCACTCGATTCCAACGGCTTCTCCGATTCGAGTGCCTGTTGCGGCAAGAAAGAGCACAAGTGTGGAATATGGTTCCTCCAATTGTGCTGCGAGCGCAGCGACTTGGTATGGAGTGAGTCGGCTTACCCGTAACTTGGGTCCCAGTGCCCGATTACCCGACGCGGGATTTTGTTAACCAGGAATTTCCGAGTGGCATTCTGTCTTTTTTCCGAATAGATTCACGTGATGATTTTGCACTGTTCCGTTATCCGCTGGCTGGCCTGACCAGGCCAACGGGGAGCACGGGGCCGGTCGTCTCGGTGCAAATTTGAGTATCTGAGGAGCTGCCAGAAGAGTGATCAAGGAATTCCCCGTCAGCGCACGAGGGCCCACGAAAAATTGACCGAACACGCGATACAGAACGTCTCCCAGGAAAGCCTGTCCGGTCTGCTTCAACGGCAGTTTTAAACCGGCATTGCCCGCAAGCGTTCCAACGCCGTAGAAGTCGTAGTTAATGTTGCCGTGAAAATAGGCGGTGGTGGTGTGATACGTGTTTTGTTTGAAGTAGAAATCTCCAACCAAGGCGATTCCCCGGCTGCCGTTGTCTGTGGCGAGCACGGCTCCGCCAACCACAGAAGGTAGCGAAACTGTGTCCGACTTTCTCAGTGGAAAGATATAGCCTCCGAGGACAACGCCTCCCGTGCCGATGGCCGGACTGGAAATGGGAATTGGTGCAACAACAATCGCTCCTCGGCGTTCCGGCTTACTCTTTTGGGTGTTCCCTTGATCTTCATGCTCCGATTGGTCAAATTCCAGCGAAGATTCCCCCGTCGCTCTTTCAGCGATTTGCCCAGATTGTGTTTCCGTGGATGGCTTTTGCTGCCCACAAACACGACCTGTCGTCGACATCATGGAGCTGCACAGTACGACTTGGCCCATTACCAAAAGGACCCGATTGCGAACGCACTTCCGCGAAAACTGCTGAGCAAAGAGCATCATGTTTGCTTAGATATTCTAGCTTAGCGCTCCGTTGGTCGCGTTTTTCTGGGTGGGGCGAAATGCGTCAATGGCTGATGCGTAATGCAACCGGACGCGCATAAAGAAAGGAACCGCACTCGTATCCGATGGAAGGGCGCGGGCAAACGGAAAACTTCTTGCGCAGCAGCCCAAACCTTAACTCCATTTTTCTAGGTCAGTGACGCAGGACCGTCAGAGGCAGATCAATCCTTGCTTCACGGCAAACAAGACGAGGTCGGCGTTGCTATGAAGGTTGAAAGATTGCTGGATGCGGTGTTTATGGAATTCCACAGTTTTCTCGCTCACACCCAAGATACCGGCGATCTCCTTTAGGGATCGCCCCTCAGCGTGCATCTGAACGATCTCCCTTTGTCGCGAGGTCATTTCCTTAGAGAATTGCCGCACCCTAGCCTTCGTTTCAAACCAGTCGTCAGTTCTCAGCTTGGGAGTTAAATAGGGCTTCCCATGCAAGACATGACCGATTGCCTTTTGCAGCTCCTGTCCGGTCGAGTGTTTCAGAACAAACCCGATTGGGCCAAGTTCAAGGGCGGCGGCAGCGAGATTTGGGTCGTCGTGCATCGTCAGAAAGATGAACTTGATCTTGGGAGCTTCTAGTTTGATCCTCAGGGCCGCATCTAGCCCATTTAAGAGTGGCATACCGATGTCTACAACAATCACGTCCGGCCGCAGCCGCATAGCTTCCGCCACCATAGCGCGACCGTCTGCCACCACTCCTACAACCGTGTAAGTCTTTTCCAGACAGACCCGCAATGCTCCAGCGAACATGGCGTGGTCATCCGCAATAAGGAAGCGCGGGCCCGTCCCGTGCGCTGACAAAGTTCCCATTTGTGTACTTTCCTGGGCAGGACAGTGGAATTCACACGCTAGCGGAGCTGCAACTGACTTCATGGAGGTGACACACGTCTTCACGGGAGGATACTGGTTGTTTGCGTCGGCCGCTACAACTGTCAAAAATGACAATAAGGGCAGTGATAAGAAACGATTTAGGTCGAATATTCATTCAATTAGTGGTCGACCAAACTTGATAACATCCTTGGTAACAATGGAGAACGATCGTAAAGTCATTGACTGCTTGCGGCATTTCAACTCTCCCCCGTCGGTTCAGAATCCTCTAGATCTAACGTTCACGAACAAATCTGCGGGCGAGTACTATTTAGCCGTCGTTAACGCTCATTTCGGCCGGTATTCTGCATTGCTTACCCTTTTTCCGCACGAAAATGTAGCGGGTCTCTGAGGCTCTGCAACTCTCGGTAGTAATAAACTGGAGTAGGCCGTTTTCCGTTGAACCTTAGATTCCTGAGCAACTCCGTTTCTTCCTTGGTAGCAGTCCCGCTAAGGGAACTATCATTAAGGAACTCTTTGAACCCCGGCTCTACCTGAGGTTGGTCAGGTTTCTTTTCAACAAACTCAAATCTCTTAGGATCGCCTGAGGCTATTCTTCGATTTAACACAATCTCCATACCAAAAGTTGTTAGATCGACGTCCCAGGATTCAATCAGTGGATCCAGGAAGGAGACACAGTTTTCAGGTGACAAGCTGAAGACATCCGTGTCCAGGAACTCAAGGAGGGTAACCCGTGTTTGTTCATAGCTCCGGCCCGCGAGTCGAGCCACCAAGTGGACCCAGTTTTCATTGTTCAATTCTTCTTTGGCGACTTTCTTGATGACGTCCAAAAGCTTTTGTGTGGCGAGACGTTCGAGTTCGCCGAATGGCTGCTTCTCAAAAATATCACGTACCTGTTTTTCCTTGTCAGGTACGCACTTCCTAAGGATTACTTCCCGAACTTCCCTAAACAGCGGCGCGGGCGGGCCGGCCAAGTCTCTCTTCAATTCTTCCCTACGCTGGAGCTCAGCCAGCTTCGACAGTCTGTCGATCGGAATCTTCAAAAACTTGGCCATTTTCGCATAAATATCTGTTCGCTCAGGCGCCGGGGGTAGCTTCTTGCGAGCCAACAGCTGTGAAATATAGGAATCAGTAACTTCGGCGGCAGTCGCCAGATCTTTCTGCTCAAGCCCCAACTCTTTCAGCCGTCGTTTGATCACCAGGCAAACGTCCACAATGCCCCCTCCACTCCGTTTAACCATATAAGTTAACCAGGCAAATAGTCTCAGGTTGCGCTTGACACGTCAAGTTAATTTAACCTATTGTGGTTAACAGACTGAGGGAGTATCCAGAATAGCTTAATCAATAGTGGTTATCTGAATCGCCCCCTTGGCATCGAGAACCAAGGAGAGTGTCATGTTTGCACGCAGAGTCTATATGCACCTGAAGCCCAATAGTGTTGCCGAGTTTACCCAGAGGCTGGAGAAGGACATCCTCCCTCTGCTTCGAAAACAGAAGGGATTCCAAGACGAAATCACGTTCGTTGGCCGGGGAGGCACGGAAGCGTTCGCGATCAGTTTGTGGGACAAGGCCGAGAATGCCGAAACTTACAACCGCGGAACTTACCCCGAAGTGACGAAGATCCTCGCCACGGTAGTTGAGGGAGCTCCTCAGGTTGAAACCTATGACGTCGCTAACTCGACGTTTCACAAGATCGCCGCTGCCGTAGCGGCCTGAAGCCAGCAGGTCCTTTCGTTTGGAGGGGGGCGGGCTACGTCCGCCCCTCAAGTTGTCCGGCAGAGGGGAAACGCAAGAGCACGCGAGATTTCCGATGCTTACGAAAATCAGGGAATGGGCTGGGGATGCGCTGTTACGACCGGATCTCCTATGCGAGGAAGCAGACTTCCGCACAGTAGCTGAAGCTATTTCCTGTGCGATATTCATCAGTCAGGGCGAGCGGCTGCACTATGTGAATCCTGCCGCCGAAACTATCACCGGATATGCACGAGAAGAGCTTTTGTCCATGAACTTCAGGGATCTAGTCCATCCGAATAGTCGAGAACTGCTCTTAAACCGAGGGGGAGCGCGGCAAGGGGACGCCCAGCAGCAAGAGGTTAAGATCCTTACGAAGAATGGCGGCGAGCGATGGCTCGATATCAGTACAGCGATGATCGAATTTGATGGGGTGCTGAGCATTCTCGCTTCTGCATACGACCTTACCGAGCGCAAACACGCGGAAGCGGAGGTACAACTTCTCGCCGTGACTGACCCGCTTACTGGATTAGGTAACTACCGCCGGCTCGTTGAAGCGCTCGACGCAGAGGTCAAACGCACCGGGCGCACGGGGCGACCGTTTGCCATTCTACTGCTCGACTTGGATCAGTTGAAGAAGATCAACGACCGCTACGGCCACTTGGTCGGCAGCCAGGCGCTGTGTCGCCTCGCCGATGTGCTCCGCATTTTCTGCCGCGCAATCGATACGGCCACGCGATATGGTGGCGATGAGTTTGCAGTCATCCTGCCCGAGACAAGGGTGGCAGGCGCAAGGCTTGTCGCATCACGTATTCATAGCCGGTTAGCCACCGATAGTCTCCAGCCACCGCTTTCCGCGAGCATCGGCGTGGCTGTCTATCCCCAGGACGGCGAAACGATGGAAGCCCTGCTTCGCGCAGCAGACCGCGAGTTGTACGCGATGAAGCCAGTGTGAGGAAGAACCCACTCCATTGATTTGTAGCCTTGAGAGTGCATCGGGGCGGGATGGCTTACAAGAAGACTTCTCCGAAGAAGAGAGATCAAGTAAACGACTCGTCGGAAGGTAAGTCCCGGATCCAGTAAAAGGAGAAATTCATGTACTTTCTATCGTGGATCATCATCGGGTTGGTTGCTGGCTGGTCAGCGGGAAAGATTCTCATGGGTAATGGCTACGGTCCGTTGATGGACATCGTGTTAGGCATTGGCGGAGCTGTGGCGGGTGGATTCCTCATCGGCTCCGCAGGCTTTTCCGACTATCGGGGAACGATTTACTCAACCCTAGTCGCAATAGTTGGTGCCGTACTCCTGACGCTGCTCGTAGGTTTCGTGAACGGCAGAAGGCTTTACGCGCGGCAGCTCTAACGTCTTGTGGGGCATGGAGAATACAAGTGTCAGCCAACAACACATCTAGAACCATCCTCATCCGAGAGAACACGCTTTTGCCAACAGGCTCGGCGGTCGAGAGTGAAGTTTTCCTGCCTGGCTGGAGAGTTGTCAAGAATCTCGATGGGTACGGACTTGGCCAAAAAATCGAGGAAGCGAAGTGGTACTTCTTCT
>Ga0210402_10000759_pt1 | contig 34983 bp, 27 predicted proteins | sample IncBWC7MmetaG_FD_161055 | JGI IMG/M metagenome (GOLD analysis project Ga0210402, IMG submission 161055) | Forest soil microbial communities from Barre Woods Harvard Forest LTER site, Petersham, Massachusetts, United States - Inc-BW-C-7-M | ecosystem: Environmental > Terrestrial > Soil >...
CTGACACTCCGGAACGACTGACCGTGTTTCTGGTTCCGGTCGCCAAGTGGTCGGACGGTACGGATGCTTCGATGGATGAGCACTGAGGGGCGATCTCCGGTGGGTCATGCCCACTTTTCCCATTCCGTGCGAGACAAAAATTCCTCCGTCGCAGGCTAACTGGAGAAACGCACAGTACACCCACTCTTGCTACTCTCAATCCCGAGTTCCAGCGCTCGCATGATGTGCAGCGCGTGTTGCGGCGAAACATCCAGTGGCGCACCGGACACAATGGCCTCGTAGACGTTCTGGTAATAGCGGCTATAGTCGCCCTTTTCAGTCGGAACTCTGGACTCCTCGATTTTGTCGCCGTCAGCGATCGAGAGTGTGCCCCAGTGGGCGGCGTGCTCGCGGCCCCATTCGGGCTCGTCCAGCGTTCCGCCGGCCTTGAGAGCGTCTTCCTGCGGATCGGAGCCGAACTTGACGAACGATCCCTTTAAACCATGCAATCGAAACCGCGGACCAGCGGCGCATGTGACCAGGTTCGATCGCAGCAGCACGCGCAGCTTTGGATAATGCAGCACCGCGTCGAATCCATCGTCCACTACCGCGCCGTCGCGGTCTGCGCGCAACTCCACGGTCATCGACTGCGGCGGCCCGAAGAGCACGAAGGCCTGGTCGAGCATGTGCGGTCCCAGATCGAACCAGAGCCCGCTACCGGGAGTCGGAAGCTCGCGCCAGGCATCGGCCTTGAGCGTCGGCCGCCAACGTTCCATATGCGACTCAAAATTCACCAGGCGGCCAAGCGATCCTTCTTGTATGACGTCGCGCAGGGTCAGGAAATCGCCATCCCACCGGCGATTCTGATACACGGTAATCAACTTGCCGCACTTTTGCGCGACCCGAACCAGTTCCGCCGCCTCCGCGTACGTAGGAGCGAAGGGTTTGTCTACCACGACGTGCCGTCCCGCCTCCAGGCATTTCCGCGCCAGTTCGAGGTGCGTTGTGTTCGGCGTCGTGACCACCACCAGTTCGATGGAATCGATGGCCAGAAGTTCGTCCACGCTGCGGACTACCTTCACCCCCGGATACGCGGCGCGAGCGTTGTCGCCCGAGCGTTCCACGATCGCGGCCAGTTGCAGCCCGGGAACCGCGCGAATGATCGGCGCGTGAAAAACGCGTCCGCCCAATCCGAATCCGACCACACCGACTTGCACTGTTCGCATAAATGAACTCTCCGCTCCCCACGTTGCTATTGCGACGACCTGTAAGGGTAGCAGGGTCGTGCGCTGGGAACGCACCGTTTTTCATTTCGTTGCGCGCGTAATGCGGAGTGCCGGCGATTTTCTGTACCACTTCTGTGCCATTTCAGGCCGGTTCTCCACAGTTTCCACCGCCTTGATACTTGCATTGTCGACCGTTAGTTCCGGATAATTATGTGTGGAAGTACTAATCTCCGTGCAACGATACAGCCGAACCGATCTGCTCCGCATCCTGCGGATCAACTCCCGCCAACTCCAGGCGTGGGAGAAAGCGGCGCTCGTAACCGCTACCGAAAGCTATTCGTTTTTCGATCTGCTGCAAATCAAGAAAGTTCGTGACCTGTGCGCCGAAAAAGTGCGCCCGGCGATGATCCGGCAGTCGCTCGATGCGATGCAGAAACAGGTTGCCGGCATGGAGAACCCGCTGCTTGAAGCGGGAGCGTATCAGACCGGACGCCGCGTTGCCTTCCGCCACCAGGGGCGACTGCTCGAACCAATCGCCGGACAGTTCATGTTCGACTTCGCAACCCAGGAAAAATTAGTGGCCAGTCCGCCCCGCACCGGGCCGGAACTGGTTATCACCGACGTTGCCGAGTTGTTTGCGCGCGGCATTGCTCTGGAGGAAGAGCCCCGCACGCAGGATGAGGCTATCGCTGCCTATTTAAAGGTTCTCGACATGGATCCCAATCACGCCGCCGCGCACATCAATCTCGGAACGCTTTACTACAACCGGCAGGAATATTCCGCGGCCGAGCGGCACTACCGGTCGGCGATCGAAATCGATCCGCGCTATGCGCTCGCGCATTTCGATCTCGGCAACGTGCTTGACGAAACCGGCCGCGTGCAGGAAGCCATTGCCACCTACAAGACAGCGATCCAGTTGGCGCCCACGTATGCGGACGCTCACTACAATCTCGCGCTCGCCTATGAAAAAATCCGCGAGCCGCGTAAGGCTCTCCAGCACTGGCGTGCTTACGTAAGGCTGGATGCCGCCGGTCCCTGGGCGGTCCATGCGAAGCATCAGATCCAACGCATCCTCCAGGCCGACGGGCTGAAGCTCGTCTACAATCGCAAAGCAAATTGAGAGTTCAGCTCTTAGCTCCAAGCTCTCGGCTCTCAGCAAAACAATTCCGCATTCGTGTGCCTCTCCTGACAGCTTGGAGCTGAGAGCTTGGAGCTTCTCTCCAAACGCCGACTGCCGTGGCGTTTCGACGGCATCAGTGCTATAGTTCCGGCCCAAACCCGCCGTGACGAGACGATTCGCTGTCTCCGGCCTGTATCCATATCTTGGGCGAGGAACCGAAAATGAAAAGCAAACCGTTCTGGTCTTTTGTGAGCAGTGCGTGCTTTGTGATGGTTGTTGTTGCGATGGTCGCGAACGTTTCCTGGGCCGCTGGCTACAGGCGCGTGTACAGCTTCAGCGGAGGCATCGACGGCCGCGATCCCGCGACTCATATCACGTTCGACGCCGCCGGTAACGCCTACGGTACCACCGCCGCGGGTGGCGAATTCGATTTCGGGGCGGTCTTCCAACTTACGCCCTCCGGCGACACATGGGTCCAGACTGTGATCTACAGCTTTACCGCCGGCAACGACGGATATGATCCGCACGCCGGAGTCACGCTGGGCCCCGACGGAAGCCTCTACGGTACGACTGTCGCCGGTGGGAACGCTGGCAGTTGCGAAGGCAACGGATGCGGCGTGGTGTACAAGTTGACGCTCGACGGCGGTCAGTGGTTCCTGACCACCATCCACAATTTCAAGGGCGGAAACGATGGCGCCGGGCCGGGCAGCCGCGTCGTATTCGACTCAGCCGGCAATCTGTTCGGCTCGACTCCACGCGGCGGCACGCATGACATGGGCACCATCTTCATGATGACCCCCAACCCAAGCGGAACGTGGACCAAGAGAATTCTTCACAACTTTACCGGCGGCAAAGACGGCGCCACCGGCTCGATGGGCGATCTGCTCCTGGACGCTGCTGGAAATATCTATGGCGTCACCGAGCAAGGCGGAATCAACGGAGTCGGCAACGTGTACAAGCTCACGCGGTCGCCGAGCGGTCATTGGACATTCACGATTCTTTATTCATTCAAGGGCATGCCCGACGGCGCAAATCCCTACGGCGGCCTGATCTGGGATGCCGCCGGCAATCTCTACGGCACCACCTACTTTGGCGGCACAGCCGGAATGGGAATCACATTCCAGTTGACTCCCGGCCCCAACGGCAAATGGCAGGAGAACATTCTCTACAACTTCCTCGGCGATACCGATGGCAGCCTCCCGACCGCGACTCTGATCTTCGACAAGGCCGGCCATTTATTCGGCACCACATCGGCGGGTGGACGGCCCTCCTGCGACTGCGGAACGGTATTCAAACTTTCTCTATCGAACGGCGCGTGGAACGAGAAGATCGTTCACTTCTTCGGCAAGGGCTTTGACGGATATGCTCCCAACTACGGACTGAGCTTCGACGCAGCCGGCAATCTCTACGGTGCTACACCCGCCGGTGGAACCAGTCGCACCGGCATGATCTTCAAGTTCACGCCGTAAAACGAGAACCGCGCGCGAAGTTTCGGTCAATAAAAAAGGCGCGGCTTGCGCCGCGCCCAGGAGAGAGAAGCAACCTCTTAGTTATCGACCGAGATTTTGTTGTCGACGCTGAATGCACCGAATACTCCATTGGCTCGCATGCCGGCGATGTTCTTATCCATTTCGCTCTGCACAGTTCCGTAGAGCGTGACGTGCCCGTTGTCGACCACGATGCGAATCGGGTCAACCGGGTCGATTGCGTAGCGCGAAAGAACCGAGTCGCGATAAATTGCGCGGGCCGTTCGCACGCGCAGTTGGTCGTCGAAGATCGAAGTCGGGAGAACTTTGACTTCGTTCACGACGTCCTTCACGCCCGGCATGTTCTGTACCGCCGCCAAAGCTGAGTCGCGCGCGACATAGTTCATGGTCTCGCCGCCCACAACGACAGTGCCGTTCTGGACTTCGAGCGTCAGGTTGTTAAAAGCGTTGTCGCTATAACCGACGCGGTCATACGCCAGCTTCTTGGACAGTTTCGCCTGCAACTGTGCGTCGGATACAGTTTCGCCCGCAACTGTGATCTGGTTGCGAACACCCGAGACTTCGGCGACTTTCTTCACCTTCTTGGCGGCATCGACCTTGTCCTGAAACAGGTTCACGGTGCCGGTAAGAGTCACAATTCCATCCTCGACGCTCGACTGCACATTTTGCAGTTGCTTCGCATCATGCATCTTCGCGCTGACCGTCTGCTGAATCTGCTGATCGTATCGGCCGGTGGCGGCCAGAGCGGTCATGCTCAGCAGGAGCAGCAACACCGGGCTGATCATTGCAAATATCTTTTTCATGTTCATGGTTGCCATCCTTACTGGAAAAATTTCGGTAACTCCATAACGGTTTATTAACCGGTTAGTTAAATAGATGCAACATCGCACCTCTGGGATGCACGCCTCCGCCGGCGCTTGTAAAACCTGCGAGACCATCTGCTTACATGGATTTGACATATCCTCGTGATAACAACTAATCTGAGGTATGGCGCCAGGCCTTCAATCCGAATTGAAACAGAAGGTCCCCTTCGCCGGACCCGAGCAGGAGGCGTACCTCTCACTGCTTCGTACGGCGGATGCACTCCAGTCGCAAGTCGAAGCCAAACTCAAGGAATTCGGGCTCACCGGCACGCAGTACAACGCGCTGCGAATCTTGCGTGGCGCAGGGCCAGAGGGGATCCCGTGCAGCGAAATCGGCGAACGCATGATTACCCGCGACCCTGACATTACGCGGCTGCTCGATCGGCTGCAGAAGCGAGGCCTCGTAAAGCGCACCCGAGGACAACAGGACCGCCGCGTGATCTACGGAAAAATCTGTCCCGCGGGACTGACTCTCCTGCGGGAGATCGACGCCCCGCTCAACAAATTCGGGCGCGAATTACTACGGCACGTGAGTCAGGAAAAGTTGCGGCAGTTGATTGAATTACTGGAACTGGTGCGAGGCGGGGGTCCTAGCGTCTAACGGTCGACTGGCCTCACCGCTTCTTTGCGGCCCTCTTCGGTTTCCCAGCGCGGCTCTTCTTGCCGGAATTGCCAGGAAACACCCGGGCAAAAATCTTGTCAATATTCTTGAGCTGTCTTTTCAAATCGAACGCATGCTCGATTTTCGCCCGAGGCACTCGTCCCGTGATGTTGGGATCTTCCAGCACGAGCGCGTGGAAATCGAGGTCTTCTCTCCATGCGCGCATGGCGTGGCCCTGTACCAGCCGATAGGCGTCTTCGCGTGAAACGCCTGCTTCCACCAGGTCAAGTAGAAGTTGCCCGCTGAATACCAGTCCGCGTGTTCCCTGAAGGTTCGCTAGCATGCGTTCCGGATACACGAACATCGTTTCGATCAGGTTCGAGGTCTTGTTTAAAAGGTAATCGGCCAATGTGGTCGAGTCCGGGATGATGACGCGCTCGGCCGACGAGTGCGAGATATCGCGCTCATGCCAGAGCGGAACATTTTCGAATCCAGCCTGCGCGTTCGCGCGCACCACACGCGCCAGGCCGCTGATCTGCTCGCTGTTTACCGGATTGCGCTTGTGCGGCATCGCCGACGAGCCCTTTTGTTTCTCGCTGAAGAACTCCTCGGCCTCGCGAACTTCGGTGCGCTGCAGATGACGAATTTCGGTGGCGATCTTGTCGAGGGTTGAGGCAATGACCGCCAGCGTAGCCAGAAAATGCGCATGCCGGTCGCGCTGAATCACCTGCGAAGAGACGGCTGCCGCCTTCAGCCCCAGCCGGGCACACATCTTCTCTTCAAGTTCCGGTGACAGGTGCGCAAATGTCCCCACCGCCCCTGAAAACTTGCCTACCCGCAGATCTTCACTGGCGGCCTTGAAGCGCACGATGTTGCGTTGCGTCTCCGAGTACCAGTTCGCAATCTTGAATCCAAACGTGATGGGCTCGGCGTGGACGCCGTGTGTCCGCCCGATCATCGGCGTGTCCTTGAACTCCCATGCACGCTGTTCGAGCACCCCGGCCAACCGCTCCAGATCGACTGCAATCAGCGACGAGGCCTGCTGGATGAGCAACGCCTGGGCGGTATCGACAACGTCGTTGGAGGTCAGTCCATAGTGAAACCATCGCGCGTGCGGGCCGACGATTTCGGCGACCGCAGTGGTGAAGGCAATGACGTCGTGTTTCACCTCCGCTTCAATTTCGAAAATGCGCTCCACGTTGAAGCTGGCCCGCAGGCGGATCGCCTTGGCCGCATCTTTCGGGACAATGCCGGCCTCAGCCAAAGTCTCAGTCGCCGCGACTTCAACCGCCAGCCAGGTGCGGAAGCGATTTTCATCACTCCAGATGCGAGCCATTTCAGGCCGGGTGTAACGTGGGATCACAGTCGCTTTCTCCGTAAAGGGAACTGAAGATTGTAAATCAGAAGGCGGGCCGCGGGCATCGAGCGAAGGGCTTCAGACGTTCATCGGGCTGTTAAGATTTCGGCGTGCGCGAGGGAGTACATGTCGCCGGATGGCTGGCTTGCGTCGTCTACTCGACTATCCCATTCTTCTGGCTGATGATCCACACGTTCGCTAACGTTTGGCGCGATCGACAAAAGTCGCCGTATCGTGTGCTGGTCCCGGCCTGGATGGCGATGTGGCCGATGATGGCGGCAATCACGTTGCCCTTTCGCAGCCTGGAGCTCTATCACACAAATTGGGCGTGGATTCCAGCGGGTCTGTTGGTAGCTCTGGGGGCCTTTGTCTACTCCCGATCGAGCAAGAATTTCAGTGCAAGGCAGCTAGTCGGCGTGCCTGAAGTGCTCGGCAGAAATCGGGAGCAGCGGTTGGTGACGGGGGGTATCCGAGCGCGCGTGCGACATCCGGTGTATCTGGCCCACCTTTGCGAGATGCTGGCCTGGAGCGTCGGGACAGGCCTCGCAGTGTGTTGGGGGCTGACGGCGTTCGCACTGGTGACCGGAGCGTGGATGATCCGGATGGAAGACACGGAACTGGAAAAGAGGTTTGGCGAGGACTACCGTCAATACCGCGCTACAGTTCCAGCAATCATCCCTACTCTCATCCCAAGAGTCGTGAAGCCATCCCAGCTATAATCCGCTTTGGCTGAAAGGCCGATGGCTGATTGCTGACAGCTGCTTCCCCATGCGCTTTGAACTCTTCATTGCGACCCGCTATCTCCGCGCGAAACGCCGCCAGGCTTTCATCGGTGTGATTACCGGCATTTCCATCCTTGGAGTCGCGGCCGGGGTGGCATCCTTGATTGTCGCGCTCGCCATTAACAACGGCTTCCGTCAGGATTTGCAGCAGCGGTTACTGGGTTCGACCGCGCATGTGAGCTTGCTGCGCGTGCAGAGCGATGGGATTCAGGATTGGCGTCCGCTGCTCGAAAAGTTGTCTAAACAACCGCATGTGGTAGCAGTGGCGCCGGCAATTTATGAGCAGGTGCTGATCTCGCGCGGGCCGCGGGCGCGCGGCGCGGTGGTGAAGGGGATGTTGCCGCAGTACGAGCGGCAGGTCAGCGATCTGCTCAAGACGGTCACGCTGGGATCTGCGGCGGCGCTCGACGACACTCCCGCGGAATCGGCAACTTCGACACCCGCGGGCGGGGCCTCCCGCTCCCCGCAGTCGAGTTCTCCAGACGATCTGGCTGGCGTGCAGCAGCGCATTTCTGCCATGCCTCCCATCATCCTCGGGAAAGACATGGCAGAGCAGATCGGCGCCAGCGTCGGATCCGTGGTCCTGGTTACGAGTCCGCAGGGAGAGCTCACGCCGTTCGGTATGGTGCCGAAATACTTGCGCTTCAAGGTCGCCGGCATTTTCAATTCAGGATTTTATGACTACGACTCGTCGTGGGCGTTCACGCGGCTTTCAGACGCTCAACAACTTTTCGGACTCGGTGACCTGATCTCGGTCATCGAATTCAAACTCGACGATATCTACGCCGCGAGCGATGTGGCCCGTCAGCTCGAACAGGCCGCCGATCTTTCCTCCGGAAGCCACGGCTTCATGGCCACCAGCTGGATGGAGCAGAACAAGGCGCTCTTCCGCGCCCTGCGTCTGGAACGTGTCGTAACTTTCATCACGATTGGCCTGATCGTCTTTGTAGCGGCGCTCAACATCCTGATCTCGCTCACCATGATGGTGATGGAGAAGACCAAAGACATTGCCGTCCTGATTGCGATGGGCACCAAGAAGGCGCAGATTCGCCGCGTGTTCATTGCGCAGGGCGTGTTGATCGGCGTCATCGGTACCGCGATCGGGCTGGTGCTTGGCTTCGCCATCTCTTGGGCAGGCGGACACTACCATTTCATTTCTCTCTCGCCGGAAGTGTATTCGATCGACTATGTCCCGTTCGTTCCCCGGGTGATAGACGGAGTAATCGTGGCGCTGGTGTCGATTGGGATTTCTCTGGTGGCGACAGTCTATCCGTCATGGTCGGCGGCGCGGATTCTGCCCGCCGAGGCACTCCGATACGAATAGCTCCGAACCGGCAGCTTTTGGGTGGCGCAGCGGTTCACCGCTGCGATAGATCGTTTGTTTTTGACCTGGGCTTCAGGCCCCCGAGGTACGCGCCGCAGACTTTTTCAGCAATCTGTTCAGCCTTACGGCGCAATCACCGCTCGGTAGATATTCAGCACGCCGTATCCGAAGACGTTGTTCGGAACTTTCCCTTGAGTGCCGCCACAAGTTTCGGTGGTCTTGATGTGGACCGCCTTCGTTTCAAGCAGTTTCTCGCTGGCATCGATGTTTCCGATTAAGCTCGGCTTGGCTTGCCAGAGCAGCGCGATCCCGCCCGCGATGTGCGGAGTGGCCATCGAAGTCCCAGACCATCCCGAAGCATAGGCATTGGTCGGCACCGCGCCGCGAATGTTCACTCCGGGCGCGGAAATGTCGGGTTTGCGCCGGTTGCTGCCGTCGATCGTGACCGGTCCGCGGCTGCTGAAGCTTGCGATGCGGTTCGAAGAATCCGTCGCGCCCACCGTGACCGAACTGTCATAGAGCGACGGCGGATCGGTGATGGTCGAGCACGACGAACCGGAATTGCCCGCAGCTACGGCCGGGAAAATTCCGGCCGCGCGCACGCTGTCAACCACCGCGAGCAGCGTATTCGCGGAACAGCCCTCGCTCGGAGGGCAGCCCCAGGAATTGTTAATAGAGTCCGGCGCCTTGGTCGGATCGCCCTGGTTCGGACTGCCGCCCACCGGGTACGGCGCCATCAGAAACTGAAAACATTCGGTATAGGTCGAGGGTGAGCCGGTGCCGCTGGAGTCCATGTTACGGCAGGCAATCCACTGCGCTCCCGGAGCGACGCCGATCTGGTTGCCGTGGCCGTCGTCGCCCACCATCTGGCTTACCGTGAACGTGCCATGGCCGTGCGGGTCCACGGGAGTCGGTGAGTGCGTCGAGGTGGCGTCATGCCAGTTGTAATCGTGATTCACCTTGGTGCCATCCCATCCGCGATAGTGCCCCTTGAGCGCGGGATGATCCCACTGCACGCCCGTGTCCGCGCCGGCCACGACGCGTCCTTCTCCATGGAAGCCGAGCGCCCACACTTTCGGCGCCTTGACCTTGGTGACATTCCATTCGATGCCTTGCGGCTGGTCGGGAGCATCGAGTGCGCCCGGGATCGGCAAGTTGGTCCGCACATGAGGATTCGCGTCAATCTGCTTGACATCGGAGCGCGCGGCGATTTCATCCAGCAGCGCGCGATTGCCGCTGACCTGAATCATGTTAACGACCCAGAACGACTGGTAAGGGATGCCGCGCTTCTCCAGCAGCGCGATGATCGGAGTCTGGGTGCGGCTGGCGACTTCGCGCAGCGCGTTCACGACGAAGCGCCCCTTCTCTTCTTTAGTAGTCAGGGAAGCTGCGGACCTGAGGTCTGCCTGTTCCGAGAGCACGATCAAAGCTTCGGTGGCATTCCCGTGAGCGGTTTCCGTAAGCAGACGGGGAGCAATTTTCGGGCTCGATGTCGCAGCGGATCGAGGAGCCAGAGTGGTCAGCAGGGACAGACCTGCAATAGCGACAACAACAAGGATGATTGCCGAAGCACGACTGCGAAGGGTCATAAGGGTCCTCTAGTCTGGAGCTGCGCGGGGGTTGAATTCACCGGCAAAAGCAGCGGCAAATTTATGAGTTGGACTTTAGCGTTGAACCGGAGAGGTGTCAACTGTGAAGAAAGGTGTGGCTTGGAGAGCTCATTCCGGTGCGTCCGATCAACCAATGTCATTCTGAGCGGCGTCGAAGGCCCCCGGAAGATCGCATCATGATCGACGCCACAAGGGAGTTCTCCCAATGCCGTTTATGCGGGGAGACTTGGCCGCGATGAAATGGTAAAGACTGTGTCAAATTTTATGGGGCGGGACGCTTTCCGCTTGCGCTTGATCTTCTGTGACCACAGTCACATTACAAGCCGATCTTTCGGGTATACAGTTTTTCGCATATCGCCTATCTGATATTGGAATCGGGCGAGAGGAACAAGCGCTTTCTTCTTCGTGGTCTAATGGATTTCGGGACCTGCTTCTACAGCATCGAAGCAGGCGGTTCGGCGGCCGTCCCGAGTGCCGTTTGATCCGTAGGAGGCGTGGTTTGCATCTAAGACAACAGGACCCGCTCTTACGGGTCGAGGGTTTGAAAAAGGTCTTTCGCTCAGGCGAAGCGGACCTGGTGCTCTTTGAGAATCTGTCTTTCCAGGTGAACAAAGGAGAGATGCTGGCGATCGTGGGGCAATCGGGTACTGGAAAGAGTACCTTGTTGCACATCGTCGGAGCGCTTGAACGTCCCTCGGCGGGTGCCGTATACTTCGCGCACTCTCAGGTGAACGCGCTTTCCGAAGACGACGCTGCCGAGTTTCGCAACCGCGAAATTGGCTTCGTGTGGCAGTTTCATTACCTGCTGCCTGAATTCACCGCTCTCGAAAATGTCGCTATGCCATTGCTCACGCGCGGACAAGCTTTACCGGTCGCGTCGAGCGTAGCTTCCAACTGGCTGCGTCAAGTAGGACTCGAGGCCCGCGGGCATCATCGCTCCGGCGAACTTTCCGGAGGCGAACAGCAGCGCATGGCGCTGGCGCGCGCGCTCATCACCAGGCCGCAACTTCTGCTGGCCGATGAGCCGACTGGCGATCTCGACGGACGCACCGGAGAAATCATTTTTGAGTTGATCGCTCGCCTGCATCGCGAGCATCAGTTGACGTCGCTGATCGCGACGCACAATCTGGCATTTGCACGACGGTGCCATAGAGTGTTGCGGCTCGATCAAGGCAAAATAGAAGAAGTGGCGCCGGAATCGCTTCCGGCGTAGAAGTGAGGAGAGACAGGGGCGCATCGGCCAAACCAAAGTACCCGGCGGCAGCGCCGTCTGGTGTTACTGTAAAGGAGTGATACGGTTTGGGTGCTTGGCCGATTGATACCATAACGAGGTTTGGGTAGGAGGAGAGGCGGGCAGACCGGCCCGGTTCTCCGCAGAGCTCAGGGGGAAATTAGTTTATGTTTGAACGTTATACGGAGAAAGCCAGACGCGTCATCTTCTTCGCGCGGTACGAAGCCAGCCAGTTCGGCTCTCCTTACATTGAGACCGAACATCTGCTGCTCGGATTGCTGAGAGAAGATAAGGCCCTGACGAACCGCTTCCTGCGCTCGCACGCGTCCGTGGAATCGATCCGCAAACAGATCGAGGGTCACACCACGATCCGCGAGAAAGTGTCGACCTCGGTCGATCTCCCATTAAGTAATGAGTGCAAGCGAGTGCTGGCCTACGCCGCGGAAGAAGCGGAACGCCTCTCGCATAAGCACATTGGGACCGAGCACTTGCTGTTGGGCCTGTTGCGCGAAGAAAAATGCTTTGCCGCAGAGATCCTGCATGAGCGCGGACTGCGCCTCTCGACGATTCGCGAAGAACTCGCGCGCACCAGCCAGGAAAAAGCGCAGCCGCAACGCGGACAGCGCGAGTCGTCATTACTAAGTGAATTTTCCCGCGACCTGACTCAGGCCGCGATGGACACGCAACTCGATCCACTGGTGGGCCGCGACGGTGAAGTCGAGCGGGTAGTGCAGATTCTCTGCCGCCGTACCAAGAACAATCCCGTATTGATCGGCGAACCGGGCGTTGGCAAAACCGCCATCGTAGAAGGGCTGGCCCAGCGAATCGCCGACGGTGAAGTCCCGTCGTTCCTGGCCGACAAGCGCATTCTTGCTCTTGACCTGTCGCTGATCGTCGCCGGAACCAAGTATCGCGGACAGTTTGAAGAACGTCTCAAGACCATCATGAAGGAACTGATGGAGTCGCAAAATTCCATCATCTTCATCGACGAACTGCACACCCTCGTCGGTGCTGGATCGGCCGAGGGCTCGCTCGACGCCGCCAATATTCTGAAACCAGCTCTCTCACGCGGCGAAATTCAGTGCATCGGCGCTACCACCCCGAGCGAATATCGCAAGTCGATCGAGAAAGACCGTTCACTCGAGCGCCGCTTCCAGGCCGTAAAAGTTCCGCCACCGAACGAAGCCGATGCGGTCAAGATATTGAACGGAATCAAAGAGCGCTACGAGAAGTTCCATGCCGTCACCTACACCGACGACGCCATCAACTTCTCCGTGTCGCATTCGAGCCGTTATATTCCGGACCGTTTCCTTCCGGATAAGGCCATCGATCTGATCGACGAAGCCGGTGCACGTGTGAAGTTGCGCCAGACTTCGCTGCCCGAAGAGTTGACGGAAGTCCAGAAGCGGATCAAGTTCATCGTCCATCGTATGGAGAACGCCATCGCGAACCACGAGTTCGAGAAGGCGCGCTTCTACTCGGACGAAGAACGCAAAGAGCGCGAAAACCTGCGCGCCCTTCGCGAAAAATACCACCTCGATGAATCCTCCACCGGCGTTGTCGGTCGGGAGGACATCGAGGACGTGGTATCGCGCTGGACCGGCGTCCCCATCACTTCGATCAAGGAAGAAGAAACACAGAAGCTGTTGCGTATCGAAGAAGAACTGCATAAGCGGATCATTTCGCAGGACAAAGCGATCAGTGCCCTGGCCCGCGCCATCCGCCGCAGCCGCGCCGGATTGAAGAGCCCGAACCGCCCGATCGGATCGTTCCTGTTCCTCGGGCCGACCGGCGTGGGCAAAACCGAAGTCGCCCGTACGCTCGCCCACTTCATGTTTGGCAGCGAAAAAGCGCTCGTCCGATTCGACATGTCGGAATTCATGGAGAAGCACTCGGTCTCGAAGCTGATCGGTTCGCCTCCGGGATATGTTGGCTACGAAGAAGGCGGACAACTCACCGAACGCGTGAAGCGCGCTCCGTACTCGGTTGTGCTGCTCGACGAAATCGAAAAGGCGCACCCGGACGTTTTCAATATCCTGTTGCAGGTGTTTGAAGACGGACAGCTCACCGACGGCCTCGGCAACACGGTTGACTTCAAAAACGTGATCCTGATCATGACGTCAAACATCGGAGCACGTTTCCTCATGAAGCGCGAAGGCCTCGGCTTCCAAACATCGAGCGAAGGCATGGTGTCGGAAAAAGTCGAAGACCTCGTCAAGAACGAAGTTAAGCGTACCTTTAACCCCGAGTTCCTGAACCGCGTGGACGAAATCATCCTGTTCATGGCTCTGAGTGAGACTGACCTGATCCAGATTCTCGAACTGATGGTCAATCAGTTGAATCAGAACCTTGCGCAGCGCTCGATCACGGTCACGGTGGCGGACGAAGCCAAGAAGTGGATTCTCAACCAGACGCTAACCGACCGCAGCTACGGGGCACGTCCGCTGCGCAGAGCGTTGCAGAAGTACATCGAAGACCCGCTATCGGAAGCGCTGATCCAGGGCACGATTACAACCCGGCCGGCGTTCATCGAAGTCTTCCTCGAGGACAACAAGTTGTACTATCGTCCCGTGGACGCGGAAAAAGCGGAAGGTGTGCTGTTGTACGAGAGCTAGAAAATCAGCACTTGGCATTTAGCATTTGGCACTTAGCAAGAGCCGCCAGCGAAAAGTTGGCGGCTTTTGCTTTTGTATGTGGATTAGGTTTGCTCCGAGTGACTCGAGCCTGACAGTCTCGCTACAATAGCGTTCCATGGATGGTGCCCGCGAATACCGCCTGCTCCCTGGCAAGTTACCCGAGGCCCAAAAGCAACTCACTAATCGCTATCTTGTTCCGCAGCTCTCCATACTCGGCGCCTCGGTTCTCGTGTCAACCTTTCTGGGAATGAGGCAAGCCAGCCCCGGTACTATGATCGCGTTCGTGATATGCGCGGCATTGTTCATTACCTATATTGGCTTCGCCAGTCCTCGTCGAATGCGCAAAAATCTGATCAAGTGTTGGGATAGTTATACCTTGACGATCGGCCCGGACTACCTGCTGCGGAAACAGGCTGACACGCCCGAGATCCGATTGCCGTTCCAGGCCATCAAGCGGATTGAGCACTTGCCCGGTCGGTACCTTCGCGTAGTCGGGAAAGATAGCGGCAACGTGATTGGCATACCGGAAGGTATCGAAGACTTCGAGGGAGTACTGAATACGGTCTCTGGGGTTGTACCGGTCACGCCTGCCAAGCGAGACCGTAGCCTGAAGAGCTCTTTGCTCATGGCGTTCGGCTTCACGGCCTACCTCATCATGCTGTGGTCCCACTCGCGGCTGCTCGTCTTGTTCCTCGCAATTCTAGTGAGCGCCCTTCTGATTTGGTTATTTGTATACATGCAAACAAACCCCAACATTCTGCGGAGAAACAAGCGATTTTCCTGGTTCTACCTGGCCTTTGTCCTGGTCAGCGTGCTAAAGGTGCTTGAGGTTTTCGGACGGCACTAGGAGCGAACCCGAATCCTGTGGTCGGAAACGTCTCCCAGCTTCCCGAGTGACCGTCGCCTTCCACACCAACGCACCCCTCTTTTGTAAACGTAATTGACCCTCCAACCCGATTGTGATTAACTGCGCTGATCCGCAGCGGGCCCCAGCTCAGAAGTCAGGCCCAACGCGGAATCTGTGGCGTGTGAGGTGCGTAATGAGGATCAGATTGGTTTGCTGTACCCTGGCCATCCTCGGGCTGGGTTTGAATGCAGGTGCAAGCGCGCGCGACGTCGTCCTGCCCGCTGGCACTCTCTTGCAGTGCACCCTCAATGAGCCCAACTTTTCCTCCGCGACCGCCGCGGTGGGCGATCCTGTGCTCTGCCATCTTCGTGGCATCACCGAGTTCGGACAGCAGGCATTTCCCCGCGGAAGTTATCTCGTCGGGCACCTCGAATCCGAAAAAGATCCCGGACATTTCTTCGGCAAGGGAAACATGAAGCTGCAGTTCGACCGTATTGGGTTGCCGAGCGGCGATCTGCCTCTGGACGCGAAGATCATTGCGACTCGCGGCTACAAGGTCAATCGCGAGGGCGCGATCAATGGCAAGGGCCATGCCAAGCGCGACGTCGTGGAATGGTTGCTCCCGCCCCTCTGGCCATGGAAGGTGATTATGTTGCCGGCCCGCGGCCCGCGTCCCGCGCTCAAGGGCGAGTCCGTGATGACCTTGCGCCTGATGGATGACATCCAGTTGCCGCAAGTCGCCTCGGGACTGCTCGGTCCGGGATGGCACTACTTCAACGAACCGCGCAGCGACGTAAGAAACCAACCGAGCTTCGGAGGCACAACGTCACAGCTGACGCAGCGCCCCATCGAACCGGTTTCGGATGAAGAACTGCCGGCTGCCCACATGAGCCTTGCCAGTGTTACGACCAGGCTACAGCCCGGCGCGCCGGAACTCCCGTCTTACGAAAACCCGGCGGTGGTTCGGGTTACGTCCGCTTCCACGGCAGCGCCGGTATTCGTGTTGAAGACTGGAACTTCCCTGGAAGTAAGTAATTACACCTACCAGTCCGGCCGGATTTCCTACAACCTCGCAAGCGGAGGAACCGGCGTCATCAGCACCGACGAAATCGACTGGAGTTCGACCACGCGCCTCAACTCGGCACGAGGTGTCCGGGTGACGTTGCGAGCCGGCCATCCCGTTCAGGGTGCATCGGGCATGTGAGTCTCCTCAACGATACAGCTGTTTTTCTCCAATGTTGATCGTATGGGCCGCCAGCGAAAGCCGGCGGCTCTTATTTTTTGTACGCACCATTTCCAGCAATTCTTGCGACCTCTTCGGTCACAGGTGAATCTGAAACTGCATTGCGAGGGTCCTCATGTCCAAAGTCAACATCGCCGAAAAGTTCTCGAAGATCACCGAGTACTGGAAGCCCTACATTGGCGCCGAACTCAACGGACAAGCCGTAAAGTTCGACAAGCTCAAGGGAGAGTTCATCTTTTATCATCACGATAACGAAGACGAAATGTTTCTTGTGGTGAAAGGCCGCTTCCGGATGGAATTTCTCGACCACCATGAGTGGATCGAAGAGGGCGAATTCATCGTCGTGCCGCATGGAGTCGAACACAAGCCGGTTGCAGACGAAGAATGTTGGCTCCTGCTATTCGAGCCGTCCACGACTCTCAACACGGGTAACGTAGCCAACGAGCGCACCCATCACGAACTGGAGCGGGTGTAGTTGCCGCCGCTAATGCGTCGCTCTATTTCAACGTCAGAAACGCGACGCCGTAGCCGTTGAGAGTGACAGCAATCTGTGGCGCCGCCGTGACTGAAGTTGGCGCGGGCCCCGTGGCAACGTTGGTGTTCGCGTCGATGGTGAGCAGGCTTGCCGAAGCAAACGTTCCGAACGCTGAAGTATCGATTAGAACCGTGCGCGGTGAACCACCCCCGTTGTTATCACCGGCGGAGCGCACCGCATAATTCGAGACCATAATCGTTACGCTGCCATCGAGATTGAGCACCGGCAGGATTTCGACGTCGGTCGTATCCGTTGCGGAGTAGTTCAGCAACGATGTCCCAGGTGGCGAAGGAAAGATGCGGGCCAGCCAGTAGTCCACCCAATAACTGAGTTGCACGGCGCCGGTGTTGTAATCGACTTCGCCAAATTGTTTGTCGGCGTCAAAGTCCCAGTGATAGAGAGCCTCGACCCCAGCCTTGCCAAGTTGCGAGAAAACATAGGGTCGCCAGGCCGCAAAGAAAGGGCTCGATCCGCGAACGTCAGGGACGAAAGCAGTGCCGTTGCAAGCGCTGACCCCGCCGCCCTTATCGAAGTCGGCGTTCACGTTGTTTTCTGTTACCCACACAGGAACACCGCGCAGCGCGGGATTCGTCGCCATCTGCGAGTAAAAGAACTGTGCGTCGGACGCGAAACCAGGGACCGTTGCGAAGATAGTTGCGTCGCTGTCCTTCTGATTGCAGGTTGAGTAGAAGTGTGTCGCCACCGCGTCGACCTGCGCGGTGACTCCGTTTATGAAGGGCGGAACCCAATTCTGCGGTTCATTGCCGAAGTCCGCCAGTTCCAGCGCCACGTACTTGAGCGACGAATCCACCAACTGCATCTTCGGTACCACCGCGTTGTACATGTCCACATACTGCTGCGGCGTCAGGTTGTTGTTGATGTTCGGCTCGTTGTAAATGCCCCAGTATTGAATCGGAAATGGGCTAGGCGAAACATGGAAGCCGTCGGGCGCATTGAAGCCGCCGGCGTTGTAATAACTCACAAGATCCTGCGAGTAGTTAGCCAGTTGCTGGAACGTGAGATCGACAAAACTGTTGCTGCTGTCGCCTCCGCTATACAGGAACGGCGGCCCCTTTGCGATTTGAAATTCTGGACTATGATCGCCCACGCCCAGCACCGGCTGCGTGATCGCGTCGAGTTGAGTGAAGTCCCAGGTGGATGCGGTTCTCTGCGGCACGCCCTGGGAGATTCCCTGCAAGCGCGTGTGCTGCGATTGGAGGTTGTCCAGGGTCGTGGTCGCAGCGGGATTCAGCTGGAAGAACTGGTAGTCCCATTCGGCGGGCTGGAACGACGTCGCCATCGCGACTTGGAATTGGTGTCTGACGGACGCGCTAATTTGCGCAACCGCGCCCACCACCAGCGAGAGCGGCGCCGATCCGCTGACCACGCCATCGCTGGCCGTTACAGTCAATGGATAGGTCGCGGCCGCAGCGGTCGGAGCCGTGATCATGATGCTGCCCGTATTGGACGAATTCGGCGACTGGATCGTCGCCGAAGCCCCCGTCGGCAGTCCCTGGACTTGCAGCGTAACGTTCCCAGTCATGCCAGTGCGGGTCAGCGTAACGTTAATTGTGGCGGGAGACTGTCCGGTAAAGATCAAGGCTGAACCCGGTGAGAAGCTGAGAGACAGCTTGTTTACCGGTGGAGTACTAGACCCTCCACCTCCGCAGGCAGCCAGCAACAGCAGAGCAGAGCACGCGAGAACCGCGAGACAAATGCGCATCGCGACGCATTGTAATCCCCATCGCCCTGCGGAAAATCGTTTTTTTGGAAGATTCGAAGGCCCTTTTTCGCACGCCCGTACCACTCACTTCGGTACCCTACAACGCCGCATCCGAATCCGGCAGCATAGAGACTCGCCCGGAACCTCCCTCCTGCGCCGGGCCAAGCAGTCGTTCCTCGGGTGTGCAACCGGGTGTCCAATACGATGTTCGAAACAGATTCGAAAGACACGCAGGTCGTCGAAACCTGGCAGCGTTTTGTGCAAGGATTGCTGGGCGTGCTGGCGCTGATCGGCGCCGGCGTGATGGCCCACTACTATGCCCCGCCCGAGACCGCCAGTCTCGAACAGCAGGTGCGTCAGCTCTCCCGCCAGGTGGAGGATCTCGAACGTCAGGGAGCGTTCTCTCCCGCCGCGGTGGACGACGCCCGCGAGTCCGTCGCCTACATCTACGGTATCTATCGGGTATCGGGCGATCCGGGAGCGGCGCCCATTCACGCCCGCGTAGCGGGCACCGGATTCATCGTTGGCCCGGGCCTCATTGCAACCAATCGCCACGTAGCCGAACCATGGTACGGAGATCGCGAGGCTGCCGTCGCGATACGCCACGGAGCAACGCCCCAGCTGGAAAAACTGGAAGCTTATTTTCCGGGATCGCCCATACCTGTAGTCCTGCATCCGGTAATTTTTTCGCAGCACGGGGACCTCGCCGTCCTGCGCATTGAGTCGACCGCCTTCACGGAAAAACTGCGCGCTCTGCCTTTGGCAACAGCTCCCCCGCATGTAGGCGAGCCCGTCAGCGTGCTCGCGTATCCCATGGGAGTCACCGGCATGGTCGCGAAGTCGCCGGCTGCGGTGTACGAGCGCTTATCCTCGCATCAGGACGACGCGAATACCGCTGGCGAACTCGCCGCACTGTCGCTCATCCGCCCATCGGCCACTTTCGGACACATCGGTGACGTCTCCGGCGACAAACTGATCTATGACGCACCCACCGCCCGCGGCGGCAGCGGAGGCCCCGTCCTCAACACGCACGGTCAGGTCGTGGGAGTAAACTCCGCTTACATCGACGGATTCTCAGGCGGCACACTCGGCGTTGCTGCCTATGACCTGCTGCCCTTGGTCGAAAAAGCGACCCGCACTCCACCCGTAACCGCTGCAAAATCAAGGTAGAAGTCTCACTCCCAAGTGCAAATTGTTGCGCGCAGAGCTATACTTGCGCCGTTTCCGCGTTGCCCGTTGAACAGACAAGTACTCTGGATTCAGGCACATTTGTATCTCGCTGATTTAATGGGCGAATTGGCCTTTGGGCTGCACCAAGAGAAGTGAGAATCCAAGGCCGATGTCCGCTCCCTTTCTGATCCACTGGACAGTCTGCGCGGGATACGGTCTAGAATGAGTGCCTCCCCGATTGTGGGTCAAAGAGATTTCCTCATGATGAAAAATGTTCTGTTTGCACTGACGCTGATGAGTGTTTCCCTGTGGACTGGATGTGCCACCGGTGGTAGCGGTCACACTGGGGGGGACATCGTGGTGAGCGTAACAGCCGCATCGGACTTTGTCGCGGTCACTCTCACGGACCAGTTCACAGCCAAAGTCACCCCCGCAGGCACAGACCAGACCGTCACGTGGAGCTTGACCCAGAACGGCGGCGGTGCCTGTACCGGCACGCCGAATCCCTGCGGAACGATCGACGCAAACGGACTCTACACGGCCCCGGCAACACCGATCCAGGTGATTGTGATTGCCACCTTGGTCTCCAGTCCCACCAAGACGGGCAGTCTTGGCTTGAACGTGGCCGGGATCACCGTTCTGACAACGCCGAAGCTTAACGACAATTCCCTGAGTGTCGTGAAGGGCGTGAGCCAGTTGTTCACCGCGACCGGCGGCCCGGACGACTCCCGCGTGCAGACCTTTACCTGGAGCCTGGTGTGCGATGCGGGTGCGGGTCTCTGCGGCACACTCACGCCCGATCCGCAACACTCCTACTCCGCGACTTATACGGCCACAAACTCCATTCCAAGCCCTGCGGTCGCGCATATCACTGCGACGTCCACCATCGACACGACAGCCTCGGACACGGTCGACGTTACGATCGTCAAGAACCGTTTAAGCCCCAACAGCACCTATGCGTTTCGTCTCTCGGGCTTCGATGCCAGTGGGCCAATCGCAGTGGCAGGCAATATCCTGACGGACGGGAATGGCGCGATCTTGACCGGAGCGCAGGATGAACTGACCATCACGACGCAAGCGACGCGAGTGATCGACTCTGGCAGCGTAACGCTGGATTCCAATCTCCACGGCCTTATGACCCTGCATACCATCGCGGGATCCCGCAGCTACAAAGTTGTGTTCAACACCGCGGGCGATGGCCAGATGATTGAATTCGGGGACGGCACAGGCCGCCAGGGCTCGGGTGAGATCCGGATTGCCAAGGCCAAGTTCAATAACACCTCGCTCCCGCTCGGTTCGACATTTGCGTTCGGGATGACCGGCATTGATCCGGTGCTCAAGCGCCTGGGGATTGCGGGCCTCTTCCAGCCTGATGGCGCTACTCCCGGTCACATTACCTTTGGATTACTGGATATCAACGATTTCGGAACCGCAACGTCCAGCAGCAACGTCACCGGCGCCTACGATGTTGCCGCAAACGGTCGCGGCACGATGTCGCTGACCGACAACACTTCCGGCAAGACCTACAACTACGCCTTCTACCTGGTCAGCGGACAGCCCAACAAGGCCACTAACCCACTGACGATGTTTGTAATCTCAGTCGACGATCCCCAGACCAATCCCGCAGTGGCAGGCGCGATCGTGACGCAGGATACGGGCCAGGTCTATGACAACAGCGCCCTGGACGATTTTTCCATTTCCAACCTGACCGGACTGGATAGTTCCGGAACGAAAGCTCTTGCTTCACTGACGAACGCACGGGGCGACAAGAGCGGGCACTTTGTCGGAACCTACGCCGCGAACAACGCGGGAACGATCGTTACCGCGAACCCCAGCAAACCTTTCAACTACACCTACGCTTTCACGTCCGGCGCGAAGGGGCGGTACACGATCGATATGTTGGGAGATCCCAATGCCAGCCCGGTCGTTCCGCCGGTGCATTGCGTTCTTTATCTGACCACTACCAATCAAGGATTTCTGCTCGATCAATCCAGTCCGGCCGTTTACACCGGGACTATGGATCAAGCCTTGGCGACCAACCCGCGTGCTGCGGAACTGGCAGGCTCCATGGAAGCCGTCACGGGGAATTCAGCAACGAACTTGGTTACTCAAACGGCCACAAACTTCCAGTTCGTACTGTTGCCGCCGACCCCTCCCTTTACCGGCGCAAGGGATGAAACTGCCGGCGTCCAGACTGCCGGCCAGGCCCTGGCGGGGACGTTCATCGTGAATGGTGACAGCTCGGGATCACTTACGTTCACGCAACCAGACGCCGAAAACTATGTCCTCTACGTTCTGGACAATCCTAAGGCTTCAAACAGCCTGATCCAGCATTTCGTCATGATCAACGTCGATAAGACGACAACGAGTCCGGCCGTGATCTTTGGAGAAAGATAAATTCGGATCGTAGTCCTGTACTCGAGATTACTTTCCGCGAATCACAACCTTCGCAGTTGCCAGGTTGTCGAACCGGTCGTAGGCGCGGACGACCAGGACGTGATCGTTCGAAACCGGTATCGATCCAGTCGGCGCCACGGCCGGCGCCATCAATGGCACGCGGAAGTCATACTCCTCCACCTTTGAATCCGACAACTGTCCTACTGGCTCGACAAACTGCCAGTCCCCGGCATCGAGCGAATACTCCGCGCGCTTGATGGGAGAGAAGGAATCGGTCGCACGAAAGTGTGCGTGCAGCTGATTGCCATCCACGACCGCGCCGATTCCGCTGATGGCAGGCGGCGTTGTATCGACCTCGAATCGCGCGCTCTCGCGCCGTGAGCTTAGCGCCTCACCCGGCGAGTGCGAGGGAGAATCCGACGCCTCGACCATCGCGGTGTAACCGCCGTCCGGCAGAAGGCTGGCATCGAACGAATAGTAGTGGTCGCTGAGGTTGTCTTTCAGCAGCAACCAGCGCGACTCGCCATCGCCGCGGTAGTACAGCGAATATTCCAACTGGTCGTCATTGTCGTCGTGGGCCGACCAGCGGATTCCAATTGAGTCACGGTCCCTCACACTCGGCGGCGGAGGATCGAAACGCGGCTGTCCCGGCGTAGGCGCATCCGTGCCGGTGATGTGTGGAATCACCTGATACCGGGTTCCCGGCTGCACGGTTACGTCATCCAGTTGCGGCGCAACGTTCTTGGGCAGGTAGTAAATCTGCACCGAATCCACGCGAGGCGCGGGATTGTTGGCATGCAGCACCGCTTTCCACTGTACAAATCGCGCGGCCGGCACCCTGAGGTCAGCGCCGTTCGCGAGATCGACCCGCGTCCACGGACTCCAGTTGCGGTCGGGGTTATCAACGTTACCGCTCCGTGCAAAGAGTTCGGCATTGCCCGTGGACCGGATATTCGCGCGCCCCCAGCGCGAAAACACACGCGCATCCAGGACGTCGCTCTCGTAGGTGCCGTCGTTTTCCGCCCCCGGACCGAGCACAAAAATCTTTCCCAGGTTGCTGCTCGACGCGTAGAGCCCACCGCCCGGCGCATTTGCGAACGCCGTGATCTGCGTGCCGTTAGCCTTCACCAAGTCGGTAAAGTCGTCGACGCCGTTAATGGCGAAAATGTGTCCGCGATTGCCTGTGCCCGCAATCAATCGGCCGCGCTGATCGAATCCGAGGGAGTACACTAGATCCTCGCGCGAAGTCCATAGTCTCGTCGGCGCGCCGTCTGGCCCGATACGATAAATCTCCGAGCCCCCCGTCGCGCCCAGTCCGGGCGCGGGAAACGGAGAACCCGTTCCTGCCGGACCCGCTGGATTCGTAGCGCCGACGGGCGCTCCCGCGCCGGACTGCGCAGCCGCGGACGCGAGCATGTTCTGGACCATGGCTCCCGGCGCGCCCGATCCCGGACGCTTTTCACCCGCTCCCGCGGCGTAGATGTTGCCCGCGCTGTCGAGTGCAAGCGACGTAATCTCTTTTTTCGGGGCGCTGTAGAGCACGAACGCTTCGCCGCTGGGTGCGATCCGGTAAATCAATCCACTGCCGTCCGATCCGGCAATCACATTTCCCTTGGGATCGATCGCAAGAACGCGAATGTGGACCTCATCGCTCTTGAAGAACAGCGAGTGCTGTCCGCTGGGCGTGACTTTGTAAATCTCACCCCGATCACCCGTTGCAACAAAAAGGTTGCCCGTGCCATCGAGCACTATGTCCCAGATGTATTTCGTTCCCGGATCGAAATAGGCCGTCGCGCTCCACGATGATGCAGCAGGCTTGGCGTCTGCCCTGGACGCATTGCCGGATCCACCCTTCGCAGCACTATTCGCAACTACGCGATAGACCTTCCCGTCCGGCGCCGTGGCCGCGTACACCGAGCCGCTCTTGTCCACGAGGAGAGCCTGCACCTGAAGCTCCTGTGGCTCGAAGATTGCCGCGCTCTGTCCATCGGGTGTAATCCGATAAACGCGCGCCGGCGAGCCCGCTGCGGCGTAGACATTGCCCACGGCATCCGAAGCAACCGCCCAGACGTAAGTCGATGGCAACGTGGCGAGAGTCTTGAACGCCGGAGCCAGTTCGAGACCTCCAGTACTGCGCAGCGCCACTCCCTTCGGAGTGCCTTTTACAAGATCGTCGAACTTGGATTGTTCCCAGATGCGAGTGCCCTCGGCGAGGGCGACAGTGGAAAGGAAAAGTGCCGACAGAAGAGCAAATGTTCTACGGACCGAGATCATATACCTCAATTTAATCAGGTATTTCGTCTCCGCGCCGCCGCGGGCATGTTACTTCGGACGATTGGCGGAAGCGATTGTAGGTCGGACACTCTTATCCGATGCCGTCGGTGTTGCCGTTGAGGTTGGTGTTGCCGCCGTTCTTGAGAGGGGAACTGACGAGCTACTTTATGCTAACAGTCAGCATCTGCGCGCCCGCAACCACGTAATCCAGCGGATCCGTCGACGCCTCATTCACCGACGATTCGTTCAACACCACCATCTCCTGCGTGCCGCGCATGTTGTCCATGACGTTCATCACGGAGAGCGGCAGCGTCGGCATTACCTTATCGCCGACCATCGCTTCGGGGTCTGACTCGAAGAGTGAAACATAGACGCGATTGTTGGTGTGTTCGCGGTTCAGCAGCGCAATGGTCGACGCCAGCCCGAGTTTGCGATTGGCCAGCGGCATGCCACGACGCATACGGTCGAGCGTGTCGCCGTCGCTCACCAGAATGCGCAAGATGCCTTTGGATGCCGACGTCGGAATCCGAATTGGAATCTGCCGCACCAGCCGCTCGCCGCGATACGGACGCAACACTGTCTCAACCATAATCTGGTCGCCGGGCCGCGCTTCGGTCGCATCGGTGCGCGAAGCTTCCAGCCGCGCCGAGCGCCGCTCACGCACCAGGTCGAAATCCAGCTTCACTCCTTGAATTTCAGGAACGTCGTAAGGATTGTCATAGATGCGCCCAAACCGGTCGCCGATTGTTGCCGCCGCCAGCGCCGCTGCAGGCTGCCCGCCATCCAGCGGAGCGAACATGTTCTTCAGCGCAACATCCGGATATCCCTTCACGCTGAGCGCGCCGTTCATCCGGTAAGTGATGTCATCACCGTAGTCGTTCGTGCCGTGCAGCGCGTTGAACACCGTTGCCATCATTGCGACCGGACTGAGCCTCGCGTTATTCAGGACTTCGTAGTGAAATTCTTTCGTTGCGGCTCCCGTTCCTCCGTGGACCGTGACCGTCACCGGAATCATCGTCGCCTCTTTGCCCATTTGGCCGAGGATGCCGTTGTGCCGGTCCTGCACGAACGATCCAACCGTCTCGGTCGTGTTGACGATCTTGAACGCGTTCAGCGGAGACGCCAGCGTAGCGACAACGGTGGCTTTGGTCATGGGCAGATCGACTTGCCCGAACTGCATCAGCGGATGCCCGCACGCCAGCAAGCGCTGCGGATCAATGTATGTAACCGTGCAGGTGGCGGCGATATCCATATCCCCGCGAACCAGCACCGCGCTCACCGCCGATCCGGGCTCGATCGGTTCTGGCTGTTTGCGATCGCTAGACGAACCGACGCCCATCACCGGCACGATACCCGCGGCGGCGAATTGCGAAGCATAGAGACGCAGCGTCTCTTCCGAGAATCCCGAAAACACCAGCGGAGTCTCAATCGGCTTCAGATAATTGCTGTAGCTCTGAACCGGCAAAGTCGAGACGCCCGGACTGGACGTGCGCGTCGTTTCATTCGACTCAGTGGACGTCGTCGCCGCCGGACCAGGCGCCGGCCGCTGATCGGACGCGTCAATCTCCAACATTCTCTCGATCGGAGTGACGCCCGCGATCGGTTCTTTAGAGAATTCTCCAATACGAAACGCCAGCGCGCCCGCAAGTTTGCCGTCGAAATAGACCGGGCTGCCACTCATGCCTGCCACCACGCCGGTGTATTCCGGTTTGGTTCCGTGCAGGCGCACCAGTATGATGTCGCCCTTGGCGCCGTTCATGTTGCGCAACACGCCCAGGACTTCTACCTCCATCGGTTCGGGCTTGGTGCCCTGAAAAACCGTGTAGGCAGTTCCACGCATGCCTTCGTGAATTTGGTCGAGGGGTATGATTGGAGTTTTGTTTTGTGCTGTGACCCAGGCGGAAGACGTGAGACACAAAAGGGCGGCGGCAACTGCGCGTACAACTTTCCCCATGAATAGCCCCGGAGGCAAAAATATCTGCCTGCTCTATTAGACTCCGCGTCTTGTGAGTTGTTTCGCCAGCAGAGGAGGTATTCTTAAAGGCCGCAAAATATCCCAACCGCAGAGTTCTTGCATCTATACTAGCACAGGATTTTTCGAGGATTTCATGCTTTCAGTTACTTTTGATGAACGCGGTTGTGACACCCCGGCTGTCCGTAACATGCTGGTGGTATTGGTACTTGCATTGTCTGTCGGGCTTGCCACGATAGCCTCAGCCGCTGCCCAGGATACTTCTCAGCAGCCCCCTGCGCCCGCCCCCAACCCGAACCAGCAGGACTCGCCGCCCGCCGCCGGCGGTCCCGATTCCAGCGCTGGGCCGTACGCGATCCCGAAAAAGAAAGAGCAGCCTCCAGAGCCTCCACCCGAGCGCCCGAAGAAGATCGAGGGCATGCCCGATTACTCGATCAATGTCGATGTGCCGCTCGTCAACCTTGACGTGCAAGTGACCACCAAAGACGGTCAATTCATTCCCGGACTCAACAAGGAAAATTTCAAGATTTTCGAAGACGGCACCCAGCAGAAAGTCTCCAATTTCGCCCAGTCCGGGGACAAGCCGATCACGGCCGTGCTGCTCGTGGAGTTCGCTTCCACGAACTACTACTTCATCGTAGACGCACTGAATGCCTCCTACGCATTCGCCAACTCCCTGAAGAAGGACGATTGGATCGCGGTCATTTCCTACGACATGAAGCCCCAGATCCTGGCGGACTTTACCCAGGACAAGCGCGCTGTCTACGGCGCTCTGAACCAGTTGCGTATGCCGGGCTTCGCGGAAACGAATATGTTCGATGCCTTGTTTGACACGCTCGACCGGCTGGATCGCATCGAGGGCAAGAAGTACGTGATCCTGGTCAGTACTGGCGTCGACACATTCAGCAAGCTGACGCTCGACAAGATCCTGAAGAAGGTGAAATCCACCAAAGACATCGCGATCTATCCCATCAGCGTCGGCTTTGCCGAGCGCGAGTACTATGAGTCGCACGGACGCGCCGCGCCACATGGCATGGGAATCCCCGTGGGCCAGATGGACTATCTCCAAGCCGACAACGAGATGAAGACATTCGCGAACCTGACAGGCGGCCGTGCGTATTTCCCTCGCTTTGAAGGTGAAATGCCAGGGATCTTCAACGAAATCGCAGCCGACCTTCGCAACCAGTACGTGCTCGCCTACCATCCGACCAACACCAAGCTCGATGGCACCTATCGCAAACTGAAAGTGGAACTGCAAGCCCCCGACGGCGGCCCGCTGAAGATTCGCGACCAGAAGGGAAAAGATGTAAAACCACTCGTCTACGCCCGGGAAGGCTATACGGCAAAGCATCAGGTGGAGTGAGGCAGCTCTCAGCTCTCAGGAAAACCTTACGCCCGGCGCGAACCGTGGTTACCGAGAGACTGGGTCCCTGAGAGCTGAGAGCTTGGAGCTGAAACCCGAGAGCTTGTTCCTAGTGGACATGAAAAAAGTGATCGAGCAGAAACATCATCCCTACGCCTAGAAAAACCACCAGAGCCATCTTCACTCCAGGCTCCTTGTTAACTTCCGGCATCAGATCCGACGCGGCCACGTAGATGGTGACACCCGCCGCCAGCGGCAGTCCGGCGCTGACCTGATGGCGGAAAACCGCCATCGTGAACACTCCCGCCATGGTGGCTGCTCCCAGCAACGCCGAAGCCCACCATGCCATGGCGCGGCTGCTTCCACTGGCCAGCATGACCGACGCGACCGTGAATCCTTCGGGAATCTTATGCAGGAAAACCGCCAGGAAAATAATCCAGCCCAGCCAGTTTGAAACCAGAAAGCCCGATGCGATTGCAATGCCGTCGAAAAACGTGTGGATGATCAGACCCACCAGCACCGAGTAACTTTTGTGCGAATGCACAAATTCGTCGCTATGAACTTCTTCACCGAAATGGAAATGCGGCGAAAGCGTGTGCTCGAAAAAGTGAATGATCAGATATCCGGCAAGGATGAGTAGAGCTCCCGACCGGCCTCGCAACTCCAGGCTGGCAGGGACCACCTCCAAAAGCGCGGTCGCCAGCATGAATCCGGCGCCGAGCGCGATGAAGTATTTTAGGTACCGCCGCTCCCAATGCCGCTGCACAATGATCGTCCCGCCAAACACATTGGCCATCGCGGCGGTTAAGCCAAGCAGCAGACTCGTGGTAATCGGATGCATGCGAAGGGGCAAGCCTATCAGGTGTGCGGCGTCGTTTCCAGATTTTCAATACCGTCACCGCGATTGAAAAAAGCAGTTCATTACGAACCTAGCGGCGCGCCGGCGAACTCTGTTCTCGAAAGTGCGCCACATTCTCCAGAATGTTGTCGCATATTTTTATTGACTCCTCCCGGAGAACCTTGCGCATCTCTGGCTCGTCCATCACGGTAAGAAGAGTGGCGGTTCCGTGGCAGGCGAGAAACAAGGCCTGGAATGCGCGCGCATAGTCTTCCGGTTGGCCGCCGAATCGTTCCGCCATTTTCATCAGCACCAAGACGCGACCAGGCCGCGGATTGCCCGGAGAGAAAAAACGGCCCCAGGAAACGCGCAGCAATTCGTACTCGTGCGGATTCTCTTCCGCGAATCGAAGGTATTCCCGGTAGATCTCTTCCAAGCTTGCGCACGAAAACAGATGAGCAAACAACTCTTCTCGCACGCGGTAGGCGAGGGCGAAGCGCAGCGCCTCTTTGTTCCGGAATCGTTTATAGAGAGTGGGAGTGGTGGTTCCGGCTTCGCGCGCCACGGCGCGTAGCGTCAAACCACTGTCGCCCCGCGTTCGCCACAGCCGTTGGGCGGCTTTGAGTATCCGTTCTTCCAGGTGCTTATCTGAAACCGGTGGCATGTTTGGGCCGTTAACAATGACATCGTATAACATTCACAATGCCGATGCAAGGTTTAGTGTGATCTATGGGTCATATAGAAAAAATATTATTAAATCAATTAAGTGTTGGTATTACATAACATTATGGATGTGATGAGACTTGTAGTCATTTTATTACATTGACAATGTAAAAGAAATAATGTTAAGATTTCACAAATTTACAGGCGGCTCTGCTGTCCTTCCTCCCGTGTGGGAATTTCAATATTCGAGGAGTACCTCTGATGTTTTCTTGGGAAAAAACTGGTGATCGAGTCGCCATCGTGCAAATGAACGCGGAGTTGCGCACCGCGCAGTTGGAATTGTTGAGCGCGCAGTGTGCGACCGACCGACTTCGTTTGCGCTTTTCGGCACAGGATATTGCCCGCCACGCGCAGCGCGACACTTTGCGCAAGGCATTGTCCTCGGCCACTGCCTTGCACCACTACTACAAAGACATCGCCCTCCAGGTGGAGGATCCCGATTCCATTTCCGCGAGCGCAGCCGCCTCGTGGACCGACGAGAAAATTGCCGAGGCGATCCGCCTGATGGCGGAGTACCTGCACGAACAGCGCGAACATTTCCGGCGAAACGCCCAGCCGCTCAGCGCCGATCATCGCCAGGCGATGGCGCCCTTCTTTCCGGCCAATGTACTCGAAACGATCCGCATCGTGGTCTTGAAAGGCAGCCGGGTACAGAACCCGCCCTTCTACGCTGAGGCCAGAACGCGGGGCCTCACGAACCTGCCCGAGTTTACTCATATGACTTCTTTGACCTTTGAAGATGTCGTGGTGTTTCATGGCGACGTGACCGACCGGGCTCTCTTCCACGCGCTGGTGCATGCGATCCAGTTTGAGGTGTTGGGCCTGGCGCGTTACACCGAATTGTTTGTCCGGAGTTTCCTGCAGACACGTTCACACATCAGCGTGCCGCTTGAAGCGCATGCCTTCGCGTTGGAATCCAAGTTCGCGGGAGACCCAGAGAGACCTTTCTCGGTAGAAGAGAAAGTCCAGCTCTGGGTGAGTCAGGGTCGCTACTGACGTTCAGTACGTTCTAGAGGTTGCTGAAAAATTGAATTCAGCAACGGAAGCGACCACCGGGGCTGAAGCCCACTCGTTAGGAGCGACTCACGCGGCTCTGAAGCGCCGCTCTTCCACGGCAGTGCCGGCATTTGTGCATTTTCCGCACCGCTCTACCCGCTATGCCGGATGTGCATGACGTCGCCGTCCTGCACGATGTAGTCCTTGCCCTCCAGACGCAGCGTGCCCTTGGCGCGGGCGTTGGCTTCAGAACCCGCGTCCAGCAACTGGTCCCAGCGGATCGTCTCCGCCCGGATAAAGTGCTTTTCCAGATCGGAATGGATCGCGCCCGCGGCATTCACCGCCCGCGTGTTCACGGGAATCGTCCACGCGCGGCACTCGTCTTCTCCGGCCGTGAAAAATGAAATCAATCCCAGAAGGTGATAGCTGGTTCGGATCAACCGCGTCAGTCCGCTTTCGGTCAGCCCATAGCTGCCAAGAAACTCCGCGGCATCTTCGTCGGACATCTCCGAAAGCTCCGCTTCCACTTTGCCGCAAATCGCGCTGCCGCCGGCATTGGGACGCCCTGCCACTTCACTCAACTTGTATTTCGCAACCGCCGCCTCCAGATCTTTTCCCAACTGCGTGCTCTCGCCGATGTTGAGCACGTAAAGAATCGGCTTCTCGCTCAGAAACATGAAGCCGCGTAAGCGCTTCTTGTCCTCAGGCGTCATTTCCATTTCGCGCAACGGCTTCTCGGTCTCTAGATGAGCCTTGGCCTTGATCATCAATTCGTTTTCGCGTTCCAGTTCCGGCGAGCGCATCTTCTTCAGGTCTTTTTCCAGGCGTTCCAGCCGCTTCTCGATCTGTCCGAGATCGCTCACCATGAGATCGAACTCGACGTTCTTGATGTCGCGCAATGGATCGATCGGGCCAACGTGCGGGATCGTGTCATCCTCAAACGCCCGCACCACATGGATGAGCGCGTCAACGCCGCGCAGATGGGCCATGTACGCCGTTTCCTTCAGTGCTTCCTGCCCGACCGCGCCCACGTCCACGTACTCCACCGAGGCGTGCGTCAGCTTCTTCGGGCTGTAGAGATCCGCCAGTTTGTCGAGGCGCTCATCGGGAACTTTGGCGACCCCAATATGCGCCTCGCGCGGGTTGGAGTAGGCCTGCTCCGAAAGGTTCGCCTTGGTGAGAATACGAAATAACGATGTCTTGCCTACCTGCGGCAGGCCGATAATGCCAGTTTTCATGGATCAGGTCTCAGTTCAGATATCAGAATAAATCAACCGATGGTTTTCTTTGCGTTCTCTGCGGCTTTCTCTGTGAACTTAGTGCAAAGTCCGCGCGGTCAGGAAGAGCGCCATCATTCCCAGCAGCAATACCGCTCCCTCAAAGTTCTCCGACCACACGTGCAGGCGGTCAAACTCCACGCGCACCTGGCTGTCTGGAGCCACGCTATCGATCACGCCGGCTTCCGTACGAAGTGCATGCATCCTCGGACTAATGGCAAACTGTGAAATGACCGTCAACAGGAGCATAAGCACGATCAGCAAATGACGTCCGGCGAGAAGGCGCGTATGTCCGGCGGTAATCCGGTTGTAGAGAGCTGACGTGATTAGGAAGACCATCCCCGAAACAATTCCCATCCAATGCAAAGCGTTGAGCGAACGGCCAACAATCTCCCCTGCGAGGTGCCGCGTCGGCAGCAGTCCCGGCGAAAACACGGTGGGTGCAACCACGAAGGCAAAGAAAATCAGCCCGCCAATCCAGACGACCAGCGCCAGCAGCATTAGAAAGCGCAGGAAAACCATAGGTCCCGATTATAGGGCTACGCGCCGGACCGCTTATCCACAGGCTGAACCAGCGCGGTCACTTACACGAAAGGACATGGGAATTTATTTTCTACACTCCCACATTTGAACAGGAAAGAAAGCTCGAATGACAGGTTCGCTGGCTCCCGCAGATGTGAACTTTGTTTCCTTGAAGCTGGCTGTCTTTTGTGTGCAGTGCGAACTGCTCAGCGAGAACAACACTCCGCGCTGTCTGGCATGTGGAAGCGGCGCGGTGCTGAGCCTTTCTCGCGTGCTCGGCGGATCGCTGCGCGGCCAGCAGACCGCTCACCTCATCGCCGACGCCGAACTCGACCGCCTGGTGCGCTCGCTGTTGCACAGCGTTCCACGAGTACCCGCCACCGCGGAAGTGGAGGAGATCGCCGCAGGATTTTCCGATCGCCATCACCTGCGGTTGCGCATGCCCGGCCCGGCGGTCGTGCATCGCACCGGAGGAAGAGCGTCCGATCATCATCCCAGAATCGATCCCGGCGAACTCGATCTCGAACCCGGTATCAGCGTAATCGCCGAAAAAGCCCAGGCGATGACCGGCGCATCCGGCGCCGCGATTGCCCTGCGCCGCGGCAACGAAATCATCTGCCGCGCGCGCACCGGACGCACCGCTCCCGATATCGGCTGCCGCCTGCAAACTGACCGGGGACTGTCTGCTGAGTGTGTTCGAACCGGCGAAGTGATGTTGTGCCCCGACACGGAGTACAACCCCAGAGTCGACCTCGCCACGTGCCGTCATCTCGGAGTTCGTTCCATCCTGGTAGCGCCGCTTCGCCATTTCCGCCGCACGCTCGGCGTGTTCGAAGTGTTGTCATCCATGCCGAACGCATTCGACCAGAACGATGTCGCAACCATGCAGTTTCTATCGGGGATGATGGTCGCCGCGATCTCAAGGTTGGCGAGTTTGCAGCCGGGAGTGGACAGAGCGGCAGGCGAGTAAGCCGAACCTATACCGCGGTTTGGTTTTAGAGGCCAAATCAGAACTGCTACACCGGCACCGGCACGCTCTCCACAATCTCGCGAATCACCTGCTCGGCCTGTTCGGATTTTTTCAGGGTAGACGCATAGAGGGAACTTACCACAACGCGATGCGCTAGGATCGCGACCGCCAGCGGCTTGAAATCTTCGGGAGTGCAGTAGTCGCGTCCATCCAGGAAGGCCATCGCTTGCGCGGCGTGGTAGAACATTTGCGATCCGCGCGGCGAGACGCCCAGCGATAGATGATCCGACTCGCGCGTCTTGCGGACGATTGCCAGCGCATAGGTAATCAGCGTTTCGTCCACGTGCACGTTGCGCACTGCCTGCTGGATTTCCAGTACGTCCGCGGCATTGAGCACGGGACGCAGCTGTTCCAGTTGCGCCGTGCCAGCTTCCGAACGCAAAATCTCGCGCTCTGTGTCGCCTTCGGGATATCCCATCCGCACCCGCATCAGAAAGCGGTCGAGTTGCGACTCCGGCAGCGGATACGTTCCATGATGTTCGATCGGATTCTGCGTGGCGATCACCAGGAACGGCTGCGGCAGAGCATACGAATGGGAGTCCATCGTGACTTGCCCTTCGTTCATGGCTTCGAGCAGCGCCGACTGTGTCTTGGGTGTCGTGCGATTGATTTCATCGGCCAACAACACGTTGGCAAAAACCGGCCCGCGCTTGAATTCGAATTTCTGCTCAATTGCGGAATAAATTGAAATACCAAGTACGTCCGATGGCAGCATGTCGCTCGTAAATTGAACACGCTGGAAAGTGCAATCGATGGCGCGAGCAAGCGTCTGGCCAAGTGTAGTCTTGCCGACTCCCGGAGCTCCTTCAATCAGTAGGTGCCCTTTAGCAAAAATCGAAACCAGCGCCAGCCGGAGGACGTCGTCCTGTCCGCGAATCACGCTGCGTAGAGCGCGTTCCAATTCCGCCGCGCGGCGGGAAGTCGCTACCATTGCCTGGGGAGCCATCGACGCTGATTTTACTATGCGGTTGAGGAAGCTTGAGGTTACCAATGTCACAGAAACCAGTTCTCTGTTCTTAGCTCTCTGCTCTCAGGCAAACCAATGAAAGACTTGGCCGAGAGCTTGGAGCTGAGAGCTGAGCGCTTAGAGCTTATTGCATAAATTCCGCCGGTCTTCCCGTCAGGCGCTCAATGCGCTTCGCCGTCGGCGGATGCGTCGAAAACAGGTTGCCGAAGCTTCCGGCACCGAGGAATGGCGCAATGATGAAGAGATGCGCGGTCGATGGGCTGGCCACGAGTGGCATACGTCGCGAATAAGCATCGATTTTCGCCAACGCGCCCGCGAGGGCATAGGGGTTACCGGTCCAGTGCGCGCCGGTTTCGTCGGCGGAGTATTCGCGCGAGCGCGAAACTGCCAGTTGAATCATTGCGGCCGCCACCGGAGCCAGGATGATCATCAGAATTCCGGCCAGACCGCCGCGGCGATCGTCGCGGTTGCCTCCATAGCCGCCGAAAATCATTCCGAACTGTGCGATGTGCGAGAGATAAGTGATCGCGCCGGCGATGGTCGCCGCAACGGAACTGATCAGGATGTCGCGATTGCGTACATGTCCCAGCTCGTGAGCGATCACGCCTTCGAGTTCTTCATCGTTCAGCAGGCCGAGAATACCCTGCGTTACGGCAACCGATGCATGATTGGGATTGCGGCCCGTAGCAAACGCATTCGGCGAATCGTTTGGAATCAGGTAGACCTTGGGCATCGGCAGTCCGACTTTTTGCGAGAGCCGCTCGACGATGTTGTAGACTCGCGGCAGATCTTCGCGCGAGATCGGCTGCGCGCGATACATGGCGAGCGCAATCTTGTCGGAGAAGAAGTAAGAAACGAAATTCATCACCGCGGCAAAGATCAGCGCCATC
>Ga0210402_10000760_pt1 | contig 34938 bp, 39 predicted proteins | sample IncBWC7MmetaG_FD_161055 | JGI IMG/M metagenome (GOLD analysis project Ga0210402, IMG submission 161055) | Forest soil microbial communities from Barre Woods Harvard Forest LTER site, Petersham, Massachusetts, United States - Inc-BW-C-7-M | ecosystem: Environmental > Terrestrial > Soil >...
CAACATCAACCTTCTCCCGGTCTGTATGAATCACCGGGCACCGCTGATCTCAGTCGGCGACCAGCCGTGGCTGGGCCTGGAGACCCGGGCGCTGATGTTCGGCAGTCCAACTCTGTCGCGGCGGTATGCCGAAACCGACGAGCCGCTGATCTATATTTACGAACCACGGAAGGAGCCTCAGTGAATCACCTCCAGCAGGCGCTAGACATTCTCGACCGCATGGACGACGAGATTACGGAACGCGGCGGCGACGATGATCCGCATGGCCGCAGCCAGCTATCCCAGATCCGTCGCATTAAGCACCATATCCGCAAGGCCGATCCCAGTCTCGACCTGCGCATGAACGTCAACCCGCGGAAGGAACCTCGATGACACTCGCACAGATACTGCGCCAGAAGGCAGACGCCCTGCAAGCCAAGATTGACCACTGCTTCCGGGACCGTCAAACGAACACGAGAAGCGGGCCGAAGAAGACAAGCATCAGCGCTACGAAGGCAACACGGTCAAGGCCGTCCAGGATGTCATGCGCCGGATAGCCGACCTGCATGAGGCTAGAGCCTGCCCGGCGGCGATCAAAGACTGGAAGGATACCACCAAGATCGGGACGGCAGTGCGCGTGGTGCGCAGCGCTGAGCGGCAGAAAGAGGAGTTCGGCGACCTGAACGGCGAATGCCTGAAGCGGCTCACCGAAGAACAGCGGGCCATCCAAGCGCTAATGCAGCCCGATAGGCCGCAGGCTATCGCGGCGACCGCAGTTAATAGCCTCCAGGCTATCAAGCGAGTCACGCCAGACAGCCCCAAGGGCCGCGAACTGGTCGCCGCCTGCAACGCCATCGCATCCGAAATGCAGTACGCCGTCGAAGAGAACGGCGTCATCATCGCTAAGGGCAAGCGGGATTACGTTACCGGCTTCGCCGACATGCGCCGCCTGCAGCACCCCGGCCGCAAGATCCATCGCCATCTGCACACAGGCTGAAGGCATCGCCCTGCTGGCTACGGGCAACCTCACCGAAAGCGGCGCGCTGACCGTCCTGGAGAAGCGCGTGCGCCCCATTGACTACGGCGAACGGCCGCCGCGCTATCTGCTCACTGACGTCATGCGGGCAGGGGAGTCTTACTGCGTACCGAAGCCAGAGCCGGAACCGCCGCCAATCGCCGGCGAGGCAGATACCGAACGCGAACACCGCATCGACGCCCTCCGCGTCACGGCTGAGTTCAAAACCAAATCAATGCGCCCGCTTGACGCTGGGCGAAAACCAATCACCGAAGCGCCGCTGTTCGGTGGCACGGCTCAGGGAGAGCTTTTCTAAGACGATGGGCAACAATCAGGCATTTACGAGCTTCGAAGCGTCGGTGATCGCCGTTTATAACAGGGGCGTTCTCGACAAGGAATTACTGAAGGATCTGGCTGCGCCCTACGCCGACACGGACATCGACCGCGGCGGCATGGAGGGCACGCTCACCAAAGACGGTCTCGACATCGACGGGGTGGTTCTGAAGGTCCATGGCGTGGAGTTACCGCCCGAGCCGGAGCTGCCGAAGGATTACAGAAAGTGGACGAACGCGCAGCGCGATGCCAAGGATGCGTGGGGTCGAACTCAGGTACGAGGCGCTCCATAAGATCCAGAAGGGGTGGGGGTGGTAGCATGCCGACAGTAATCAGAATCATCAGCCGTACTGATGGTGCCGCCACCGGCTTAGAAGGGAAGTTTCTGGCGGCGTACGACCCGTCCGCGCACGACCTGGACGGCAGTTACCTCGGCGGCATCCTGGAAGTCACTGAGGACCCCGCCAGAGCCATCCAGTTCCCGGACGCTGCCGCAGCCATGGAGGAATGGCACCGCACGCCGGGCTGTACCTGCCACGCAACCCGTCCATGGGACGGGAAACCCAACCGGCCACTGACGGCCTTCAATGTAGCGATTGAGAACGTGCCACTCGGCAAGGAGACCATTTGAAAAACGACCTGTACCTCGCAGATTTGTTCGCTGGCGGCGGCGGCTTTAGTACTGGCATCGCCGCAGCATGTAAGCAGCTCGGCCGCAAGCCGGACCTTGTGGCTATCAATCACTGGAAGGTGGCCATGGACACCCATACCCGCAACCACCCGTGGGCAAGGCATCTTTGCACCGGCCTGGACGCCGTTCACCCGACCGAGGAGGTACGCGGCGGCAGGCTGAACCTGCTGGCAGCTTCTCCGGAGTGCACACACCACAGCAATGCCCGCGGCGGCAAGCCCATGAACGACCAGTCCCGCTCCTCGGCCTGGCTGATTTTGAAGTGGTTGCAAGAGCTGTATGTCGAAGCCGTGCTGATCGAGAACGTGCAGGAGTTCGAGGATTGGGGTCCACTCGGAGCAGACGGCCGCCCACTGAAGAGTATGTCGGGCGCGCTATTCGATCAGTTCATTGCCAGCCTGAAGGCCCTCGGCTACAACGTCGAGTGGAGGGTGTTGAACGCTGCCAACTACGGCGGCGCCACCACCCGTGAACGCCTGTTCATCATGGCCCGCCGCGGACGCAATAAGCGCATCATCTGGCCAGACCATAGCCACGCGCAGTTCGGCGACAGGCAGGGCGAAATGTTCGGCGACAAAGAGCGCTGGCGGCCGGCGCGCGACATCATCGACTGGAATCAACCGAGCCGGTCGATCTTCACCCGCAAAAAGCCCCTGGCGCCGGCGACCCTGGAGCGGATCGCGGCCGGGCTCCGGAAGTTCGGCGGCGCGGCGGCCGAGCCGTTCCTGGTGGTGCTGCGGCAGCACATGGGCGCGCGGTCACTTGACGAGCCGCCACCCACCCTCACTACCAGCATGCATGTGGGCTTGGCCGAGCCGTTCTTCTTCAACATGCAGCGGAACCAGGACCCGATCCTATCCACGGATCGGCCTATGCCAACCATCACCGCCACCAGCAATGACTACGGCTTGGTGGAGCCGTTCGTTCTCTCGATGGAGCACAGCAAGAGTGGCGCACAGCCGCCGTTTGTGATCCCGCTCAACCACGGCCGCACCAACGGCGGTGGCCAGCGGGTCTATGACGTGAATAATCCGATGCCCACCATCACCACGGTGGACGGCTGGGGCGTAGTCGAGCCATTCATTATCACGGCAGGCGGTCCAGTGGGCCAGGGGCGCACGCCCAAGGATATCAATAACCCGCTGCCGACCGTGCTCACCGATGACCGCCATGCGCTGATACAGCCCATGCTGGTCGAATACCACGGCAGCCATCCCGGCCGCAACGATGGGGCGCGCCGCGTGCGCTCCGTCGATGACCCGCTTCCCACTCAGACAACCGAGAACCGCTTCGGCCTGCTGGAGCCGCTGATCGTCAGCTACTACGGCACGCAAAACGTCAGCCGCGTAAGTCAGCCCCTACCCACTGTCACCACGAAGGATCGCTTCGGCTTGGTGGAGTTCGGCGACGGGCTCTACCTGGACATCCATTTCCGCATGTTGTCCTATCGGGAGCTGTCCAACGCAATGGGCTTCCCCGCGGAGTACGAGTTCGCCGGCAATCGTGGCGACAAGGTAAAGCAGATCGGCAACTCCGTTGAAGTCAGAACCGCGACGGCGCTCGCGAAATCAGCGCTGGCAGCATAGGAGGCATCCCGTGAAGATGAAATCACCACCTACCGGCACCGCCGGAGTCCGCCATACGGCACTGCGCGCCTGGCTCGAAGCGAACAAGGCCGTCTGGCACAACGCGGGGAAGTACGGCACGGCCGACATCGAAGGCTACGTCATCAACGGCCACGTGGTGTACGTGCTCCATAACGCAGAAGGCAACGGCTGGGAACTGCTCGTGCCGGCGTCGAGCAAGAACAGCATCCCGGCCACGCTGCGCGCGGCGGAGATCGCCTGCGGGCTGGGCTAAAGCTGCCCGAGGCGGCCAGTGGCGAGTAGCCGGTGCACGCCGCGCGACGTCTCTTCCGGCTGCGCCTGCGCGCTGATCTGTGGCAGGTGTCACCGCTGTTTCGCCCACTGTATATGCGTTCCCGAAGGCCAGCGGGCGAAAAACCCCGCTGGCTTACTCAGCGCCCTGCGCCATAAGGTGCAGACGTGGCGCGTTCCATTCAGGAGGTCCGAATGAACGATACAGAACCCGTCCCGCCGTGCCGCGTCCTGCGCCGCGACGCTGCCGGGCACCCGATTAACGAGGTCGTCACGTCCCGGCCGCGAGTGACTAACGACCTGAACCGAATCACCCTGCGGCAATCAGACAACCCGCGCCACGTTGGCAAATGGCGGAGGAAAGCGACTAAAAATGAATAGCCAGCCGAAGCCACGGCAGCGGATACGTTCCCGCTCAACCATCATGGAGTACCAGCGCAAATACTACCTGCTCTGTATTGCCGTTGACCAAGCCGGGATGCGGCAGCAGTGGCGCGAAGCAAAACGCAAGAAGAAAAGCAAGCTACAGGAGGCCATCCGTGGCAAATCCATCGCGGCGTAAAACGAAGCAGATCATGGCCGAGGAATCCACCCAGCCCCGTTGCTGGGTCTTCCTCAGCTTCATCAACAGCAAAGGCTTTCTGGGCGCTGCTATCGTGCAGGCCCACGGCAAGCACACCGCCATCCAGCGCACCCGGGAACTCGGCATCTGCCCGCTCGGGAAAGGCGCCAACGTCCCCGGGCGGCAGCCGCAGTGGTTCTGGCGGCGGTTCCTGCGCGTCGCGCTGCTGGATGCGGTAGCCGGCCGCATACTCCGGGTTGTGCGCGCGCCAGTTGGCCTGCGTCTTTTTCCGCCGCGCCGCCTGACACTCCGGTTGGCGGCACGCGTGTTGACGGTCGCCTACACGAGGATCGGGCCGGAACCACCGACGACAGATCGAACACGGTCGCTTCCTGGGCGCGGGCATGGATCATTCATCATCGCCACGCCCTTGGCATTCGCTCCGTCGGAGGTTCAGTTCATGCTTCCTGGGTCAGTTTTCCCGCGCGCCGAAGTTCCGATCATTTGAGTCGCGTATGTATCTGTAGCGTCTTAATATTACGCCCATATACTCATATCTTCAAAAATGTATGCGCGCTTTGCCGCCTATGCGCGGAGGGTCTATTCTGCGCTCTTTATGACCGGAGCCAGCGGCTGCGGCGGAAAATCGAACCGAGCAGTGGTCAAAGAGTGGGCCGCGCCCGCAAACCTTCCGTGGAGGCCATCCGGAAAATATAGAAACGCTTGCCCCACCTGAGCGCTCCTGAGATCGATGGGACTGCGCCCCAGGGACACGGTGTAAATGCGCGGCTGGAAAACTGCCGCAGCACCGCCGCGGTGTGGCCGCCTTGGTCGCTGCCAAAGAAGACCCCGTTGTGGCGGCCGACAGCCAGCCATCTTCGTCGCGGTGGCATTCGATTGATCATCATAATGTCGATCGCATCGTGCATGTTATCCTTCCGGAGGGGGGCTCGGCGGTGGCTTTGGGCGCAACCTCGTTCTTTGACCAGGAGGGGATTGCCGAACTCTACGAGTGGCGGACGCGCAGCTACCGTGCGGATTTTGAACTGCTCGGGAGGCTGGTGTCCGAGGGCGGGGGCGCCGTCCTGGACGCCGCCTGTGGGGCTGGCCGCGCTACCGGTTTTCTGGCAACGATCGCGCGGCCGGTGGTAGGCATCGACCGTTCCGCACGCATGCTGAGGCTGGCGCGGGCTCGCACGCAGGATTTGGAACACCCTCCGCTGTTGGTCCAGGGCGACCTGGTGGCGCTTCCGCTTGGCGCGAGATTCTCGCTCATCACGTTCCTTTGTAATAGCTTCGTGGACCTGGTGCGTCGCGAGGACCAGCTCGGGTGCTTGCGCAGCCTGCGGGATCGACTCGGGCCGGACGGGCGGCTACTGATCGACATCACGCCGGCCGAGGCTTACGAGCGCATCGACGGACAGGAGATCGAGGTGCCCTGCTCTGGCCCACGGAGTGGCCGGCGCGTCGAGTGCCGCCTGCTTTCGACGATTCGGTCACCCGAACGCCGATTGGAGAGAATCGGGTACCGTTTCTACGAGGGTGACACGCTGAAAAGCGAACTGCAGGCGGAACACGAGAGAGCCCTGATTTCCCACTCGCAATTTCTGGAGCTTGCCGGCTTCGCCGGTCTTGAACCAGTGGAGGTGTTGGGCTCATACGCGGGCGAGCCATACGCCGATGGTTCGCCATGGCAGATCTACGTGTTGCGGAGCGCGGCGGCGTGAGCGTGACATGCGCCTGGGAGGGGAGTCACCGGAACGTGCTCCTCGCCAGACGGCAGGGTGTAGATGGCTAGTAACGTCAGGAGGTTTCGAAGGGCCGCCACGAGCCGCTCCCGGGTCTGAGCGTCATAAGTGGCGATTCCCTCGCGTACCGTCTGGCCGCTATCTGCCAGATTCAGGAGAAACTCGTAGAGCGACGCACCTAGAGCGATGCACCTGGCGTCCGTGCAGAGCCAATACTTAGGACGGTCTTCGGCGTTTCTTTCGACATCGGGAACGTTCTCGCCCCGGCGCAGGAAGTCGGTGAATGTAAGTTCCTGGTGCTGGTCCTTAGCCGTGCGCTTCAACTCGTTGTGAGCGGCTATGTTCGATAAGACGGCGGGAATGTCGAAAACGGAGGGCTTTAGAATCCCCGCAAGCTTCACTGTGCAATCGAGGAGGTTCTCCGTGGCATGGGTGCTGGGCAAGGGGCCCCGGTAGAGCTGGTTGTCGCGGAAGAATCGCCGGCCATAACGGCGGTAGTAGATCATGGAGTGGAGCGTGTCCGTGCCTCCCGCCCACGGCCGGCGCAAGACCGCCGTGGTTGCGGCTTCGCCGACGCTGCCGTCTGCGGGGTCCGACGGTTGCTCCTCGTCGTTCCCGGCCACGAAGCGGTAGTCGAGCACGCGCGCGATATCGGCTCCACTCCTGGGGATCAGTTCGATTCCAAAAGCTCCGGGATCCTTGGCTACCATGGCGGCACCGGTCAACGCGAAGCGGCCCATGTCGAGGGTAGACCAGTATTCGTTGGCGTTGCGAATGAAGGAGGAGGTTTGCGTCCGGTCGGCGGCCGCCTCTCCGGGAAAGCCGGTGAATGCCATTAGTTGGACGGCAATTCCAGCCGCGGCAAAGCTCTTCATGGTGGCGGACATATGCGCGATGCTGGTTCCCTTGTCGAGAAGGTTCAAAACGCGCTGGCTGCCCGACTCCATTCCGAACGAGACACACACGCATCCCGCGTCGGCTATCCTTTTGCACCGTTCCGGGTTGAAGGTCTTCTCGAGGCGCAGCTCCGCTGACCAGGAGAACTGGAGGTCCGACTCCACGATCGCGTCCGAGAGGCGCTCGAGGTAGGCGGGCGCCATGACATCGACGGCAAAATAGACGAACTCCGCTCCTGCTTTCACTGCGGCGGTCAAGTCGGCGATGACGAGCGGGATCGGCCGTTCGCGCCAGGGCGAGGTTGGTTTATCGGAGTTGAGACCGTAGTCGCAGAAGGTGCAGCGGTTCCAGTAGCAGGCGCGGGTCGGCGAGTAGTTCACGCCCCGGCTCGGGGAGAGATACAGGTCCCAAGCGCAATCATATACAGGCGTACCCAGCCGCTGGACGTCTTCGTAATGGATCCTGGATGGGAAATGGAGCCGATCCTCCGCCGCATTGTAAGTGATCGTATTGGTGGTACCGTGGCGCAGCCCCATGGAGGCGATCTCGCACATGGCGGTCTCGCCTTCACCGACGACGAGCGCGTCGCAATCCGCGAAGAAGAGCTTCATCCCGGACGCGTCTCGCATGTACTTGTAGACCTGGGAGACTGAGGTGCCGCCGAGGACGACCAGTTTCCCGGGCCACTGCCGTTTGAGGGCGCGAGCGAAGAACAACGCGTGCATCAACTGATGATCGTAGGGAACGCTGATGCCGACGCAGTCCGCGGCGCGAAGGGTCTCATCGCCGGCCAGCCGCTCTTCGAAGAAACATGCGAAGGGATAGCAGGCACGCTCCGCCAGGTGGTGATTGAACAGGTCGTTCAAATGGTAAATCGAGAAATTTCCGCGCGTGGTTTGAGCAATGCCGGCGATGCCCGCGGGATACGATAGCGCGCCCAGATACCCGAAATAGCTGCCGCGCTCCAATGGCGCCCGATGCAGTCTACGAAGCGATCGAGCGCGACGCCTTCATGATCGCGTGGAAGTGCCGTCTGCCTGTCGCTCGATTCGGTTGGGATGGAGCCTCGGCATCGCCATTGCAGTCGTGCGTCGAGAGGTCGCGTCAGCGTGGTTACGAACTGGTCACCGTGGAGTTGCCCACGGACCTGCCGGGTCGCGTCGCGGCCAGCGTTTGCTTCTCGGACGACCCGGAGGAACCCGCGGCCGCAGTTGGCGTGGCGGCCCATGCACAGTCCGCCAGGGCCTGTGAATCTTGCTGCCCATGGAGTAGTGGTGGTCATTGACCTCGGGAACGCCGTCGAGACTGACCTGCAGCTTGACGCCGTGGCGCACCAGCGTTTCGCGCTTAGCGGAGTCGAGGAGAGCGGCATTGGTGTTCAAGCTTTTGACGAACTGAATGTCGGCCAGATCGGGCGATGCGAGGTACTCCAATACCTGCTGGACGAGCGGCCAGTTCATCAACGGCTCGCCGCCGAAGAACTTGAATTTCGCGCGCTTTCTGCCGTGCCTGCGCTGCAGCTCGACGAAGCGGTCGATCGCGGTTCGCGCGGTGTCCCACGACATGACGCGTCCGGTAGTGGTATCGGCGTAGCAGTAGGTACAACTGAAATTACAGGACTCGATGATGGTGAGGCGCAGGTCCTGCACCAGATATCCGGAGCTCAGGTCGCGAAGGGGTACCTGCGGGCGTGAAGGTGCTCCGGCGCGGCGCAGATGGCCGTGCTCAAAGAGCGGCTGAAGCAATGGGACGGGGTCGGGCAGCCGCTCGAGCAGCGGCGTCACGTTCTCGCCGCGCTGGACGGCCTGGAGGAGGCGCCAGACGGCGGGAGAGACGACGAGGCCCTGGCCGCGAAGGGAGTCGTAGAGCAGGCCGCGCTCAGAGCTGTCGGAAGGAACGTACCGGAGACTTTCCGAGGCGATCAAGCCGGATAAGTCGATAACTCGCTCGGCGCTCGTTTCCATCGCGCGGTCCCTCCTATCGTGCCCCGCTTTCGTGGCGGCGGACAGAACTTACCGGACTGCGTGTGGAAATCGGGGATGGGCGCGTCTGGTTGAACACTCCCCACGCGAGATATGGAACACGCTCGGACTGTGTTCTGGCCTCTCCGGGATCGGCTCGCACCTCCAGGAGCGACGCGGACACACCCTGACGCGCATTGTCCGCCATCGGCCGCTCCCCTCACGAATGCAGACGAAACTCTACTCGATTCCGAATCATACACCTGGGCGGGAACGGTGTCAATAAGAAATCGGCCGCCGGACAGCCGTGGTAATCTATACATCCGCGAGCGTTTGAACGGCGGAGGACGTGTGATGCGGAGTCTCTACCTCCCATATGTGCCTGTTAATCCTCAACGGCTGAAGGATGCCGCTCCTAAGAAGGTGTCGGTCTCCGGTGCACACGTCGCGATCAGTGAGATATTCCAGGCACTTTTAAAACACACCACCTACGATCGGGTGTACCTTCCGGCGGGCAAAGCCCCGGTGGATGACCTGACCGGCGAAAGCACCAACGACTCGCGGCTTCGGTTTGTAAACCCAATGCAGCTTGCGGAGTTGCCCGAATCGGGACCCCTCATTCTGTTCTCTGGCGGCTTTCTGGTTCATGCCCTACTCGCGCTCCGATACGCTACGGGTAAGGCGCAAAGCCCTGTGGTCGGCGTAACCCACTCGTTGAAGTACATAGAACAACTGGTCATCTCCGAGGCCCTGCTGGTCCCTCCGGCAAAGCCTTTCGACGCGCTGATCTGTACGAGCCTGGCGGCTCGGAGTGTTGTGAAAGAGTTCATAACGCTCGCCCGGGAAGGCCTGTTTCGATCTGGTGTGGATGATCCCGGCCGAAGCCTTACCGTCAAACTGCCGGTGATTCCGTTGGGCGTGGACACCTCCTCTTTGTCCCCGGCACGATCGAGTGTGGACCGGCAGGCGCTCGGCATACGCGGTTCCGGGCCGGTCGTACTGTACTTGGGAAGGTTCTCGACAGCCGGCAAGGCCGATCTATTGCCTCTGCTGCTTGCGTTCCACCGCTCTAGGAGGCTGCATCCTGACGCCCGCCTGGTTCTTGCGGGCGACGATACTCAACATAAGATCGCGTCCAGCCTCAGGACGGCGGTCGCACAGATAGGATGCGGCGACGAAGTCGTGGTGGTGGAGAATCCCAGTCAGGCGCAGAAGTCTGCCCTGTTTGGTTGCGCCGACGTTTTTGTGTCGCCCGCGGATAATCTGCAGGAGACGTTTGGGCTGACCTTGCTCGAAGCAATGGCGGCAGCTCTTCCCGTAATCGCATCGGACTGGAGCGGTTACCGGGACATCGTTCTACACCAACAGACGGGCTTGCTGGTTCCGACGGTTCTGCCTCAATATTCCCATCCAGCCGCCCCCACCCTATTGGCCTGCGTTGATGGTCTCAATGACCCCATTGCGGCAACGACAATTGTGGAGGTCGGGCCGCTGAGCGATGCCATTTGCCTTTTGCTCGGAACTCCCGAATTGCGAGAGAAGTTCGGTCAAGCCGGGAGGCGGCGGGCCGTGGAGTATTTTGACTGGCGAGTCATTATTCGTCGCTATGAGGCGCTGTGGGACGAACTCGCCGAGGAAGGAGCGGCCGCCCGCTTCGGCGTAAGTCGCAGTCTGTTTGACTACGGACATACGTTCCGCATGTATCCTACGTCGTTATTGGATGGGGAGACCGAGGTGGAGTTGGCGGAGGAATCCCTCCTCGGGTTTGGCAGCCGGCAGGATTGTCTCCGTCTCATAGCCGGCCACAACGCGCAATTTCGAATAGACGTTCTCGACGGCGTGGTCGAGGTCGCGCGGGAGCGGCGGATTGCCAGGATCCGCGATCTCGCGAGCACTTGCGGCCGGACCTTTAGTCTGGACGACTTTACCGCTCTCGCGCATGTTTGTCTCATAATCAGCAACGTCATCCGGGCGATCCAGATTCGGCCGATCCCAGTGGGCCGCATCTGCGGCAGCGGAATAGGTCTCTTGCAGAAATTGGAGAACCGTTCCGGCGGGATCGGCCGTCGATCGGGCCTCGTCGTAGTCCAAAACGAACCCGCCAAACCTCGTGTTGTATCTACCCTTGCCCGAGATGAACGCCTTATCAAGAGCGTCGGGCACAGGCACTGCAGACGTGTAGAACGCGGGGCGGCCATAACCTCCGTTGCCCGGCCAAAATCCGGCGTTGATGACTTCATGGGAGTAGGCTTCGGCTAGAATCCTGCTTGCGTCAGACCGGGCTGGCGCTCTCCTGCCGCTAAACCGGGTCACAGCCAGATCGAACGTCCCCCAGAAGAAATGAACCGGGCTGATCTTACCGTAGAAGTTTGTCGAGAAAATCCTGAAAAGCGTGTCAGCGATCCGTAGCGTATGCCAGAAACGCGAAGCGGCGTCGCGGTCATAGCTGCAATGAATGGTGTCGAGATCGCACCGGATGGGATTTGGAACCTGAGCCGGCATCGGGTCGACCTTTGCAGATACGCCGAGAGACGCTAGCGTTTTTAGGAACTCCTCGAAAAACTGGGCCACGGGCACGGGCTGAAGCGGTATCTCGCGGATCTTCCCACGGCTGGTGCGGCAGACTAATGTGTGCGACACGAAGTCGAATTCAATGTCTACAAGGAGTCCGCTATCGGCTGGCATGGCTGAGGTCGTCATCCCGCGTGCAGTCAGACGAAACGCGACGTTCCACCAGTGGTTTTGGCGGGGCGTGAGAGCGAGGGCCGTCTTCCCCACAATCTGCATCCACATGTGGAGAGTCTCGGCCGTTTCCTTCCATTGACGCCAGTGGAGCTCCGGCCATTCGCCCAGATCCGGCAGAAGGTTGCGCATTCGAGTTCTCCTGATTCGACCGTCCACCAACACGAAGCCAACCCGAGCCGAATCGCTCAGATTATCGGCGAAGCGATTCTTCAACGTCAAGAAATTCCGCATCGAAATTCCGCATCGATGGAGCCGAAGGACCGCAAAGAGTCTGCGGAACACAGAACCAGCGAATTGAAAACCGCCCGGGCCTGGGAAGGATACGGCCATGGCGCTATGACCTCGGCGCCCGGCAAGAATGACCCATTTGTGCTCACTTAAATCGACCCACACGAAGAACAGGGCTTTGAGCACATTTGCCCGGGCAAAAGGCCAAGCCCCGCCGCCGTGCTTCTCATCGCTCGTAACCCTTTCATTTTTCCCGTAACCAGTTCGTCTTCGGCGGCGGCCCAGGTGCTCTGGGTATACACTTGCCCGTTGGCAACCGTACCTGTTTACAAGTGGTGCTGGGTCACTCTTGGCGAGCAAAGTAGGGTATGTTGAGTTCCGGATTATGGTGAGTCAGGGACCTCGCGGTGCCGACGAAGACGCCCTGACGCGGTTTGGTGGCTGAGGACTCTCCATAATCACAGGGTAGCCAGGAACGCCAAGAGGTCGTCAGAAGCCTTGAACCGCTCCGGAGCAGAGCCTGCGGGCGTCAGCTTTCCCATCGCGTTCTCCATCATCGTAAGATCCGCTTCGACGTATCCATGGGTGGTCTCAACACTCTCATGACCGAGCCATAGTGCGATCACGGCTGGATCTACCCCGGATTGGAGCAAATGCATGGCGGTGGAGTGGCGACTATGTCTTCAAAGACATAGTCGGCACACCACGGCGATGCACCTTCTTCAATCCGGAGTCGAAATCGCAGTGATTGCTCTTTGGCTGGGCCATGAAAGCTTGGACACCACCCACATGTACATCCAGGCCGATCTCAAAACCAAATAGCAGCCGCTCGGAAAACTGCAACCCGTTGAAGGTGGTTTTCCCCGCTTCAAGCCAGACGACGCCCTTCTGGCATTTCTGTCGGCGCTCTGATTATGCCGAGTAGACCCAAGATTCGGTGGCCGCCCCGCTGCCTCTCACCGGCGGTACTCGGCATAATCCGGCACTCGGCATAATGCAGAGCATTTTTAGCCCGGCGGCGCGGCCGCAGAAAGCTGGAGAACGAAGAAGAAACTTGAGGGCCGCGACGGTGGGCTAAAAATGGATTGGACTAAACCGCTCCACGACGCCCGCCCTATGTGTTTTGATTGTCATCTCGATCCTCGCGGGGGATTGCGGGGGATAAAAAGCGCGCTGCCTTGACGAGAGTGTGGGTTGCCGGCCGTCGGGATGCCGCCTCCGGCGAGCGGCCAGGGTTTCGGCGGACGGCATCGGTATGCCGATGGATAGTCAGTTTGACCCGAGCGGCAACACTCCCCCTTTGGCTTGGCCGGGCCAAGCTGGTCGACAATTCGGACTTGCATTCGCGAGCCGTTGTCATGAGGTGTTCATGACCGCCGTCAGCCGGTTGGGAGTCGGTGGCAGCGTTGCAATGGTGACCATGCGACCCTGGTGGCAGACGGGGCATGCCTTCAAGGAAGCGCCGGTGAGTTCTTCATAACGGTCCCGATAGTCCTTGGGGGCATCCAAGGCGGGCGGTTCGGACACCGGCATGTCCAGCAGTTCCCGGCAGCGTGCCAGTTTTTCTTCGCGGTAACGGTTGCCTAGAAAGCCGTAGTAGCGGATGCGCTGGAAGCCATCGGGCAGTACATGCAACAGGAAGCGGCGAATGAATTCCTCTGCGTCCAACGTCATGGTCTTCTGTTCGCTGTCGTGACGATAATCCTTGTAGCGGAAGGCGACTTTCTCGTTGTCGATTCCCAGCAGGCGATTGTTGGAAATGGCCACGCGGTGCGTATAGCGGCCGACATAGTCCAACACCTGCTCGGGTCCGGCGAAAGGGCGTTTGGCGTAGACGACCCACTCCGTCTCGCGAGTGGGAGCCAGATGGTGTAAGAAGGTGTGTCGCTCTCGCAGCGCTTCCAGGGAGGAAAAGAACTCCAGTTTTCCAGCGTCAAAAGCGGTGAGCAGATATTCCAGGAACAGGCGCCGGAACAAACGGGACAGGACCCGGACGGGCAGGAAGAATCCGGGTCGGCAGGAAATCCACTGTGTGCCGTCCGGCGAGAGACCGCCACCGGCAACCACACAGTGCAGATGGGGATGGTGAAGCAAGTTCTGGCCCCAGGTATGAAGCACGGCGAAGAAGCCAATCTCGGCGCCCAGGTGCTTGGGATCGGCGGCGATGGTGCGCAAGGTGTCGGCCGCGGCGCGGAACAGAATGCCGTAGACCGCTTTCTTGTTCTGGTAGGCGATCGGGGCAATCTGTTCCGGCAGCGTAAAGACCACGTGAAAATACTGGGTGTTGAGAAGTTCGGAGCGGCGATCTTCCAGCCATTCCGCGCGCGCCAGAGATTGGCATTTTGGGCAATGGCGATTGGCGCAGGAGTTGTAAGCGTTGCGCTCATGGCCGCATTGGTCGCACTGCTCCAGATGACCACCGAGCACGGCCGTCCGGCAGACCTCGATCGCCGTCATCACTCGGCGTTGCGCGACGGACATGGAAGTCCCATGCCGCTCACGATAGGCGTCACCGTAGCGGTGGAACACATCCGCCACTTCGAACTGCGGGCGATCCATCGGCTTGCCGCTCAGAAGTGCTGCGGTGCAGCGGGCTTCGGCTCGGCAGCGACTGGCCGCGGAAGTAGATCGAGGGGACTGGTGGTAGCGCACACCTTGGTGGTGGCGATCCGCAAATACCGGGCGGTGGTCGCCAGGCTGCGATGACCCAGCAACAGTTGGATGGTGCGCACGTCGGTGCCGGATTCCAGCAGATGGACGGCGAAGGCGTGGCGGAGAGAATGCGGCGTGACCGGTTTGGGAATGCGGCAACGCCGATGCGCCTTTTGGCATGCCTGCTCGACGGCGTCTTTGCTGATGTGTGCACCGGCAATGTCGCCAGGGAACAGCCACTGCTTGGGCTTTGCCACACGCCACCAGTTGCGCAGGCTTTCCAGCAGCTTGGGAGAGAGCATGACATATCGATCCTTCTGCCCCTTGCCCTGCTCGACACGGATGACCATTCGTGAGCTATCGATATCGGCGGGCCTGAGGCTGACGGCTTCGGAGATACGCAGGCCAGCCGCGTAGCAGGTAGTGAGGATCGTGCGGTGTTTGAGGCCGGGTATGCAGTCGAGAAACTGCAGGACCTCTTCCGGACTGAGGACAACGGGCAATGTTTGCGGCTTTTTGGGAGCCGGGATCATGTCTTCGAAGGTCCACTTCTTATGGAGTGTGACCTTGTAGAGAAAGCGGAGGGCGGATACGGCGATGAGAATGGAACTGGGGGCCAGTTTCCTCTCGTTGGTCAGGTAGACCTGGTAAGCACGAATCTCTTCGGGTCCCAGAAATTCTGGAGACTTGTTGAAGTAGCGTGCAAAAAGAGAGACCTGTTGAACGTAGGAGGCTTGCGTGTGCGGCGACAGATTGCGCACTTGCATGTCCTCGGTCATTCGTTGCCGAACGGGTGTCATGGAAAGCTCCTTCACAAAACGGAATTTGCTGCAAGCAGCCTTTCCATGTTTCCGCAATGGCGCTCAGGTGGGAAGGGGCGAGGTGGGACGTTCAGAAACCCTCGCCGGCGATGATACCGCGCAGCGGTTTAGTCCAATGCCGGATAAGTCGCCCAGCGTTTACCGACGCTTCGCGTCCGTTGTCGCTGGATGGCTCCCGGATCATGCGCAACTCGGAAGTGCGGCCAGGAATCCCTGTGTTTTGCTGGAAACGCCATCCGACACTCACGGTTCAGCCCATGTTCAGTTGATATCTGCACGGACACCCGTATACCACAGCGCCTAACGCTGGAAAAGGTCATCGTTTTTCCAGACCCTGATCCAAAGGCCGGTGCTCTGGCCCGATGGGGAAAGGTTGGGGCACGATGAACCGCGCCGAGCATAAGGTCCGCGTGGACGAGTTGATCGCCGCCGCCAATCGTGCGCTCATTCTGCTCGAAATGATGGAGCGGGGCGAAGGCGAAACCGCCGTACTTGTCCGCGCCGCCATCGCAGGTATGGAAGACACCCAGCGCAACGGCAAACCCCATTCAAAAGGGCCGGGCCTATTGGGCCGCTAAAGCTTTTGGGGGTCATAAGACACGGGGTCGAACGCAGTGGCCAGGGTGGGTCTCGCTGTGCCCCGTGGTGCTCTTACGGGTACACAAGCGTCGGGTAAAGGGCTAAAATCCCAAGCTGGGGCTCGCTGGGCCTACCATGGGGCATCTGGCGGGCTGTGCCCAAGCGGGCTCGTGGACTGTGGTCGGCTTCCAGGGTTCCACAACTTCTACCGCGACGCCTTACCCACTGATCCTGGGGGGACAAACCGAATTTCCACGGAGAGGGCCGCCCCGGTGGCAAGACGCGCCTAGAAGCGACGCCTGAGCTTCGCCTCCTGCATTACAAGTCTGAAATTCTAAAGACTACGCCACAGTTTGTAGCGCCACCGCCCATCGTCGTGCCATAGAGATTGCCGTCTGTGCCTTGAATCATCCCGTTGGGGCCCGAACCATCGAGGCCACTCAATACGTGCAAGATTGTGACATTCCCCCCGACACCCATCCTGAAGATCGCACCATTTGCGCATTCTCCCGCCCCAAAGACAGTTCCAGCGCAGGAGGAAAGTCCTCCACCCTGGGTTGTTCCGTAGAAGAATCCGTCGGAGGCTTGAAGCAATGCAGTCGGCATGGAGCCGTCCGCACCGGAGAAAGAATGCAAGACTCTGAAGTTGCCAGCAGCATCGATTCTGAAAATTGTTCCGAGGCCTGTCGCCCCTCCATTCTGGGCAGTACCGTATAGACCGCCATCCCGACCTTGTATGAGCCCATTCAGGAGCATCCCATCCGCCGAGGTGAAGGAATGTAGGGTGGTTACATTGCCGGACGCGTCCATCCGAAAAACCGTCGCGCCTCCCGTCCATACTCCCTCCGTCGTCCCGTAGAAATACCCGTCACTGGCTTGAATGAGAGCATTGGGCCATATGCCACCTGATGCTGCGGTACCAAAAGAAACCAGCAATGTTAGGTTCGCGAGTCCACTAGGCAAGAAGCTCAGTGAAAATGCGGTTCCCTCGTCAGCACCTCCTGCCTTTGTAGTTCCGTAGAACCTGCCATTGGCCTGAATGAGTGCGCTGGGAACCCGCCCATCTTTCCCGGAAAACGAATGCACTACACTCGTATCACCGAAGGTGCTCATCTTGAAAATCGCACCGCAACCGGGTCCGTAAGACACCCCTGGGGTACCACAGGAGGGACTTGCACCCCACCAGGTCGTCCCATAGAAGGACGCATCAGGAGCTTGAATCAGAGTGGAATTAGGACTGTTTCCGTCATAGCCGGAGAAGGCATGCACGACGGAGATTCTTCCTGATGAGTCCATCTTGAATACCACGCCGCATCCCTGATCTCCCAATCCGGTAATGCATCCGAGGTTTCCCCCAGCTCCAGTTGTTCCCCAAAAACTACCGTCGTTTGCCTGTATCAGAGAGGCCTGCGGTTTGGCTCCGTCTGCGCCGCTAAACGAGTGAAGAACCGTGTACGAAGGAGAAGGTGGGCGAGCAGTGACACTGAAGTTCATTGGGTTGGAGTTCCCTCCTCCCGGCGGCGAGTTGGTCACGAGGACCGAAAACGTTCCACTTATGGCAAGATCTGCGGGGTTGAGCGCTATCGTCAGTTGACTGCTGCTGACCAACGAAGCTGCATGCGGCAGGCGGTTGAACGTAACGGTTGACAGGGCCAGGAAGCCGCCGCCAGTGATTGTAAGCACCAGCGGGGAGTCTCCAACAGTGGCGGACGGTGGCGAAACTGTTGCTATCGACGGCTGCGGGTTAGGCGGGAACGGCTGAATCGCCATCGTCACGGTGTTCGATGCCACGCCACCAATAGAGACCACTACCGGCACGGCCGGGCTGGTCGCTATTCCGGTGGGTACTTGAGCATTAACTTGGTATAATCCCACGCTGCCTGGCGTGAGACCGGAGTAGAGCACGTGTGCCGTCGTGCCGCCAATAGTAGCCACTGGTGTAGTCGTTGTTTCAGCGAGCGGACTAGATGGCGCGGGGGAGCCGCTTGCCGGTTGATTAGTAACTGCTCCGAGGCCAGTGGAATAGATCTGAATCACATCACCGACTGATGCCGGATTCGATGAATCCACGAGCCGGTATCGCGAATCCAGTATCGCCCCTTGGCCGCTACCTTGGGAGTTCATGCTAAAAAGGCCGGGCGAATAGGGGGACAGATTGATAATCTGTGCTCTGCCGGTCTGAGTGCCCACCGTGGCACTTACCGCGGCCTGCGTGCGCCCCTCCAATTCCCAGGGCACCTGGAAATTAACCTGCGCAGCACTGGCATAATAGAGTGGCGCTGGTATCCCACCGAACTGCATTGAAAGCCCCGCGAGGCACGTTGGCCACGGCTGGCCCGATGGGGCTATCGACGGCGAACCTAACAGGAAGTTCCCCGTGGCTGCGGCGATGGTGCCGGGCGCCACTGCTCCGAGTGCATTGCTCGCCGCGTTCACGACGCCGCCCGTGCCGATGGAGAGGATCGACACTGCGGTAGTGTTGATCGTTGCCGCGAACAGCAAGCCCGCCGCAGCGCCGCTATTGCTCGCGTCGATAAAGATCCAATTCGAACCAACCTTTAGTGCTGCACCAACGTCATTGCAGTCCAGCGTGTGCTCTTGAGTGAAGTTGGTGATGCTGTTTGCAATGAGATTCTTGCAGACAGCTATTCCGTTCAGATAGACTCCTCCGAGCGCATCATCGACCGCGTAATGCAAGGTCAATGTCGCTGAGGAGAACGCGCTCGAAATCGTGAAGTTGACCGCGTACAGAGCGGACTTCCCTTGTGACGATGCGTTCGAGTTCGTGCCGATCCACTTGGCAGCCGCGTCCACGCTCAACCCAGATATCCAGAGCGGATTGCGGTTCAGGATGAACGCCGCCGGACCGCTTTGGGCAGTCGAAAAATCGCTCTGAGTGAAAGCCTTACTGAAGTCGCTGTTTGCGGGTCCGAGCAGGAAGCTGATGGAACTGTCCCTGTTTCCAGCATTGCCGCTGCCGCTCCGGAGTGTCACGGTCTCCGCAAACGCCAGTGGAGCCGAGAGCACTAAGAAAACGCAGCAGTGGGCCATCAACTTGAGCATGGCTTAACGGTACCGCAGTTAGCATCTAGCAAATTGTAAAAGTCCATCCGGGGGTGTGGCCATGAAGATGTCCGACGCGAGTTGGGCAACTCTGCGTATAAGCAGTATGCGTTTGAGCAGAATACGCCGAAACTGCTCTTGGTGCAGCGTGCGGAGATCCAAAAGCGCCTCGGGGCGCGTATCCGGCAACTACGGAGGAAGTGCGGCTGGACGCAAGATGAATTTGCGGACCTGTCCGGCCTTCACCGCGCACAGGTGGGAGCGTTCGAGAATGGCCGGATGAACATAACGCTGGGTAGCTTGCATTTGATCGCCCAGACTCTGGGTGTCAAAATAGTGGATCTGTTCAAGGGAGTGGAGGACCCAGGCGTCAGAGGGCGTTCCAAATCTCAATTGGCTCAGATGAGGGCCGGGGACCAAAGGACTTTGGGCGAAACTGGTGGCCGGCCCCCGAACCCTCGGCACCAACACGGCTACTAGCGTGGAACCAAACGACAGGCTAGGTGCCGGAATGGCGTCCCAGTTTTTCCAGGCTCGGCGATTTCGGGTGTCTAAATCATCAGGCGCCACGGTAACTGGCTTCCGGTGCCGATGCCGGAGAGCGAGGTAAAAACCATCGCGGCAGGAACGGATGGATGGCGCGTAGCAAGGCCAACGTTTGCGTGGGCTTCGACTCCCCGGCCCCAATCCTTCAGGTACATCCAAAAACTCAAGCTGGGGCGTCGCTGGGGTCGCCGTGGGGCATTCTGGGGAGCTCACCCAAAGGGTTAGGGGATTACTTGCTCACCGGTATGCCCGCTTCGCCGGCGAACCTGCTCCTGAATTCCTCCCAGTCTGGGCCGTCTCGCGCGAGAACTTGAGCGACATCGAACCATGAGTTCGTGGTCGGCGACTCGTCTTTCAACTTGGCGGTATTGACGCCAGTCTTGGAAATGAGTGTCCAGTAATCTCGAAAGCCCTGTTTCTTTGCCTTCTGGTGCGATTTTTCGGCCTCTCCTGCACGATTGTGGGCGTTGCTGACATCGGTGCCGCCCTTGATCTCGATGGCTACCTTGTTGCGGAGCTTCCCTTCGAATTCCTCTTGAATTCGGATATCCGGGTCCGTGCTAAGGGCGATTACGACTTTGCGCTTCGAGGCGTTCTTGATAGTAATTCTGCTGCCGTCCTGCGTGACGATGAATGTTTTAACGATTTCTGCGACTGAAACAAAGACTTCGAGCGTGGCTTTCCTGCCAATGGCATTGTTGTTACTGCCATACAACTGCCCCCCGAGGGTGATGAGCGGAAGTTCGGAAACGTCCCGTGCGGTAATCCTCGGCGAAATCTGCCGTACCAAGTCGGCCAAGTGGTCACTCATGACGGAGCAGAGGTGGTCAATATCTGGTGGTTTCTTGACGTTGATCAGCCCCCGGCTCTCCATGCCCTTGTACGGACTCATCCCGGTTCCTTTACGATAGAAACGTTTCTGTGACATTCCTAGCAAGAGCCGATAGTAGGCAATGAGAGTCGGTTTCCTCTCCAGGACGATGGGCGTCGGGAAAACGTGTTCATCGCGGATGCCAGCTGCGCCGAGAATTTGCTGAGCGTCGCTGGGGACATATTTAGTGATTTGCTTCTTGAGGGTGTTTGGGTCGATCTCGCCCAGAGCTTCACTTAGCGCGTCCATGAGCACGGTTTTCCGCGCTGCGACCAACATCTGATGAAATATCACCTGTCGGGAGTGGTCTATCACCTGATAAGGTCCCCGTTGAGGCGATCCTCGGCGATTTGAAGATAAGAGGGGTTGAGCTCGATCCCAACGAAACGCCGTTTTTGTTTCAAGGTAACGAGCGCTGTGGTGCCAGAACCGATGAACGGATCAAGAACAAGGTCATGAGCACTGGTCGCGAGATCGATGCATGGCTCGACAAGACTCGGCGGGAACGTGGCGAAATGCGCCTCAGCATAGGGCTTCGTATGAATGTCCCAGACGGTACGGATATTGCGGCCATTTGGACCGCGCACTGCGGTGGGGTCGTATTTGTAGTGCTCGCTCTTGCTGAAAAGGAACAGGTATTCATGGGAGCGCGTGGGACGGTCTTTGACGCTTTCCGGCTGGCAGTTTGGCTTGTTCCAGATGATGTCGGCGCGCAGGTACCAGCCCTCCTTTTGGAGAGCAAATGCCAGCAGCCACGGGACACCGATCAAATCCTTGGGCTTCAGCCCTTCCGGTGTTGGTGGTCGAACGTTCATCGCGCGGACTGGATTCTTTTTGTCCGTCGCTCTCCACGTTCTGCCGCCCGATGTGTAGGAGTCGCCGATGTTGAGCCACAGTGTGCCGTCGTCGCGCATGACGCGGCGTACTTGGGCAAACACGCGCGCCAGGTGATCGATATAAGCAAATACCGAAGATTCAAGGCCAATCTGGCCGGGAATGTTGTAGTCGCGCAACGACCAGTAAGGGGGTGACGTGATGCAGGTCTGAAAGATGCTGCCTGGGAGTCGGGAGAGTACGGTCTCGGTATCGCCGCAAATCAGCGCAGAATTGCCAGAGTTGTCGGCTAGAAATCGAAGAATTCGCTCCTGCTCCGTCGCACCAAAACGATGTACGTGCGGCACGTGGCCGCTGGATGGCATCACGATTACGTCGCTTGTCGGGTGAGGCTTGGAAGTACGCGTTCGTCTGACTGCTCCGCTCATGGAAACGCTCATTTTAATACCATTCCTTCATTCCTCTCGGGGGAGCTGTAGGAACATTCTACCGCGCTTTTGTTCTTGGATGCAGAGGGGCGCACCCTCTGGAGATGATCGAGATGGAAGTCGTGGATTGCAGTGCCCGAGGATGTCCTGGCGCAATCTTTCTTAGGGATGAGGTGCTGTTGGCGGCACTGCTGGAATTCTTGGCGGCAGGAGGTACTGGAGGTCCATGGCGGCGGTGAACGCGTCAACCAATCGGAGCGTCGAATATAAACCCCAGTCGGCAGTATAGAACCGTATCCGTTCCTTGAGTTCGTGGGCCAAATCAAGCGCACAAGTGGCAATCAGCGCATCACCGCTGCCCATGCTGCGCTGCCGAATTACCCCTCCAAAACGAAGAAGGTTCCTGGCACGCAAGACGTTGAGCTTATTATTCGTCGGGCGAACAATGAATCGTTCTTTGGCGACATCCTCCATGAAACGGCGGTCCATCAGATCATAATAGGCGACCGTCAGCTTTTCTTTCCGGCAATACCCGCCAAGCGCTGACGGCATTTCTAGAATCGTGAGGTCAGCAATATAGGACGTTAACCGTCGATTACCGATCAGCCGGTTGATCTTTGCGCCGTACGGGCTGTTGATATACCGGTGCTTGAGGGCGCACGTGTCAAAAAAACAATGAGCCATTGGAGCGGTCTACTTTTTTGGTTTTTTATGTGCGCGGAGGTTCTTGGCTGCTGTTTTTGCCACGCTCAGTTTCGTCGTCCGTCCCTTCACGGCCTCTTTCGCGAGCGAAGGCCAATCCTTTTCCGTGTGACCTTCCTGTAATACTGCTGCGACGGACTCGGTGAGCTTCGCTGACGAGATGGGCTTGTGGAGGTACAGGTCTGCCTCTACCCATTCTCCGAGATCTTTGCCGAGTTGCTTCTCATCGACTTCTGCCCTGAGTTGTCCGGAAATAATGATCGACCGGATATGAGGCTGGAGTTTGCGAATCCGAACCAGGAGTTGGAGGCCATCCATGTGTGGCATGATGAAGTCAAGAATAACGAGGTCGTAGGAGTTCTCTTCGCACAGCTTGAGCGCGTCGGCACCGGAGGTCGCCGTTGCGACGACGTAGTCCTTGAGTTCTAGGCCGCGTCGGAAAGCGCCCAGGACGATCTCTTCATCATCAACTACCAGTATTCGATGTGGCAGGCGTCACCTCCTGATCAACGAACGTTGCGGTGAAGATCGAACCCACGTATGGCGTTGTGGTGAAATCGATTGCTCCATGGTGGGATTTTAGCAGGAGTTGGCAGATGTAGAGTCCGACACCCATCCCCCCGGTAGTTTGGGTGGCGAATTTTTGAAAGATCTTGTTCTCGACATCTTTGGCGATACCCATCGCATTGTCTTCAACGGTGATTTCGTGCCTTCCCCGCCCACCAGTGAGTCCTACATTGATTGTTCTCGTTCTTCCGTCCGTTACTTTGGCGAGCGCGTTGAGGGCGTTCTCGACCATGTTTTTGACGACCATGCGCACGAGTGGTTCGCTCACGATGGCCATGCGCGTTCTGGGGAGGGAGAGGGTCAGTTGGATGTGATGTTCCTGGAGTCGTGGTTCGAGTTGTGCGGATTCTTCCTGGATGAGTTGGCTGAGGTCGGCCCGTTCTTTGATGTCGAGTTTGTTTCCGGTCAATTCGGAAATGAGTTGTATGCGCTGGCTGATCCGCTCGATGCTGACATCAATGCTCTGTTGTGAGTCCTGGATGACGTGGTCGATAATTCCGAGTTGCCGCAATCGGGTGTCGATGTTTCCTGCGTCCATGCGGATCGCTTGTAATGGCTGCCGTAGTTCGTGCGCGACGCCGGAGGACATGACGTCGAGTGCTTGGAATCGTGCCTGCCGGAGGAGTACCTCTGCTTTTGCTCGGTTCTCTGCCCATCGTGGCGCGTCAACGGCTACGCGGATATGTTCTTCGAGGAAGTCGATGATTTCTCTGCTGAGCAGGTGCACGAGGGCTCGTGCCTGGTCGTTATCGATGAGTGCTTCTCTGCTCGTCGTATCTTGCAGGCGCGCGTGCTTGGTGCGAGAGATCGAGAGAAAACCGTAGAGTCGTGTTGGGACGACGTGCGCGTGGCCTGCGAGTTTCGCGCGTCGTTCGGCAATCCCTAGCCAGTCTGACTGCCGGCTGCCGAAGGGCTCAACGTGGAAGCCGTCTCGGTAGATAAAGACTCCTGGTGGTCTTCCGTGGACGCTCTGTTTTGGTGGTCGCTTGCTGAAATAAAAGAAACGACCGCGGAGTCCGGCGAGGAGCTTGGTTTCCGGGAGCGCTTTCTCATCGACTATGGGTTTTTCTCCGTGAGTGCGGATTCTCCGTTCCAGGAGACCGTCTGCGTCCAGGGTGAATCTGAGGTCGAAGTCGGCGTTTTCTATTTGGGCGGTCTCGATGAGGCCAGAGAGTTTTTCGGAGCCTAGGATGTCGAGCGTGATCTTGAAGTTCTTTGGGGTCTCGTACGGGTTGAAGAGCTGTGCGAGCACTTCACGGAGTCTTTCTATGGTGGTGCGCTCCCAGCTTTCTCGCAGCCCGGTGATAGTAAGTCTGGTGCCACTGGCGTCCTTGGTCAGTCCGGTAATAGGTCGGTGGTAGTAAGGTACGAAGATCTCATTGAACTTCTTTTTGCGGTTTTCGAAGGCATTCCAGTTGATGTCCACCACGATCCCGTCAACGTGGCCTGGGGTTTTCGTCTCGACGAGGAGTTTGCTTCCGAGTCTGTCGCTGGCGAAACGCCCAATCCCTTTTTCTCCGGTTGGGATGCGCTCGTTACCGACTTCGTCCGGGCGTTCACTGTAGCCTGCGACCATGAAGATCTTGCGGAGCCGCGTGAGATCCATCCCGCTACCGTCGTCGATGATCTCGATGGTGCCGGGGCGTCTTTCCGTTGGTTGCGTGATTCTGACGAGTACCTGTTGTGCTCCAGAGTCGTACGAGTTCTTGACGAGTTCAACGACTGCCGCTTCCTGTGTCCGAATCAGTTCTCGGCCGATGAGCGTCTGGAGGTAAGCGGATGCTTCAAATTGTAGTTTTTCGTTAGCTGCCATGCGGTTTTTGGAGAATCACGAGGGACTCGCGGAGGAAATGGTTCCCGGTGAGGTGTCGGCGGGCTCGCTCTGCCGCACAAAACCGGTCAAGCTCCGGGAGGTCCTCGTCTTTGATCATGACTGTTGCTTAGGCTGTGACACGACCAACCTGCCGTGTCCGCCCATCATCTTCTCCCTGAAAACACCACTACGCATCGTGATGCAACGCCGCACCCCGTAGCGCGACGTCTATCAACCTATAGCACATCGCCCGTAAAACATTCAATCAAAACTTCTTACCAGCCAAGGCTGACGATTATGAAACCACCCAAATAAGAGAATGCTACGAACGGGATGAACCAGTCTCGATGAAAACTACCTCGGGGGGCTTTGCTTCCAAAGCGCCGCCAGCGTTTTGGCCCCTTTTGTCGCTCTTCCAGGCACCCAACCCCCACGGTACGCACCAAAACTTCTAGCTGGGGCTTCGCTGGATCTTCCGCTTGGGGCATCTGGCGGGCTGGGTTGGCTTCTTCTATTGCCGCTTGGTGCCGGGCGGCGTAGACGAACCTTTCTTAATCGCGGCGAAACTCGGTAAGGCGCTTTCATGGTCAGGGTGGGGGCGCGGCTCCCACAAAAAACCGAGCTTTTTCGATTTCGGTCACTATCCACGCAGGCGGGGCCGCAATCAAGCGTAGGGGCTCGCTGTGTGCTACGACGGGGCATTCTTAAGGTGTCCCCGCACCGGTTTTCTTGCTCTTTAAGGGATGTGCCGGGTGCCGATTCGCGTAGGTGTACCAAAATCCCATCAGATTTCTGGGCAGATTCGTGTTGCAGTTAAAGACCACTTTTTCAGAGGTTTAGATGTACCTAAACCAATCCATTATGGTACACTAAGGTTATGAAGACCCGAATTGCGTTATACGCCCGCGTGAGCACCAAAGACAAGGGCCAGGATCACGAGAACCAGCTTTTGGAATTGCGGCAGTTCGTCGTCAACAAGGCCGGGGATGGCTGGGTCGCGGCGGGAGAATACGTCGATAAGGCATCCGGCAAGAATGGCGACCGGCCTGCCTTCAAACGCCTGTTCGACGACGCTTCGCGCAAGAAGTTCGACATGGTTCTTTTCTGGTCGTTGGACCGGTTCTCACGGGAGGGGGTCCTCGAGACCCTTCAACACCTCCAGCGCCTGACGTCCAATGGGATCGAATGGTTTAGCTACCGGGAGGAATATCTGCGGTCGGTGGGCGTGTTCCGGGACGCTGTGTTGGCAATTCTGGCGGCAATAGCAAAGCAGGAACGCATTCGGCTATCGGAGCGCGTCCAGGCGGGCCTTAACCGTGCCAGGGCGAAGGGTCACAAACTGGGGCGGCCCAACGCTATGGTGCGAAAGGAGAGGGTCGTTGAGCTGAGGCAGCAGGGGGCGAGCATTCGGCAAATCGCGGACCAAACCGGCGTGTCCCCAATGACGATTCAGCGGATACTTGCAAGGGGCTCCAGCACGCCGCCGCCGGCGAAAACAGCGTGAAGCTCAGAGAAGGAGGGGAGGTTCAAGAAACATGTGGGTTTTCGCAGTGACGGGCTTCTATTCGATTGCGTGTGCGCAGAAACCAGACGGTTCCATCGATCGGCAGACCGTGATGGTCAGGGCGAGGTGCAGGCAACACCTCCAGAATCTTAAGACGAGGTTCCCGGAATTGTCGGGGGCCGAAATAGCCACCTGGCCTAACCGTGACTACCGCTTTCGGCTGATCATTTCCAAAATCCGTCTGGGTCGGGGTTCTCAAGGCCCTCGCCGAGGAGCAGGAGTGGAGCAATTTCAAGAATCAGGTAGCCAAGCACCAGGGGAAGCGCGGGGCGGCCTACAGCAAGGCCCTGCACGACGTGTGGGGCATCATGTACCGCCTGCAAGGCTCCTGATGCGGCAAGTGGCCCCCTACGGGCTCTCTCCGAATAGGGCATGACCGTGATCGTGCTATGCTGGCGCGTGATCCAAGATGGTGCACCGGCTTCCACCACTACGCGGCTCGGCTCTTGCTCGATTCAAACGAGACGAAGCAAACGCCGAGAAGCAGTTAGGTATCGAAGTGGGTCAGTTTTTCGCGGACTGCGAAAGCGGCGCAGTGGTTGAGCGGTTGAAGCGCAGACCGTCGGCGAGTGACCTGTTTTCATTCTTCAGGTCGTACGCAGAAGTAGTGTTTGGTGCGGAGGCCCGTGAGCGGCTGGAAGCGTATCACATTTCTAGTCGCAGGGCCATCACTCGTTACACCAGTTCGTTGGACAAACTAGTCGAGATAGTGGTGCACAGAATCGGTGGGCAGCAAGGTGTCTGGCGGCGCGTGGTCGAGCAGGGTTGCAGGCACTTTGCGCTGGGTGATTGGCCCAGCCCTTACGGCCGGTATGGGTTTGCCAGTTTTCTTCACCGACATGAACACCTCGACCGGATCAGGGCGGCTCTCCAGGTCAGCGTGAGGCACTGGGATGCACTGGCCTGGGACAGGGTCGCAAAGACTACTGACAGCGGGCAACGTGAAATTGATCAGGAGAGGACCGCGCTTGGGCGGAATATTGATCAGCTCAGGCTAGAGTGTGGTTGGAGCGTCCCCGAACTCGCGAAGAAAACTGGACTGGACAAGAAGTTGATTTTGGGCCATATCAATAAAGGCAAAGGCACGTTTCCACGTACCGTCAAAGTGTACGCCGATGCGTTCGCCAAGGAATTGAAGCGGCCCGTTTCCCCTGCTGACCTTATGGCGTAAAGCGGCACTCCCACCGAGAATACCACCGGGGAGCCACCGACCTTCGCTCAGATACCACCGCGATACCCCCAACTCACCACTTACCTGCGCAGGTGGACTGGTCAAAACTGGTGTTCTGGGCGCGCGCCTGCTCAGGGTCACTTGGAAATTAGTGTAGATATATGAGGTAATTGGGCAGATATTGGCGGAAGGGATCGGGCGAGATGCTGACTGACCATCGCAAGAAACAGGCGGAATGGGCCAAAGCCGCCTTGTGTCGCTACCGCGACACATCGGCGATGGGAGAACATGTCGCCCAGCTCGCGCCGTGGTCGTGGTGGGCGACATTCACGTTTCGTCGCATGCCGTCTCGCAGTGGGGCTCTCGCCCAGGTGCGGCGGTATCTGGAACAACTCGAAACTGCCGCTGCCCAACCCATTGAATCGGTCTTCCTGGAGGACTTTGGAGACATCGGTGGTCGGTATCATTTTCATCTTCTCATCGCGGGCGTGGACCACCTTTCCAGTGACGTGTGGGAGCGCGAGGCGTGTCGCCAGTTCGGCGATTGTGAAATCAAACCGTATGACGGTGAACAGGGTGCTGCGCACTACGTTGCCGGGAAGGCGGTTTCGAAAGACCGGGACTTGCATTACTACGGCGATTTTGAGAGAAAGGCGAGTGCCGAGGACTTTGCTACCAGGGCTTCCAGAGTGGTACAGGGGTCTCCAGCCCGGCAAAGTGTATCAGACCGCGATCCACGCACAGGGGATTCGAACGTCTCTGTCGAGAAGGCGAATCAACGTGTATTCGTCAGCGCAATCAAACAGCCGGATGGGAATGGCGCTGCTTTTGCCTGGTTTAACGAGGCTACGGGCAAGGGTAGGGTAGAGGTGATCGCCGGGGCAAATAAAATCGAGGCAGAGTACCACAGTTGTCTGTCTGCCTTGGAGTGGGTTCCAGAAGGCAGTCAAATTGAGATCGTTTCGGACTCACCGCTCCTGTGCGGCCAGTTCCACGACATCGCACGCGTTCGTGGGCACGGTATTCGGCGGCTCCGTGCGCGCCTTATGACTTCCATTCATTGCCAGCGGCTTGACGTGGATGTGCTCTGCGTGCCCAGGAGCGAGAACCAGGCGTGGAAACTATTAAAGCGGTACCGGTAGCGGATTGTTGCCCCCGTGTGCGATTGCGGGCACCAACCCCCCAGGTAAGGGCCAAAAACTCAAGCTGGGGCTTCGCTGGGGCCTAGTTTGAGTATCTGGCGGGTGCGCCTAGGGTCTATTGTAAGCTCGCTTCAAAGCGATACGCCCGGCCATCTTGGAGTGCGAATCGGGAAGTGACTATGGTACTTCTCGGAAAGCATTTGAGGACCTTTTCAGGAGGAAATACCAAAGCATATGCTGCGCAAAAGACACCGGTCACAAAACAGCAAAATCAAGCCGCCTACTCCGCAGCCAGCGCGGTGGTACGGCTTAGTAGCCCTCCCCGCAGACTACGTTTGGCGCGGCGTTGCGTACGCCGTCAGAGTGTTGGACGAGATCTACGCTAATCCCGAAGTAATCCTCTGGTCGCGCAACCCCGCCGAGGTGGTTGAGCGCTCGCATCGAAGGGATTTGTGCGACCGCGTAGCGCTGTTCATCGAAGTAGATTACGACCCCACGCGGTTCACTATCCAGCGCGAATTTCGGCCCGATGTTGACGCGCAGTTGAAGGGCCTGCGGGCTGTCCTCCATGTAGAGGGAGGCCCGGCTTGATCGCCTCCTATCTGAGAGAGTCTACCGACAAGCAGGACATCGAGACCCAACGGACGCGGATTCAAGAGCACTGCGCAAGGAAGAACATTCCTTGTCAGGAATTCGCCGATGATGCCGTTTCCGGCCTGGTTCCGTTCAACAAGCGGCCCCAGAGCAAAAAGCTCTTGGAGGCGGCGAAACAAGGTAGCCTGAAGGCGGTGATCGTTTACCGATTCGATAGGCTCGGGCGCGACCACGCCGACACCTACATCGCTATCGGCGAACTTCTTAAGCGCGGCGTCGAGGTTTTCAGCCTTATGGAAGGGCCTGCGGAAAACACCGCCTCGGGGCGGCTCAAGACCGGCATTCTCACACTCTTTTCCCAGCACGAACGGGACTCCATCGTAGAGCGGTCCGTAGATGCGTCGAAGAGGCTGGCGGAAGAGGGCATCTGGCTTGGCGGCATCGTGCCCTATGGCTATCGCAAAGATGGCGTAGACAAGCAGGCCCGCTTGGTGGTGTCGATGGAGCCGGTCCCAGACTGTAAGTTCTCCGAGGCGGACGTTATCCGGCGCATTTTCACGCAGGCCGCGGACGGCAAGTCGTGCGTTGCCATCGCAAACGATTTAACTCGAGTTGGCGTGCCTCCCGCGTATGTCCGCGACGTGCTGCGGGGGAAGAGGAAGCAGAGCACGGCAGGCATCTGGCGACCATCCCGCATCAGGAACCTGATCATCAGCAAGACGTACAAGGGGGTCCACGAATGGGGAAAGCGCATTAAGGCTCGCGACGAAGACGGCGGCAAGCACCTCAAGGCCAGTCCGCCCGAACAGTGGATAACGAGGCCCTGCCCGGCAATCGTGGACGAAACGCTCTGGCAGAGTGCAAACGCCGCGCTTCACAAGAATCAGAACCTGGCCATGGCCCACCCGAAGAACGACTACTTGCTGCGGGGGCTGATCCGGTGTGGCCTCTGCGGACTAACTTACATCGGCACGGCGGTGACGCGCCCGAGCGGCAAGAAGGAGTTCTACTATCGATGCAACGGGAAGCACGGCGCGCGGGGCTTGTATGGCGAGAACGGTCAACGCTGCCCGTCACCCAGTGTGCGGGGAGCCGAATTGGAATCGGCGGTATGGACGGACATAGAAGTGTTCTTGGCAAAGCCGGGCGCAGTGCTGCGTCAGCTCGAACAGCAAATAGCGGAGAGTGGCAAGGGCCAGAAGGTTAGCGAGGAAATCGCCGCGCTTGAAGCCGCCCGCACGCACAAGGCCGAGACACGCCGCCGCGCGCTTGACGCATACACAGAGGCCTGGATTTCAAAAGAGGAGTTCGGGCAGAAACTGCGAAGTATCGATGCAGAGACTGCGAACATCGAAGAACGCCTAACCGAACTTCGCAAACTCAATGCTGAGCAGGACTCCAACGCTCTGGCCCTCGGCGCGGCCCGTACGTTGCTCGGAGAACTTCAGAACAAGACGCGCGGTAAAATGCCGTTCGGGCAGCGCCGCCGGTCGGTCGAGGCGTTGGTGCTGGGAATCACCGTCACGCCCGTTGACCGTCAGAAGCAGCCGAACATCTGCATACGGTACACGTTCGAGCCGCATCACGAGCGCTACAGCAAACAGTGGGGGAGTACCGCTAGTTTAGCGCTTTCCAACACGGGCAGGAATTCATCGCCGTCACCAGCATGAAGTTCGCAGGAAAGCTGATCGTCATGGCCGAACGCGCGATGGTGACGGTGCCGTCTTCAATCGGCTGCCGCAGCATCTCCAGGACGTCGCGCGGGAACTCCGGGAATTCGTCCAGGAACAGCACGCCGTGGTGAGCCAGGCTGACCTCTCCGGGGCTTGGCATGCCGGCCCCTCCACCGATGAGACCGGCATCCGAGATGGTGTGGTGCGGAGCGCGGAAGGGACGGTCGTGAAGCAGTCCGCCGCCCGTGCCGAGCAGCCCCGAAATACTGTGGATTCTGGTGGTCTCGATGGCTTCCTGGAAGGTCAGCGGCGGCAGAATGCCGGCCAGCCGCTTCGCCAGCATCGTCTTGCCTGAGCCCGGCGGTACGATCATCAGCACGTTGTGACCAATTTCAGTACTTGCAATTCACTGTAAAGACTAGGCCATCGGCGTAGTGTTACCGGCATGCCCCACACCAGATTCCAACGCCACAGCGGTAAACCTCTCCGGCTATTCCAGCGGCTCCCGACGACGCGGTAGACATACACGGCGCCACCCGTTGCTCCTGCCTTCGGGGGCGGGCCCTACGCCAGATCGGCGCAAACGCCACGCCGCACAGGAAACGATGCGGCGGGGGAGAGTTTACTGGTAGGTCGGTAATCGTGCGGAAGCGTACCGCCACTGACCTGGATGTGTTGGTGGTGGGTAAAGAGCACGCCGTAGCCAGCGATGGCCGTAGCGACCGGTACTTGTCCCGCACTTCGCGCGTTTCGCCATTAGCTCGTCACTCCATACCAGTCTCGCCGCTTCACTACGGCGCGCACGTGCGGGAATACTTCTTCCACCAACTCGAAGTCGGCTGGGTACAGGTCCTGCAGCCAGATCAAGCCGGCGGCCGACAGGTCGAAACCGCTCCGTTGAAGACGCGGCCCAAGTTGTTGATTCTACGGAGCCGGCCCACCGCGTCTTCATCACTTTTCGTGGCCCGCCGCGGGTCATGGGGCACTCCCTTGCAACATGCGCTGCTGGGTTCTCGGGATCGGCAGGACGATGCGTCCGCGGCTATCCTGAAACAGCGATCCCGCGTAATTACCATTGAGCAGCCCATTCGATGGGTCGAGCCCATCACACCGTAGCCGTATCCGCCTCCGTTTCCCACCAGGTGTACCGGCAGGCGATGCAGGCACACATCGTTTCGAATCTGTTCAAACGGGCGCGCATAACAGAACGGCGCAATACTGTATGCCCACACTTCCAGGCCGGTCTTCGCCAATCCCGCGGCCACCGAGATCATGTTCTGTTCGGCCACTCCGGCATTAATGAAACGCCCGCCGAATGCTTCGCGCACCGGCTCCAGAGCCATAAAGCCCAGGTCCCCTGTCATAAATACGGATGTCACCGGTTTCACGTGCCTGAGTACCGCCTCGACGAACGGCTTCCTCATTCCGCGTCAACCTCCACCAACGCGGCGCGGTACTGGTCGGGGTTCAAGGGCAGGTAGTGCCACTCCATCGCATTTTCCATGAACGACACTCCGTGCCCTTTGATCGTCCGCAGGATCACAATTTGCGGGCCCTCTTTGGCCGGAGCCTCGAAAGCGCGCAGCAAGGCCTCTGCTTGATGACCATCGGCGTGCGTGATGTCCATGCCAAATCCGGAGAGCTTGTCGCCCAGCGGATCCATGGACGCCACCTCTCGCGTCGATCCAAACCCTTGCAGCCGGTTTTCGTCGATCACAATATGGAGGTTGCGAAGCTGATGGTGACGCGCGAATATCAAGGCCTCCCAGTTTGATCCTTCCTGCCACTCGGCGTCTGAGGTCAGGCAGAATATGCGTCCCGGCCGTCCCTGAAGCCTATATCCCAGGGCGATTCCGGCCGCGTCCGGCAACCCATGGCCCAGGCTGCCGGTGGCGAACGGAATATCCGGGCACCATCCGGGAGCGGGATGTGCCGACAGCCGGGTACCCTCCCCGTGAAATGTCTTCAGATCGTCATCGGATAGTTTTCCGGCGCTCCACAAGGTGACGTACAAGGCCCCAGCCGAATGCCCTTTGGAGAGAATGAAGACATCATCGTCCCGAAGCACCTGATGATAGAGAACCATCATCGCGTCCAGTGCGGAGAGATTGCCTCCGATGTGCCCTACACGGCTTTCAAAATGCATCTGAAGCAGCCGTTTCCTGGCACGTTGAAGCAGTGCGCGCATCGATGGTGTTTCAGTCATTGATGGTATTTCAGTCATCGCGGCAGCTTGCGTTTGGAGGCCATGCACATGTTGGCCGCCGGGAAAACGACCGCCAGCGGAAGGGCTGTCAGCCAACTCCACTTCTTCGCCGAAGCACCCCGACCATATTGCTGCCGGTATATCATGGAAACGTACAGTGTATCATCCCAACTGGGGTGCGCGGCTCTGGCCGGCTCCGATCCCGATTCAGAATTCTCGCGATGCACGCTGGCTTCTCTGTTCGGCGGCTGGCGATCCTGACCGTCGTTGATATCGCTCGACCTGACACTGAGCCGTGACAGCAGCGGAGGCGTTCACACGAATTCTCAAATAATTTTCCGCAATCCCTTCAGCCACTTACCGGCCATCCGCCCCGGCCGCCCCAAGTCGATCCCTTATCTTGAACGTGGGGCAAGTCCCCGGTGAAGTTCCCGGCTTGCTCGGTGTGCGGAGGGCGGCTCGCAACCAGGTTACGCCGAGCGTCAAGCGCCTCAAAAGGAGAGTCTTTTCAGATGGTTGAGGAATCTGTATATCGGGCTGAAACCAGTCGGCTCCAGTTGCCGATGGCCAATTTCAATCCTGGTAGCCTTGGAAGCGGCGGTGCGGCGGGTCCAACGGCCGGCCCCAGTCAGTCGGCCGTACGTGACGGCGCGGGTTTGGGGAGGGATTGCCCAATGAGATACCTGCTAGTCTCAACCCTGGCTGTATATGCCGCCTCTGTTCTATCTTGCCCTGCTGCTTTTGGGGCGATTGCCCTGGTGGCAAATGCAACGGCGGGCAGCTCGAATACCACCAGCGTCACGACGGCTGCTATCAACACGACCGGCGCGAATCTGTTGGTGGCGGGGGTTGGCAATTACACGGGCGGCACGCTGACCGATTCCATGAGCAACACCTGGACGCTTCTGACCGGTTCCGTTGGCGGTGTCGATTGTCGCATGAATTTTTACTACGCCAAGAATGCCACGGTCGGTGTTGGGCATACGTTCACGTTCTCCAACGGCACAGCTACCTACCCGGCGATTAGCGTGACTGCGTGGTCTGGAACTGACCCGGCCAACCCGTTTGATGTCCAGAGCAGGGCAGTTTCTTCAGGCCTTGTCAGTTCCATTGCCTCCGGGACTATAACGCCTGGAAGCACTAATGAATTATGGGTTTCCGTAGGCTGTTCGTCCCTGGCGGAGACTTCGATGGCGCCAGCGGCCGGCGCTCGCATCAACATTACCCCATATGGCACTGGAACCAACTTCGCCGTAGCCTCCAGCTACAAAATACAGACTGTCATCGCCGCCGCACAGGAAACATGGCTTTTTAACCCAACCATAAGAGGCATGGCAGTGATAGCCAGTTTTAAGGCGGCGCCGGTTACCTGCAACATCACCACCTTCTCTCTCCCAGGGAGCACGGTGGGTGCAGCCTACAGCCAAACTGTGGCGACCAGCAATTGTGGCAGTCCAACCTTCAGCGTGAGCGCCGGAGCGCTTCCGGCTGGCTTGTCGCTCGATACCAGCACCGGCTTGATCTCTGGGACTCCAACCACAGCGGCTGGAACTCCGGTCAGCTTCACGATCACGGTTAGTGGTGGGCCTCCAACTCAGGGTCTCTCGATTGCGGTGCAAAAGGCGGCTCCTGTGATTACCGTTGGCCCAACGTCAACGGGCAACTCCCCTTCCAGC
>Ga0210402_10000761_pt1 | contig 34935 bp, 30 predicted proteins | sample IncBWC7MmetaG_FD_161055 | JGI IMG/M metagenome (GOLD analysis project Ga0210402, IMG submission 161055) | Forest soil microbial communities from Barre Woods Harvard Forest LTER site, Petersham, Massachusetts, United States - Inc-BW-C-7-M | ecosystem: Environmental > Terrestrial > Soil >...
AGGATCACGACGCCCGCGATCGACGAATAGGTCATGGTGGTGATCGCGTGCTCCTTGCCGCTCATCATGCGCGTCATGATCAGCGTCGAGGCCCAGGCCAGCGCCGAGATGATCGGCAGGAAGGCCGCGACATGAAACGCTGACGTGCCCGGACGAATGATGATCAGCACACCGAGCAGGCCGGTCGCGGTCGCGATCCAGCGGCGCACGCCGACGCTTTCGGAAAGGAAGACGATGGACAGCGCGGTGACGAACAGCGGCGCGACGAAGCCGGTGGCGGAAGCCTCCGCGATCGGCAGGTAGCGCAAACCCGTAATGAAGAACAAAGAAGAGCCGAGCAGCGAGGCGCCGCGCAACAATTGCAAAGTGAGATGGCCGGTGCGCATCGCATAGAGCGGCGAGCCCGGCACCATCGCCGGCACCATGATGATCGCGAACACCAGAAACCGGATCCAGGCGATCTCGATCGAAGGCAAGGTCGCCGAGAGATATTTCGCAGTGACGTCGGAGACGCCGAGAAAGGTGGTCGACGCCAGGATCAGCGCGATGCCCTTGAACGGCCGGTCGGCGCGGGCCGGTGCGCGGCGCGCGGCCGGCTTTTCTTCAGGCAGGGGCAGCGGCGTGCTGTCGAGCTTGGCAGCTACGGCAGGTTTCTTCTCAGGCAATGGCGAACGTGCACGGTCGAGCCTCACGGCTGCGGCGGGGGGCGGAGTCACGGCAAAACTCGGGTAGAAATTTTCGAATCAAGCGAGCCCGTAAAAAACGCCAAATGACACTGCGCCGCAACACCCGATAGCGGGATGCCGATATGCATGACGCGGGACACGCTGAAACAATCTGTTAACGAGCGTGTGAGCCGCTGGCGCGGGCTCACAGCATCGGCAGGCTGCGCGGTTTTGCCCCGCGCGGAAACGCCGCATCGAGCGCCGCGATCTCGCTCGCGCAGAGCGTCAGGTCGCCTGCCGCCGCGTTCTCCGCGGCGTGTTCCGCACTTGCAGCTTTCGGGATCGCGAACACCGTGGTTTCGCGGGCGAGGTAAGCGAGCGCGACCTGACGCGGCGTTGCGTTGTGACTGGCGGCGATCTTTTGCAGCACTCCGCCGGCCTTGCTCTGCGGCGAAGGAAAATCGTTATGGCCGAATGGCGAATAAGCCACCACCGCCACGCCATGCCGCTGGCACCACGGGATTACGGCGTGCTCGATCGCGCGCTCCTTCACGTGATAGAGCACCTGGTTGCAGGCGATCCGGCCTTCGCCGGACACTTCGAGAATTTCGTCGAGATCGTCAGCGTCGAAATTGCTGACGCCCCAGGATTTGATCTTGCCGGCGCGCTTCAATTCCTCGAATGCCGCAACCGTTCCCGACAGCGGATAGGAGCCGCGCCAATGCAACAGATAGCAATCGAGACGGTCGGTCTTGAGCCGCTTCAGCGAGCGCTCGCAGGCGGTGATGGTGCCGCGGCGCGAGGCGTTGCTCGGCAGCACTTTCGAGACCAGGAAGACTTCGTCGCGCTTGCCTGATATCGCGTCGGCGATGACGAGCTCGGCATCGCCATACATCTCGGCGGTGTCGATATGGGTCATGCCGAGCTCGATGCCGCGTTGTAGTGCTGCGACCGCCGCCTTGCGATCGCCGCGGTCGAGATACCAGGTGCCCTGCCCGATCACGGAAACATCAGGGCCGCCTTTGCCGAAGGGATGGGATTTCATGTCAGGCCTACCGCGCGATTGTCATTTCAGTTCGCTGATATCGGCGACCAGCACGCTGCCGCTGGTCGACTCCGTGATGTGAAGCCGGTCGCGGTTCGCGCCGCCGATGGCGACATTGGTGCAGGTGCTGCCCGCGCAGGATTTGATGCGGGCGATGCATTCGCCATTCGGCGCGAACACGAAGACGTGGCCGAGCGAGGCATGCGCGACGAACAGGCGCCCGGCCCTGTCCATGGTCATGCCGTCGGGCCCGCTCGGTCCGAACAGCGAGCAGAAGCGGCCGACTTTCGAGACGCTGCCGTCCTTCATGAAGGGCAGCCGCCAGACCGCATTGTCGCGCGTCATCGCGACAAACAGCACGGCTTCGCTGGGATCGAGCACGAGGCCGTTCGGGCTAATGCCGGTGTTGATGAGGCAATCGAGGCGGCCGCCCTGGGTGAGCCGATAGACGCGGCCGGTCGGATCATGCAGGCCGGTCTGGCCCTGGTCGGTGAAATAGATGTCGCCGTTCGCCGCCAGATGCAGATCGTTGCAGCCGCGAAAGGACTCCGAATTGCGCGAGGCGAGCACCGGCTTCATGCGCCCGGCTTTCGCATCGAGCTCCATGATGCCGTGCCGATAGTCGGCAACGAGAATGCGGCCGTCCTTGCCGATCTTGAGCCCGTTCGGCCAGCCCTCATACTCGATCGCGAGCGACCATTGGCCGTCCGGCGTGATCCTGAAGATGCGGCCGAAGGGAATGTCGACGAGATAGAGATTGCCTTGCGCATCGAACGACGGGCCTTCGATGAAGCAATCGGTGGGAACACCGGGGCGGTTGGCGTCAGCCCATTCGGTCGCAACACCCTTGCGCCGGAAACTGTCGGGCATCGCCGAAGGGACTTTGGTCTCGATCAGTTTCGGCGGCGTTTCCAGGTACATCATTGTTGTTGTTCTCACCTGCGTGTTTTAAGCGGTCGCACCATAATGGACGCGCTCGGCGCGGTCGACTACGTGGTACGCACAACAGCCTTCCCGCGGTGCCACTGCGCCCGGGTCATGCACCGTCTTGTCCCTCGCAATAGAGGGGCCTTGACACGAATTCGCAAAGCTGACCCGACGGGCAAATCAATTGCACGCACGTGCATGGTTTACTTCCTGAATTTGACCTGGCCGGACTTTCCCTCGGCGGTCTTGATCGTCAGTGTGATCGTCGCATCGGGCGGAATTGGTTTCTTCGCCTCCCCCTTCAAACTATTCTCACCTGATTGCGTCAGCGTCAGAGTCTCACGATTGGCGCCGCTGACTATGAGTACCGCCGCCGTGTAACCCTTCGTCGAGACCGGCTTCGGCTTAAATGCCTCAAACACATTGATCGTGACGGTATTGCCCGAGGTCTGAAGCTCGACGTCAATGCCGGCCACGTCGAGCATCAGCCCGCCGTTCGGCCCCTTTTCGTACTCTTCAGCAAAGGCTGGCGAAGCCGCCGCGAGAGCTACGAGGATGGCCAATACGTATCTCATGATCGTTCTCCCTGGTTGGCGCCAGCAACTTCGCGGACGTTCACCGAACTCTCCCGCCGGAACAAGACGTAGAGTGCCGGCAACACCAACAACGTGAGTATCGTTGACGAGATCACACCGCCGATGACGACCGTCGCCAGCGGCCGCTGCACCTCCGCACCGGCGCCGGTTGCGATCGCCATCGGGACGAATCCGAGCGAGGCGACGAGCGCGGTCATCAGGACCGGCCGCAGCCGGGTGAGCGCGCCTTGCCGCACGGCGTCGGCAAGAGCAAGTCCTTCACTTCGCAGTTTTTCGATAAACGAGATGATCACAAGACCGTTGAGCACGGCTACGCCCGAGAGGGCAATGAAGCCGATGCCGGCGCTGATCGAGAGCGGGATTCCCCTCAGCAGAAGCGCTGCAACCCCGCCGGTCAGGGCGAGTGGGACACCGCTGAAGACCAGGAAAGCGTCCGGCGCCGATCCTAGGCTCAGGAAGAGCAGCACGAAAATTGCAAACAGCGCGAGCGGCACAACGATCGTCAGACGTTGTGCCGCAGACACGAGTTGCCCGAATTGGCCGCCCCATCCGATCCAATACCCCGCCGGCAGCTTGACCCGTTGTGCCACCTGATTCTGCGCGTCAGCGACGAACGAGCCGAGGTCGCGACCTCTCACATTCGCGGTCACCACGATGCGCCGCTTGCCATCTTCGCGGCTGATCTGATTGGGACCGGGCGCAAGATCGATCTGTGCGAGCTCGGACAGTGGCACATACCGAATTTGCCCGAGCGGCGAATTACCCCACAAGGCAGGCGTCGTCTTGGACGGGTTTTCAACCGGCGGCAACGGGATCGGCAGCGACCTGATCGCCTCGACATCCGAACGCAGATGCTCGGGAAGCCTGACAACGATATCGAAGCGCCGGTCACCTTCAAACACCCGACCCGCGCTTTTCCCCGCAACGGCGATCTCGACCAGGTTCTGAACGTCCGCGACATTGATTCCAAATCGCGACAAAGCCTGACGGTCGACTTTGACCGTCAGCACCGGTAGCCCCTCCACCTGTTCGGTCTTGACGTCGGCGGCGCCCGGCACCTTCTGCAGGATCGCCTGCACCTGTGACGCGGCCTGGACCAGAACGTCGAGATCGTCTCCGAATATCTTTACGCCGACGTCGCTGCGGATACCCGATACCGTCTCGTTCATGCGTTGCTGGATCGGCTGGGAGATCCCGTAGACGCTTCCCGGAACATCCTCCAGCGCAGCCTGGATATCCGCGACGACCTCTGCCTTCGACTTGCGCGGATGCGGCCATTGCTCCCGCGGCTTCAGCATCACGTAGCCATCACCTGCCGAGGGCGGCATCGGATCGGTTGCAACTTCCGCCGAGCCCGTCCGCGCGAACGCGTCCCTGACCTCAGGTACCGCCAGCAACCGCTTTTCGAGCATCTGTTGCATCGCCACCGATTGCGTCAGGCTCGTTCCGGGGATGCGTACGATCTCCATCGAAACGTCACCCTCATCGAGGCTCGGGATGAATTCACGGCCCATCCGCGTCGCGGCAATGGCGCAAACTCCGACCAGCAGCGAGGCGAGCAATACCACGCCAAAGCTGTTTCGAAGCGATCCGTCGAGCAGCGGGAGATATATCCGTCTCGCAACGCGCATGAAAAGGTTCTCGCGCTCCGAAACGCTGCCGGTGACAAGCAGGGCCACCGCCGCAGGCACAAACGTGATCGACAGAATGGTGGCGCCGGTCAGCGCCATCAACACCGTCAGCGCCATGGGTGTGAACATCTTCCCCTCGACGCCGCTGAGCGTGAGAATGGGCAGATAGACCGCGGCGATAATAAGCGTTCCGAACAGGCTCGGGCCGACGACCTCGCGCGAGCCTGCCAGGATGGTCGCGAAGCGTTCCTGACGCTTGAGAGTGCGCCCCTGCCGATGTTGTTCGGCCGCGAGGAGCCTTAAGCAATTCTCGACGATGATGACCGCGCCGTCGACAATAATGCCGAAATCAATGGCGCCCAGGCTCATCAGATTGGCGCTAACTCCGTTTACAACCATGCCTGTGATCGCGAACAGCATGGAGAGTGGAATGACACACGCGGTGGCGACGGCCGCCCGAATATTTCCCAGGATCAGGAATAAAACCACGATTACCAGGATAGCGCCCTCGACGAGATTGGTCCTGACCGTTGCAATGGTTGCTTCGACGAGATGGGTCCGGTCGTATACGGTATGCGCCATCACGGCTTTCGGCAGCGATTTTTCGATCTCCTTGAGTTTGGCGGCTACGCGCTGCGCGACGGTACGGCTGTTTGCACCGATGAGGAGCATGGCGGTGCCCAGCACGACTTCTCGCCCGTTTAGCGTCGCGGCTCCGGTGCGCAGGTCGGTGCCTTCCCTCACGTCGGCGACATCCGACACCCGCACCGGAACGCCGCTTCGCGATCCGACCACGATCCCCCTTATTTCGTCGATGTTGCCGACCTGTCCCGGCGTACGCACGAGGTATTGCTCGCCATTGTGCTCGATGTATCCGGCGCCGACATTGGCGTTGTTTGCGGCAAGCGCCGTCATCACGTCGCGAAAGCTCAGCTTGTAGGCCATCAGTTGCACCGGGTCGGGTAGAACGTGAAACTGCTTCTCAAATCCGCCAACGGTATTGACTTCGTTCACGCCGGCAACAGTCCTCAACCGCGGCCTGATGATCCAGTCCTGGATCGTTCGCAAATCGGTTGGGGTGTATGATTCTCCGCCCGCCTTGCGCGCCTCGGACTGGGCTTCGACCGTATACATGTAGATCTCGCCCAATCCTGTCGAGACCGGTCCCATTGCAGTTTCGATGCCGGCAGGCAATTGATCCCTGACTTGCTGGATTCGCTCGTTGATCAATTGCCTCGCGAAATAAATGTCGGTCCCATCCCTAAAAATGACTGTGACCTGACTGATGCCGTAGCGCGATAGTGACCTGGTATTCTCAAGCTGCGGCAAGCCGGCCATTGCCGTCTCGATCGGAAATGTAACGCGCTGCTCGACTTCCAGCGGCGAATAGCCGGCTGCACGGCTGTTGATCTGCACTTGGACGTTGGTAATGTCAGGGACAGCGTCGATCGGCAGGCGCGTGAAATTCCATGCGCCGAAAGCTGCCATGGCGAGCACGCCGATCATCACCAGCCATCGCTGACGGATGGAGAAGGACAGGATGCCGTCAATCATTGTCTGCCGCTCCTCCCTTCGCCAGTTCCGCTTTCACGACAAAACTGTTGCGTGCCGCGTAGATGTCGCCCTCCAACACGCCGAATGTGATTTCCACAAGTTCCGAATCGCGGTCGCCGATCTCGACATCGCGGGCCTCGAACTTCTCGCCGTTGCGAACGAAAACGACATTGCGGCTCTCGATGGTCTGCAGCGCTGAGGATTTCACCGCTATCCCCACCTGCTTCGCAGACAACGTCAGCCTGGCGGTGATGAACAGCCCCGGCCGCAGCCGCTGCTCGGAATTGGGCACGACCACGCGGGCAAGCGCGCTCTGGGTGTCGCTGCTGCCGACCGGCGATAGGTAGGAGATTCTGGCTTCGATTGCCGGGCCGCCGTCCGCCGGATCGATAAACACCTGATCGCCAATGTGGACACGGTTGATGTCGCGCCGATAGACTGAAAAGTCGACCCACACCGTCGCCAGATCGGCAATGACGAACGCCGGCTTCTGTTCGGAAACATACTCTCCCAAAGTTGTCTGGCGATCGATGACGGTCCCGGCGAGAGCTGCCTTGAGCTCGTAGGGCGTGAGGCTTTGGTTGCTTTCCACAATCGCAAGCACATCGCCTTTCTGCACGCGATCACCGATCCGCTTGCGGACCTCCCTCACGATTCCGGGAAAGCGCGGGGTGACCTGGACGAGCGACTCCTGGTTCGGCTGAACCATTCCATTCAGTTGCAGGCTGTCATGCAGCACCGCAGAGGACGCGGTCACAAGTTCGATTCCGGCTGCCGCTACCTTTGCGTCGCTCAGACTGACACTGTCCGAGCGTTCTTCCTTCTCGGCCTCCGTCGTCGCCGCGCTGCTGCTGACCTGAGGCTTCAGCATCCGGTAGCCGCCAAAGACCAGGCCCGCGGCAACGAGGGTGAACGCCAGATATCTGATCATCCGGGAAATCATCGTGAGCTCTCACGCGCCAGCGAAAACGGATTGCCAACGAGCCCTTCGATGGTCGCGACAGCGATGTGAAAGTTCTGTAGGGCCTCCTGCTCGCGGAGCAGCGCCTGCAGGACCGAGCCTCTGACATCGAGCAATTCGAGCAGCGTGAACCGGCCCTGCAGATAGCCGCTCTGGATGGTTTCCAAGGCGCTGCGCGCGTTGGGAATAACGGACGTCCGTAGCAGCTTAAGTTCGGCCAGCGATCCGTTCACGGCATCGTAGGCGCGGCCCGCAACGCTGATGAGAACAAGCTTATTGATCGCGCGCTCGGCGCCGGTCTTCGCCAAGGCGTCCTCGGCGGCGATAATGTTGCCGGTATTTTGATCGAAGACCGGTAGCGGCACCGAGACGCCCAACCGGACCGCGTTGTCGTTGGTAAACTGGACGGGCTGCCCTCCCGAAAACTCGACGGTTTCCTGAAAATGGCGCCAGCCGGCGGAGATTTGAACGTCGGGAATCCGCTTGAGACGGGCCAGACTGAGGTCGGCGTTGCGTTGTGCGGTGACGGCCGTCCAACGCATGAGTTGCGGATTGGCCTCGATTGCCTGGACCACGGACCGGAAAGGCGGCGGCCGACCAATAACGGCGAGACGCCCCGCCGCTGCGCCAAAACGCGGGATACTGTCGCCCATCAGGATCGCAAGATCGCGCCGCGCCGTCGCCAGTTGTGTCTTCGCGCGTTCGCGATCGACGCGGAACAAGTCGGCCGCCACTTGCGCCCGCAACGTCTCCGCCGGGGAGGAAGCACCCTCTTGAACGCGCTTCTGCAGCAGTGGAATGAGCTGTTCGAGGCTCGAAATCTGCTCGTCGAAGAGCTGGATACGCCTTTGCGCGCTCACGACCGCGATGAACGCGATCGCCGTCTCTGACAGTACCTCCAAGCGGGTCGCCCGCCTCTGCCAAACCGCCGTTCCGATAGCGGCGTCTCCAGCCGCCAGACGAGCCTCTCGCTTGCCGCCTAGTTCGACGAGCTGACTGAGTTGCAAAGTTGTCTCGGCGGATTGCAGGCCTTTGAAGGGACCCGATCCGAGAGCGTTGTCGAGTTCGAAGGAGAGATTGGGATTCGGAAGGGCTCCGGCCTGGACCTTAAGGCCGGTAGCAATGCCCACATCGCGCTCCGCCGCCGTGAGCCGCGGGTTAGCTGCAAGCGCCCGGCCGAGCGCATCCCTCATGGTGAGGGTCTGGGAGTACGCGTGACCGGTGAGCCACGGGCTGACCAGAAATGCCGCTGCGCACGCAAAATGCGTGACCGTTTTGCGAAACATGAGAATGACCTGACCAAGCGATCGAGCGCTCGCGCGCTCCGAGAAGACGCTCAGGACCGGTATTTGGGCGGCGGCGTATCGAGTCCCGGATGATCCTCAAGCAGGAATACAGGTGTCGCGAACGTCGGCGGAACGGGCTTGGCTATCGGCTCTGCCACCAGGATCGGCGGCGGAATCAACAGGGGAACGCAGGTGTAGCAATGATCTACGACGGTAACCGGCTTCTTTGATCCTTGGTCTGTCTTGGCGGGTGCGTCACCGATGTCGATCTGATCGGCGCTCGCGAGCGTTTCGCTGGCGCAGGAAATTTCCCCCGCGAGCCCGACCACGACGTAGGCGACCGTGAGCAGCACGGTCAGCAGCCCGCGTAAGGCGGACGCGCAGGAACGCGAGCTATGGCTGATCTGCCGTTTCATCAAGGCCACGGATAGCAAGGACCGGGAGCGAACACTATCACAAATTCGGCGCTGCCGGCCGAAGGGACAACGTCATATTCCAGGCGCCGCCCCCGGCAGCGTCCGCCGCGCCATCGGAGGGCGTGGGCTCGGTCGAATCGAATCCGGCGCTGCGCGACGTGCCCGGCATCCCGCACAGCCTGCGGCTCGACGATATCCTCCCCGCGTCAGGCAAGCTCGACAACAAATTCGACCTGCCGCGGCGCGGCCGCATGGCGATGCGGACGTGGGCGGCCCGGATCGGTCGACGCGATTGCGGCGGCAGTCGACAGGCCACGGCGACGATCCTGGGTTGCGGCGTGAAGTTGACGCTCATCTCCCCGATTGGCTGCGACGCTTTTTTTTGGCGTAAAGCGGCTTTGCAGCGAAATTTCCACAAGTGTGAATAGCGTCACGTCGAACCTCAACGCGGCACGGTAGACTCATCATTGTAAGTGCCCTGGGGGAATCAAGCCATGTCTGCCAAACAAGCGGTTGTCGCCGCAGCGGCCGTTGCGACACGGAACCGCGCCGACTCGGCCCGCCCGAGCGGGCCTGCGCCCGCCAGCGACGGTCTGGAGCGAGCGCGGAATTTTTCGCAGGCACCGGGGTTACGGGGGTTACCGGATGGCAACCAAGCCCGGAACGGTCGCCTGCAAGGCTCCGGCGCCTTCGCGATCGTCAGTTCCGAACGGGATGCTCTTTGTCTGCATGCTTCGCAGCAACCTTGCCTCCGGGTGCCGAGCCCGGCCGGCCAGGTAACGCTGCTCGATGACGGGGTACTTTGACCATGTCCAGCCAGGTTCAACTTGACTTCAACCTGTTCGAGTTCGTGATCACCCCGAAACGGTCGCGGTGGGAATGGTGCGTGCGCGACCGCACCGGCAAAGCGTTGATGAAGGGCCGCGAGAAATCGCGCGCCGCCGCCCGCTATCAGAGCGAGCGCGCGCTGTTCCTGCTGCTGCTGGCGAGCTGCCGATGTTGCGAGGCCCGGCGCTAAAGCGTGATGATTTCAGGATGAATCATCATCGCGCTTTAGCTTTTTGCTCGCGCATGATCTCCGCGCAAACGCTGCGCGTTTGTCGCGAGGGAAAACCGCTACACGCCTTTCCGGATCATGCGTTAGTTGGCTACGGCGACCGGCTGCGGCGCGATCGCCGTATCGGCCTGCGCGATCAGCCGCTTCAATTCCGGAATGCAGGAGCCGCAATTGGTGCCGGCCTTGAGCCTGGCGCCGATGTCGGCCGCAGAGCGCGCGCCGTCGGCTATCGCATCGCAAATGCTCGCGCGGCCGACGCCGAAGCAGGCGCAGACCACCGGGCCGGTGCTGACGACACCTTCGGTCGAGCGGCCCGAGAGTAGCATGCGGCGCTGGTCGTCGCTGAGCGAAACGGCCGCAAACAGGCTCTTCACCACATCCCAGTCGCCGGCATCATGCGCGGGGCCGACAAAGAGACAGGTCTCGATGCGGTCGCCGGCAAACGATGCCGCGCGGTAGACGCCGCCGCCAAAATCCCTGTACTCGGCGAGATCATCGCAGGACACCGCGCGCAGCCAGTTGGGCCAGCGCGTGAGATCGGCATTGTCGGCGAACAGATAGGCGTAGCCACCCGTGACCGCCGCCCTCGCCCACCACAGGCTCTGCGGCAGCTCGATCCGCTTGCGCGACAGCACGAAGCCGCGGAACACATATTCATACGGCGTGATCGAGGCCGGCGTCACCTTGCTCTCGGGCTGGCCGGAATAGGGATCGGTGAAGGGCGCGACCAGCGCGCCGACGCGGCCGGACGAAGCATTCGCCTCGCTCCAGTGGATCGGCGCGAACAGCATGCCGCGCTGCTGGCGCTCGCTGACGACCGCTTTCAGGATGCACTGGCCGTAATCGGTGGTGACGCGCGCAAAGCTGTCGTCGACGACGCCGTATTTGTTGGCATCATCGGGGTGGATCTCGACAAAAGGCTCGGGCAGATGCGCGCCGAGACGTGGGCTCAGGCCGCTACGGGTCATGGTGTGCCACTGGTCGCGGATGCGGCCGGTGTTGAGCCGCAGCGGCCTGCCCGCGTTGGTCTCGCTGCGCAGCGCCGGAATTTCCGGCGCGACGAAGCGGGCCTTGCGGTCGTTGGCGTAGAAGTTGCCATTGGCGAAGAAGCGCGCCTGCGGCTCGGCCCCCTCGCGGCTCGGCCATTGCACCGGCGCCATCGCGTCGAACGCGTCGTCCGACAGCGAGGTCAGTGCGCCGATGTCGAAATCGCGGTTGCCGTTGTTCTCGTAGGCCGACAGAGCCGCATGCTCGCGGAATATGTCGGCGGCTGATTTGTAATCAAAGGCGGCGCCGAAACCGAGCCGGTTTGCCACCTCGCTGAGGATCCACCAGTCGGGCCGGGCTTCGCCGGGCGCCGGCAGGAACGAGCGCTGGCGCGAGATGCACCGCTCCGAATTGGTCACCGTGCCTGACTTTTCGCCCCAGGCGAGCGCCGGCAACAGCACATGCACCCCGGCCTCGACGGTGTCGTTGGAGCGGACGTTCTCGGAGACCACGAACAGCTCGAGCTTCTTCATGGCCTCGCGCGCGACATCGGCATCAGGCAGCGACACTGCCGGATTGGTGCCGATCACCCACAGCGCCTTGATCTCGCCGCGCGCGATCGCCTCGAACATCTGCACCGCCTTCAGCCCTTCATGGGTGGCGATGCGCGGCGCCTTCCAGAAGCGGCGGACGCGGTCGATGTCCGGCGGCGTGAAACCCATATGGGCGGCGAGCTGGTTGGCGAGCCCGCCAACCTCGCGGCCGCCCATCGCATTGGGCTGGCCGGTCAGCGAGAACGGCGAGGCGCCGGGTTTTCCGATGCGGCCCGTGGCGAGATGGCAATTGAGGATGGCGTTGACCTTGTCGGTGCCCTGCGCCGACTGGTTGACGCCCTGCGAATAGAGCGTGACCACGCGCTCGGTCTCGCGGAACATCTTGAAGAAGGAAGCGACATCGGCTTCGGTCAGACCGGTCGCAAGCGCCGTCGCCGCGACGCTGCCGGCGATCTGCCGCGCCCGCATGAGCGCCTCGTCGAAGCCCGTTGTGTGTTGCTCGATATAATCGCGGTCGAGCAGACCATTGTCGGCGAGATGCACGAGCAGCCCGGAGAACAGCGCGGTGTCGGTGCCCGGCTTCAATCCGAGAAAGAGCTCGGCGTCCTCGGCGGTGTTGGTGCGGCGTGGGTCGATTACGACCATGCGGGCGCCGCGCTTCTGCTTGTTGGCCAGCATGCGCTGGAAGGTGACGGGATGGCACCAGGCAGCGTTGGAGCCGACCAGCACCAGGAGATCAGCCTCGTCGATATCCTCGTAGCAGCCGGGCACGGTGTCGGCGCCGAAGGCACGGCGATGGCCGGCGACCGAGGACGCCATGCACAGCCGCGAATTGGTGTCGACATTGGCCGAGCCGACAAAGCCCTTCATCAGCTTGTTGGCAACGTAATAGTCTTCGGTGAGCATCTGGCCGGAGAGATAGAACGCCACTGCATGTGCGCCGTCGCGCGCAATGATGTGCTTCAGGCGATGCGCGACATGGTCGAGCGCGTCGCTCCAGGCGACGCGTTCCAGCACGCCCTTGCAGCGGATCATCGGATGGAGCAGCCGGTCTTCGAGCCCGATGGTCTCTCCAAGCGCCGAGCCTTTCGAGCAGAGCCGGCCGAAATTGGCGGGATGCTCGGGATCGCCTGATATCGCCGCGCCGCCGCTGCCGTCGGGCGTTGCCAGCACGCCGCAACCTACCCCGCAATAGGGGCACGTGGTGCGCGTCGCGCGCAAGGTGGGGTCGACGGAAGTCATGGCGAAGACGAACCTATGCAGCTTTCGGGCCGGCCACGAGCGAACGGCCGAACATCATCTCCTTGCGGATGCCGGCGACCGGTTTGCGGTTGCGGATCATCTCGAGATACCAGAGCGCATCCGCGGTCTCGCCGATCAGCACCGCGCCGGTGAGCTTGCCGTCCGCGATTACGAGCTTCTTGTAGGTGCCTCGCCTGACGTCGCTGAGCAGAATGCTCTCGCTGCCGTCCGAGCCCATGAAGTCGCCGGCTGAAAACACGCTGACGCCGGAAACCTTCAGGTTGGTCGCGACCACGCTGCCCTGATAGGCGACCTCGCGCGAAGCCAGATGCCGCGCCAGCACGCCAGCCTGCTCATAGGCCGGCTCGACCAGGCCGTAGCAGATGCCGCGATGCTCGGCGCATTCGCCAAGCGCGAAGATATTTTCCGCCGAAGTCTGCAAATGATCGTCGACTACGACGCCGCGGTTGACGGAAATGCCGGCTTCTTTCGCCAGCGCCGTGTTCGGGCGGATGCCGGCCGCGAACACCACCGCGTCGGCGTCGATCCGCCGCCCGTCGGCGAGCTCGACGCCCTCGACGCGGCTCTCGCCATGGATGCGCGCGGTGTTGGCGTTAAGCAGGACCTTGATGCCCTTGCGCTCGACCAGCTTCTTCAACAGCTCGGCCGCGGGCGCATCGAGCTGGCGCTCCATCAGCCGGTCCATCAGATGCAACAGCGTCACCGGCGTGCCGGCCTTGGCGAGGCCATATGCCGCCTCAAGTCCCAGCAGACCGCCGCCGACCACCACGACCGGCTTCCTGCGCGCGGCGAGCGACAGCAGGAGATCGACGTCGCGGGTATCGCGAAAGGTATGCACGGCGGAAAGATCCGCGCCGGGCACATTGAGCCGCAGCGGGGTCGAACCGGTCGCCAGCACCAGCCGCGAGAACTCGACGCTCTCGTCGCCGGCAATCTTCAATTCGCCGCGGCCGACATCGATCTCGGTCGCGCGAGCGCCATATTTCACGGTGACGCCGCGGTCGCGCCACCACGCGGCCGGCTTCAGCTCGATGTCGTGCGAGGCGGTCTCGCCGGCCAAGACCGACGACAGCAGCACGCGGTTATAGGCAAGCCGCGGCTCGTCGCCGATCACGGCGATGGCGTAGCGGCCGAGCGAGGTCTTGACGAGCTCGTCGACCAGGCGCGCCGCCGCCATTCCATTGCCGACGATGACCAGCGGTTCACTCAACGCGCGGCTCCTTACTCTGCCGCCTGCGGCCGGCCATAGGCCTGCGAGATCATGTAGCCGGACAGCGTGGCGTAGGCCGCGGTCCAGGCTTCGGCGACGTCAGGCGTCCAGTCAGGGCCGAGCCCCTTCTCCAGCGTCCACAGCAGCGCACCGCCGACCACGGGATAGTGCTCGGCCTTGGCGCCGTAGGCGACATGGCGCGTCGCGAGCGCGCTCGCCGCCGGCAGGATCGATTCGAGGTTCGACAGCCCGCTCACCACGACCGCCAGCGTCGACATCAGCTTCTTGCGCTGCTCGGTCATGTCGGCGGGAAACATCGCCTTCACGGCAGGCGCAACCTCGAACAGGCGATCGTAGAAGATCACGGCCGCCTTGTCGGAAATCGGCGCGACCTTGGAGAAACTCTGCTGGACGAGTCTGATCTGGTCCGGTGTCATGCTTCGCTCCTTTTTCACTGTCGTCATGCGCGGGCTCGACCCGCACATTCATCGCAAGAGCGTCTTTGTGCCTTCGATCGATTGCCGGGCCTTCGCCGCGCCGAAGGGGTACTTGAGTTAGCGTCCCCTTGGAGCTTCGGCCCCGCCGGCGGGTTCACACACCCGGCGATCACGAGAGCGTCAGGAACCGCGCCTTATATGCGCGCTTCGGCGAGGCTCGGCGCACCCGCGGTCTCCGGGCCCTTGCGCAGATAGAACCACCAGGTCATGCCGAGGCAGACCGCGTAGAAGGCGAGATAGATCATCAGCGCAAGCTGAGGGCCGCCGGTCAGCGCGATCGACTTGCCGAAGCCGGACGGGATCAGGTAGCCGCCGCAGGCGCCGACCGCGCCGATGAAGCCGAGCGCCGCGCCGCTTTCGATCGAGGCGGTCTTCAGCGCCATCGCACGAACCGCGTCACCCTTGCCGCGCACCTTGTGCAGGTTCTCCTCGCGGAAGATCGAGGGGATCATGCGGTAGGTCGAGCCGTTGCCGATGCCTGTGGTGACGAACAGGATCAGGAACATCACGAGGAAGCCGGCAAAATCCTTGACGCCGACGAAGTAGAGCACGCCGATCGTCGCTGCCGCCATCGCGATGAAATTCCAGAAGGTAACGATCGCGCCTCCCACCTTGTCGGCAAGCAGGCCGCCGAACGGACGCGCGATCGAGCCGACCAAGGGGCCGAGGAAGGCGATCGCGATGGTGATGGCTGGAAACTGCGTCTTGATCAGCAGCGGAAACGCCGCGGAATAGCCGATGAAGGAGCCGAACGTCCCGATATAGATGAAGGACATGATCCAGGTGTGCTTGCGCTTGACGATCGCCAACTGATTCCTGATCGAAGCCTTGGCCGTGGTCAGGTTGTTCATGAAGAAGACCGCGCCGAACACCGCGATCGCAATCGGCAGCACCCACATCAATCCGGCGTTCTGCAGGTACACGCCACTGACCGGAGTAGCCTGATAGAGATTGATCAGGCCGATGCCCATCAGGATCGGGGTGATGAGCTGCACGCTTGAGACGCCGATGTTGCCGCCCGCGGCGTTCAGGCCCAGCGCCCAGCCCTTCATGCGGTCCGGATAGAAGAACGAGATGTTGGCCATCGAGGAAGCGAAGTTGCCGCCACCGAGGCCGGCAAAGGAAGCGACCAGCAGCATCAGCCAGTACGGCGTTTCCGGGTGGCTGACGAAATAGGCGAGACACAGCGTCGGAATGAACAGCACCGCGGCAGAGAAGATGGTCCAGTTGCGGCCGCCGAAGGTGGTCACTGCGAAGGTATAGGGAAAGCGCATCAAGGAGCCGATCAGGCCCGGCAGCGCCACCAGCTGGAACAACTGGTCGGTGTCGAAGTGGAAACCGGCCGCCGGCAGCTTGGTCGCGACGATCGACCAGATCAGCCAGACCGAGAAACCAATGTGCTCGGCGACGATCGACCAGATCAAATTGCGGCGGGCGACGAACTTGCCCTTGGATTCCCAGAATTTCTCGTCCTCGGGATTCCAGTCGGAAATCCAGGTCTCCGAAATCGAGGTCGGGTTCTGCTCGCTCATAAGAAATGTCCTTTCGCAGGCATAGGTGCGCGCCCTGGGGAGGCCCCAGTCGGGCGGTCGCAAAATTCAGATGATGGGTTTCGAAGGACGGCGTCGGTGGCGTCAGAACTAGCCATTCAAGCTTTGTGCCAAGCCGACCGATCGCTAAAATCGTCTATTTTGTAATGGGTTGAGCACTCGTGCCCGAAGTTTTTGCAGAGCGGATTCGCATTCAAAATTTGCGATTCGCTCATTTCTTGTGCGCCGCACAAGAAATGAGCGTGATGATTAAAAGATGATCGACAGTTCGGGAAGTGCGAAGCGGACAAGCCCGTAGGATGGGTAGAGCGCAGCGAAACCCATCAATGTCACCTCCAGCACGATGATGGGTTTCACTTCGTTCAACCCATCCTACGATCTACGATCAATCACCCCGGCTTCCTTAGACCTTCCCGCTCAGCAGCTTTCCATAGCCGTCAAATCCCTGATGGACGCCCGCTGTGCGCAATGCATTCCACATCATCGCTGACGCCGCTGAGATCACGGGTTTGCCGGTGTCCTCTGCCAGCGGTTGCAGGGCATCAAGCGTCGGCATGCCGACACCGCTTAGAAAAATCGCTTCGGCCTCGGGATGATTGACCTGCCGACCGATCGCGTAGGCACGCTCGTCATTTTCCTCGTAGATATTCCGGACGTTGGTGAGATGACCTGAACTCACGACGGATATGCCGCATGTTTCGAGATGCCGCTTTCCCTGAGTGGTCATGTCCGCCGAGTAAGGCGTGGCATAGGCGATGCGCCGAACGCCCAGCGCGTTGAAGGCCGCCATCGCACTGCCAAAGGCGGTGATGAACCGCGCCTTGCTGATCGCTTCCATTTCCGCAACCAGCGCCGCGACGCGGTCTTCGCCGAGGGTATAATTCGTCGCCGTGTGCGCCATGACGATCACGCTGGGAGAGACCATCGCCAGCAGCCGCACACAAGCCGGAATGCTCTCGACTTGGCTTAGATTTCGCTGCTCCTGTCCGGCGTGCGTGCCGGCCGCACCCTCGGCATGCATGCGCGTGAAGTGCAACGACACGCCCGGCGGCGTCAATTCGGCCATTTCCGGCTCGACCGTGGGGTTGCCGGGCGGCACCAGAAACCCGATCCGCGTACGCCATCCCTTCATAGGGTCGTCCCCATCATGTTTGCTGCTCGCAGCGCGGATTAGCCGAAGGCGTAATCCGCCGCGCCGTTACGATATCACGTATCATGAGCTGTTCTGCGACTGATGCTCTGGAGGCGTGCAAAAGGGTGGGGATGGCCCAACGCCGTACATTCCAAGGTTGCCGCTCCGAGGGCATTATACCCTATGGGAAAGGCTCTTGGATGGTCGACGGAACGAAATCAAAGATTGAGATAATGCGTAGTCGCTGGTCTGCTTTTATGGACCGCAACGTCAAGGTCATTCGCACAGTAGATTTTGGCCTTGGGCTGGCTTGCGCGGGCATCGCATGGACGTCCGGGGGAGATATGTCCCTAGTCGCACCCGCGCTCATCATAGGCTTTATTTTTGCGGCTATCGGGGTTCGATCAATCCCCGACATGTCCAAGTTTTGGAAGTTAACCTCAAGTGTAGCCGTAGGCGCCGTCTACCTCACCATAGGATGTTTTTTATATTGGCACTTTCACCCCAAGGCGCCCGATATACCGGTCGTGCAAAAACCTGTTGAGCCTCCTAAAGGTGTGCCGGCGTCACAACGCCTATCGCGGCTCGATCACTTCATTTTTACCTGCGATGTGCCACCCCCTGATAGCGAGAAAGCCGCGAAATTCCCACAAGTTAAAGAGGAACTGAGACAGCGTTTTAATGTGTGGGGCGATGTTGTGGGCATGTCGATTACGGTTACAGATATCCGCGGCGGTTTTCGGATCGACGCAGAAGCAAACACCGAAGAGGCTAAGCGCAGGATGTTCACGGCCGGATCGGCGGGCGCATCAAAGGTGTCGATTTCAATAAGAAGGATCGATCAGCAAATAATCGTCGACGTGGCGTCAGAACTGCCCAAAATTTTTGGCTTGATGCTGGCGGACCCGTCTTCCCAAGACACGCTGGCCATTCAAAGCAAAATCGAGGATTTGGTAGGAGTACAGGGGAAATGCCGTCTTCTTTAGATTAGCCGTCACGCGATTGCCCCATCCTCGTTCATGCACGTCAGCGGCGTAGCCGGTTATGCACGCACCCGTCTTTCTGACCTCGGAATGCCGTTGACCGCCAAAATCGGATCGAGCGTTGCTGTAAGGCGCTCCCATCGGCTCGCCAGTCGTGAGGAACTCATCAACCGCAACCTGTTGGGTCCCACGTCGACGAGAAACAGAAAGCCGCAGAAGCGCGCGAGCATGATCGAGACCTGATCGTGACCGGCAAGCCGGGCAAACTCCTTGTCACGAAAAACAACGACGAGTTGGTAAGTTTTTCCGCTCTCAATCTCAACCGACGCCACATCACGCCAATTGACCCATCCCAGGTAAGACCATTCCCGCGCCCAAAATCCCACTTCGTTGATACGAAGAGCCGGCATACCGCGATACGCCAAGTAGGTGTCGCGAAGTATGCGCGGCACTGCGAGCAAAATTGTCAGGCCCGCACTGAAGCAGAGGAGAAGAAAAAATGGGCCGTCATCCCACAAGCAAGCCGTGAGGCAGACCGCAATCCAGAAAAGCAGGCTTCCTACCCTCAAACTCATTTGCCCAAGGTTGTCGTTTAGACGATCATAAAAATCTGTCGTCGTTGTGGTGGGCCCAACTGGATGATCCATGTTCCAAGAGACCTCGCGGCCGGAAGTGCTCCGCTGACGGTCGCACCCTGGCGTAGCAAGGATATCAATCCAACAACTTACGCTTGGTTACATGAAAATTGGACAGTCGACGAATTATGGTGAACTCGATGCTAATCCGAGACGATCGCCTAATGCGGCCATGGCACGGAGCGGCTGCCCGGCGGGCAAATCACTTCGCTTTATCGGAAGTCTATTTGAAGCATGTCAAGCCGCTCTCGCAAAAATATCCCACTTCCGTTTCTCAGAAATATGTGGTTGTCTCCCGGCTGTCCCGCCTCACAAGAGGGGCGTTTCGCGATCGTCACGAACGTTGGCGGCGGGAGGCGATGGACGTATCAAGCGCGCCAGACGTGCGCGTTCGATGCGGACGGCCAAGCCGTGTGGTCCCGACACCCCGATGCTGGTGTCAAGTTCTGTGAGACGTATCGCGGAACGATGGTGGCTAACAAGCCCGGTACACCAGGGAGAGCGCGGAGCAGCCGTTAAAACCATTGCGCAGGGAATGCCGGATTGTCTCGGCTGCCCTGTCGTTGCTTGCGTGCGTAAAGTGCACTTTCTTTGCACGCAAGGCTCGCGGGTGCGGCCAGCATCCGGCATTCCCTGCGCCCTCTTCTGATCGAGGGCCACGCATGATGCATCACCCGAGCATGATCGTGCCGCGGGAATGCGGAGGTGTATTTTCGGCATGCATAGCAATGGCAGCTCAAGCCGGCTCTACAGCCCTCGCGGCCATCGGCTTCGGCGCCGCGCCGCCGCCCGGCTTCATGTGGAATTCGTAGGTCATCAGGTGCCATGGGCTCGCTGCTTCCTTGCCGTCCGGCATCTTCGCATCGGTGCGCTTCTCGATCTTGGCGACGAGTTCATCCTTCACGCCGAACACCACGTCGGAGTCGAGATATTTGTCGCCATCGATGAAGACATGGGTGATCAGCGGCTCATAACCCCTGGCATTGACCAGGAAATGCACATGCGCGGGCCGCATCGGATGGCGTTTGGTCTGCATGATCATTTCGCCGACCGGCCCGTCGGTCGGGATCGGATAGCTGCACGGCAGGATGGTGCGGAAGTAGAAGCGTCCATCAGCGTCCGTGACAAAGCGCGCCCGCGAGGTTGGCCCTTGCGCCGCATAGGTCGGCTTCTGCGAGTCGTAGAGGCCGTCGTCGTCGGCGTGCCAGACATCGACGGGAACGCCGGCAAGCGGCTTGCCCTTCAGATCCGTGACGCGGCTCTGCACGAACATCTTCTCGCCGGTCTTGTTCTGCGGCGAGATATCGGTGCCGTTCGCCATCTCCTTGTGCTCGCCGACATAGAACGGGCCGAGCACCGTGGTCTCGGTCGCGCCGTCGCGCTCGCGATGGTTCACCGCGTCGACCAGCATCGACACGCCCATCACGTCGGAGAGCAGAATGAATTCCTGGCGGATCGGGGTGCACTTCTGGCCCGTGCGGGTCAGGAAGTCGATCGCGTATTCCCATTCCTCAAAGGTGAGATCGGTCTTGCGCACATAATCGTGAAGCGATTTCACCAGCTCCTGCAGCAGGAATTTCGCCCGCGGATTCGGCGTGTTCTCAAAGCTCTTGACGACGGCGGCGGTCAGATCGGCTTCACTGAATTGGGTCATGGGAGAGGTTTCCTGCGAGGTAGCCTGTAAACACAACCAACCCTACACCAGTGGCTGGTTTCGGGTAAGCGCGTGGTGTTGGAACACGACCGCCTTTGAGATATCAAGAATAATCCTGCTTTTCGGAGACCCTCCCCATGCTAGCCCCGACCCCCGCCTCGCCCGAATCCGTCGGAATGTCCAAGGCCGGTCTCGACCGGGTCGAGGCGCACCTGAAGAGCCGCTACATCGATGCGGGCCGTTTCCCGGGAACCCAGCTTCTGGTCTACCGCCGCGGCAAGGTGGTCCACAGCGCGTCACAGGGCTTTGCCGACGTCGAGCGCAAGGTGCCGGTCAAGGACGACACCATCTACCGCATCTATTCGATGACCAAGCCGATCACGAGCGTGGCCTTCATGATGCTGTTCGAGGAGGGCAAGGTCGCGCTGGACGAGCCCGTCGTCAAATACATCCCGGAGTGGAAAAACCTCGGCGTGTTCGCGGCCGGCACGGCGCCGAACTTCCTGACCCGGCCAACGTCGCGGCCGATGCTGATCGTCGATCTGCTGCGCCACACCTCCGGGCTCACTTACGGCTTCCAGCAGCGCTCCAATGTCGATGCCGCCTATCGCGAGGCCAAGATCGGAGAAGTGCAGACGGCGGGCACGCTGGCTTCGATGATCGAGAGTCTTGCGACGATTCCGCTGGAATTTTCGCCGGGCGAAGCCTGGAACTACTCGGTCGCCACCGATGTCATCGGCTATCTCATCGGCAAGATTTCAGGCATGCCGTTCGAGCAGTTCCTGAAGGAACGCATCTTCGGCCCGCTGGGCATGAGCGATACTGACTTCTTCGTGCCAAATGAGAAGGTGCGTCGCTTCGCGGCCTGCTACTCGGCGGACCCGCCCGGCCGCCTCGCCTTCCACGCGAGCGAGCGCAAGGGCGCGCTCACGCTGCAGGACGATCCGACGACGAGTTCCTATCTGTCGCCCCCCTCTCTCGTCTCCGGCGGTGGCGGATTGTGCTCGACCACGGCCGACTACCTCACCTTCTGCCGCGCGCTGATCAATGGCGGCGAGCTCGGCGGTGTGCGGCTGATCGGACCGAAGACGCTGCAGCTGATGACGTCGAACCATTTGCCCGGCGGCCTTGATCTGCCCGCCATGTCGCGCTCGCTGTTCTCGGAGGCGACCTATAACGGCATCGGCTTCGGCCTCGGCTTTGCCGTCACCATGGAGCCCGCCAAAACCCTGATCCCCGGCAGCGCAGGCGAGTATAATTGGGGTGGCGCAGCGACGACCTCGTTCTGGATCGATCCGGCCGAAGAGCTGATCACCATCTTCATGACCCAGGTGCTGCCGTCGAGCGCCTATCCGCTGCGGCGCGAATTGCGCACGCTGGTCTATTCCGCGATCACGGAGAGCAATCTCTGATTTGTCGGGGTTCCGCAGCCGCTTGCTGCACCGCGGAACCCGCTAAATCTTTGGCGGATTCCCGGCACTTCTCCTATGCTCGCAACGAGCTGGCGGCAGTTCCTCCAGCTGTTTCGCGGGCATTTTGTGCAAAAGCTCTCCCTGCCGGTTCGGCTAGCTCTCCTGGTCGCTGGGACCTCGCTGCCGCTGATCATCTTCGCGGTTGGCATCGTTTTTCAAAATTACGAGCAGGACCGCAAGGACGCGACCCAACGGGTGCTGGAAACGGTGCGCAGCATCCGCCTGGTGCTCGATGCCGAAGTGCAGCGGATGACCGGCGGGCTGCAGGTGCTGGCGCTGACCAATTCGCTGCGCAACGGCGACTTCAACAATTTCCGCCGCATCGCCTTGGGCTTTCTCGACCAATACGGCAAGGACGGCGTTGTCCTGGTCGCGGACCGCGAGGGCCGGCAGTTGTTCTCTTCGGTCACGACGGATGCCGCGAGCCTGCCGCCGCGCAACAACCGGCAAATCGTCGACAAGGTCTTTGCGACCCGGCAGCCGCAATATTCGAACCTGTTCATTGGCGCGGTGAAGCAGCGAATGATCCTCACGGTCGAGGTGCCGGTCATTCGCGACGGCGAGGTGATCTACGTTATTTCTTTCAGTCCTCCGATCGAAATGTTCCAATCGATTGTCGAGAAGCAACGGCCAAGTCCGGACTGGACGATTTCGATCTTCGACCGGGACGGCATCAATTTTGCGCGCGTGCCGAACCCGGAAGCCACCATCGGTCAGCGCGCGTCCCCCACGCTCTACGCCGAAATGTTCAAGACGACGGAGGCGACGCTGCCGACGGTCTCGCTCGAAGGCGTGCCGCTGATCACGACCTTTGCGCGGTCCTCGCTGACCGGCTGGACGGTTGCCGCCGGCATCTCGCAGAACTCGCTGATCGCGCCGCTGTGGCGCTATCTCGCCATCGTGAGCGTGATCGGCGGCGTGCTGCTGCTGATCGGGCTTGCCTTCGCGGTCAGGATGGCCACGACGATCGCGCGCGGCGAGATGCTGCATAATCTCCTGGTCGAGGAGCTCAACCACCGCGTCAAGAATACGCTCGCGATCCTGCAGGCGATCGCAGCCCAGACCTTCCGCAGCGCTACCCGCGCGGAACGCGAGAAATTCGAGGGCCGGCTTGGAGCGCTGGCGGAAGCGCATAATCTGCTGAGCCAGGAAAGGTGGCAGGGCTCGGAATTGGCCGATGTCATCAGGCGCGTGGTGCAGCCCTATGTGCTGAGCAATCCCGAACGGATCAAGATGTTCGGGCCGAGCGTGCCGCTGTCGCCGCGGCTTGCCGTGGTGCTGTCGATGATCGTGCACGAGATCGCGACCAACGCGGCGAAATATGGCGCGCTCTCGAACGAGAGCGGCCATGTCGCGGTCGACTGGGAAGTGCTGGAAGACGATACCGTGCGCCGGCTCCGGTTGATCTGGACCGAGGCCGGCGGCCCTCCGGTGGTGGCGCCGGTGCAGCGCGGCTTCGGCTCGCGGCTGATCGAGCGCAGCGCCCGCGACCAGCTCGGCGGCGAAGCGACGGTGGATTTTCTGCCGCGCGGGGTGGTCTACACCGTGACCTGCGCGCTGAGCGAAGAAACCTAGCGCATGATCCGGAAAAGTGTGTAGCGGTTTTCCGAAAAGATCATGCGCAAACAAGAAGCTAAAGCGTGATGATGATTCATCCTGAAATCATCACGCTTTAGCCGAAGCTCTGCAGCGACGGAAACGTGTCGAGCAGCCAGATGCTGACATTGGACACCGCGCCGGTCAAAAAGCCGATGCCGGTGATGATCATCAGGACGCCCATTGCCCGCTCGACCGTCGCCAGATGGCGTTTCATGCGCGAGAACAGCGAGGAGAACTGTTCGACCATGAAGGCCGCGATCAGGAAGGGAATGCCGAGGCCGGCCGAATAGACGGCAAGGAGCCCCGCACCCTTGGCGACCGTGGCCTCAGCCGCCGCAATCGACAGGATCGCCGCGAGGATCGGGCCGATGCACGGCGTCCAGCCGAAGGCAAAGGCGAGCCCCATTACATAGGCACCCCAGAGGCCGACGGGTTTCGGGATCGACAAGCGCCCTTCCCGCATCAACAGCCCGATCCGGGTCAGGCCCAGGAAGTGCAGGCCCATGACGATGATGACGATGCCGGCGATGATGGCGAGCTGTGCCGACCACTCACGGATCAGGCTGCCGACCAGCGATGCGCTGGCGCCCAGCAGCACGAACACGGTGGAGAAGCCGAGCACGAACAACAGCGCCGAGATCATCACCGCGCGCCGGGATGAGGATTCCGTCTCCTCATTGGCGACGTGCTCGATGGTGGCGCCGGTGAGATAGATCAGATAGGGCGGGACCAGGGGCAGCACGCAGGGCGACAGAAAGCTGACCAGGCCGGCAATCAGCGCCGCCGGGATCGAAACATCCGAAATCATGCCGTCATCGCCATCGCTTCAGCCACGGGCCCCTACGCGTACTACGCTGCATAGCCGCGCGCGTTATCGATGACACAATCACAAATGCGGCATTGCCGCATCGGAGGCCGCCACGTTCCCGGGCCGATCGGGAGGAAGGTTAATGCCTATTTGACGAGGCGGAGCAGCGGGCGCCGGCGCTGGGCGGAAGACCGGCCATCGCGCGAGACCTCGTCCGCGGAGTCAGGGGGCATGATCTCGTCGCACAGCGCCTTGAGCTCGGCATCGCCGATGCGGTTGAGCTTCATGCGCACGTCGAGGATCGCGACCGACACCAGCTGGGCCGTATCGGCCCGGCCGTCGAGCCGCAGCGCTGCCCGGCATTCCTCGAGCATCGCGAGTATCTCCAGCAATTGTTCGTCCGAATTATCCACCTGCGCTCATTCCATTGGCTTGCTTGCGGTTGCCCAGTTTCTGAGGCGTGGTCGTGGCGATCCACCCGGCCGAATCACGAGCCTCAGCATAAACACCAGAAATCGTCGAAACTGCGCGAAAGACATGTCCGCCGATATTTCGTCGAGAGCACGATGCCGCCACGGCTTCGGTCCATGAAGGCCGCGAACGGCACGCAAGAATAACACGAGGGGCTGCCACGGTCGAAAGTCATTTCGTTGCTATAGGGCTCAAACCGTCGATCCAGCGGATGAACGGCGCGGGCGCGATTGAAGAAGGCGGATTCCCCGACCATGGGCATGAAGGCCACCGGCAGGCATGATCCAGTGAGCGTGATCGAAGACCTTGCGGCAGTTAGCGAGCGCCGCGCCTGCACCGGATAATGCGAGCAGACGCGGCTCCGCCAGAGACTCCTGCTGCATGTCAACCAGAGTCAGAAGCGGAACGCTCGCCGAGTTGGCGAAGGCCCGAAGCCTGACGACGGAGGTCATGTGGCGCCATGTCGCGGTCCGAGGGGCTGGAAATCGGCCCGCGGCATTCTCCCGATACCGTTCATAGCGGTAAGGTTGCAGGTTAAAATAGAGGACACCCGACCCGCCATGGTTGTAGTCCGTGCAGGATTCTGCCAAATTTAGCAGACGGAAAGGACTTGTATGCATCTGACGATGGACAGGGGCGTTCCTCTGGAGGAACGCCGGAGGGTTGCTCTCTCAAGCCTGAAGGACTGGGACGCCGCGCGCGTGTTCCTGGAAGTGGCCCGCTGCGGCAGCTTCCGCTCCGCCGCCGAACGGCTTGATCTTTCCATCAATGCCGTGCGCCGGCGCGTCGGCGATTTCGAACGGCAGATCGGCGCGACCATGTTCATCCGCGATGTCCACGGCGCGCGCCTTACGGAAGAAGGCGTGCACGTTGTTGCCGCCGTCGAACGCATGGAGGCGGCCGCCTTCGACCTCTTGCGCGCCGGCGGCTCCGTCACCGATGCGCTCTCCGGCGAGATCAGGGTTGCGGTCACCGAGGGCCTGGGCACGTTCTGGCTCGCACCGCGCCTGGTCGAGTTTCAGCGCTCGTTTCCGAGCATCCTGATCGACCTGCACTGCGCCATGCGCTCGGCCGACGTATCGCGGCACGAAGCCGACGTCGCGATCCAGCTGGTGCGGCCGACCATGCTCGACGTCAAGCAGGTCAAGCTCGGCCGCATGCATCTGATGTTCTTTGCCAGCGAGCAATATCTCAACACCTACGGCGTGCCGAAGACCGCGCAGGATCTGGTCAAGCATCGCCTGGTGATGCAGCTCGCCGATGACATCGCTTCCCGAGACACGTTCGCGAGTCTGTTTCCAGGCTACAACGAACGCGATCTCGTCGTGATGAAGACCAACGTCTCCAGCGCCAATTACTGGGCCGTCGCCAACGGCGCCGGCATCGGCGTGTTCCCAACCTATGCGCATGCGCTCGGCGGGAAGATGGTGCCGCTCGATATCGACGCGCGGCTGTCGCTCGACATTTGGCTTTCTTATCATCCAGGCTGTGGCCGCATCCCGAGGGTACGGCACATGATCGACTGGCTGATAGAAGCCTTCAATCCCGCGAAATACCCGTGGTTTAGAGATGAGTTCCTCCATCCACGGGAACTCAAAGCGGTGTATATGGGTGAACCCCTGACCCATCTGTTCGGGGGCTTTCCGACCGAAGGACGGTGAGAAAAGAATGAACAAGTCAGCGGCTAAGAAGATGAAACAGCGCAGTGCCGGCAAACCCGACATTGAACTTGGCAAGCGGATTCGTCTGCGGCGTGTCGAGCAGAAGATCTCGCAGGCTGAGCTCGGCGACAAGCTTGGCGTCAGCTTCCAGCAGGTCCAGAAATACGAGAAGGGCGTCAATCGCGTCGGCGCCGCGCGCCTGCAGCAGATCGCCAGTGCGCTCGACGTTCCCGTCACCTTCTTCTACGATGGCGACGGCAAGGCGCGCGAAGTCGAGAGCTTGCTGTTCCTCGACAGCGCCTTCAGCCTCCGGTTGCTCAGGGCCTACAGCAAGATCAAGGACCAGACGGTGCAGCGTCAGCTCGTCTCCTTGATGGAATCGATCGCCGCCAACGAGGAATAAGCGCGGGCATCTTGCGCTTGTCCTCAGGCCGGTTTGGAGCACTTACTCCGCCGCGCCACGGATGCGATCGATCAAGGCGACCGGATCAAACGGTATCCTGTCGCCGCGCCAGGCCACATGCTGGTCCGGGCGCGACAAGACCAGCCTGCCGCCCTCGTAGGCGGCATCGGGTTGCTCGACGTCGAGAATCCTGAGCGGCACGCGCTTTTCGCGCGCCGCGCCGGAAAGCGACGCGACGTCGAGACCAGGATCGAAGCGCAGCAGCGTAAATTCCGGCCCCATCGCATCGTAAAGCGAGCTGCCGTCGTCGCGGAAGAAATGCGGCGTCCGGCAGCCCGGCACGGTCGACGGCGTGTAGCTGTTCATGGTGTAGGACGGCTGCGCCGTGCCGTCATAGGCGATGATCGGCGAGGAATCATAGTAGGCGCCGAAATTCAGCCCGGCGCAGGCGTATTGCTGGACATTGATCTCATAGGTCAGGCGTCCGACAGCGCGCCGCGCTGCGTCCCCGCGCGGCCCCTCCTCCTCGATCTCGGGTGGCACCGCGCCGCGCCGCTCGATCTCGGCTTCCGCATGCGACATCGCAAAGCGCGAGACCTGGCTCGTGATCGGCCAGCGCTCGGCCTCATAGGCATCGAGGATGCTTTCGGGCGCCCAGCCGTTGAGATGCGCGGCCATGAGCCAGGACAGGTTCATCGCATCCGCAATGCCGGCATTCATGCCGTAGCCGGCATAGGGCACCCAGATATGGGCGGCGTCGCCCGCGATGAAGGCGCAGCGATCGCGGAACTTGTTCGCGATCAGGCGGCGGCCGTACCAGTCTTCCTTCGAGATGATTTCGTATTCGAAATCGATACCGACGCCGAGGATGGTACGCAAACAGCCGTCACGGTCGACCGCCTCGAAGTCGTCTTCGTTGGGTCGGAGATAATTGTGCACCAGCCAGCGCTCGCATCCGTCGATCGCATAGACCATTCCTGAACGGCGCGGGTTGATGGCGCCGGTGCCCCAGGCGTTCTGGTGCTGCTGACGCTCGATCAGGCCGGGGGCACGGATAAAGGTCGACTGCACGCGCTGGATGATGACATCGCCGGACAATTCGGCGCCGATCGCCTTGCGCACCACCGAACGTGCGCCATCGCAGCCGATCAGGAAGCGGCAGTCGACGCGCTTCGCCGCCCCGGTATCGAGATCGCGCAAGGAGACGCTGGCGGAATTGTCCTCGATGAGGACGTCCTCCACCGAGGTGCGGTTGATGATGGTGATGCGCGGCTGCGACGCCGCATGTTCGAACAGGATCGGTTCGAGGAAAATCTGATTGATGCGGTGCGGCGGCTCCGGCGTCGGCCAGTTGGAGTCGGCAGCATCTTTTGCGGTGAAGCGGTCGCGGCGACAGGGAATTTTGATGCGCGTCAGCTCGGCGCCAGTGAACGAGGTGCGATAGCTGATGTCATGCGGGTAGTCGGCGGGCAATCCGGCGTTGCGGATTTTCCCGGCGATGCCGAGCCGCCGGAAAATCTCCATGGTGCGCGCCGCGACATGGTTGCATTTCGGCTCGGGGGGAGCGGCGCGGGCGCGCGTTTCGACGACGGCCACATCGATGCCGCGCCAGGCGAGATCGATCGCGAGCGTGAGCCCGACCGGTCCGGCGCCGACGATCAGAACGGGAGCTTCGCTCATTCCGCTTCGGCGCCCGAGTTCTTGACAATGGTCGCCCAGCGATCGACTTCGGTCTTGATGTAGCTCGCAAAGCTGTCCGGCGTCGATGCCGGCAGCAGCTCGATCGCGATCGAGGTGAAGCGCTCGCTGGTGGCGGGATCGGCCAAAAGCCTGGCGATCTGCGCGGCCAGCGCGTCGATGATCGGACGCGGGGTATTGGCCGGCGCCACCACGCCCTGCCAGGCGACCAGCTCGTAGCCGGGCAGCCCGCCCTCGGCGATGGTGGGAATGTCGGGCGCGGCCGCAACGCGTTTCGGCGTGGTCACGCCGAGCACCCTCACCTTGCCTTCCTTGATCTGCTGCAGCGCCGGCTGCAGATCGACGATCATGAAGGGAATGTGGCCCGCGATCACATCGAGCATGGCCGGAATGCTGCCGCGATAGGGCACATGACGGATGTCGATGTTGGCTGCGGATTTCAGCATCTCGGCGCCGAGATGCTGCGGGCTGCCATTGCCGGCAGAACCATAGGCGAGACCCGGGTTCGCCTTGGCGTAGGCAATGAACTCGCTCAGCGTCCTGGCCGGGATGGTCGGGTTGATGATCAGCGCGAACGGCACGGCCGCGACCAGCGAAATCGCCGCAAAGTCCTTCACGGGATCATAGGGGAGCTTCTTGTAGAGCGTCTTGTTGATGGCGAGCGTGGTCGAGGTCGCCATCAACAGCGTGTAGCCGTCCGGGTCGGAACGCGCGACCTGCTCGGCACCCAGCGTGGTGCCGGCACCGGGCTTGTTCTCGACCACCACGATCGCGTTCAGCCCGGTCTTGATCTGGTCGGCGATCAGCCGGCCCAGGAGGTCGGTGGTGCCGCCCGGCGGATAGGGCACGATCATCCGGATGTTGCGGCTTGGATAGGCAGCCTGCGCCAGCGCAGGACGGCTCACCAAAGCGAGTGCGCCGCCAAATCCGACCATCGCCTCGCGGCGCGTCAACCCCATGGGACCTCCCTAAGACCTGCTTCCGCTGCGCTTTTTGCCGAACCAACTGCGCGGTTGTTGCGACATATCAAAGGCCGCCCGGGACAAAAAGGCGACCAAAGTCATACCTCCCATCGGGCCGCGCATCAGGGGCAGAGCCACTTAATGAGAACGCAACTCTCCTGGACTATTTCCGGGCTCTCTCCGGCGCTACCGCCTATCCCACCCCGCCATCATCTCCCAAGGACAACCAGCATGCAGAGAATGACGATTTTGGCCATGGCGCTGACGCTGGCCGGTGGTTCCGCGCTGGCCCAGGTGGCGCCGCCAGCCGCGAAACCCGCGGCCGCCCCCGTCACCGCCAATCCCGCCCACGCCGCGCAGCCGAAGCCGGCCGCAGCGCCCGCCTCTACGCCGGAGCAGCGCTCGGCGGCGGCGCTGGCGCTCTCGCATGAGCCGACCTTTGACGAAGACACCGCGCAGCGGATCAAGGAAGCCGCGCTCAGCTATTCGGATATCGCCGTGCTGGCGGCTGGCCGACCATACCCAACGACGCCAAATTTGCGATCGGCGCGGCCTCCGCCAATGACGACCTCCTGCGCAAGCGGTTGATCATCACCGACGACCTCGCCGCCGAGAAGACCACCGGCGCCTTCGATGCGGACGTTGCGGAAGCCGTGAAACGCTTCCAGGTCCGCCACGGGCTGGCACCGACCGGGACCGTCACGCCGCGCACGCTGACCGCGATGAACGTGCCGGTGCAGAAGCGCATCAAGCAGCTCGAGGCCTCGCTCGAGCGGCTCGAGAACACGAACTTCTCCTTCGGCCAACGCTATGTCGTGGTCAACATTCCCGCGACGTTTGCAGAAGCCGTCGAGAACGATCATGTGGTGCGGCGCTATCGCGTCATCGTCGGCAAGACCGAAAAACCGTCACCGACGCTGACGGCCGAGATCACCGGCGTCGTGCTCAATCCAACCTGGACGGTGCCGTCCTCGATCGCAAAAACCGAAATCTCGGCGCATATGCGGAAAGATCCGAGCTACCTCTCTCGCATGCACATGGAAGTGCTGGACGCGCATGACCATGCGATCGACCCGCACTCGGTCGACTGGTCCGGCACGCATGCGCCGAACTACACGGTGCGTCAGGAAAACGGCACCTTCAATGCGCTCGGCGCAGTCAAGATCGACATGCCCAATCCCTATTCCGTCTATATGCACGACACCAACCAGCGCAGCCTGTTCAACGACGACTACCGCTTCGATTCCCACGGCTGCTCGCGGGTCGACAATGTCCGCGACCTCGCCGCCTGGCTGTTGTCGGAGGAAATGCCGAAATGGAATCGCGCCGCGGTCGATGCCGCGATCGCCACCGGCGCGCACCAGGAAGTGGCGCTGCCGAAGAAGGTGCCGGTGGCGTGGATTTACCTGACGGCCTGGATGACGAAGGACCAGACCGTGCAGTTTCGCAACGATGTCTACGCGCAGGACGAGCAGCTTTTGGAGGCGACCGCCGAGGAAGCCGCCTTCTTCAACCAGGCCGCCAATCATCCATTGACGGCGCATCTCGCACAGTGATTGATACTCCCCGTAAAAATAAGAATATTACGGGGAAACGCGATGATGATCCTTCATCACGGCTGGCGCTCCAGCGCCTCGCGCCGGGTGCGGCTCTGCCTGGAGGAAAAGGGCCTCGCCTATGAGAGCCATGTCGTCGACATGACGAAGATGGAGCATCACTCGGCGGAATATCTGAAGATCAACCCGCTCGGCGTGATCCCGACCCTGATCCATGACGGCAGGCCGCTGCATGAGAGCGGCACGATCTGCGAATATCTGGACGAGAGCTTTCCCGATCCGCCGCTGCGTCCCGCCACACCTTACGAGCGCGGCGAGATGCGGAACTGGATCCGGCATATCGATGCGCTGATCGGCAACCTCATCGTCTTCAACTGGCGCCACCATCTGCAGAAGGTGGCGGAGAAATGGAGCGATGCCGAGCTCGCCGAGAAGATGAAGAGCATTCCGAGCAAGGAACGCCAGGAAGCCTGGCTTCGGGTGGCGCGCAAGCCCTACACCGAGGAGGAGCGCGAGGCGGCCCGCGGCAAGCTGGTGCAACTGCTCGACAAGATGGAAGCGGCGCTCGCGCCTTCCGGCTGGCTCGTAGGCCGAGCCTATTCGATCGCCGATATCGCCGCTGTTCCCTTCGTCAAGCGGATCGATGAGGAGATCGCGCCGGATCAGGTATCCGAAAAGCACCATCCCCACGTGACCGGTTGGTGGGCTAGAATACAGGCGCGGCCGGCCTTTGGGCGCGCCAATATCGGCCCGTTCGTCACCACCTATTCCTAACCGAAAGCTGCTCACGATGCTGGACGTCACCAAGACCGAAAAATCCTACGCCGACGGCAAAATCCTCAAGAGCGTCAAAGATGGCGTCGGCATCGTCACCTTCAACAATCCGGAAAAGCGCAACGCCATGTCGCTCGACATGTGGGAGGGGCTGGGACAGGCGCTGACGGAACTGCGCGACGACGAAGGAGTGCGCGTGGTGGTGCTGGTTGGCGCCGGCGACAAGGCCTTCGTGTCGGGCGCCGACATCAGCCAGTTCGAGAAGACGCGCCACAATGCGGCGGCCTCCGAGGAATATTCCAGAAAGAGCGAGGCGCAGCGCGCCCTGCTCGGCAATTACCCGAAGCCGACGATCTCCTGCATCCGCGGCTTCTGCCTCGGCGGCGGCATGCAGGTCGCAATGCTGACCGATATCCGCATCGCCGCCGTTGACGGCCAGTTCGGCATCCCGGCGGCGAAGCTCGGCATCGCCTATGGCTATGACGGCCTGCGCAACCTGGTGTCGCTGGTCGGACCGTCCTGGGCGCGGCTGATCATGTACACGGGCATGCGGATCGATTCCGCCGAAGCGCTGCGCATCGGCCTCGTCGACCGCGTGATCCCGACCAATGAATTGTGGGGCGAGACCATGGCGATCGCCACCACCATCTCCGGCAATGCGCCGCTTGCCATCAAGGCCGCGAAAATCACCATCGCGCAGGTGCTGAAAGACCCCGCCGACCGCGACATGGCCGCAATCAAGCAGATCGGCATCGATTGTATGGACTCCGAAGATTTCCGCGAAGGCCGCCAGGCCTTCATGGAAAAGCGCAAACCCCAGTTCAAGGGAAAATAGCATCGGCTATTGCGCGCGCATCACGCAGGACAATCAGCATGCACAAGCCCGTGGAAGCATCCACGCATATAACGCCGCAAAACCAGCCTACGCGGTTGCCGCTGTCTCGATTCAAGGTGATCGACCTGACGCTGGCGCGCGCCGGCCCCTCTTGCGTCCGCACCCTGGCCGACTGGGGCGCCGACGTGATCCGGGTCGAGCCGCCGCCGGAGGAAGGCGAGGCCGGCGAACTGGTGGGCCGGCGCGACGGCTCGGATTTCCAGAACCTGCATCGCAACAAGCGTGCCATCACGTTGAACCTGAAGAACGAAGAAGGCCGCGAGATCCTGATGCGGCTGGCGGAACAGGCCGACGTCGTCGTCGAGAACATGCGGCCGGGCGTTACGAAGCGGCTGGGCGTCGACTATGAAGCCGTCAGCAACCGCAACCCGCGCATCGTCTACGGCAGCATTTCCGGCTTCGGCCAGTACGGCCCCTATACGTCGCGGCCCTCGATCGACCAGATCGCACAGGGCATGAGCGGCATCATGTCGGTGACGGGGCTTCCCGGCCAGGGTCCGGTTCGTGTCGGCGTCGCCGTCACCGACATCATGGCCGGCGCGTTCCTGGCCCAGGGCATTCTGATCGCGCTGCTTGACCGTGAAGTCTCGGGCCAGGGCCGCTGGGTACAGACCTCGCTGATCGAGGCCGGCCTTACGCTGCTGGATTTTCAGGCCACGCGCTGGACCATGGACAGGAAGATTCCGCCGCAGGAAGGCAACAACCATCCTACCAACACCCCGATGGGGTGTTTTCCCACCGCGGACGGCCACCTCAACGTCGCCGCCACCAGCAACAAGAACTTCCAGATATTCAGCAAGCTGATCGACCGTGAGAACATGGCGGCCGATCCGCGCTTTGCCTCGACCGCGCTGCGACGGCAGAACAAGGAAGCCATGAACGAGATCATCGCCGCGGCGCTGCAGGCCAGGACTACCGGCGAATGGTTTGAGCTGTTGGTCGCGGCGGGGCTTCCCTGCGGGCCGGTCTACAACATCAAGCAGGCCTTCGCCGATCCGCAGGTCGAGGCGTTGCGCATCAGGCGATCCGTGACGCATCCGCGCCTTGGCGAACTCGATCTGGTAGCGCAGCCCTGCGAGATCACGGGCTTCGACCGCGAGATCCGGACGGCCACGCCCGACCTCGGCGAACATACAAATGAAATATTGGGGTCGCTCGGCTACAGCGCTGAAGAAATCGAAAAGCTGAAAGCGACGCTGGCGATCTAGCGCGAACGTCGCGAGCATCGTTTCGCAAATGGCGACGGTGGCCCTGCGGCGGCCGAATTAACGGGAGACCGGTGCTCATCTTTCGCCCAGTCGCGACCAGATCGTGGCAGGTTCGCGGCAGAAATGGCAGAACGCGAGTTCGACATACCACTCGCGGAAGGTGCGGCAGTCGCGCTACTCTTGTGCTAAACAGGCCCCTTGGGGGAAGGAGCACGGGGTGCGGCAGGATCTGCGAATACAGGTTCAGCATGAGCTTTCCACCGGCATCGACCTGACGCGCTGGGGCGGCTCGCTTGGGCTCGCTGTCGCGGTCGGCATCGTCTATTTCGTGGCGGCGCGGTTCAGCCTTGCGCTCCTGACCAAACCCGAGGGGGTTGCGGTTTTCTGGCCCGCCGCAGGCGTGTCGGCCGGCCTGCTGATTGCGCTCGGACCCCGGGCGCGATGGCCCGTCATTGCCGGCACGATGGCGGCAACAATCACGGCTAACCTCTCCGGCGACCGCAATCTCTGGAGCGCAGTCCTCTTCGCTCTCTGCAATGCGGGGGAAGCCGTGCTCACGGCTTGGCTGATTGAGCGCTATTACGGTCCGGACTTCAGGCTGAACAAGCTGCGCAACGTGCTTGGATTGACAGCGGCGGCGATCATAGGGACCGCGGTCTCAGGGGTGGGCGGGGCCATCACATTCAAATTCTTTCACGGCTCGACGACGCCGATCCTGACGACCTGGCAACACTGGTTCGCATCGGATGGCCTGGGAATCATCACGGTTGCGCCGTTGCTGATCGAGCTTGCCCCGGCCTCGCGGGACCCGCCGCCGTTGCGCGG
>Ga0210402_10000762_pt1 | contig 34931 bp, 33 predicted proteins | sample IncBWC7MmetaG_FD_161055 | JGI IMG/M metagenome (GOLD analysis project Ga0210402, IMG submission 161055) | Forest soil microbial communities from Barre Woods Harvard Forest LTER site, Petersham, Massachusetts, United States - Inc-BW-C-7-M | ecosystem: Environmental > Terrestrial > Soil >...
ACGAAGGTACCGATGGGTGTGATTGAAGCCGTCAATGGCAACATCAAAGCTTTGCTCCGACGCGGCCGCGGTTATCGAGACATGAATTACCTGCTGCTCAAAGCGCAGCGCTTGGCGGCCACGAAGAATGAATTCCTCGTTCTTCACAAAGCCGCGTAATATGCATAGTTTTCCAAATTCTCGTTCAGAGCCAGACAATCTACGAAACCAAGCTACGCAAATAACGAACGATGTCCAATTGTTATCCCACGAACTGCACTCTTCGAAACTGGAATATTTGGGCATCGTTGGAGCGATAAAGAACTTCTGCATCGAGTATTGTCAGCATCAGAAATTGGAAATTGACTTCAAGAGTCATGATCTGCCTGCTGCTATACCACGCGAACTTTCTCTTTCCTTATTCCGAGTTCTACAAGAAGCCCTACGCAACGGCACGAAGCACAGCGGGGTAAAGAGCTTCGAAGTGAAACTGTGGGGAACGCCGGATGAGATTCATCTCACGATTAGAGATTCCGGGGTTGGCTTTCATCCCGAAGCGGCTCGGAGAGGTCGAGGGCTTGGTCTGGTCAGCATGGAAGAGCGGCTGAAACTTCTGAACGGAACCCTTACAATCGAATCGCAGCCCAAGAGTGGCACAACGATCCATGCTCGTGTGCCGTTCAGTTCAAGCGAAGATTGCTGAAGACGTGCAGACACTCAGGAGACTTGCGCTTGGGCAAGCTCGGCGGGAACGTGGCCCGCCAATCCAGCACCGACAAACCGCCTGCCCTGCGAAGCCGCCTCCACAGCAGCTAATAGTGCGCTCACAGCGTTGGTTGCCTACGTAGCCTCACTGCACCTGAACCGCGGGTTTCTTGCACCACACCTGCAGAAGTTTCCTGGCTCACAAAGAGTATTTTGGATTCGGGAGAGAGCTTGCGGATTTTCACCAGCGTCGAACAGACAAATCGGCGAAACGGTTCATACATCCTCTATCACAAGTACCCGGGGACTGGCGGCATGCCTCGGCCGTCGCCTCCGCAAGAACCAGCAGCCATGTGCTTAGCACCCTCCTTTAGTGAAGGTGCCCGCCGTTTCATCGTTGGCGTGTTTGTGCAATCGGTCGGCACGCTAAAGATCTCCCAAATGTGCGCTGGCGAATAAACACTGCCAAGCTTCACCTTCAGAATCAGGTCAAAAGCGCCTGCCGATGTACAATGCAGATTGATGCCACATCGGTGGCCAGTCTATTTCTGGAGTCCGTTGCTTTGTCCTTATTCCCAAGAAATCTTCCCCGTATCCTCCTCTTGGCTCTGATCTTCACAACTGGGTTGGTCTTCCATGCCGGCGCAGAGCCCAAGTCGCAACCTGTTTCGGACGGTTCTTATCAATTGCATCTGGTTCACACGCATACCGGAGAACGACTGAACATCGTTTACCGCGATGGAGCAGGCTACGACCAGCAATCCCTGGCTCGCCTGAACCGTTATCTGCGCGACCACCGTACTAGCGAAGTTCATGACTACGATCCCCGCGTGTTCGACCTCCTTCACGACCTGACGACCGCGCTCGGAAATCCTGATCTTGAGATTGATGTAGTCTGCGGTTACCGCACTCCTTGGAGCAATGAATTCCTCCGCGCACATGGGCATGGAGTCGCTCGCCACAGTCTCCATATGCAGGCCATGGCGATTGACATTCGGATACCGGGAGTTCCAACCGCGCAGGTGAGGGACGCTGCCTTAGCGCTGCATCGAGGCGGTGTTGGCTACTACGCCGCATCCGATTTTGTGCACGTCGACGTGGGGCGCATCCGGCACTGGTAGTGGATCTGCGAATTACGGATAAGGATACCCCTTGGCCAATGCCGCGGCGAGTTTGGCATCGTGTCCGTAAATGTCATCGGTGAAGTGAACTTCGCCGTTCTCATATGCGAGAGCTGTCCCATAAACAATGAAGACGGGAACTGGCTTCACGAGGTTTATAGTAACGTTGTCCTTGCCGCTCTGCATTCCTTGCTGCACTCGCTCTACCGTCCAATCGGGATTGTTCCGTAGCACCCAGGCACCTAATTCCGCTGGTTTCTCAACTCGAATACAGCCATGGCTGAAATCACGGCGGGAGCGCGAGAATAGAGACTGAGAGGGCGTGCTGTGAAGATAGACGTTGTGTTCGTTGGGAAATATCAGTTTGATCAAGCCTAGGGCATTGGACGGGCCGGGCTTCTGCCGCACTGCTAGCTTTCCCGCACGTAGTTGCGCCAATACTTCATCGGAAATCTCTCCTGAGGTGACTACCTTACCGTCTTGTGTTGTAACTTCGTAGTTTTTGCTTGCGATGTAGCCGCGATCGCGCTGGATCGCTCGAACAATCTCGCTGCGGAGAATGCTGGGCGGAACATTCCAGTACGGCCGCAATACAATATAGGTCATGTCGCGAGTGAAGACCGGCGTCTGCGTGCGCATCCCTTTCCCGACCACCACACGCATGTCCATCACTACCTTGTTGTTCTCATCGAGGGCACGGAGACGGAAATCCGGAATATTTACGATGATCGGCGGCGCCGAAAACTCAGCCGGCAACCAGCGCCAACGTTCCAGTGTGAGTTGCAGTTGAAGCACCCGGTCCCGAAGTGGCACATTGAGTTGCTTGATGGTGGAGGAACCCAGGCGGCCATCATTATCCAGACCGTGGCGACGCTGAAAGCGCTTGACCGCATCCACTAGGGAGCCGCCATAGGTTTCTGGGTCGCTGGGAAGAGCGGCATCACTGGGAAGGTCGCCGACGAGCCGCAAGAAACGAACCAGCCGTGGGACGCCAGGGTATGACTGGCCGGGCTCGATTGGCTTGGTAACATCAGGAAGTTTTGCTTCCTCTTCGGCGTGCGCCAGTTCGATGTAGCGCGCGAGCGCCTGCTCAGTCCTGCGGTAGCCAGCAAACGGAGGTTCCACCTCGTCAAACAATGCTTGTAGATCCGAGGTAGTTAACACTCGATCGCGTAGAAACTGAGCCAGGTCGTACTTCTTCCGTTCCACACTCAGTCCAAAATCGAAATGCTGTGGATTGATTCGTCCGATGCGCAAATCGGACACATAGCGCATGGTGCAAACGGTCAGCGCCACGTCGAAACGAGCCACGACTGCACCACTTGGCGAGCCCTGCAGGCCACGGATTCTCTCATCCCATCGCGAAGCGTCGTAATCTTCCGGGTCGAGCCCTTTTTTCCAAGCATCCCTGAAGCGCTCGATTAGCGACAAGGCCTGCGGAACGGGTTGTGCCTCCCGGACCCAGGAAGCCGTGTAGCTTGAAGGCTCATAGAATTTTTGCAGCGAGCTTCGATAGTCACTGAAGTTCGGCCAGCGCATCCCTTCGAGGTTTCCGCTTGCGACGAGATTCTGTATATCTGCTTGCTGTCCGGCACTGACACACGCCAGAGACACGATGGCAACAGCGATCTTCCCCACGAGGTGTTTTAAGTTATGCATGTATTGGGTTTCTCAGGACAATTGTCATAATCATGGTTGGCGCACTGGTTCATTGGCTCCTTGCCCAACCTTATACGGTGGAGAGACTCAATGAGACGTGCTGATCCGGATGAGTGCACGCTACAAGCAACGGTTCTCACGAGTAACTGCTAGAACTGTCAGTGCCACATGCCCTTGGCTGCCGTGCTGCGCTGTCAACGTCACCTCTCGGCTGACCTTCGCTGGACTCACCATGCTTCAACCTCGAGGCCGGAACCCCACAACCGTTAATCGGCCGACAGTATTACTGTTGCGCTCATTCTCTGCGCATATATCACGCTATAACTTCTAACAGTTCCGGGCACACAGCCATCGGCATACATTTGTTTTTTGAGGGGGAGAGAGCCCCCATAGATCCCAGATCGTACCCTCGTCACTTGAGAATTCGAAGGTCACAATAGAGCTCTCTGGGCGATTCTCTCTGTTAAATGAAAGGAAGGACTAATAGTGAGCATAGATGTCAGCACCCATCAGTCTGATGGCATCGCGGTCGTCGGTCTTAGGGGCCGAATCACCCTGGGTGAAGGTACCGAAGCTCTTCGTGATACGGTGCGCGACCTGCTTTCCAAAGGGCAGAACAGAATCCTCTTGAACCTCGGCGAAGTGAACTATATCGACAGCTCTGGTATCGGCGAACTTGTCAGTGCCTTCACTGCTGCCAAAAAGCAGGGAGGCGAAGTCAAACTGCTGAACCTGACCAAGAAGGTTCACGATCTGCTGCAGATCACGAAGCTCTACACCGTCTTCGATGTGAAAGACGACGAAGCATCGGCCGTAGCGTCTTTCGGCAGCTCCCAAGAGCGTGTCGCTGGATAAGTCATCTCTAATCGCGAGTGTCCGAGACAAGGCTGTCTTGGCCGGAGCATTTGCGGATCCCCATAAGGCCGTCCAGCAGGTTTACAACCGGATGAGCAATTTTTCTTACGGGATGGTGTACATCGCCTACTCTTTCTGAACAAGTCGCCGGCATCACAACAAAAGCATCACAACAATTGACCATGAGGTCCACGACCGGACGCGACGCCTTGATCGACAAGGCCGGAGCGCCCGGAACGGTGATTGTGACGCTCGGGTTCATGTGTCCCTCGCAACGCCGCGCCGAGGTCGCCGGACAGTCCTGACCTTCCCCGCCTTTCCTCCTCCGCAGAAGAACTGATCGGCGCCATCGGATTCGAGCCCGGAAACACCCACTCCGCGGGGCATCTCAAGGCTCTCGAGAACCACTCCAGTCCGAGGATCGATTCGCCTCAAATCACTCTCGTCGCCTTCCCAGGTGGCATGCCATAACTCTCCATCGACCCAGGTCACGCCGGTGACGAAACGGTTGGACTCAATGGTGCGAAGAATTGCTCCCGTTTCGGGATTGACTTGATGGATCTTCCGGTTCCGATACTCACCGACCCAGAGCATGCCCTCGGCCCACGCGAGGCCCGAGTCGCCGCCGCCACCTGGCGCGGGAATGGTGGCTACCAATTGTCCGCTCTTGGGGTCGATCTTATGAATGCGATCTTCGGCGATCTGATAAAGATATTTTCCGTCGAAGGCCGTTCCCGCATGCGCCGCAACGTTGATCGTGCGCTGCATCTTGCCGCTCGACGGATCGAAGGCGTTCAACTGGTCACCGGAAGCGAACCAGACGTTCTGACCATCATAGGTGACGCCATGGACTCGCTCTGCACCCGGAAAGGGGCCATATTCGCGGACGATTTCTGCGGTGGATTTATTCATGCGCCCATCCTAGTCGCCCGGGAGTGGAGCGGGGAGTAACAAGATTGTCGTGAAACCGGGGAGAGGCGGAGTGATCCAGCGGCGGGCTCGCGCTTGGCCGAAAGACTGCACTTTCCCCGCTGCCGCTAGTTGGTCAAGTGCGCGCTGCACGGTTCGCTGGCTGGCGCCGAGGGCCAGGGCCAGAGCTGAACTGGACCATGACTCGCCGTCGGCCAGGAATGCGAGGACTGCACCATGTTCTTCCTCAACCGGGCGTGCTAGCACGACGACCTCGCTCCGCCTGCGAGGTTTTAGCGCGAAACCACGCCGCGTCGCGGTGATGGTGGTCAGTGGGCGAAGCATCCTGCGCAGACGTCCGATCTCGACACGCAAGCGTGCGCGATGCGATTCATCAACGAACCGTGCTCCGAACGCGCGGACGAGGAGAACGTCTCTTGGCACGTCGCCGGGCCATGCCTCACCCAGCGCCCGAGCGAGCGCGAACAACACTGGACGCGTTGTCAGGGAAACGAGCGAGTTTGCATTGCGCACGACATTGCGACAGGCGTCGATGACAAGCGCTTTCGACGAGAGGAGCGTTTCGACTTCTTCTAGCCGGAGAAGGCGCTCCTCGCCACGCGCAATCCGGCGAGCAGCCGGCATATTTAAGACGCGGCGGGCACTTTCGACTTCCGCTGTCAGCGCCGGGATATGAGCCAGGCGTGCGACTTCCTCGCCGCGCGTTAGTGCGGCCCTTGCCTCCTTCGTCCGGAGGCGACGCATCGCGATTCCCGCAATGACGAGTTCGTGGGCTGTTCTCAATGCAGGGGGAAATGGTGTGGGGTCGAGATCCGCGAGCATACCCTCGACGTCGTCGAGGCGACCGATCAGGAGGAGACGGCGGACAGCCAGATAGCGCGCGAATTCGGCGTTCAAACGGTCGCCGTGCTGCTCCAGCGTGGATCGCGCTGCATCGAGCGTTTTCGTGGGCCAATTCAAGTCGCGCGACGCGAGGGCAACCTCGGCCTCAGCCGCCACGCATCGGGCGCGCGCGACGGGTTCTTTCGCACTGAATGCGCGCGCAGCACGTCGCAAGAGTTCCTTCGCGCGTGAAAAATCGCCAAGTTGCGCCATCGCAATGCCGCGCAGCGCGAGAGCGGGCGCGTCGTTCCGCAGGGCGACTCGCTTCAAGGCTCCGAGAGGATCACCGGCCGCGAGCGCACGTGCTGATGCTGTGATCAGCGAGTCCATCGAAATCCCGCCACACTTGTCACTCCCACTCCTTCGACGCTGCGCGATAAATATAGCGCATGGTCACGAACGAAACGGGGCCATCGAGAGCACAACGAGCAAAGACATTGGACAAAGGAGAATCGTATGAACATCGAGAACAAGACAATCTTAATTACCGGCGCGAACCGCGGTATCGGGCGGGCGCTCGTGGATGAGGCGCTTCGGCGTGGAGCGAAGAACGTCTATGCTGGTACTCGCAGCACACTGCAAGTCACCGACGAGCGCGTGACACCCATAACCTTGGACGTGACCAACACTTCGCAGATCCAGCAGGCAGTCGAGAAGATCGGTACACTCGATGTCCTCATTAACAATGCCGGCATCGCGATTTATGACGATCTGAGCAATCTCGAAGTAATCGAAAGGCATCTGGCCGTCAATTTCCTGGGGCTGCTAAGAGTAACGCATGCCTTCTTGCCGGCGCTCAAGCGTTCGCAGGGAGCCATCGTTAATAACCTCTCAATGGTCGGGCTCGCGGCATTGCCGGTCATACCTTCCTATTCTATTTCAAAGGCGGCCGCGTTCAACCTGACGCAGTCGCTCAGAGCGCTCTTAGCGGCCCAAGGCGTAAGTGTTCACGCGGTGGTGCTTGGCCCAGTCGACACGGACATGAACCGCGGCTTCGAGATACCCAAGGCCTCGCCGGAGTCCGCTGCTAGCGGCATCTTCAATGGCTTGGAAAACGGCGAAGACGAAATTTTCCCTGACCCTGCCTCCCGGTCGATTGCCGAAGGCTGGCGCACGGGCGCGCTTAAGGCGCTGGAACGACAGTTTTCAGCTTTCGTGCCCGCAAGCCCGGCCAGTGCAGCGTGATGTCCGAAATGTAGTCAGCAGGGACGACGGTTTGAGAATCGAACGAATAACAGTTTAGAGGAGGGATATATGTGCCCTGAATGCATCTCAAGCACAGCAGCGATGCTCGCCGCAGCCACATCCACGGGAGGAATTCTGGCGGTGTGCATTGGCAAGTTCAAAAAATTGTTCAGAGCGAGTGGTCTCGGTCTGTTTCAGAAAACAAAGGAGAAATGATATGGCAACAAGCAAACATAGAGACAAGGAGCAACAGAAAACGCATATCGCGATGAAAACACCCCCGATCGTGTCGCAGCAGGAGTGGGAGGCTGCGCGGCAGCAGCTTCTCGTGAAGGAGAAGGCCTTGACCCGCTCGCGTGATGCACTGGCTGCCGAGCGTCGACGGATGCCGTGGATGGAGGTGGGGAAAAAGTACGAGTTCGAAGGGCCCAAGGGTAAGGTTAGACTTCTCGATCTGTTTGAGGGACGCAGGCAATTGATCATATATCGCGCCTTCTTCGAGCCCGGGGTTTTCGGCTGGCCCGAGCATGCCTGCCGCGGCTGCTCCCTGGGCGCCGATCAGGTGTCGCATCTGGCCCATCTGAACGCCCGCGACACCACCTTGGCCTGGGCCTCACGCGCGCCGCAGGCGGACATCGCGCGCCTGAAAGAGCGGATGGGCTGGGAGATGCCGTGGTACACCATGACCGACAGCTTCGACGCGGACTTCGGAGTCGATGAATGGCACGGCCACAACGTGTTCTTCCGCGACGGCGAGCACGTGTTCCGCACATACTTCATCAACAGCCGCGGCGACGAGGCGATGGGGACCACCTGGAGCTATCTCGACATCACGCCGCTCGGCCGTCAGGAGGCTTGGGAGGACTCGCCCGAGGGATATCCCCAGACCCCGCCGTACAAGTGGTGGAACTGGCACGACAACTACGACGCCGAGGCCTCGCCGCACCCGAAGTGGGTGGATATAATCACCGACCCTCAAGGAGCCGCCTTGCGAAGGCGCGACGTTAGAAGCGAAGGCGAGCTAAGGAAAGGCGCCACTTCGCCGCCTTCGAGCAGTTCGGCTCTTTTCATACATGGAGGTACGATCGAAGACGTTATGGGAGATGAACTTGGGCGCCCAAAATAGTCGATCGGAGCATCTTCCGGACCGAACTGGACGCGCTGAGAGTTCGCGATCGGCCGGTAGCGTCGTCCAGTTAAGTCTCGAGTTGATCCAACTGGCTCGAGGAGTTCGAGTTGATTGATGGATAGCCTGTCTCGATTGACTCGTAGAATCGGTTCGAGCTTCGTCATTACAGATTTGTCTCTGCTCAAGAACACAAAGATCACCGAACGTGTAAATCTACAATTCCGTGCCGATGCCTTCGACGTGTTCAATCATCCCAACTTCGGCAATCCCAACCTTACCGTTGGCTCCGCGACATTTGGATCGATTACAAGCACGCGATTTCCGAACGGCGATTTCGGATCCACTCGCCAACTTCAATTTGCACTCAAATTGGGGTTCTGAGTGAGATCGACGTCTATGGACTACCCCGAATGCATCCACGCGCTGCGGCCGGTGGTGGCGAAGAATCCCCAGGATAATGTCGCGCGTGCCATGCTCGGAACGGCATTGTTCGCTACCCATTCGTACGCCGATGCTGTGCAGGTATTTACTCCTCTCGGCGACTCCGTCCTGCAACTCCACGAGCTGGCATATTCGTGGGCGGCATCCCTGGTGCAAACGAACAAGTATGGCGAGGCTACTGCGCTGCTGAACAAGTTAGAGCAACAACAACTCTCGACTGAAACGCTGATGCTATTAGCGCAACTCTGGTCGCAGATCGCCAACTACGAGCACACCGTACAAGTTTGCCATCGCGCCCTGCAGTTCGACCCGAAACTACCCCGGGCCCATTACACGGCGGGGTTGGCATTGCTCCGTCTGAACCGCTCGGCAGAAGCGGAACAGGAGTTCCGGGATGAACTGCAATTCGATGAGACCAACGTCAATGCGCAATTTCATCTCGCCTTCAGTTTGTTGCAGCAGTCCAAGAACGAGCAGGCGGTCGAGTTCCTGAAGAAGGTGCTGGCTACCCAACCGGACCATGCAGAGGCCAATTACGAGCTCGGTAAAGAGCTTCGCATCGAAGGCAAAGCCGCCGAATCGCTCAGCTACCTGGAAGCGGCAGTGCGGCTGAAGCCCGGGTTCGAACCCGCTCACTACCAGTTGCAGTCGGCCTATCGCACCGTCGGGCGTAGTGATGACGCCGACCGTGAGGCTCGAATTTACCGGGCGTTAAAGACGAAGAGCAGAAACATTACGCTGCCGCCTCCGCGCAAGCCGGCCCACGAGACCCCTTCTTCAGATTGATATGAATGGAGTGATTCGCAACTCGCTGTTCGGGTTCTTACTGTTCTCGCAGCTTCTGTATGAGGGACAGGGGCAGGCCGGACACGATGTCGCGCCGCCACCTCCCGCCGGCCTCAAGACGGAGTCCTGCAAAGGCCGTCCCGTGCCCCAACTCGAGAACGTTGCGGAAAAGGCCGGCATTCATTTTCGGCATGTCTACTCTCCAGAGAAAAAGTACATTCCCGAGTCCATGAGTGGCGGAGTCGTGCTCATCGATTATGACCGGGATGGGTGGCCCGACATCTACTTCACCAACGCGCCCACCATCGAGATGGCGATGAAACACCAGACAGCCCGGGGAGTCCTCTACCACAGCAACCATGACGGTACTTTCACCGACGTCACGGACAAAGCCGGCACCGCTACGCCATGCTTCGCCAATGGTGGCGCAGTCGGCGACTACAACAATGACGGTTGGCCTGATCTCTACATCACCTGCCTGGGCGCAAACGTTCTCTACCGGAATAACGGCGACGGCACCTTCACCGATGTGACGGCGAAGGCTGGCGTTGGTGACCCGCGAAATTCCACCGGAGCCGCATTTGGAGACTATGACAATGATGGCTTCGTGGACCTGATCGTGACCAACTATGTGGACTTCCGCTTCGACAATCTGCCGGCATTCGGCAAGCTCCCTACCTGTACGTTTCGTGGTTTGGACGTGCAGTGCGGCCCGCGCGGTCTGAAAGGCGCGGGCGACTCCCTGTATCACAACAACGGCGACGGCACCTTTACCGAGGTTTCGAAGAGCGCAGGAGTGGATGATCCCAACGGATACTTTGGACTGGGCGTAACCTGGGTCGACTTCAATAATACCGGGCGATCCGATATCTTCGTCGCCAACGATGCAACGCCGAATTACCTGTACAAGAATGAGGGCAAAGGGAAGTTCACGGAGCTCGGGCTGGAGTCTGGTACAGCCGTCAGCCAGGATGGTACCGAGCAGGCTTCCATGGGAGTAGCTATCGGCGATTACTTGCACGAAGGGCGGCCGTCGATTTACATCACAAATTTCGAGAACGAATACAACACGCTTTATCGCAACAACGGCGATTGGCAGTTTGACGACGTGTCCTACAAATCAGGCGAGGGACTGCCCTCCATGCCACTCGTAAAATGGGGAAATGCTTTCTTCGATGTCGACAACGATGGCTGGCTCGATCTGATCTTTGTCAGCGGGCACGTTTATCCCCAAGTTGCCGCCCTTCCTTCAGGCGCCGGCTATCGGCAACACGGAATGCTTCAACTGAATCAAGGCAACGGCACCTTCTGCAATGCCAGCGATCAAGCCGGACCGGCCCTGATGCAGCCGCGGACATCGCGTGGGCTGGCGGTCGGAGATCTTTTCAACGATGGACAATTGGATGTGGTCGTGGAAGACCTCGACGGCGCGCCGATGATTCTTCGTAATCACGGGGCAGCGGGCCGTCATTGGATTAGCCTGGAATTGGCTGGAACCAAAAGCAATCGTCTGGCGATCGGAGCGCGTATCAAACTATCCGCAGGCGGCATCACGCAGAGTGACCAGATCCGGAGCGGGGGAAGCTATCTCTCGCAGAGTGATTTGCGCGTACACTTTGGACTGCGCGCCGCGACCAAGATCGACAGCGTCGAGATTCGCTGGCCATCGGGTACAACCGACGTTATCAAGAACCTGGAAGGCAGATAAGTTCTACAGTGTTCTAGAGGGCAAGGGGCTCGTCCCATTCGAGCAGATTCGCCCTACGGCTCCCTCTCATTAACTCCCAATTCAAGGCACCACTTTGAGGGACATTACCTTTCACGCACTCGCTCCCGCCAGACTATTCGCATTTTGGGGTTCACAGTCGTATAAATGTTTCTCCCAAGATGATTCTTGATTCGTCTATAGATGTTCCGAAGTTTCGTCGGTGGCTGCCCGATTACCATTCCTTCCTGAACGGAGTTCTCATGAATCGTTTCTGGCTGCACTCGCTCATCGTTGTGCTTGGCGCCTACTGTTGCAGCGCGTCGGCGACGGAGGCGAGTTTGATCCTTGTCAACGGAAAGGTTCGGACCGAAAATCCAGCGCAGCCCACGGCCGAGGCGGTGGCGCTCGATGGTTCCAGGATCCTCGCGGTTGGTGACAATGCTGCGATCAGAAAATTCGCCGGCCCCAATACTCGTATCATCGATCTTGGCGGCCGCCTTCTCCTTCCCGGCTTTAACGACTCCCACGTGCACTTCCTCATGGGCGGCGGTTCGCTCGTCAGCGTGCACCTTGGCACTGCCAACAGCCAGGCCGAGTTCAAGGAGCGCATCGCCAAATTCGCTGGAACGCTTCCCAAAGGCGCGTGGCTTCGCAACGGCCTTTGGGATCACACACGCTGGAATCCGCCAGTTCTCCCCACCCACCAATTGATCGACGATGTCTCAGGCGATCATCCCGCATTCCTGTGGCGGCTCGACGGACACATGGCCCTTGTGAATGCGCAAGCCATGAAACTCGCCGGCATCGACCGAAACACGAAGGACGTGCCGGGTGGCGAAATCGAGCGCGACAAAGATGGAAATCCAACCGGCATTCTCAAAGACGCCGCCACTGGTCTCGTCGAGCGCATCGTGCCTCCGTTGTCTGCCGAGGAGGAGGATCAGGCCATGGAAGCAGCCATGCGCGAAGCGGCCGCTCACGGCGTAACCAGCGTGCAGAACATGGCCGACACCTCTGTTGACGAAGGCCAGCCTCTCAATTTCCGCGAGTTCCAGAAGATGGAACGAGCAGGCAAATTGACGGTCCGCATTTACGAGGCTCTTCCCGTCCGCGATTGGAAAACGCTGGCCGACGCCGGCATCGTCGCGCCATTTGGCAGTCCTTATCTCCGCCTCGGTAACCTGAAAGCGTTTGCCGATGGTGCCCTTGGATCTGAAACTGCCTGGATGGATGATCCATTCACGAACAATCCGGCAAAGAGCGGCCTTGCCAGCCCCGACCTTCTCGACGCCGAACACTTCTATGAATCCATGCGCCTTGCTGACAAGGCTGGACTTCAGCTTACGATTCACGCCATCGGCGACCGCGCCAACCGCACCATCCTCGACCTTTACGCTCGCCTCGAGAAAGACAATGGCCCTGCTGATCGGCGCCCGCGCATCGAGCACGTGCAACACCTTCATCCCGAGGACTACACGCGCTTCGCAAAGCTCGGCGTCATCGCGTCCATGCAGCCCTTCCACGCCATCGATGACGGCCGGTGGGCCGAAACTATCATTGGCCCGCAGCGTATCAAGTCGAGCTATGCGTGGAAATCCCTGCTGGATAAGGGCGCAACACTCGCATTTGGTTCCGACTGGCCCGTCGCGCCATTGGATCCAGTAATTGGCATCTACGCTGCGACCACGCGGCGCACTCTCGACGGCAAAAACCCAAACGGCTGGATCCCCGAGCAGCGCATCAGCGTCGCGCGGGCAGTCCATGCCTACACCATGGGATCCGCCTTCGCTGAACACCAGGAAACGGTCAAGGGCTCCATCGAACCGGGCAAGGTGGCAGACTTGGTGGTGCTCTCCGACGACATCTTCACAATTCCGCCCGAGGCCATCGAGAAGACTAAAGTCGACATAACCATCTTCGATGGCAAGGTGATCTACCAACGTTGAGACCGAACACTTTGGCCCTGAAGACGACAGATTAGTGCCAGGCAAATCGTCGCTGGTGGCGGTTAGGATTATTCTGGGATAATTGGACTGTTTTCGCACCTTTCCTCTGAGTGTTACTCACCTGCGACTTGAACGGGGCGAGATCCTGAGTGCATGAAGGAAACAACCGCAAATCACGACTTGGAACGATTCCGGGCCGGCGCAGCGAAGTATGCCGCCTACCTCCAGACGCCCGAGGGCCGACTACGGATCGACCTCGCCTTTGCGAACTTGCAGGAGTTTCTGCCGCAGGCGACACGGGGTTTGCGCGCTCTGGATCTTGGGTGCGGTACCGGCGCAATCGCGGTGCGGCTGGCTCGACTTGGCCTTCATGGCACATTGCTGGATCCGTCTCTACCTATGCTGGATTTCGCCGAGCGCGCAGCGCGGGAAGCAGGAGTCACCGAGAGGATTGCGCTGGAACACGGTGACGCCTCGCAATTGGCAACGTTATTTCCTGCTGCATCGTTCGATCTCATCCTCTGCCACAACGTTCTGGAATTTGTCGAGGACCCAATTGCGGTATTGGGCACTGCGGCTCGGGCCCTACGAGATTCCTCAAGCATGATCTCGGTCTTGGTACGCAACCGCCCGGGCGAAGTGTTGAAAGCTGCGCTACTAAACGGCGACTTGGCCGCGGCCGAGCGTAACCTCACCGCGGAGTGGGGAGATGAGTCTCTCTACGAGGGCAAGACGAGGCTATTTACCACTGTCGGCCTGCAAGCCATGCTGCTCGAATCGTCACTCGCGGTAACTGCGGAGCGTGGCGTACGGGTCATGTCGGATTACTTGCCGTCGACGGTTTCCCGAACTGATGAGTACGAGAGGATTTTTGAACTGGAGCGCGAACTGGGCAGACGAGCCGAGTTCGCTGCAGTGGCTCGCTACACGCATTGCCTGGCACATCGCGGTGGTCCAGTTGTGAAGAACATTCCATGAACGACGTAACAGCTCAGCCTTCGTCGTCCGCTTCCGCCGTGATCGCGACTGACGCTGGCATTTCGCTCGGGCTAGGACTTACTAACGAATGTAATCTCGCCTGCGCATTCTGCTACCGCGATCCAACGCGCACGGATCGTCTCTCTCTCGATCAAGTAAAAGCAGTAATGGAATGCCTGCCCGTACGATCGGTGAATCTCGGCACCGGCGAGAACGGCATGCATCCCGACTTCAAGGCGATACTGGCCTACCTGCGAAAGAAACCAGTCAAGCTCACAATCACCTCCAATGGTCACAGTGTTGCTGTTCTGGACGACGATGAACTGCGCGCCTTCCATGACATCGAGTTCTCGCTCGATTACGCGACGCAAGCCGAACAGGATGCACAGCGCGGGGATGGCAATTGGGAACTCATCCATCAGCAGGCAGAACGATGTCTCAGGCTGCGTATTCCGGTAACCATCATCGCTGTCATGATGAAGTCCAACTACCTGTGTTTAGCCGATGTGGCGCGAGTAGCCAAACGGTTTGAAGCTCCTTTGCGAGTGAATGTGTACCAAGCCGTGCGCTCGGACATTTATGCACTGAGCTACGAAGAATACTGGGAAGGGTTCCGGCGCCTCTTTGACGAGACCGATGTCATCGCGATTGGCGAGCCGCTGGTTCGGGCAATGGCGGGCCTCACACCGCTTCGAGGCGGTTGTGGCGTGAGCACTGTACGAGTAACACCAAAAGGCACGATACAACCCTGCGTCTATTGGCCAGGAGCAGGGGAACCGCTCTCAGACCTCATCTCTGCTGGTGTAAATATCCTGAACTCCACGCCTTTCGAGCTCGCACGGACACTTCCGCAAACCTGCAAGGAATGCGAATTCCGCGAGTCGTGCCACGGCGGGTGTGCGGGACGGCGACGCTTGCAAGGCGCACTACTAGAGCCTGACTCCTATTGTCCAATCATTCGAAACGAGCGTCCACGACTCGAGATCCGCACGGCTGCTAACCGCGATCTGCCCAAACTGAGCAGTTCCTGCACTACAGTGGTGATCGCCAGGTAGTCTGAAGCGCATCGAACAGCATCCGTTGTTCGAATCAGCCCGACGGGTGCCCCATTCAACCTCGGTTTGGGCTTGAGCCGGGTATCCGCGAATAAGCCCGCCTTATTTCGCGTCGATCCACGCATCTGATCCCGTCACCTTGACTGCAACGCCAGTAAGGAAGATGTGCAAGGGCTTGCCGTCGGCGGTACCGCGATGTTCGGTTGAGAACAAAATTGGACCGGCCTTTTTGTAGCCTTCCCACGTAGCGAAGACGCGGCTTGGCGGCTTGGCCCCGCCGCGGTGGTAGTCGAAGTACACGACGCGGTTGTCTTTGACGTAGAGGTCCCAGATGTCACCGGGTGTGTAACCCACATCCGCAGGATACTTCACCGGGACCAGTTCGGCCATGCCGGGGCCCACCGGCAGGTTAAACTTGCCTTGATCGATCGCGCTGGCGCTCTTGTCCCAGAAAGCATGGAAGGGGAACAGAGCCCAATAATTGTCGTTGATGAAACTGGGGTCGATCTGAGTTTTCACGGCGTCGGATTGGTTGCTGAGGTCGGTGCGTACATAGGAAACGTTGACCGGCTTTCCGTCTTTATCCGTCCCTTCAAAAGTGACCTTGTTTGTCTTAGGCTCCCACTCCCACTTGTGCGCAGCTTTGAACAGTCCGGTAATCTCCCCATTCCAGGTGTAGCGGATAGCCTCAACTTTGTCCCACGAATCGACCCCGAAAGTCTTGGCGACTTGATCGAGAATAGGCGCGCGTTGCTGCGCCCAAGAGTTCGGACCAAGGACTAGCATTCCGCAAAGCAGAAGACCCATCACGGTGAAACGGCGGGCATTTCGCATAGACTTGCTCCTCGGTGAATTGAACTGATGCTGCCTTGGATGAAACTCCCTGATTTTCGGATACACAAATTGCGTGTTGGGCCGCCTGGCTTGATCGAACTTGTCCCTTTGGTTATCGCGGTGACGCCGGGCGCATGAACCGGGACACCGCGATCATGGCAGCGGCCGTTGCCACGCATCCGTATTCCACCAGCATGACCCAACCAGGAAGCGGCCCCCACGGCCGCCCAAGTGCGCGCAAGTGCCATTGAACGTATGTGAGGATAATGCTCACGGTCCAGACAATGATCAGCAGCGTCGAGGCCGACGTCAAAAATGGCAGCAGCCAGAGAAGATACCATGGGAAGACGGCGGGCGCGCACAAGAGAGTTGCGGCCAAGGGCCAGGCAAATGTAAAAGGTTGAACCGCAGGGGACACAGAATTACCCACAGGAAACACTGCGGCATCTCCACTGTGAAACTCTGTGTCCTGTCTGGTTAAGGGTCCTTGGCTTGTCGGAGACCAGTCGGGTGCCGCGATTCTGAACCAGGTTGCAGTCACCAATCCGACGAGCACTGCCAGCAGAGCTAGCAACTGCGGAGGCGCGACTCGATCGAGCGTCGCAAACACGGGACCATTAAACCGGAAAGTCTGCACGTACGTTCCAAGCGATCCGATCGGAATGCGACCGTGATTAAGAAATGGCAGGTATAGGAGTCCAACGACGACTGCCGCCAGTGCTGCGTCGCGAACGCGAACCCGCTTCCAGTACAGAGGCAAGAGTACGACGGGCAGGAATTTCACCGCTATAGCTAGGCCAAATGCGACGGCCGCGGTCGCCTGCCATCGGCGCATCAGGGCAGCGGCCGACACCAGCAACAATAGCGCGCCGACAATGTCAACGTGCCCGCTTCCCGCCACCTCAATCGCCAACAATGGGTTCCAGGCGAACGCCAGGACCAGGTGCGCTCCTCGCTGGCCAAGACGCAACACATCGAGCAACACGAAAATAATTGCGAACTCACAAACTACAAACGCTACTTTCAGCGCAAAGGTGGACTCCCGAATCGCGGTTACGGCGCGAAAAAATAACTGCGCCCCCGGCGGATATGGGCTCGGTAGATCCGGGTTGTTCAAGTTGCTGGTTTCCGGAGTATGCAGTCGCCTCACTGCGGGATCGCTGGGAACAACAATGTAAGGATTGTAGCCGAGCCGTTGCAGGCGGCCATCCCAAACATATCGATGGACATCATCATCTGCGCCCGCGGCCACCCGAAGAAATTCAATATGCCACACAGCCGCGAAGATGAGCCCGAGGACAACGACGCGGCGCGGAAATTTTGGCGTTGTGAAAAACTCACGGATCCCGAGCAAGTATGCCACGCCGGCCAGCGTCACAGCGGCCATGAAGTACGGTCCACCCCTATCGCCGAAATTGCGTGAACAGATCGTTAGCGCCACACACAACGTTGCGCCGAGGAGGTACACTCTGAACTCGGGAATGACCTTCACGTTTCTCGGGTGCCCGTGCGTAATTGTGTCACTGCAAGCTCCCATTCTTTAAGCCACGCCGCCGTGCGGGGTGCCCGTGCGGGAGCCAGATGCAACTCCCGTGCCAGCCGACTCAGGTCGTCAGCGACATCGATATCGTAAAAAGGATCCGCAAAACCTACGGATAGCTCAAGAGCTCGTACGCGAGACAGAAGTCTCTTCAGCGCGCTGCTGGTGCCCATTCCGTCGCCTTCGAAAAGTGCAGGATGAGAAGCCTTTGCACCCACGAGATAGTAGCCACCATCGTGTGTTGGTCCAACGACTACGTCATGTGCAGCCAGCGTCTCGAACGCATCTTCAAGAACAGAACGCGGCAGGTGCGGGCTGTCGCTGTTGAAGGCAATCACGCGTCGTTGATGACCTTCTACGAAGTGTGCAAACACCGAAGTGAGGCCTGCGGCAAGACCGTCACCTTTCTGGGCAAGTACGCTCACTTCACTGCCTGCCAATTGCGCCAATTCGTTTACGTCCGAGTCCGGGCACATGATGGCAACTTCCACATCGCCCAATGACCGCGCTAGCGCCAGCGTGTCTTCCAGAAGACAGCCATAGAAAGCGGTGACAGCCGCGGGAGAAAGGCTGGGAGCAAGGCGGGTCTTGACCGCGCCTAGCCTTGGAGCCTTCGCCATGATCACCAGCACACGGTCACTGCCCGAACGCACCACGGTCTCGCTCGACGATCTCATGAATTGTTGGGGAAATCATATACGACAGGTGGCGGTGTGGGTGGCCCACTCAAGCCCGATTTTGGCTTGAGTGTAGATGTTCAAATCTCCCCAATTCTGTCATACCGACCGGAGCAGATCACCGCAAGTGCGGTGATCTGTGAAGTGTAGGGACCTGATGTTGTGACATCACCCACTCTGCGAAGGAAGCTGGAGATCAGAGTGGGCAGGAGGGCTCTGCCCAGCTACAGCACTGCCCGACTCAAGCCAAAACCAAGCTTGAGTGGGCCACCCGTCCGTCTCGTCTGAAGATCTCATGAAGAATTGAGCAGCCTTACACTGACCGTGATGTCACAGCTTTTCGACGCCGGAAATAATAACGCACTATCAAGCTGAGAATGAACCAACCGGCGCCGACCGTACCTTTCAGCGTACCGCTGATCTTCGATTTTCCGATACGCGGGTAATAGCTCACCGGAACTTCAACCACGCGGAATCCAGCCAGGGCACCCTTGAGGATCATCTCAACCGCCCAGCCATAGGTAGTCTCTTCGAGCGCGAGCGCGCGCAGTACATCTGCGCGGCCAGCGCGAAACGGGCCTAGATCGGTAATGTCTAGTCCATAGAGAAGCCTGATCAGGCCGGCGGCGAGGCGATTACCAAACACCTGGTGCCAGGGCAACGCCCCAGCAGAGCGCTGCTGTTGGAGGCGCGAACCCAACGTAATGTCAGCACGCCCCTCAATGATTGGCGCTAAAAGACTCGGCAGTTCGGAGGGCCGATCGCTGTAGTCGCCATCCAGGAACACAACGACGTCAGCGGAATTTGCCATGGCCAGACCCGTGAGGCACGCTCGCCCGTAGCCGCGGCGCGGTTCCTGAACCACGCGGGCTCCCATTCTTGCGGCGATCTCGGGCGTCCCGTCATTCGAGTTGCTGTCGACAACGATGACCTCCGTCGTGAGATCGGACGGAAGATCCGCTAGGACGCGCTCAATCGCCTGCGCTTCATTGTGGGTAGGGATGATGACGGACACGCGCACGTGATCGAGATTCAAGTGATTCTGGCTCAATCACCACCAGAGAGAGGATGGCCACCGTTGCGACAGCCAACTGTCAACGCCCCATCTCCGTCCAGCGCTTCCGAGCGCGAGCCCGAGCGATGCGAGCACCGGAACGAGCAGTTCCCAGATCCACGCGGTCCCCCACTCCGAAATCCAAAGGCTGCCGAGAAAAAGAAAAGCGACCGATGCGACCGGTCGCGTAAGCAGACCGATGACGAGCAGGATACCGAGAGATATCTCAGTCAGGCCCTGCATAGGAGCCGCCATCGCAGCGTGGTTCGCCGCCAGGCCCATCACCGCCTTCCAGGCGGCCGGGGCGTGGCTCGCCTTAATGTAGTAGTTGATCAGCCCCGCGTAACCCGCCGCCGTGTAGAGGCCTTTCCCCAGATTCTCGAAAAAGACGGATATGAACATCGCGCCGATCGTCACTCGAACGATGGCCAGACCGGTTGCTGCTTGCGATGGATGGACTACTGCGTTTGAGTCATTTCGGAATGAGGTTGCGATCGTCGTCATGGTGAACCTCGTCCAATGGATGCTATACCAAAATGGAAATATTCGGCAGATCCAATACCATAACATTCGGATCGCCGGGAATAGAGGGACCGATATTCGCCTCCTTCGGTCCGAGTCCAGACAATCGGAGGCTGAACTCCCACTTCATTTAAACTGCCTTTGGGCTGTGGTACCAGAATTGTGGAGTCTCCTCAGGAGAGAGCAGTTGAACCCAACTACGAAAGATGCGCTTTGGTATAAGGACGCGATCATTTATCAAGTTCATGTCCGCACATTTAACGACAGCAACGGTGATGGGATTGGCGATTTTCTCGGACTAGAAAAGAAGCTCGATTACCTCCAGGAACTGGGCGTCAACGCAATTTGGCTGATGCCTTTCTTTCCGTCGCCCCTTCGCGATGACGGCTACGACATCGCAGATTACGACTCGGTCCATCCCAGCTACGGGACCCTGGAGGATTTCCGCAAGGTTCTCGACTCCGCACATCAGCGCGGTATACGAGTCATCATCGAAATGGTGCTGAACCACACCTCCGATCAACACCCGTGGTTTCAGGAGGCGCGAATTTCGCAGGATAATCACCGCCGCAACTGGTACGTGTGGAGCGACACAGACACCCAGTTTAAAGACACTCGAATCATCTTTCTGGACACGGAGAAGTCCAACTGGGCATGGGATCCAGCTTCGAAATCTTTTTATTGGCATCGCTTTTTCAGCCATCAGCCCGATCTCAACTATGACAATCCCGCCGTGCGGGAGCACATGTGGAACGTGATGAAGTTCTGGCTCGAAATGGGAGTGGACGGCTTCCGGCTAGACGCGGTCCCCTATCTGATTGAACGGGAAGGCACCAATTGTGAGAATTTGCCGGAGACCCACGCCATCATCAAAGAATTGCGGCGAAGGCTGGATGAACAGTTCCCCGGCAGAATGCTTCTAGCGGAAGCCAACCAGTGGCCCGCGGACCTGCGTCCGTATTTCGGGGATTCCGACGAATTCCATATGGCGTTTCACTTCCCCCTGATGCCGCGGATGTTCATGGGGCTTAAGCTCGAAGACCGCAAGCCCATCACAGAAATTCTGCAACAAACTCCGGAGATCCCGCCCTCCTGCCAGTGGTCCCTCTTTCTGCGTAACCATGACGAGTTAACGCTGGAAATGGTCACTGACATTGAACGCGACTACATGTATGACATGTACGCGCAGGACAGAACGATGCGGCTGAACCTGGGAATTCGGAGAAGACTCGCTCCCTTGTTGAATAATGACCGCAGACGGATCGAGTTGATGAACTCGATGTTGATGTCGCTACCCGGCACTCCCATTATCTATTACGGAGATGAAATTGCCATGGGCGACAATATAAGCTTGGGTGACCGCAACGGAGTGCGCACGCCCATGCAGTGGACTGGAGGATGGAACGCTGGGTTTTCATCCGCGGAACCGGAAAAGCTATATGCTCCGCTGATTCATGATCCGGTATATGGGTATCCCGCGGTAAATGTCGCGGCGCAAAGAGAGAGCGAACATTCTCTCTTTCACTGGATGCAACGCATTATCGCGGTTCGCAAATCCAGCGCCGTGTTCGGCAGGGGGTCGATTGAATTTCTCTATCCAGCGAATCATAGAATACTGGCTTACTTGCGGCGGCTCGGCAATGAGAGCGTCCTGATGGTCAACAATCTTTCCAGTGCCGCACAGGCGGTCGAATTGGATTTGCGGCGCTATAAGGGAAACGTCCTGATCGAGATGTTCGGCAATAATCTTTTTCCCCGCGTCGGTGAACTGCCTTATCTGCTAACGCTGGGGCCTTACCAGTCTTACTGGTTTCGGCTGCGACGAGTCTAGACAAACGCGCACCGGTGAACCAGCGTCGCATACCGGAGCTTCACCAAAATCACATAGGATTGTGAAGTGGAAGACGGAAATTTTCTTACGGATGATTTTCTCCGCCAGCTCATCAATGTTGGTGAGGTGGACATCCTTGTCGGCCTGCCCACGCATAACAACGCCAAGACTGTGGGTTCAGTCGTCCATACAATTCGAACCGGCATCCTGCGCAGTTTTCCTCGCGAACGTGCGGTCATCATCAACGCTGATGGAGGATCGCGCGATGGCACCCCCGAACTAATCACCGGCGTGTCCATCGATGATGTGCGTCGGGACTCTGGGGTGTACGCGCTCCGCACCCTGCATGCGATAAGCACAAAATATGCCAGCACACCGCAGAGCGAAGTTGCGATGCGGACGATTCTGGCGGCCGCCGAACTGCTCCGAGCCAAGGCGTGTATCGTGATGTCTCCCGAATCTGAAAGTATCACCCCGGAGTGGGTCACGAATCTCGTTCGTCCCGTATATTCCGACAGTTTTGATCTCGTTTCTCCCACCTATCACAGACACAAGTTTGATGGACTATTAATGACGAACCTGCTGTATCCGATGGTTCGTGCACTCTATGGCGTAAAGATCCGAGAGGCGTACATGCCCGAGTTCGGATTCTCCGGTCGCCTCGGAAGCCAATTCCTCGGCCAGAATCGATGGAATGACGGAATCGGCGAAAACGGGACCGAGCTCCGACTGACTCTGGCTGCCGTCACGGGCGGATTCCGCATCTGCCAGTCTTTTCTCGGAAAGAAGGATCCGGTCGAACGGCGCGCCGCTGACCTGGTTCCTACATTGCGGCATTCCGTCGGGGTGTTGTTCTCTGCGCTAGAGTCCGACTTCAACGCGTGGAGCACAGTCTCTGGTTCTCAGGAGGTGCCTGCATTCGGAGCGGACCCGGAGGTGGCACTCGATCCTTTGCGGGTTAATCGGAAACGCCTGCGGGATATGTTCGTCAGAGGAGTATCAGAATTGGAATCCGTCTTTCAGACGATTCTCGCTGCTTCCACTCTGGTGGAGCTCAAGCGGATTGCCGGATTGGGCGAAGAGGAGTTTCGTTACCCTGCGGAATTATGGGTCAGGACTGTGTATGAGTTCGCCGCGGCTTTTCAGAAGTCCGTGATCAGCCGGGATCATATTATTCAAGCGCTCGCGCCGCTCTTTCGCGGGCGAGTATACACGTTTGTCGTCGAGAACCGTAACGGGTCCGCGAACGACGTCGCAAACAACATCGAAAGCTTGTGCCTTGAGTTCGAACGATTAAAACCGTATCTGCTCGAGATCTGGAAATCGAAACAGTGAGGCTACTATGCGGGAATTGATTATCAGTGAACTGACTCAGGCCGTACAGGATCTCACCAGAGGTTTCGCCCACTACCTTCCTCGTCTCATCGTGATGCTGATCCTTGCATTCGTGGGATGGCTGATCGCATACCTGGTCAAGATAATTCTGCGCAGCATTCTCCGGCTCATCAAGTTCGATCGGCTGTCAGAGAATGCTGGCGCGTCTCAACTGCTTACCAAAGCCGCGCTTCCTTCAGCAACTGAGATGCTGAGCCGGTTCGTTTTCTGGGTGACATGGCTGGGCTTCGTCCTGCTGGGAATCAGCGTGTTGGGAATCCTGGGTCTGCAGGAGCAAATCACAAGATTTTTCCTGTTCCTGCCACATCTGTTCGTTTCGGTGTTGATCTTGTTCTTCGGTATGCTTGCCGCCGGCTTTGCCGCCCGCGCTGCTCTGCTGGGCGCAGTGAATGCGAATGTTCCATCCCCGGGACTGCTGAGCCTTGCTGTCCGCAGCATCATTATGGTTTTCGTGCTGTCGATCGTCTTCGAAGAACTGGGCTTGGCGGAGCAGACCATGCTGGTGGCCTTCGGCATTGCCTTCGGAGCCCTGATGCTAGGTTTGGCCATCGCCTTTGGTATTGGCGGTAAAGATCTAGCACGCCGTTTCCTGGAAGAGAAGTTCGTTCGTACCAAGAAGGAACAGGACGAAGACGAACTTTCGCCGTTATAAAGTGCCCTGCTCTGATGCGATCGCAAAATGCGGCTTGAACAGGCGAGAGAGGCAGACCTCAACGGTCATACAGAAGTGTCAGATCCAGTAATTGTTGACGCATTTCCTTCGTCAGGCTATTCGCCTTGTAGCGCCACCTCCAGTTTCCGCTCACGGTACCCGGCAAATTCATTCGGGCTTCGCTGCCCAGCCCTAGTACATCCTGCAAGGGAACGATGGCTGTGTTTGCAACGGAGGCCAGCACTGCACGAATGAATACCCAATTGACCTCCTCATTTTGAAATCCGAGATATCTACGAGTGAAATCGTGTTCCTCGCGAATATCTTCTTCCGTCCGGGTGCTTTCGCCCACCCCTGAACTCGTCCACCAACCCATCGTGGTGTCGTTGTCGTGTCCGCCGGTATACGCGACCAGTTCGCGTGAATAGTTATGCGGACGGAAGCTGGGACCTTGTGGATCTTTGCCGAAGGCAAACTGCAGGAGGCTCATTCCCGGGAACCCGAAAGTATGGCGAAGAGCTTCTACACCTGGAGTGATCACGCCAAGATTCTCTGCAACGAACGGGAGTCCCTTCAATTCCGCCTGTAATACTCGGAAGAACTCTACGCCCGGTCCTTGCACCCACTTCCCTTCTGCGGCCGTCGAAGCTGTCGCTGGAACTTCCCAGTAAGCTTCGAATCCACGAAAGTGATCCAGCCTCACCAGATCAAACATTCCGAGGGATGCGCGGCAACGATCAATCCACCAACGGTGACCGGAAGAAGCAGAAACATCCCAGCGATAAAGAGGGTTGCCCCAAAGTTGACCAGTTGCGCTGAAGTAATCGGGTGGAACTCCCGCAACCGCGGTGGGCCACCCTCGTTCATCCAGCCGAAATAATTCCGGATGCGCCCACACATCAGCACTATCGTGAGCAACGTAGATCGGAATATCCCCCATAATGCTGATGCCGTGACGACTGCACAGACTTCTTACCTTTTCCCACTGCCGGAAGAATTCGAACTGGGTAAACCTGTGAAACTCCAACTCGGACGACAATTCATGCTGCCATTCCTTCAAAGCAGCGGAATCCCGTCGACGGATTCCCGCGTCCCAATGCACCCAGGCCACGTCATGATGGACTTTCTTGCATGCCATGAAGAGCGCATAATCCTCCAGCCATTGTCTGCGTTCTTGGCAAAACGTATCAAAGGCACTGCGGTCGGCCGCAGTTCTGTCTGCAAAGAAAGCACGAGCGGCTATGTGAAGGAGCTTTTGTTTAAAGATGATTACTTGGTCGTATGCGACACGCTCATCCGGAAAATCTGGGGTACTCGCAAGATCGGCGCCCGACAGGAGTCCCTCCTCACGAAGAGCTGACAGATTGATGAAAAGGGGGTTTCCGGCAAATGCCGAAAAACATTGATAAGGAGAATCGCCGTATCCGGTAGGGTTCAGCGGCAAGACCTGCCAGATCTTCTGCCCTGACCCCGCCAGAAAGTCGATGAACTCATGAGCAGATTCCCCTAAATCGCCGATGCCATGTTCGCCGGGCAAGGACGTAACATGGAGAAGGATTCCACTGCGGCGGGGAAAAATCACCCGATTAACGTAATGCTTCCGATCAAGCTACGCAATAGGGACTACGCGGGAGTATACCTTCAAGCAGCCGCTGAGCGGGAAGCCCTGCGTGTTCACGTTCTCACTGACGCGGAATCAACCTGAGACGCAGACTGCCCAGAAGACCCGATGGCAGGGGCTGCAGATTCTCCATTCCTTGTGGGGTGAATCTTTGCCCATAGCGATCGTTCAAAAGTCGATAATCAGGAAGAGCGCTTCCGGCTAACGAATTGATAGCCGTATTGCCGACGATGATACTGAATTCATTCGTTCCCGGCCTCAGCAGTGAGCTCACGTCGAGGGTGTACGGCGGATGCCACACGACACCGGCTCGCTGACCGTTAACATACACCTCAGCCGCTTCACGCACCGGTCCCTCCAGAAAGGCACGCAGATTAAACGTAGGTAGAGGATCGGGCTTCGGGACCGGTGTGCTATCTCCGAAATCCAACACCGCAGATGTTCTGGATTTCACATCCGCTGGCAACTCGACGACTTTCTTGTATGTGACCTTTCCTGAGTAGTATTTGAAAGGCTCTTCCTCGCTCCACGAGTGAAGAGTCGCCATGTGAGCTGTCTGATTCGTTCCGCTGAAAGTCAGGTCCCAGTCGGAAGAAAGATCGATGTCCCGCGAATGAGCACCCTCGCTTGTATTTGAATTCTCGAGCGTTCGAGACAGATCGGTCGAATGATTCGTTAGAAAAATCAGCCGAGACTCGTAGGGCACGAGATTAAGATCGCTCTTGCCCGAGTTCGGCTGAGCCCAAACCTGCCCCGTGAAGGGATCCCACGATTCAGCATACTTCGCGTTTTCACGAAATCTGGCAGTTACGCGAATTGCACGATTGGCTGTGTTCGCGATGAAGTACAAGTCCCCCACGTCCAGTTTCCGATGAATAAATCCGATGTCCGGAGCCTTGGGGGAGAAGGCTACATCCGGCTTGAGGTAGGTTGAGATCGTACTTCCGAGTTGGCTCTCGTCCTCGACAAAGTGGCCTGGCGCATTCTTTGAACGAAACAGGCGCTGAGATGTGGTTTGTATTTGCTGCCCTTCTGCCTCCGCATTCAGAAACCCTGGCGCAGTGGAAGGCAAACGGCGCGTCGCTATGACAACACCGCCATGTAATGCGTATTGTTCGATCTTCTTGTAAGTGGAAAAAGGCAGCCGGTCAACGCCGGGCAAGATCAGCACTCGGTAAGGAATTCCGATGGTATCGACCGCGTCTCCGTCGATGAAGTCCACGTTAAACCCAGCGTCGAGAATCTGCGGAATCACCTTGTTGCCCAGCAACTCTCCCATCGACTCGTCAATGCTTACGTCTCTGCCCCGAGTGTTGAATCCACTTTGCGTTGTTACCGCTGAGGACAAATGACCATTCACCGTGAAGCTCGCCCAAGCATCGTCGTTCGGCAACAGCAGCGCGACATCATTGGCTGGCTTGCCTTGCCGCAACGCAAAACTCACTCGCTGCAGATACGCTGTCAGGTCCGACATGACGAACCACCACGGATTATGAGAGTTAAAGCCTCCGGCCGCGTACATCCGCCATCCAGGCTCGCCGGCGGTATCTGGCGAATAAGGCCAGCCGTGACCTACCAACTGATTTATACCTTGAAGAAAGTGCAGATCGGCTTCTGCCTTCATGTCGAGCGGTGTTGCGCGAAAAGCGGGGGAGTGCAACCACGTCCACGTTTCTGAAGAAATGACCGGCTTGCCAAACAAGTGGCCGGCGGAAGCTGCCCAACGCGTGTCCGAGAACTGCCGCCACATCAATAGCGCTGCCTTCCCTTCCCCTTCAGGAAGATCCTCATATTGATTACTCGACAGCGTGACGGGGGGATATCCATACGTTTGTGAGCGCAGCAGCGTGTGATGTTGAGTTGCCCACGCATGCAGCGGCTTCAGGTAGTAATCGTTGGCGAGTTCAGTCAGCGTCTCTCCCCAGTCGTGCCGAATGGCTGCCGTCTCCGGACCTGCATCGCCGATCAGCGCCGGTAAATGCCGCGTCAGGTCGTACCCTCGTCGCCTCTGAAATTCCTGCAATAAATCGGGGGTCCAGTCGGATCCATAGTCCTCCAGGCTGTCACTGAATACTGCATACGGAGGGTGGTCATTGAACGCTTCCATCAAACGATTTCCGACCGCGTGAAGGTGCGTCTCAATGGCAGTCTGGTCATAGTGATCGAGGACAAATCCTTCGGCGCCGATCGCCGGACGCTTCACCGTCATCCCAGTCCGACTGGAGATGAAGAAAACCGCCACGCGAACGGCACTGAGTTCCCCAGAAATCTGCAAACGGCCGTGTTCGATCACCGGATGCTGGACCTGCTCTGCATCGCGAAGCCCGGGAGCTTCACGTGATCCAGATGCCAAGAAGACTGCCTCGAGGCGTTCACCGGTCGTGATTCCGGGTATTGCAATCGATTTCGAGCCAGAAGGAATCTCAACGCTCTCAACCCGCATGGCTCCCGCTGCCTGGGTTACTGGAATCCGCGGGCCGCCAAACGGCCAGCCGCTGCCTAGGGTGACGTCTACGCGCAGCCCAAGCTTTTTGGCTTCCTCAGCCGCGAAGCGCAGAGCATCGATGTGTTCGTCGGAAAGGAACGTGAAGTTGTGAAATCCAGTTTGAGCATCGTCCAAAGCAAGCGGGTATAGGGTGGCAATCTCGACGCCTCCAATCCCTGCCGATTTCATCTCTTCGAGTTCCCGCGTAATTTCGGATTTGGTGACCGCAGGTCCGAACCACCACCAGCGCACCATAATCCGCGAGTCACCCGGAGGATGCGCAAACGATTCCGTCAACTGGGCTAGATTGGGATCACTCTGAGCAACAATTAAAGGGGCCTTCAAGGAAGAAATGCTAAGGAGCAGGGCGACGCAGGCGATCCTAGTCAAGGCACCTCCATACGGCACATTGGCTATTCAATAAAAACCAAGCGGTGCCTTATATTCCGGCGACTGGTTCTTTGTTAATTTCCTCTCGCCGGCTCACCCAGTTTGCTGCTTCTACTCAGCGAGACGGTCATTTTACAAGATTAAAGCGTTAGATCGAACGGAGAACGACGAAGCACCATTTCGTTCCGGCTAAAAACTCACGGTGCCGTCGCATTCTTAGCGATGGCAAAGCGCTCTTTGGCTCTCGTCAAGAGAGCTTCAAAACGGGGATCGCCGTGCAAGGACTTCAGATCTGCGTCGGATGCAATGTCATCGGGGGCCTGCTGCCCCAGATCAATCGCCTGGCGCAAGTATGCGAACGCTTCGGCCCGATGGCCCGCGATCGCGGATCCGCAAGCGAAGTCATACCATGCTCCGGAAATCAAGTCAGGCCGATGGGTATTCGTCGCCGCTTCGATTCGTTCGCGGAATAACTTCTCCGCTTCGCCGTAGCGCTTCTCGTGACTCAGTTCAAGCGCCAGAGCACCGATGTTCAACAAAATGTAAGGGTGGTTAGGTCCGAGAGTTCTGCGTCTTATTTCCAAAGTCTGGCGGCGCAGTTTTTCCGCTTCGGCGAACTGGCCACGTCCATTCAGCGCTGTCGCGAGGTTGTTCATGGCCATGAGCGTGTCGGGATGATCCGCACCGAGTACCCGGCGCTGAATTTCCAGCACTCCACGGCACACATTCTCCGCTTCAGCGTACTCAGCGTTTCCGTTCAGCAAGTTCGCTAAGTTCATCATGGATGCCAATGTGTCGGGATGATCTGGACCCAGAATTCGCCGCCGGATCTCGAGCGTCTCACGAATCATCTTGACCGCCTCGACATTGCGGCCTTCCTGGCTATACGTGCTCGCCAAATCGTTCATCGAACCAACCGTATCGGGATGCTCTGGACCTAAGACTTGTCGCTGAAGGTCCAGGGCTTCCTGAAAGAATTTTCCCGCCTGTGCGTATTGCCCTTGTCGGTAGAGCGTGCCGCCGAGGGTGACCATCGAGCGGAGTGTGTCAGGGTGCCTGGAACCAAGAACGCGGCGTCGAATCTCCAGCACCTCACGGCTTATCTTCTCGGCATCGGCGTCATGGCCTACGTCTCCCAGAGTGCTAGCCAGCAGGTTCATGGACCGAAGAGTATCGGGATGTTGCGGGCCAAGCACGCGTCGCTGAATCTCTAACGCGCGCTCCTGCAATGGCTGCGCGAGCGAGTAAAGACCCAGACCGCGGTAAGTTACGGCCATCGTATACATCATTTGAGCCTGAAGCTCCGGGTCGTTACTGAGGCCTTTGCCAATATCCTTGGAGGATTTATCGAGAATCTCGCGGGCGGTGACGCTATTGCCGCGAGCCTCGCTGGGATTCGACATCGTGAACATGCTGGTCATAAACTCAGTGATTCGATCCGCTCGATCGCGTTCGCGTGTGATCCGCTTCAACTGAATGGACTGCGCGACCGCAAACGCCACCAGCAACACCACCGCGCTCGCAACCACAGCTACTGCTATCCGATTTCTCTGAACATATTTCCTCAGACGGTACGCTACTCTGGCGGGTCTTGCCCTGACCGTCCGGTTCTGTAGGTACCGCACAAGATCATCGGCCAACTCCGAAGGAGTTCCGTAGCGGCGATTTCGATCCTTCTCAAGAGCCTTCAACGTAATCCAGTCCAAATCTCCGCGCAGGGCGCCGGCCAGGTGCGTGGCATCGGTGCGCCGCGCTTGGGCGAGGTCAGCGGAGGCGTTGAGATTCGAGGCTATTTTGCCGCTCGGGCGTTCAGGGTCAGTCTCACGCAGATGACGCAATGCGTCCTCGAGTTTCATTTGCTGCCATTGCTTGCTATCGAACGGCAACATTCCTGTAAGCAGTTCGTAGAGCACCACACCCAGAGAGTAGACGTCGGTTCGCGTATCGACGTCGTTCATGCCCGGGTCTGCTTGCTCCGGACTCATATAGCCGGGTGTTCCGAGAAACGCTCCGCGCTGTGTGAATAAGGTTTGACCTTGAGCCTGGGGCAGAATTGCTTTGGCCAATCCGAAGTCAATGATGCGCGGGATTGGCTTGCCGTCGATCTCGGCGACAAGGATGTTCGATGGTTTCAGGTCCCGGTGAATAATGGCTTTCTGGTGAGCATGCTGCACACCTTCACACACCTGTATGAAGAGGCGCAGGCGCTCGCGGATGGACAATCGTTTACGATCGCAGTAGTCAGTGATGGGAAGGCCTTCAACGTATTCCATCGCGAGGTAAGGCTGGCCTTCCGGCGTCGTACCCGCGTCAAAGACCTTGGCAATGGCGGGGTGCTCCATGATCGCGAGCGATTGCCGTTCCGCTTGGAACCGTTGTACGACCGCAGTGTCGTACATCCCCGCCTTGATCAGTTTCAGCGCGATTCGTCGGTTCACCGGCTCAGTCTGCTCGGCCAGCCACACTTGTCCCATGCCTCCCGAGCCCAACTCATGGACGAGCCTGTAAGGGCCGATCATGCGAGCCTCGCCCATCCCTTTGGACATCGTGCTCGCCTGAGAATGATCTGACAACGACAAGGCGTCCGCCTCGGCGTGTGCTGCGATCAGGGAGTCTACCTCCGCCCTTAATTCCGGTCGTTGTGCGCAGGCCTGATCGAGGAAGGCGCTTCGTTCGCCAGAGCCGAGTTCCAGGGCGGCCCCGACGATCTCTTTAATTTTCGGCCACTGCTCCGGTGTGTCCACGCTTGCCTTTCTTCATTTCCCTGATCAACCAGGCTTTCGCCACGTTCCATTCTCGTTTCACGGTGGAGGCAGAAATGTCCAAGACCTCGGCGATCTCTTCAATGGACAGTCCTCCGAAAAATCGTAGTTCGACGATACGAGACTGTTGCTCATCCAACTTGGTAAGTCCGGTAAGGGCATCGTCGAGTGCGATGACATCCGTGTTTTGCACTTGAGGAAGAACCAGGGACGCGTCGAGTTCCACTCTGAGATCTGCGCCTCGCTTGGCGGCGCCGTGGCTGCGCGCATAGTCGACTAGAATCTGCCGCATGAGCCGCGAGGCAACGGCGAGAAAGTGCGCGCGATCCTTGGTGTCAAACGGCCGTTGGTCAACCAGCCTTAGGTAGGCTTCATGCACTAGGGCTGCACTCTGCAGAGTATGTCCGGGCCGCTCTCGCTGCAGATGGTATCGCGCGATTTCGCGGAGCTCTTTGTAGACCAAGGGGATGAGCGCAGCCAAGGCCTCTTGGTCGCCGGTCTTCCAGCGCACGAGCAGCTCGCTGACAGGGTGAGAATGTTGTTGATTCACAGTTACTTACAGCTCAAAAGCGGTGACGTAAAGATAGCTTTCCGACCTGATCAAGTCAATTGGCGAGGGGCTCCGACCTTGCCCTTCCATAATCTTTTTCTTCGTTTTCGATATTTTCTGAACTGAATTGCATCCTCTTTTCCGCAGTTTAGTAGTGAGGATCAACTCGCTTCCCCCAGCTTTACCAATGTCACAAAACTATGGAGACGTTATGACGATGCGAAGGTTCGCGCAAAATCTGCTGATCGTGTGCGCAATGGCGGCTGTTTCGAGTTTCGCCTTTGGCCAAAAGGATCCCGGGGTGCGAGGCGGAATTCAAAATACGGGAGGCGGTCTGCAGCAGCAGGGTATTCCAATTCCACATCCGCCGGTGATTAGTCGGAACCCGACGACCGGCGCCACTATTAATGAAAACGAGCTGGCATCCTTTCTCGAAGGAATCTTGCGGGCTGGCCAGCTCGAGTCCAGCTGTGACGACTGCGCCGACGTGACGGATGGTTCTCAGGTCACAGGGCTAGGCGAACTCGACCCAATGTTTCCGCAATTCCACACCAATTCCAACGGCTTAGGTGCGCGGCATAACTCCGACCAGTGCTTCTCTTGTCACGGACAACCGACGCTCGGCGGCTCCGGAGGCTTCCTTGTTCCTAACCCTAGCGACAAGACTCCCCGGATGGCGGAGAATCCGCAATTTCACCTGATTCCGCACCGCTACGGACGGCAGAACATCGTACCGAGTTTCGAAAAGCAATATGGCCCCATCAGGGAAGTGCGATTCAAGAACAAACCCGATGGCACTCCTGACGGAGGAGTCCATCAACTATGGACAGTTCGCGGCAGTACGAACGATCCAACCATCCCCAACTGCGCACTAACCCAGCCGGATTTTGAGAAAGAGTACAAGGCTGGCAACTTGGCGTTCCGAATTCCGCTGCAGATGACGGGATTGGGTTTGCTCGAGTCGATTCAGGATCGCGAAATTATCGCGCAACACGATGCCACAGCCGGGCTGCGCGCGACCCTGGGCATTACTGGCCATCCTAACCGTAGCGGCAATGATGGCACGATCACTCGTTTTGGATGGAAGGCGCAGAACAAGTCGATCACGATCTTCGCCGGTGAGGCCTACAACGTTGAGATGGGAATCACCAACGAAGCATTTCCGACTGCGACAGAAGAAGATCCCGATTGCCAGGGCCCCAGTAAGCCGGAACCGAACGACGTTGTGCGCACTGACACAACCGAAATCAGGAACCAGGAATTCGATAACCCGTTGCATATCATGCCGGACTGGCAGCAATTCCAGATTCTGATGAGGTTTACGGATGGGCCGACGCCCGATCCGAATCCGAGCGAGAGCGCGAAGCGGGGGAAGGCCCTTTTCTCCGATATCGGCTGCGCTTTGTGCCACACACCGCAGATGCAGACCGCGCCCGTCATGAACTCCGCTGTTTTGCAAAATAGGCCAGTCAATGCGTACACCGATTTAATGGTGCATCACATGGGCTACAAACTCGCGGACGATATCAGTCAGGGTCAGGCGGGTCCGGACGAATTTCGCACCACGCCGCTGTGGGGTGTCGGACAGCGCATCTTCTTTATGCATGACGGAAGAACCGCTGACCTGCTGCGCACGATCCGGGAACATCACTCGGAGGCATCACCGAAGTACCCAGCGTCCGAGGCCAACGGAGTGGTCCACCGGTTCAATCGCCTATCGGCCGAGGAACAGCAGTCGATCTTGGACTTCCTTCGTTCCCTGTAGGTACCGCAAGTAAGGGACCGCCCCTGCTCCGAGGGGCGGTTTCCTTCGGAGACGTTTATGTCCAGAAGTTTTCTTAAATCAACCGCAAAGCGGATCTTGACTTCGCACCTCAGGGACGCGAATGTTCGTCCCGTCGCGTTGGCGCTGATCATGGTGGCAAGCGTGGCATTGGGTGAGCGAAAGCCCACAAGCGAGTTCCAACGCACTCTTGCAGTCACAAACGCAGAGCCTGTGGTGCTCAACATAGAAATCATCAGCGGGGACGTAGAAGTCCTTTATAGCCGGGACGGGCAGGTCTCGATTGCAGGATTCGCACAGGCCGACGGCGATTCGGGACTGGACGATAACTATTTCTCGGCTTCTCTCACTCTCGATCAGGCCGGGAATCGCATTACGCTCCGTCATTCCGATCCCGGTGCTGTTCAAGGAAAACTCAGGGTTCGATACCGGATCGACGTTCCTTACCGGACTGAAGTCGTTTGCATTGTCAATCGCGGGAGGCAAAGCATCCGCGGCGTCTTAGGACCAGTAACTGCTAAAGCTGGCATCGGCGATATCAAGGCGTCCTACATCTCGAAGGGATTGCAGGCTGAAGTGGAGTCGGGGAATATAGACCTACAAGTCATCGGCGAACATGTCGAAGCCGGAACGAACAGGGGGAATATTACAGGCGAGCGCCTCGCACACGGCATTGACGCGAGGACTGGCGACGGAGATGTCAGCCTGATCGTCGTGGGCCCATCCACTGCGGTGGTAGGAAAAGGAAACGGAAGAATCGAGGTGGGTGGAGCAAGGGGGGCGTTGACTTGTTCGACAGAAGGCGGCGATCTGCATGTGCAGGCCGTCCCTCACGGCAACTGGAAATTGAATTCCGCGTCGGGTGTCATCCGCCTCGACCTGCCCCCAGTGGCGAATTTCGATCTCGATATCTCTGATGATTCCGGTGAGATTCAAATCGAACGTGATGACCTATCCAAGCCCTCCTCAGATGCTCGACGAGTCTCCCAGCGAGTCGGCGGAGGAGGTGAGCGCATCGAGGTGGGTACCGTCAGTGGCAGGATCACCATCCGATGACGTCGCTGTGAACAAGTGGCATTCTGCTTAAGTTGTGCGTACTCAGACCAACCAGTTCCAGCACGTGAACAATTTCGTTCCTGCCCAGGTTGCGAGGAGTCACCAGTGCTTTCCCGCGCCCAGGCAGTGCCACTTTGATCCTTCGGCGTTGCGTTGCCACGGAGCCGAGTCTAATAGTTGTTTGACCTCGGCGCAGACTGCCCAGCTCTATAAAATTTCTGCTTGATTGCAGAACTCCAAAGGAGTGCAGTTTTTCCCGATTACATGCCGGGTGGCGAGCAAGGAGAAGATGGTAGGGCGGACTGGATCACGGGTCCTGCTCGAACTTGGGGTCCAGGAATGTGCTACAGTCTTGTTCACACCGACTCCGCTTCTGTGCTGGGGTTCCACAGAGGAGGAAAGATTGCCTCGGATTCTGCT
>Ga0210402_10000763_pt1 | contig 34890 bp, 31 predicted proteins | sample IncBWC7MmetaG_FD_161055 | JGI IMG/M metagenome (GOLD analysis project Ga0210402, IMG submission 161055) | Forest soil microbial communities from Barre Woods Harvard Forest LTER site, Petersham, Massachusetts, United States - Inc-BW-C-7-M | ecosystem: Environmental > Terrestrial > Soil >...
GGAGGGGAGCGCTGCTTGCCACGCTGGGGCTCGGCGGCCTGGTGTTCGGCTTTCTTGAAACGTTGAACCTGGGCTGGACTAATCGGTGGGTCGTCGGTAGCTTGATAATTGGTTTCGGAAGCCTTATCACATTCGTGTTCGTCGAAGTCCGCGTCACTTCGCCGATGATGCCGCTCGCTCTGTTCCGATCCCGGAGTTTTAGTGGCGCGAACCTGCTTACATTTCTTTTGTACGCAGCGGTTGGGATTTTCTTTTTCTTGTTCCCGCTGAATCTGATCCAAGTCCAGGAGTACTCCCCCACCGCAGCCGGTATTGCGATCCTTCCCTTTATTCTGCTGATGTTCCTTCTTTCACGCTGGGCTGGCGGCCTCGTTACTCGCTTCGGCCCAAGACGACCGCTGATGCTTGGTCCTCTCATTGCTGCAATGGGTTTCATTCTGTTCGCTGCGTCCTCCACGGGGAATAGCTACTGGAAGTCGTTTTTTCCGGCGTTGGTTGTCCTGGGATTGGGCATGACGGTCACTGTCGCGCCTCTCACTACCGTCGTTATGAGTTCAGCAAAGGAAGACCGTGTTGGCACAGCTTCCGGAATCAACAATGCGGTGGCGCGGGTCGCCGGGGTACTCGCTATTGCGGTGCTTGGGATTGTGATGGTCAAGACATTTAGCTTTCACCTGAATCGAAGCCTGGCTTCCCTCTCCCTTCCGTCCTCCATTCTCCAGGAGCTGCGGTCGAACGAGATCAAGCTCGCAGGCTTGCAGCTGCCCTCTGGGCTTGATCCCACTGCGAATGCAACCATTAAGGGATCCGTGCGGGAAGCGTTCGTATATGGATTCCGAATTGTGATGTTGATTTGCTCAGGACTGACTTTGGCCAGTTCTGCGGTTGCGTGGCTCATCATTCCGCAATCGCCCTAAGACTAGACGGAAAGGTTCTCGCCAAGTAGTGCTCCACACAGAATGAGAAAGGGGTCCGTCGCAAGACGGGCCCCTTTTTCTATTTCTGTTCTCCGCAACCAAGATCGAGGACGCGTTTTGCATTGGACAATTTGTTTCTATGGAGTGCAAGTGTGCCGGGTTCGTATGAAGCAAATAGCCTAAGTCCGTTGCCGGGAACTGCGTCGTCGTGATCGTCAACAACATGGTTGGATAATACGGGCGGCTTCACTCGATCGATGGGTGGCACAGAAACGCGCGACAGGGTTTCAAGCATCTGTTTGAATTCTCGGACTGTGGACTCAAAACGGGTGGCATCGCTCTCCGGGTTGTTGGGTACTTTGAGCGAGGTGTGGATTTCCCTCACGCCGGTCTGCAGGATGCGCTCGACATTGCGTTGCCGGATTCCGCCGCCCGGCATGATGATAATCCGGTCTTGAGCGGCTTGAACCAGATGCTCCAGGTTGACGACTCCATCGGGGGCACAAGACTTCCCTCCTGAGGTCAGGATTCGCTTGGCTCCCGTTTCGATGACTGCTTCGAGGGCCGCGGTTAAATTCGGGCATTGGTCGAACGCGCGGTGAAACGTTACAGGTATGGGATGAGCATACTGGACCAGGGCGCGAGTACGTTCACGATCGATTTTCTTCTCCGAGTCGAGGACTCCGAGTACGATTCCATTCAAACCGATCTCCCCGGCCATATCGATGTCTCGGTGCATGGTTTCAATCTCATGATCCGAGTAACAGAAGTTTCCGGCTCTCGGACGAACTAATGCATGAATGGGTATCCCGACCTGTTCACGTGCCGCCCGCATGAGCGCTCCGCCAGGAGTGACACCGCCACAGGCGAGATCGACGCAGAGTTCGACCCGGTCGGCGCCAGCTCGTTCCGCGGCCACCGCATAGGCGACCGACTCGACGCAAATTTCCAAAATGACGGGATCTACCATGCAAGTCCTGGTGCCATAACTGAAAACTGGTTTCCTAGCATAACCCGCATCTTGCCGACTCCAACGGTTCCAAGACAAACAAGTCGCTTTCTTTTTTCAGCTAGTTCCGTCGATAAGAAGGACTTCTATGCTCTAGAATGTCTGGTCGCCACAGTAAAATAGGACGAAACAATCACGGGGCAAACTTCACTCATGCGAATTCTAAGATCTTTTCTGTGCGCCTTCCTGCTCTGCCCAATGCTTTTCAGCCAGAACGCACCGATGCACAGTGTCGATGTCACTGACCTTGACCGCAAGACCGATCCCTGCACCGACTTCGCGCAGTTTTCTACTGGGGCGTGGCATGCTCGGAATCCGATTCCGGCTTCACAGACGCGCTGGAGCAGACGCTGGCAAGCGGGCGAAACGGCGAAGGACAGACTGAAAGAGATCCTCGAATCGATCGATCCCGCTGCCGCGGCGAAGGGAAGCACTGAGCAACTCATCGGCGACTACTACCGCGCTTGCATGGACGAATCACGGATCAACGCTCGCGGGGTTGAGCCATTGAAGCCGTGGTTTGCCAAAATCGATGCTGCGAAAGATATGGCCGACGTGCAGCGCGTCCTCATTGAGTTGCACGACATTCAAGTGACCGCGCCTTTCATTCTCGGAGGCCAGCAGGATGTCCACAAGCCGACACAGATTCTCGCCGATATCGGAGCGGCGGGCTTCAGCATGCCCGATCGGGACTACTACCTGAAGGCAGATGATCGTTTCAAGGAAGCGCGGGCAAAGTACCTGGATCATGTCGCCAAAATGTTTACGCTTGCGGGTTCGGACGCCAAGTCCTCGGCTGCCGCAGCGCAGACCGTGATGGCGATGGAAACCAAGTTTGCGGAGGCGTCGCTGGAACGGTCGGCCATGCGGGACCCGAGCAACATCGATCACAACACGACGTTCGCGCAGTTACAGGCGCTGGCTCCGCACTTTGACTGGGCGGGATACTTTCAGCATAAGCAACTCCCGCAGGACGTCGACATGAACGTCGACCAACCCAAGTTCATACAGGAGTTTGACCGCCAACTGCAGCAGACACCGCTCGCCGACTGGAAGGTCTATCTTAAGTGGAATCTGCTGAACTCTACGGCGGAAGCTCTCTCGTCGCCGATCGAAACCGAGGATTTCGAATTCTTCGGAAAGTATTTAAGCGGCACGAGCGAGATGAAGCCGCGATGGAAGCGCTGCGCCGAGCAGACCGATCGCTATCTGGGCGAAGCCCTGGGCAGGAAATATGTCGAGAAGTATTTTCCGCCGGAAGCCAAAGTCAAGATGCAGGAACTGGTCCGCAATCTCCTGCTGGCGATGCGTGACGACATTCTGAGCCGTCCGTGGATGAGTGACGAAACCAAGGAAAAAGCGCTGGCGAAGATCGCGACGTTCAATCCGAAAATCGGCTATCCGGATAAGTGGAAGGACTACAGCAACGTAGAGATCCGGCGCGATGCGCTGTTTGAGAACAATTTGAACGGACGCCGATTTGGTGTGGAAGACGATCGTCTGACCATCGGGAAGCCAGTGGACCGCGGGCGCTGGGGGCTGACTCCACCCACTTCCGACGCTTATTACAATCCGGCGCTGAATGAGATTGTTTTCCCGGCGGGGATTTTGCAGCCTCCGGCATTCGATATTTCAGCGGTCGACGCCTTAAACTACGGGGCGATTGGCGTGGTCATCGGTCACGAGATTTCCCACGGCTTTGACGATGAAGGCGCGCAGTTCGACTATCTTGGACGGCTGCGAAACTGGTGGACTGAAAACGATCTCAAGCAGTTTCAGGAGCGAGGCGCCTGCGTCGCGAACCAGTTTGACAATTACTTCATCGAACCGGGCATCCATCACAATGGAAAACTGGTGCTTGGCGAAAGCATTGGAGATCTGGGCGGCGCCAAGATTGCGTTCCTCGCGTATGAGAAATCTCTCGAAGGCAAACCGCGTCCGGCTGACATCGATGGCTTCACTCCCGAGCAGCAGTTCTTCATCGCCTGGGGACAGTTTCGCGCGGACGAAATTCGTCCGGAAACGCAGCGCCTGATGATGCAATCGGACCCGCATCCCGTCGCCAAGTTTCGCGTGATTGGACCGCTGTCGAATCTCCCGGAATTTCAGAAAGCATTTCAGTGCAAGGCGGATGCGCCCATGGTGCGGCCAGCCGACAAGCGATGTGAGGTCTGGTAAGAGCGCTCGCGCTGAATTCATGCAGCGGAAACATTCAAAACCGGCCAGCACGGCACAATAGACAGCATCGTCGAAAAGGCGCGTCCTCCGGTGCTTCAGAGTAACTTTCTGGGACGAGTTGATGCGTGTAAAGTAAGGGTGCGCCATGGCCATGCAAACCCATGAATACGATCTAGTGGTAATCGGGAGTGGCCCGGCCGGTCAAAAAGGCGCGATCTGCGCGGCCAAGCTTCGCAAGAAAGTGGCGATCATCGATCGTGAGCGTTTCATCGGTGGCGTCTGTGTGCATACCGGAACGATTCCCAGCAAGATGCTGCGCGAGGCCATTCTTTACCTGAGCGGATTCCGGCAGCGCACGTTTTACGGCCGCGGCTACGTGGTGAAGGATCGCATTGCGATGTCGGATCTGGTCTTCCGCGCGCAGTCTGTGATGACCCGCGAGGTCGAAGTCATTAAAGCCCAACTCCGCCGCAACTATGTGGATACATTTGTCGGCGACGCGCGCTTTAAAGATCCCCACACCATCGAAATCCACAATGAAGACGGCGTGCAACTGGTTCACGCCGAGCAGATACTGATTGCCTGCGGCACGCGCCCCGCTCACAACGAAGAGATTCCGATTGACGGCAAGCGTATCTTCGATTCCGACCAGGTCAATGATCTGGAAGAAGTGCCGCGTGAACTGATCGTGGTCGGTGCGGGCATCATCGGCATCGAGTACGCGTCGATGTTTGCGACTCTGGGAACGAAAGTTACACTCCTCGACCTGCGGCCCACGCTGCTGGAATTTGTGGACCACGAGATTATCGAAAGTTTGTGCTACCAGCTCCGGCAACTGGGAACGGTGTTTCGGCTGGGCGAGAAAGTCGTGCAGGTCGGCTTCGACCAGGAACGGGATCGCGTATTCGCCAAATTAGAAAGTGGAAAGATCGTTCGCGGTCAAGCTTTGCTCTATACCATTGGCCGTCAGGCAAACAGCGACCAGTTGAACATCGAAACCGCTGGCTTGGCGGCCGACGCGCGCGGCAAACTGGTTGTCAACGAGCACTTTCAAACCAACGTTCCTCACATTTATGCCGCCGGCGACGTCATCGGATTTCCAGCTCTCGCGAGCACTGCCATGGAACAGGGGCGCCTGGCCAGTTGCCATATGTTTGGTAAGCCGAGCAAGATGATGTCCCACCTGATCCCATATGGTATCTACGCCATTCCTGAGATCTCCATGGTGGGTGCGACCGAGGAAGAACTCACCCGCCAAAAGGCTCCCTACGAAATCGGATTGGCGCGCTACACCGAGCTGGCGAAAGGCCAGATGCTCGGAGATGAAAACGGACTACTGAAGATTCTCTTCGACCCCGACACCCTCAAATTACTCGGCGTGCACATCATCGGGGATCGCGCGGCAGAGATCATCCACATCGGCCAGGCGGTGCTCACGATGGGTGCGACCATCGAATATTTCCGCGACACCGTCTTCAACTACCCCACTCTCGCCGAAGCCTACAAAGTCGCCGCGCTCGATGGACTAAATAAGATCTGATGGGAACTCCCGAAAATCTTCCGTTGTCGTTTCGAGCACCGAGACGAGGAACCCGTTCTGTAGCTGGTCGACCTTTGCTATAGTCCGGGAAGTAGGCCGGACGCTGCCGATCTTTTCGCTGACGAGTAAGTTGTTTGGCGCGGACACGCCTCGCCGCCTATCGAGGTCCGTTCATGAAATGGACAGTCGTTGTGATGGCTTTAGCATGTGCTGTAACCCTCACTGCACAGAATGATTCCGATGCCGCTGCGCGAACGAAAGTGATCGCGCTTGAAAAGGCCTGGAATCAGGCCTACAAACTGGGCGACACCAAAGCGCTCAGCTCGCTGCTCGACGACTCCCTGGTGCTCATCGAAGACGACGGCTCGCTTAAAAACAAAGCGCAATTTCTTGCCAGCATTAAAGGCCCCACCGCCAACGAGGAACAGGTCGCTCCCGAGTCCCTGACCGTGTACATACACGGTCAGACCGCGATTGCAACCGGTGTGTTCGCAGCGAAAGGGACTCACAACGGAAAACCCTACGTGCACCGCGAACGTTTCGTGGAATACCTGGATATTGAAGAATGGGAACTGGGTGTGTGTCGCGACCAACGCGACACCGATTCTGCATTGACGCTATCCGCCGGCAATCGCGCCAATCACAATGAATGGTTCCTTCCCGGAGACAACCGCGTCGGGGAGCGGTGTTTCGGGCGCTTCGTGAGAAAGGTCTTCCTCGCATGCAAAGTAACGCAAGAAGGCGCGCCGCTGTAGTGTGCCGTGCTCGCGGATCGTCCCGCGCAGCATAGGGTAGCGAGTTTCAAGCGCGTCGAGGACCGAGCCGATGGTGGCTGGGCCTTCGACCTCGAGCGTAACCTCGGAGCCGACGTGCGCCAGCGTTCGCAGGTGTTGGGGGAGTATGACGCGGACCATAAATCTGTGAGCGACCCTGGGACCGGTAACTTTAGCCAGTGAGGAGCGACGCCTCTATCGCTCCCAATCGACCACCATTTTATACATATTGTCCCGATTGTCATGGGCGACGCCCTTGATATTGGTGACGCCTCCCGCCTCTGGGGTGCTGTACATTTCCGCGTTCAAAACAGTCCCGCGATTCCCCGTGGCAACGGTTCGAGCGTAATATCGGGTCCCGAGAACGCGGGCCACATAATAACCTGGCCCATAGACGCTATCCCATACCGAGGCCAGTGGGTTGGGTGGCGCAATCCCGGTAGCCGAGCCTTTGGGAGCCTGGGTCGGTTGCAATATAGTCCAGCGTCCCTTGCATACCTCGCCATCGGGCAGAACGACCGAGATGTCTCCAGGAGTGAATTTCCCCGAAATCCTCGCGATCAGCACAGGCTGCGGCACCTGCGCCGACAATGGGCCCTGCACGGGATAAAAGCGCGCCGCAAGGTGTGCGCATCCCAGCATCGTGGAGATTCCCAGCAATAGCAAACAGAGTTTGTATTTCACAGGATGTCCCTCCGTCTAGTTGGATGCTTCGGAACGTCTCAACCTGGACTTATTTCATGACTTACCGACATGATCCCGAAGTTACTCGGAGAGTTGACGGCCGATTTCCCAGTGATGTCCAAAGGGATCGACCACACGGCCCAGGCGCCAACCATATTCCTCGCCGACCGGATAGACTTCCTTTGCGCCGGCCGCGAGTGCTTGCTGGAAAACGGCGTCGGGATCGGCCACGGTCAGGATGATGCGGACTGTGGCGCCGCCGACTGTTTCTGGACTGAAGTTGAAGTGTTCGGGCGATTCGTCGCCCACCCAGAACTCGGCGCCATTGACGGAGAGCTTTGCGACTACGCTTCCGCCGTCGCCGTCGAGATGATAGGCCTCGGTCGCGCCGAATGCGGCTTTGTAAAACTCAACTGCCCGGGCACTACCGCGGACCGAGAGCCAGGGGGCGATAGAGGTTCCGCCAGAACCCGTATTCGAATTCATTAGGTGCCTGCTTCCGGTAGATTTACGCTCTAGAGTGCCCCCGTGGATGATTCGATTCTCTTTAGCCCAAGGTCTGCACCTCCACACTGAGCACCGCCGGCAAATCCCGCACGATCGGATTCCAACTGTCTCCCGCATCGGCTGACGCGTACACCTGGCCGCCGCTGGTTCCGAAGTAGATTCCGCATTTGTCTAAGGAGTCTACGGCCATGGCATCCCGCAGCACGTTTACGTAGCAGTCTTTCTGCGGGAGGCCTTTGGTCAGCGCTTCCCACTCGTTGCCGCCGGTGCGGCTGCGGTAGACGCGCAGTTTGCCGTCGGGGACGAAATGCTCGCCGTCGCTTTTGATCGGCACTACGTAGACCGTCTCCGGTTCATGCGCGTGGATGTCGATTACGAATCCGAAGTCGGTGGGCAGGTTGCCGCTGATTTCTTTCCAATTGTCGCCGGCGTCGTCGGAGCGCATCACATCCCAGTGCTTCTGCATGAAGAGCGTGTCGGGACGCTTCGGATTCATCGCAATGTGGTGAACGCAGTGTCCGACTTCGGCGCGAGGGTCAGGAATGTATTGCGAATACAGTCCGCGATTGATGGGCTTCCAGGACTTGCCCCCGTCGTCGGTGCGGAACGCACCCGCGGCTGAGATCGCGATGTAGATCCGCTGCGGATCGCTGGGATCGAGAATGATGCTGTGCAGGCACATTCCGCCCGCGCCCGGCTGCCATTTGGGACCGGTGCCGTGTCCGCGCAGGCCGGGGAGTTCATGCCAGTTCTCGCCACCGTCAGTCGAGCGGAAAATGGCAGCGTCTTCCACGCCCGCGTAGACGGTGTTGGGGTCTGTGAGCGACGGCTCCAGATGCCAGACCCGTTTGAACTCCCAGGGATGCTGGGTGCCGTCGTACCACTGATGGGTGGTGAGAGGCGCTGCAGCCGAGTCGTATACGAATTTATTGCTGGCGGCTTTTGGAGGACCGGGCTCGGGGGGTGTTCCCGGAGGCGTTCCGGGCTGATGCCAGGTTTTGCCTCCGTCGTCTGAGCGCTGAATGATTTGTCCGAACCATCCGCTCGATTGCGATGCGTAAATCACGTTCGGATCAGCGGGCGAGCCTTTTACGTGATACATCTCCCAGCCAGCGAAATGTGGTCCGCTCACGTCCCACTTTTCGCGCTTGCCGTCGGACTCAAGAATGAATGCGCCTTTGCGAGTGCCTGCGAGAACTCGGACCTTGCTCATGCATGACTCCTTAAGAGGACTCCTCAAACAACTCACCTGTAATTTAACAAAAGACAGAGCGGAAATCCGGACACAACCCCGATTTTCTGCACGGAATGTTGAGGTGTAATGTCTAGGCTACTTCAGAGTGGTCAGCACGGTTTGCCGGGGATCCAACAGAATCTTGTGCGTGCCGGCGGGAGCATTGAAATGAAACGGCGTCTCCGGTCCGTCGGCCAGCACCTGACCCAGGAAAACTGTGGCGTTGGTCGCGGTCACCCCGTACACGGGGACGGCTGTGACCAGATCGTCCGGCGCTTCCTTCTGCTCGATCACGCCGGCTACAGCGACCCCACGCTCTCCGGGAGTTAATCGCACGTCGCGCGCGCCCACTCTAGGCATGGCTGTGCCGTTGACCCATCCTTCGAGAAACCAGTCCAGAGAGCGGCGCTTCTCGAACCACAGGGAGCGCGGCAACTCCTCTTCGAAGAGCTGAATCACCTGTTGCGTGCTCACGCTCTTCCCCGCGTAACGCTCCCTTAATTTCCGCAGGACTCGGAAGAAAGGCTCTTCTGGACGCGCGGCGGCGTTGCGGGTCCGTGGCACCGCTTCGGAATCGCGCAGCATGCAGCGCAGCATGTGGAACAGCCAGGTCCCGCGTTCATAGCTGATGGCTTCGTATCCGCCGGGGAAGTGCGACGAAATCAGGCGCTGGCCAAGGGTGACCGGTCCCGCGTCCCGCAGCCACCCTCCGTCTTTGTTCTTCGAGAGCAGATCGCTGCGGTACTTCTCCAGCACTTCCCGGAACTGGGCAGGATTCTGCTGCTCCAGAACAAGCAGTGCGGAATAGTTGGCCAAGCCTTCCATCAGCCACTGGTCGCGATAGCTGCTCCAGAGCACGAGGTCTCCCCACCACTGATGAGCGGTTTCATGGACGAGCACCTGATTGCTCAAGAGAGCCCTGGTGGAATCCAATCGCAGTTCGGTCTGTTCCTGCGGACTGAGAAAGGCGTAGCTCGAAAGAAAGACGAGACCGGGCCACCCCTGACTCAAATCGCCCGGCATCTGGGTTAGGGACAGTGAGCCGAACGGATACGGTCCGAACCACTGCGAGAAACTGGCAATCGCATGCGCCGCCTTGTCCGCGACAGCCTGCGCGTTCCGAGCCGGCGACGGCGCCGGGGGAGCCGCCATCACAACCGCGCCCGCGGTTCGACGCGAGAAACTCGGTAACTGCTGCACCATTTCTGCCGGAGCCTTGGGAAAGGACCGTTCGACTCCGGGGGTGCCATACACTTCCACCAGAACGTTGCCGGCTTTAGCCTCCGCGCGGATGTACTTCCCCAGATTGAATCCCGCGACCGCGATCGGTCCTTCGGAAGTCCAGTGCGAGGCTTGCATTCCGACTGCTCCCGCCGTCGCAGGCGATTGCTTGCCGGTTGCGACCAGGGTCCAGTCCGGAGGGTACTCGAATTCCATATCGAACAACGCCGGACTCAATCCAAAGTTCGGATACCAGGTGCCGCGTTCTCCGACGTACAGCAATCCGTTTCCTGCTTCGGACAGTACGTCGCCAGCGTAACTGAAAGTGAGCTTCAATTTTTGCCCGGACTTAAGCGGCTCAGGGAACACCACAGCGACGAGATCGTTACCCTTTCGTCGCAGTTGGCTACCCTCCAGGGCCTGGTTCTGGATGAAGTCCACCGGTTGGCCATCCATGAGCAGGGATTCAATTTTGAGATACCGGGACAACTCGAACAGGACCGTTCGTTTTCCGCCCCTTCGTACCAGCACATCCAGATCCGCGGACGCCCGCAACGTGGATGGCGGCTGGACCGTGGCTCGAATCCAGAAACTGTCGATCGCGACATCGGCGGGCGCCGGTCCAGCCGCCTTGTTCGGGGGATCAAGAGCCGAAGGCCGGAAAGAGGTCCAGACATCCCAGAAGGGGACGCCTTCTCTTATTCGGATCTGGCCTGCCCACAACGGCTCGGCGGCTGAGGCATCCCAGAACAATTCAAAGGTGCCCAGCGTCTTGCCTTCGAGGTGGGCATGAAACAGGCCCGAAAATTCCTGCGGGGGCTCTGCGGCACCGTGTACTGGAAGCAAATGACTGAAGTCGAGCAGCAGGCGAAGAGAGTCCGTGTCCGCGAGCAAGCGGCTCATTTCGTTCCACTGCTGCGCAAAGGCGCCGTCATCATGAAGCGGAGAAAGGTCAGGCTCCCATTTGATCGCTGTGTCGTCGTTGAACCGGAAATATGCGGATGAGAATTGTTCCTCCAGGATCGCCATCCCTGTGAAGAGGGCCAGGGATCCGCGCTCCACTTTGTTCGGGGGACGCAGCAGAACCTCGCCATCACCCTCGAAAAATGCGCCCGTGATACGGCCGCAGATGTCTTCGGTAAACGCCAGTGTCCCGTCATCGAGAGTGAGATGGAGATTCGGACGGTCGACGGAGACGCCGCGCACGCGATAGACCCGCTGCTGATTCAATCCAACAGATCGCAAACGTGCGTAGAGGGCCGCAGTGGTTGCTGGACAGGTCGAGCTGTCAGGAACCGCTTGTGCGCACGCCACGCTGCTGGCTAGACCGCATGCCAGTGTGAACATTAGTCGTCGCCAGTCCGGTACCTTGGTCACCTACGAAAGGCCTCCCCACCGTTTTAAGATCGACTGGTGCGCAGCTGGTCCATATCTATCGCAATTCTAGTGCTCTTGACGGCCTTAACGGCCTCGGCGGATGTGATCCGCCTCAAGAACGGACGCACCATCTGGGCCGATCAGGTCCGTCAAAACAAAGATCGCGTTGAGTATGACGTGGGAGAAGACTCCTACGCCATCCCCAAATCGTCGGTCGACCGGATTGACGCAGGCGGCATGGCGCCTCCGCGGGCAGGTTCCGGTGCGTCGCACGACCTCCCGGACTTTACTCCTGCCACGCCCTCATTCACACATGAAGGAGACGTCAGCGGAAGAGTCATTCACGATGGCAAGGTGGACACAGACGGTCTCTCCGCCATCGAAGCAGAAGGCAAGCCTGAACTGACCGCCACCGCTTATTTTCTTGCGGGCAAACATGAAACCGACAGCGGCAACTTTCCCCAGGCCAAGCACTATTTTGAAACCGCGCTCCGTTTTCAGCCCGAAAATTCCACGCTGCTGACGTACTACGCCGCCTGTCTTTTTCGCACCGGCCATGCCCCCGAGGCGGTTTCCTACGCGGAGCGTGCGGTGCGTGCCGCTCCCGACTCCCCGGACGCGCTTGCCATGCTGGGGTTTGTCCAGTTTGCCAGCGATCACACCGCCGAGGCGATGCAGGCGTGGAAGAAGTCGTTGAAATTGCGGCCCGACCCGACGATCAGCCAGTATCTGGCCAAGGCCGAAAGGGAATCGACCGTCGAATCGAATTTCTCGCAACACGAAAGCAGCCACTTCAACCTGCACTTCGAAGGCAAACAGTCGTCGGAGGGTTTTCGCCGCGATCTGCTGGCGACACTCGAATCCGATTATGACGACCTGGTCCGGGATCTCGGCTATTCTCCGCACAACACGATCGTGGTGACGCTCTATACCGAGCAGGCATTTTTTGACGTCACACGCGCACCTTCCTGGAGCGGCGCCGTGAACGACGGCAAGCTGCGTATCCCGATCAGCGGCGTGAGCAGCATGACCTCCGATCTGGCGCGCGTGCTTAAGCACGAACTGACGCACAGTTTCATCAACCAGATGTCCGGCGGACGCTGTCCGGCCTGGCTACACGAAGGGATTGCGCAGAGCGAAGAAGGGAAGTCGTCGGCGGGCTTCGGACGAGTCCTGTCGCAGCTCTTCCGCGACAATAACGAGATTCCTTTCAACGTGCTGGAAGGAAGCTTCATGCAGTTTTCCAGCGCGCAGGCCACCCTGGCCTATGCCGAGTCACTGGCTGCCGTGGAGTACATCCGTGACACCTATGGGATGAGTGACGTACCCCGAATCCTCGAGCGGTTGGCCCAGGGCAGTTCCACGGAGGCCGCGTTGCGAGCCTCGGTCCACACCGACTACAAACAGTTGCGCGACGATATGGCTCGCTGGCTGAAAGATAAGTACGGGGAATAGCACCTTAACGGTAACTGACGGGCCGGAGGTCGCTTCATCCGCAACATTGTGTGACCTAGCGAGGGAAGCTGGGGGAGTGCAGGACGCGTTCGGCTTGAAGAAGATGACGGCGTTCATGGCCGACAATGATCTCGAGTCCCGTACCGACGGTGAATCGAATTCCCGGAATAAGCGGATTCCAAAAGCGAATTCGGTTGACATTTTTAGCCTGCACGCGAGTCATGAGTTCCCGGCAGGATTCGTTTCCGGCGAGGAACCGTGCGAGAACGGATGCGCCAACGTGCGCGGTCGGCCTGATCTTCGCTGGCGCCGGAGCCCGCTTGGCGATCGGCGACGACTCGATAAAGCTCCGAATGAACCAGAGCCCGAACCAACCGGGAGTAATCTGCTCGACCGGAGAATCCGGTTGCTCCTTTACTGCCCCGGAGATGGCCGGCAGATAGGCTTCGTTCGTGATGCAGAGATGCTCGAGACACTGGCCCACACTCCAAGAGCCGGGCGCCGGTTGCCAATTGAGCTGTTCCTCGGTGAGGTCAGCGACGAGCTTCTTGGCGGCCTGGTCGTTGGCGTCCAGGTCCGCAGCGAGGCGGACGGACCAAGCGGGCGCGCCCCTTTCCTGTTGTTCATCCATTGGTAAGGCCATAACGCGGATCATAGCTAAGATGCCACCGCACCGCCCGCGAAGGCTCGAACCGCCTTGGGCTGAGGACGCAGCAGCAAATAGAATGCGACGACATGCGTGATCATCAGCAAGGGCACGTAGAGGAGCGGGATCGCGTATGTGGCGCCCAACTGCCCCGCCAGTGCAGGAAGGCCGACCCGGACGGCGTGATAATAATCCAGGATGAGGTCGATCACCCCCACGAGATTGAAGGCCACCACGAACAGCCAAAAGAGCGGACGTATTCTTACCATGAGAAGCGCGAGGATGGCGAGCACCCCGGTTGCCAGGTCCCAGTAGGCAGCGAATGTGGCAAAGCCGACGACGGGCAGATTGGGGCCGACGACGCCTGGAAGGATAAAGACGAGCCCGAAGAAGCGGAAGCTGTGCAGCGTAGCAATGGCGCGTTGTGCTGCGACCAGTTCCATCGACTTGAGCCGGGGCATGATGTATACGCCGAAGCAAAGCAGCCACGCGACATAACCTAGAATGAGATGCAGATTGAAGATGATTTCCGGTGACATTTGGCCTCCTAATTAGATTGACGGCTTCCCGTCAGATGACATACATCATCTGCCGAGAGCAAGATCCATACCGCGAAAGACGGTTCACAACGCGGTCTATGGTTTCGGCGTTCGAGTTGAGCCATCTCCGTCGAACGGCCCACTGTGGCCGGGCTCACTTATTGGTCGGGCTATCTCTCAGTAGTATCCCGAGCGGCATGAGTGGCCCGACCGGAATGAACTGCTCGTCCATGAGGTTTTCCTTCGAGAGAGGCAGGCTTTCGATGAGGGCCCGAGCCTCGGCCACGTCCGTGCAGTTCAGTATGAAGATGACGCCTCGGCCGTCACCGCGCGTGAACCACTGCTGAATCTTGCCGTCGAGATACAGGGGAACGGTCGCACGAATTTCGGCTGGCATGATTTTCATGACTTGCTCGGGAATAACTCCCGGTTTTGGCGTAAGGATCGTCAGCACGCCGGTGATCTTGGGCCTTGGCGGTGTGGACTGGCCTTGCGCCATGGGTGCCAGGACCGTCGCGAACGCCAGCAACATGGTGGACATTTCAATATTCATTGTTCAGCTCCTTATGATTTCCTCGCGAAATCATGATGTGTTGGTACCGTGTGGTACCACATTCAAAATGGTACTATACGGTACCAGTCTCGTCAAGGAGGGAGTGATGGCTACGGCATCAATGTCAAAACGCCGACAGGAAGGCGCGGACGAAACCGCGGTGCGCGAGCGCATTCTTCAGGCAGCTTTTGCGGCGTTCATGAAGAGCGGCTACGCAGCGGCCAGCACGCTTGAGATCGCGACGAGCGCCCGCGTTTCGAAGCGAGAGCTTTACGCGCTAGTTGGCAACAAACAGAAAATGCTGATCGCCTGCATCAGCGAGCGCGCCAAGCGATTTGACGTGCCCGCTAACCTGCCCGTGCTGCGCAATCGCGAGACCCTGGAGCAGGTGCTGGCTTCTTTCGGGACCAAGCTCGTCCGCGAGATCAGCGATCCCACGGTCATCGCGGTATTCCGGCTGGCGATCGCCGAGGCGGCCCAGGCTCCCGAAGTGTCACGTGCGCTCAACTCGATAGGTCGCGAGGCAAGCCGCTCCGCCCTGCGTAAAATTATGGCCGAGGCCCGGGCGTCGGGACTGCTCACGGGCTTGCCTGCCGACCTCGCCGAGCAGTTCGCCGGACTGCTCTGGCGCGATTTGATGGTTAGCCTGCTGCTCGGCGTCGCCGAGCGACCGACCCCCAGCGAAATTGAAAGACGCGCCCGTGACGCCGCAACCGCCTTCCTCCAACTTCATCCTCCACCGAGGAAACATGGGCCTGACTAGACGTCCGAGCGCCCCCGCTCCATTCCAAGTAACATCCAAAATCTGCGACTGGAAAGTCAGGCGCGATTCGAAGCGGCGAAGAAACGCAACGACCCACGCCAGGTGGTGGCGAATAAGTGGGCGCGTGTAGCGATGTCGAACAAGGCGTTGGACAAGGTGCAAGAGAACCAGGTCCCACGTGTTTTTCGGAGAAACATTCGGAACTCTCTCGCGACGGACAACTGGAGCGCTATGGGGAATAGCCCCCACGACCTTCTGATTGCTCACCCGTCCAAACTGTGATATTTTCCCCCGACATGAAAGGCCTGCTTTCCAAACTTGGATTCGGCTCGGCGGTTGCGGAACCTACCCAACTGGTACATGAGACCAGTCCGGATTTGACTGGCGCCGAGCTGGCTGTCGCCTACTTTTCCGGGCGTGCGGGCGGTGATTTCTACGAGTTCTTGCGTGTCAGCCCGAATCGCACGCTCTTTGGGTTGCTGGATCTGGCGGGTAAGCGCGAGACGAGCCGTACGGTACTCGACGCCGCGCAGGCCAGTTTCAGGGCTTCAGGGGCAGAGCTATTCTCCGATCCCGAACTGAACGAAGCCGAAGCAATGGTCGAACTGGCGCGGCGGTTGAATCTCGAGATCATGCGGGCGGCAGGCGGCGTGCGCAGCTGCCCGGCTTTTGCCGGATGCTACAACGAAGAATTGGGTACGGTTTGCTACGTCAATGCTGGCCACACTCCGGGCCTGCTGTACGACCAGTGCAGCATTGAAGAACTGCCCGCAACAGGACTGCCGCTGGGACTTTTCTCTCTGGCGCCGACCGATGCCCGTATCGTCGGCTTAGGACCGGAAGGCGCGCTGGCGATCGTTTCGCGCGGAGTCGTCGAGGCCCAGTGCGCGGACGAGGAATTTGGACTGAACGGCGTCAAACTGGTGCTGGGGGGCAATCCTCCCTCCGCTACTCAGCTCTCGCGTGGCATCCTGGAGCAGGTGCAGAGCTTCCTGTGTACCGTGCCGAAGCACAACGACGTGACCGCGCTCAGCCTGAAGCGCGCTGCGTAAGCCCTTTAATTTGTGTCCTGCCGCGGCTCTTGGCCCATCTTGGCCTCAGCCTGCTTTCCGGCGTAAAATAACATCCAAATCGGTATCCGGATTTCCCAGGTTAAGTGAGCCCTATCATGAAGAAGTCGAGAATTCCGTTCCTGCTTGCCGTTGCCGGCACGCTCATCTTCCCATCCCTCGTACCCGCCGATACGGTGGTCGAGGAAATTATCGTTCGGGTTAATAACGAAATTATTACCCGCACCGAACTGGCCCACAGTCGCGAGCAGCTCAAGCAGGAAGTGCAGCAGAACAACCCTACCGGCGCCGACCGGGTTATCGCGGAAAAACAACGCGACATCCTGCGCGACCTGATTGACCAGCAACTGCTGCTGCAGAAGGGGAAGGACCTGGGCATCACCGGCGACACCGAACTCATCAAGCGCCTCGACGAGATGCGCAAGCAGATGAACCTCGGCACGATGGAAGAACTGGAAAAAGCAGCCGAAGCGCAAGGCATTTCCTACGAAGAGTTCAAGCAGCAAACCCGCAACCAGATCATTACGCAGCGAGTCATTGGTCAGGAAGTGGGCTCGCACATGGCTCTGAACAAGGACGAGGTCAAGAAATTTTACGAGGAGCACAAGGCGGAATTGGAACAGCCCGAGCAGATTCGCCTCAGCGAATTGCTGGTGGCTCCGAAAGCCGTGGCTGCTCCGGATCCGGCTGCGAGCGCAACGCCGCTCGCCCCTCCGCCCGCCGACGAAGAGGCCGCTCTGGCCGCCGCCCAGGCTAAGGCGCAAGACCTGCTCGATCAGATTCACAAAGGCGCAAACTTCGAGGAGCTTGCCAAGAAGAACTCCGATGGGCCGTCCGCTGCTCAAGGAGGCGATCTCAGCTACTTCAAGCGCGGAGTGCTCGCCAAGGAACTTGAAGATCGCGTGTTTGCCCTGAAGACGGGCGATGTGACCGACGTGGTCCGCACCAAGCAGGGTTTCGTGATCCTGAAAGTGACGGAACACCAGATGGCAGGCATCCCGACTCTGAAAGAAGTCGAGCCCCGCATTCAGGACGCGCTCTACATGCAGAGACTTCAGCCCGCCCTGCGTACCTACCTGACAAAACTGCGGGAAGAAGCGTTCATCGATATCAAGCCGGGATACATCGACACCGGCGCCAGCGCGAAGCAAACCAAGCCAGTGGAGACCACCGTCAAGGAAGCGAACTCCAAGAACCTGAAAAAGAAGAAGAAGCTGGGCGTATTTTAGGTTAGGCTGGGCGAAAGGGCGCGCGCAAGTTGCGGGTTATGAAACGCGGGGCGTTCTGCGACGAGACTTGCCGCGTCTCTGCAAGAGATTTCTCCAAACGTGATATCCGAGGCTCATGAAAGAGTTCTTCATCTCCGAGTGTTCCCAGCAGGAAAACAAAGTTATCACTTCGAGCTTTGTGGTCGTGTCGAAGCAGGTCAAACCAAAGAAGACCGGTGAGCCCTATCTGGCACTGATTCTCGGCGATCGCAGCGGCCAGATCGAAGCGAAGATGTGGGACAACGTCGAAGAGTTCATCGACGTCTTCGAGCAAGACGATTTTCTCAAGGTCAAAGGACTCATCAACAAGTACAAGAATCGCTTCCAGCTGACGATTCATAAACTGCGCCGCATGCAGGATGCGGAAGTGGATTTCTCCGACTACCTGCCGAAGACCACGAAGAACATTGACGAACTCTGGTCCACGCTCACCGGCTTTGTCGCGACATTTGAGAATCCGCACCTGAAGTCACTGGTCGAGTTGTTTCTGGCAGACCCGGAAATTGCGGAGCGCTATCGCATCGCGCCCGCTGCCAAGACTTTGCATCACGCCTATATTGGCGGACTTCTCGATCACGTGGTTTCGCTGTTTCGATCGTGCGATCTGGTGGCTCGAAATTATCCGCAGATCAACCGCGACCTGTTGCTGACGGGAGCATTTCTGCACGACATCGGGAAGATCCACGAGTTGACCTATAACCGTTCGTTTTCCTACAGCACGCGCGGTCAGTTGCTTGGCCACATGATTATCGAACTGGAGATGTTGCAGGCCAAACTGGCGCTGTTGCCTGGTTTTCCTGCCGACCTGAAAACGCTGCTCGAACATCTCATCATCAGCCATCACGGGCAGTACGATTTCGGATCGCCCAAGCTGCCGATGTTTCCCGAAGCGCTCATGCTTCACTATCTGGACGATCTGGATTCCAAGATGGAGGCGATGCGCGCGCAGTTTGAGCGCGAGGCCGATCTGGAGGGCCCCTGGACCAGCTACAACGCGTCGATGGGAAGACCGCTGCTGAACTCCGCGAAGCTTTTGCGGGGTAAGACCGCAGTGCGGCCCGACGCTCCCGCGGCGGAGCCTCCGCCCGTCATTTCCACGGAGGACGCCCCGAATGGCTCTCGCGAACTCTTTGCCGACAGCAAGGACGATCCTGCGGCGGCAGTCGCCACCGGCCGCGCCGGAAAATTCTAACGTTGTTTTTTTGCCCGGTTGGGTTTGCGCCTGTTGTCCGATTCCGATACATTCGTGGCTTCTGAACTTCTCACCTTGGAGGCGTCTTAATGCGTTCCCGAATTTTGCTATCCGTCTTCGCATGTTCGCTCTTGTTCGCGCTGGCCGCGTGTAACAGCAAACCAGCCGGTGATGCGGCTACAGATCAGAATGCAGCGACTTCCAATCCGGGAGGGGACAATGCCGGTGGCGGAACGGCCGGCGCGTCTCGCGCGGCGGCCAAGCCGTTTGCCGAAGCCATCGTGGTGCCCGCTGGCACAACCTTGACCGTGCGTCTGGGAGAGGCTTTGGGATCGAAAATCAGTACCTCGGGTCAGTCCTTTAGTGCCACCCTGGCGACTCCGGTTGCGGTCAGTGGCAACACCGTTATCCCCGCCGGTGCGGTAGCCCGGGGCGTTGTCACCGATGCCAAGCCATTGGGCCGATTCAAGGGCGGCGCGGTCCTGCAGATCAAGTTGAACTCCGTGACCGTAAACGGCACCGAACGCGCTGTTGATACGTCGGCAATCACGCGGGAGCAAAAGGGCAAGGGTAAGAGGACCGCAGTGCTCACCGGAGGCGGTGCCGGGCTGGGTGCGATCATCGGAGGCCTGGCGGGTGGAGGTAAGGGCGCTGCCATTGGAGCTTTGGCCGGCGCGGGCGCTGGTGGCGCTGGTTCCGCATTCACTGGCAACAAAGACGTTGTACTCCCGGCGGAGTCGGCTGTTAGTTTTAAACTTGTAGCTCCACTCGAGATCAAATAACACCGCTTTATTCCCGGAGAGACGCACGGGCCAGTGCGTCTCTGCTCACTTCTCGCTCACTTCATCGAAGCTTGGATTCGCGGCCCGGACACTTCCGATGGACTTCAGTCCCTTCACTACCATCACGTTTGACTGCTACGGCACCCTTATCAACTGGGAGGCGGGGCTCCTTCCTGGCCTTCGCCGCCTGCTGGCGGCCCACAGACATGAAATGCCCGAGGCTGCCATCCTCGAACTCTATGGCGAGTTTGAAGCCAAGGCCGAGAGCGGTCCTTACATTACCTATCGAGCAGTGCTCGAGTCGGTGGTGCGGCAATTCGGCGAGCGCTACGGTTTCCAGCCCAGCGGGACCGAACTTCGTGCGCTGCATGAATCCATCCCGGCATGGCCGACTTTCCCTGATACGGTGTCTGCCCTGCAGAATCTTCAGAAGCGTTACAGGCTGGCGATCATCTCGAATATCGACGACGATCTATTCAATGAAACCCGCAAACACCTGGGAGTGGAATTTTCGGCGGTGATCACCGCGCAGCAAGCGCGAAGTTATAAGCCCTCGCGCAATAATTTTCTAATGGCCTTGCGGGCACTGAAGCTCGAGCCGTCTGAATTGCTCCACGTGGGGCAGAGTATCTATCACGATGTGATTCCGGCGCAGTCGCTCGGTATTCGGGCGGTGTGGGTGAATCGACGATCAGCACGTCCCGGAGTGGGTGCGGTGATCAAGGCCGCTGGAAAACCGGACCTCGAGATCCCAGACGTCGCTACCCTTGCGGCTCTCACGGCACCAGAATAAATCTCTGGAGATTTGTCGGGCCTGCCGTCACATGGGAATCGGCGCACTGACTATCTTCTTCCGGATCGCCACCGTCACCAGCTGCGCTTTGTTGTGGATGTCGAGTTTGCGCATGAGGTTGAATTTGTGCGCTTCGACGGTCTTGACACTGACTCCCAGCTGCCCAGCGGCCTGCCGGACCGTGTGGCCTTCCGCGAGCAACTTCATCACCTCGCGCTCGCGTGGGGTCAAGGTTGTTCGGTCTGCGCGTCCGCGTGTGGATTTTTCTGCCGCGCCCTCGTCCTGCATCTGGCGCATAATGCGGGGACTGAATGACCGCTCGCCGCAGTGGATGCTGCGTAAAGCGTGAAGCAGATGGGGCGCGGGGGTGTCCTTCAGCAGGTAACCACTGGCGCCCGACCGCAAGGCCTGCGTCAGATATTCCAGATCCTCATGCATGGTGAGGAAGACTATGCGGGTGCCGGCGCAATGCTCCTCGATCAGCCGCGCTGCCTCGAAGGAAGACATACCGGGCATGGAAATATCTAGCAGCACCAGATCCGGACGATATTCGATGACCAGTTTGAGCGCTTCGCTGGCGTCTGCAGCTTCGCCAACCACCGCGAAATCAGAGGCTTCCTCCAGCACGCGGCGCACGCCGTCGCGCAACAGAGTGTGATCGTCGGCCAGTACGCAGCGGATTCGCTTGCTGCCGTCGAACCGGAATGGATCGGACTTCGGGGAAAATACCAAAACAAACTCCTCGCGGCGAGTTTCGGACGAAGCAGGGCGCTGGAGCCGGAAGCAGCGCTATCCACCGCTTCCACTCGAAAAGTTGTTCTGATTGTACCCGTTCCGGCGCTCCTTGGGCCCAAATTACTTACCAAAAGCGGTATTTTTCTTCTTTCATTTACAATGCCATGTTCCCATGCTGCGCTACTTCACTTCCGGAGAGTCCCACGGCGAAGCGCTCGTTGCGTTCATTTCGGGCCTTCCTGCCGGCTTGACCGTGGACCAGGAATTCGTGGATCGAGAACTCTGGCGCCGCCAGCAGGGATTCGGTCGCGGTGGTCGCATGAAGATCGAAACCGACACGGCTCACATCCTGTCCGGTGTGCGCCACGGTAAGACAATCGGTTCGCCCATCGCGATGACGCTTCAGAATCGCGACTGGCAAAATTGGAAAGAGTCGCTTCCGGTCGAATCGGGCGATCCTGACAAACACAAACGCGTGGCATCGCCTCGCCCAGGGCACGCCGATCTTGCGGGCGCCCTGAAGTACGATTTTCCGGAAGCACGCTACGTTTTGGAGCGCGCGTCCGCGCGGGAGTCCGCCGCGCGGGTTGCGGTCGGAGCGCTGGCAAAACTTTTTCTGCGGGAACTTGGCATCGAAGTTTTGAGTCATGTGATTGCCGTGGGGGCCGCTTCGATCGTCGAGCGTGAAATCGCCTGGGAGAAAATCGTGGAGGTGTCGCGCAAGCAGGAAATTCTCCTCAGTTGCGCTGACCCCGAGGCCGAGCAGTTGATGAAAGCGGAAGTCGACAAAGTTCTGCGCACGGGAGATTCCGTCGGTGGAGTTTTCGAAGTTGTTGCACACAACGTTCCTGCCGGACTTGGCACTTATGTCCAGTGGGACGAGCGATTGGATGCGCTGCTCGCCGCCGCCGTGATGTCGTTGCAGGCCGTGAAGGCGGTGGAGATTGGTAGCGGAATTCACGCCGCGTATTCTCCGGGATCGGCCGTGCACGATGAAATCGGATATCAGAAAGAATCGGGAATGTCCGGCTTCACTCGCACGCGCAACAACGCTGGTGGCATTGAGGGCGGGGTTTCCAATGGACAGGAAATCCGCGTGCGAGGATATCTGAAGCCGATTTCAACACTGCGTCGCCCGCTCCAATCGGTGGATTTCGCTACCCGCGAACCCGTAAAGGCTGCCTATGAGCGATCGGACGTGTGCGTGGTGCCAGCGGCCGGCGTGGCCGGGGAGGCCATGGTCGCACTCACCCTGGCGCGTTGCGCGCTGGAAAAATTCGGTGGTGACTCCATCAGAGAAACCAAACGGAACTACCAGGGCTATCTCGATCAGCTCAAAAACTACTGAACAACACTAAACAGGAAGATGATTCATCCCATCGTAAAATTCGGCGACCCAGTGCTGGAGAAGCCGTCGGAAACGATCACCACATTCGACGACGATCTCAAGAAGCTAGTCGAAGACATGTTCGAATCGATGTACGCGGCGCACGGCGTTGGCCTCGCGGCTCCGCAGATCGGAATTGCGAAACGTGTGGCGGTGGTCGACGTCACCTTCAAAGACGATCCGCGGGCGAAACTCGTGCTGGTCAATCCTGAGATCATCAAGAAAGAAGGCCGGCAGCGGGGGACTGAGGGTTGCCTCAGCATTCCTGATTTTCGCGAAGACGTGAGCCGCGCAAAAATCGTGACCGTTCGCGCCCAGGACCTGACGGGAAAATTTTTCGAGCACACAGGTGAAGATCTACTGGCCCGCGCCTTCCTTCACGAAACCGACCACCTGAACGGCAAGCTCTACATCTCCCACATCAGCGCGTTGAAGCGCGATTTGATCAAGAGAAAGATCAAGAAACTGGTGAAGGCGGGTGAGTGGTAGGAACGTTGGGGAACCGGGACTTATGCGTTTGATCTTCTGCGGTACTCCACGCTTCGCGGTTCCGACCCTTGAAGAGTTGGTCGAGGCTGGCCATTCCGTGCCGCTGGTGGTGACCCAACCCGATCGTCCGCGTGGCCGCGGGATGGAACTGGCGATCTCCCCGGTGAAAGAATCTGCTCTTCATCTGGGACTTCCCGTCGTTCAGCCCGATAAAATTAAACACAACGAAGAATTCCGCGGGCAACTTTCCGGGTTGCATCCCGACGCGATTATCGTGGTTGGCTACGGACGAATCATCCCGCAGTGGATGATTGATCTCCCGCGTCACGGAAATCTCAACCTGCACGCTTCTTTATTGCCGAAGTACCGCGGCGCTGCGCCCATCCAGTGGGCGATCGCCGAGGGGGAGACCATAACGGGCGTCACGACCATGCGGATCGATGCCGGCCTCGATACCGGTGACATTCTGATGCAGCGGGAATTGCCAATCTCCGCTGATGACACCGCCGAGACTCTCGCGCCGAAGTTGGCTTCGGCGGGCGCCAGCCTCATGGCGGAAACTCTACGCGCCATCGAAAGTGACCAGGCTCGCCCCACTCCTCAGGACAATGCAAAGGCGACCCTCGCGCCGATCCTGACCAAGGACGATGGGCGCGTTGACTTCGAACGCACAGCGACTGAAATCTTCAATCGGCAACGAGGGTTTCAGCCCTGGCCTGGAGCGCACACTCTTTTCCGCGGACGCCACCTTCAGATCCACGGCGTTCGTCCGCTTGGTCAGGAGATGGATCAAGAGATGGGCCTCGGGCCCGGCGAGCTCCGGATCGAGGCGACGCGCCTGCTGGCGGGCTGCGGGAAAAACACCGCGATGGAATTGATCGAACTACAGCCCGAAGGCAAGCGCCGGATGCTAGCTCGCGATTTCATCAATGGCTACCAGCCCATCCCGGGCGAGAAGTTGGGACGATAAGCTGCAATGCCAGTCAGTCCCGCTCGCGCTGCCGCCTTCGAGATTCTGCTTCGGGTTGAGCGTGACCGGTCCTATGCTGCCGAGTTGCTTCATTCTGAGCGCAATGCAAGGCTGTCAGCGGCCGATCACGGGCTTGCTACCGAGTTGGTGATGGGAGTTCTTCGCTGGCGATCGCTGCTCGACCAGAGGATCGCAGCCGCATCGGCGCAGAAGACACCGCGCCTGGACCTCGAAGTCCTGACCAGCCTACGCCTCGGTGTTTACCAACTTCAGTTTTTAGCGAGGGTCCCTGCGCGGGCGGCGATTTTTGAAAGTGTGGAAATTGTGAAAGCGGCGCGCAAACGATCAGCGGCGTCCTTTGTAAATGCAGTCCTTCGAAAGGCAAGCGCAAATCGCGAAGCCGATGCGCGCGGCGAGGTCCTCGGCGCGGGCGATGTCGGTTCTGTGGCTTTACGAGCCGCTCATCCGCAATGGCTCGTCGAACGGTGGTCGGAACGTTATGGTCTCGAAAACGCCCGCCAGGTCTGTCTTCATAATCAGACCGTGCCCGCCACGGCCATCCACGTGGACGACCAGCGGACGGCCGATGAACTTGCGCATGCGGGCATCGGACTCTCGCCGGGCCTGTTATTGTCGGACGCGCGACGGGTTGAATCCGGTGATGTGACCAGGACGGAAGCCTATCGCGACGGGCGCGTTTTGATTCAGGATGAAGCTTCGCAACTCGTCGCCTTGTTAGTGGGCCGCGGACAAAGACTTTTGGATTGCTGTGCAGCTCCGGGAAGTAAGACGGCGCTCCTGGCCAAACAAAATCCTCACTCGAAAATTGTTGCTTTGGAGCTTCATCCGCACCGCGCTCGCTTGTTGCGTGAGCGAATTGAATCGCCGAACGTCCACGTGCTCACCGCGGATGCCTGCCATTTGCCTTTCGCGCCGGGATTCGATCGCATCCTCGCGGACGTCCCATGCTCTGGCACCGGGACGCTCGCGCGCAATCCGGAAATCAAATGGCGGCTCACGCCTGAGGATCTGCGCGATCTTCACTCCCGGCAGGTGGCAATTCTGAAGTCAACGCTCGCTCTGCTCGCACCAGGCGGGCGGTTGCTGTACTCCACCTGCTCGCTGGAACGCGAAGAGAATGAGTCGGTGGTGACAGCAGTGCTCAGCGAACTCCGCGGTTTCACAGTTCTCAATTGCGAAGAAGAATTGACGAGCCTTCAGCGCACCGGCGCGCTGGTTTGGCCCGAAGTCAACTCTCTGGTGAGCGGCCATTATCTGAGAACGCTTCCTGGCATCCATCCCTGTGACGGCTTCTTCGCAGCAATCATTGAGCGGTCTATGCGGTAGAGCTGCTACCGCACCTCAAAATTCACCGTGCTGCCAGCCGCCACTTTTTGTCCAGCCGCGGGGCTCTGTGTCACGATCATGCTCGCGGCGCCGGGAGGAGTGACGCTATTCGCTTTTAGCGGCTCAATTGGTCCCTCCACGGGCGGCGCCACGGGCACTACACTCACCCTGCCCACTTTGACCCCAGCGTCCAGCAAGGCAAGATTCACGCTGCCCAGCGGCTGTCCCACAAAATTTGGCATCACGAACGCAGCCGGCTCTGGTCCTCGACTCACCAGCAGGCTGATCTTCGGTACTGAAACTCCGTTGGCGTTTGCCGGAGGACTCTGCGACACAACCAGGTCGGCGGCCGCGTCCGGTAGATTCACTTGCGCCAACGGCCCGAGATCAAGGCCGCGCCGGCGCACGTTGAGTTCTGCCACGCGCTCGGTTTGATTCGTTACATCCGGAATCGCGATTCGTTGGGGGCCCAAGCTCTGGGCTACGCGAATCGACCATCCCCGGCGCACTTTCACTCCTGCCAGCGGCGCTTGCGACATGATTCGTCCCTCGGGAACATCGGGACTGTAGAACTGTCGCTCCACCACCACGTCCAGGCCGGAGGCTCCAAGGGCGCGCTCGGCCTCCCCGGGAGTCATGCCGACGATTTTCGGGATGGCGACCTCCCGTCCATGAATGGCAAAGCGCATCGCCGTCAATGCGGAGATCAGCGCCACTGTGAGCAGCACCAGCGCCAACAAGAGCATGCGGAAGAACTGTCGCATTGTTCGCGATTATAACTTTCCGCGGTGAAAGCCGGTCGAAAGGTCCGATTTACACGGACCCGGCTAGCCCGCCTCCGTCCACGACGAGTGCAGTCCCGGTCACAAAAGACGAAGCGTCGCTCGCGAGATAGAGCGCTGCCTGCGCGATCTCTTCGGGCGTGCCAACTCGCCCTAGTGGTCTCTTTGCGGCCTCAGCGAGGAAGGAACTGCTGGATTGGCAGAGTTGGTCCGCTTCAGCGCGCAGCATTTTTGTATCGGTGTCGCCTGGACAAATACAGTTCACGCGAATGTTCAGCGGCCCGTGATCGATCGCCATCGCTTTCGTGAGCAACACGACCGCGCCCTTGGACGCGCAATACACTGCTGCCTTGGCGCCGCCTGTCAGTCCCCAACCGGAGGCGGTGTTGATAATCGATCCGCTGCCCGCTCTCTGCATATGGGGAATGACTTCGCGCGACAACAGGTAGATCGATTTCACGTTGACGGACATCACTCGGTCCCAATCCTCTTCGTTGAGATCGAGGATCGTCGCGCGTCGGATGATGCCGGCGTTGTTGAAGAGGATGTCGACCTTGCCGAATGCTCGCAGCGTTTGTTCGACAACCCGGCGGCAATCGGAGGCGTTAGTGACATTCGCTGACTCGAAGCATGCTCGCCCGCCGGCGCGCTCAATCTCTGTCTCAACGGTTTGCCCCACTTCCTTGTTCACGTCGGCGATCACGACCGTCGCCCCTTCCCGCGCAAATAACATTGCAGTCGCCCGACCAATGCCTGACGCGCCTCCGGTAATGATGGCGATCTTATTGGCGAGTTGCATCGGTCATTAGTTGGCCAGTAATCGACTGGCAAGTCATCGGCTGGCCAGCCCTCCGGCAGTTTCTCCACCGTCGCAGGTGTAGACATGGCCGGTGATGTAGGCGCCGTCGTCGGACGCGAGAAATGCGAAAAGCGCGGCAATCTCGTCCGGCTGCGCGTGGCGGCGAAGAGGAATTTTCTGGTTCACCTGCGCGAGCATCTCATCCGTGTACTCGGCTCGCTGCATGGACGTAAGCACGTAGCCGGGAGCCACCGCGCACACGCGTACTTTGGGAGCCAGTTCGAGCGCCATCGACTTTGTAAGTTCGATCACGCCTGCCTTGCTGGCGTTGTAGTCTGCGTAGTTTGGATAGCCCATGATGCCGTTGGTGGATGCGGTTTGCAGAATTACTCCGCTGCCTCGTTCCATCATGTGACGGGCGGAGGTTTGCGCGACGTAGAAGACGCCGGTCAAATTCACGGCGATTACCTTGTCCCATTCTTCGGGCGTTATATCGAGAAAATTGTGGCGAATGCTGATGCCCGCGTTGTTCACCACGACGTCCACGCCGCCCATCACTTCAATCGCTTTTGCGAATGCTGCCTGCACCTGCTTTAAGTCGGACACGTCGGCCGTGGTTGTGCCGGCGAGGCCGGGCAATGCCCGCGCGATCCGGGCGCACGCCTCGGAATCGCGATCGAGAACGCAGACCGTTGATCCTTCGTCGAGAAAGCGCGCGGCCGTGGCGGCGCCTATGCCGCTTGCTCCGCCAGTGATCAGGACTCGCTTCGCTTTCAAACCGCGCACGCCTGCCTCCAAAATAAAATCGGGCAGATCAGGATACCTGTCTGCCCGCAATCCTGCCATCGCCAGTAATCGCTTAGGGGAGCGGATCTGCTTCCAGAAGCAAGTGGCCGCGAAACGTTGCCGGAATCTTTGCGTTTCCCGTACTGGCAACAGTGATCGATCCGAGATCTTTGCCCTCGCCGTACTCGGTCACGTGATATTGGCCCGGCTTCAGTCCGCGCAGTTCGACTTCACCCTTCCATTCTTCCTTCGACGGAGCAAAGAATGCGTAATACATCTTGCCTTCCTTTGCGATCGCGTAGGCTTCCGGCGAATCATAGCCGTAGACGTAGAGATCCTTGAATTCGCCTTTCGAAAGCATCTTCTGGTTGTAAAGCCCGATCCACTTTTTCCAGTGCTCTTCTTTCTCAGGTGTCAGATTGACGGCTTTGTATTTCGGTCCGGGATCGGGCCATACAAACTTCGTTCCGACCACGCCACCCGCGCCGATTGTGGAGGCAAAGTCGTCTCCATGTTCGACCCAGTTGTTGCCGACGCGATCCATTTCGGATAGTTCGACGTGATCACCGTAGACGGCGGCTTCTGGTCCAAGAAGCGCTTTGTACATCTTGATACGGCGCCGCACTTGTACCGCGCCGACGGGGTCGGCCGTGACGGCCTGGTCCATGAAGGGCAGCCATGCGAGCGACGGCGGAGTACCGCACGGGCAGCTCTGGGTCACACTCTGCGGCTTGATGGCGCGCGAAGTCTGATAGATCTCCTTGTATACGTCCGCCATCGCGTTCACCGAATCTTGGGGCGACTTGTGATGGTGCGCCGGGTTGTAGCATGCCGGGACACTGTAGATGTTGTCGAGCTTGCTGCCGTCGAATCCCCACTCGCGAATAAACTTCTCTGTCAACGCCTTGTGATACGCGCGCACCTCAGGTACCGCCGGACACATGGCCGCCAGGTTGCGCGTGATGCGAGCGTGTTTGCCGTTCTTGTCGAGGATGAGCCAGTCGGGATGTTCTTTGGCAACCTTCGACACGATGTACTTATGCGAGTCCCACTTTCCCTCGCCATCTTCCACGCCGAGCGGCAGCCACCAGAGCTGTACGAGCATGCCCTCTTTGTGAAAATCATCGTTCATTTTCTTGATGGAATCGCCGGGGAAGGTTTCGTTGCGCGGATTCCAGTCGCCGTAGGTATCGAACCAGCGGTCGTCGAGCGTGGCCCACTTGATGCCCATCTCTTTGAGCTTAGGAACGGTGCCGAGCATCTGTGCGGGTGTAACGTTGAATTCGTATCCCCAGCCGCACCAGCTTACGTTGTAGGCCTCGCTCGAAGGCTTGGTGAGTTCCCAGCCTTCTTTCTGGAGCACACTCGACCATGTCCGCAACGGCTCATAAAAATCACCAGCGTAAACGGAGAGAAAACTGCGCGGACTGGAATAGGTGTCGCCGGGTTTGAGAGTAACGTTGGCAGGGAACTCGACTGCGGAGTTGACTCGCCCGTCGGAGTTGACCCGTGCTGGAATCGACGCCGGAATGGGCAGCGTTTCCACGTGGCCGATGGCCTCGCCGACCTCGTGCGTCCAGAAGGCGACGACCGGAATGCCTCCGCCGTAGCCGCCCTTTACCATTTCTCCCATCACGTTGGGCTGCGAGAAAGTTTTCGTCAGCTTGATGACGTCGTCCTTGCCCCAATCGTAGCTCGCGCCGTGGAACGACCACATTTCCCAGGGTTGGGCTTTCGCGTCAGCCAGTTTCGCGCTCATGCGATGGCGCTGGTCTATGCTCTTCTCTACGGCCACGTCGGCGGTGCCGGTGTTCTTGTACTCAACCGTGCTCAGCAGGAAGTTGGGGAACTGGTCATACACTTCGAGGGCGAGCACTCGCTGAAGGCTCACTCCCGCAGGCCCCAGCGGGTGTGCCGGAATTTCAACCCGCTTGCCGACGCCCATCTTGCCGATTGCCTCCAACACCTTTGCCTGCTGGAAGTCGAGCATGAAATGGACTTCCTTTCCGCCGGCCACAAGGTAGTCGCTGTCCGCGGTCGTGCCCAGGCGCGGCTCGTCAAGTGAAAGTTTCTGCCCATCTTTCAGCAGAAACGCTTGCACGTATCCGTCGGGGCGCACCTGAAACTGAGCGGTGCTGGTGGTGAGCACAATCGGCCCGCCATCGCTCAGTTCGACCTTGATCGTGGAAGGTTTGGTCGCGCCCGGCTTTGGCTTCGGTTCCGTCGCTGACTGTTGCGTCAGACGAGAGCAGGCGAGAGTAAAGAGCAGTATTGAGAGCAGCGGGATGCGGAATGTCTTGAGGATCACTGGAACCTCACGGGTCGGATGTACTGGAGCGATAGCAAACGAAAGTAAACAGAATCATTCGTAATATACACGGAACCGGACGTCAAATCCATGCTGCAGCGCATTCTAAGCCTTGAAATGACGAGCAAGGCTCGCTGATCACGTCTCAAGTCTGTTGCTTGAGTTCCAATTCCAGATAAATCATCTGGCCGATGTGGTGGTGCAAGTGGGTCGCACATTGAAGGACCATGTCATAGCGATTCACCGCGTCCGCTCCGGCCGCGGTATAAGGATTGGACCAGTCGTCTGTCGACTGACTGCGAATCGTCTTCACTACCATTTCAATCGCGACGTCAAAATGTTTCAGAACCGCAGCTTTTAGCGGCCGGGCAGTTTCCGAAAACTCGCGCGGACGATCACGAGTGTAGCCACTCTGGGCAATCTGCGCTCCGATGTAGTAGTTCAGATTGCCCGTGAGATGCAACACTAGATGGCCAAAGCTGTTGCCGAATGGAAACGGCCTAGTCCAGAATTGTTCCTCGCTCAGCGGCGCTGCCAAATCGCGGACCGCGCTGGCGAGCTTCCTGTAGCGGGTTTCCAGTGCAACGATCATCGCCGCGTTGAGATCTGCCATCGTCTTAGTCTCGCCCTCGCGTGCTTCAGTGATCGATTATTGTTGCGCGGCGGCAGAAGCTTTGCCGCCGCCGGATTCTTCAATAGGCAGGAGAACAATCACGCACCCAGCTGCGCCGCAGGTCAGCTCGGCATGGCGCACGATCTTGACCGAGGATGCGTCTGGGAACTTCACCGGGAAGTCTTTTTCCCGGAGCTGCGCGGACACCGAGCGCAAAGACTCGTCTCCATCTACAAACTCTGCTCGTTCTGGACGCGGAGAGCCGTCGAAGACAAGGTTGAAATGCGCTGACCCCTTGGAGGCGATCGATCCCAGCTTGACGGTGCGAGCCTGAACCAAGTCGGCAGAGCCGCTCTTTGAGTTCGGGACTGTAGCTAGTTTGCTGAGCCGCTCGCGTGAATCCTCGAAAGCCCCGCCGCCAGCCGCGATTGCAAAAGCGTACATCTGACTCGCCCTTTCGCGTTGGCCTTGCTTCTCAAAAAGCTGTCCAAGCCGGTTGGCCACCGTTCCGGATTGACTTAGAAGCCAGGCTGAATTCAGGAACTGCATGCCCTCCAGCGATTCGCCGCGTAGGAATTTCGACCATCCAATACGCGACCACGACAATGCGACCAGCCGCATGGAAGAAAATGCCGCTGGGCCAAGCCGGTCGTAATCGCCCGAATCGAACTGCTCGCCGATGTCGTACAGAACCTGACGGGCGTCGTTTTCGGTCTTGACCGGATCAATGTCGGGAGTGAGTGAGGCCGCAAAAATATCTGTTCCGGAATCTGACGCTGAAGAACCTGTAAGCCCTTTCAGCAACTCCTGCGCCTTGGCTTTTTCTCCCAGGCGTGTGTAGACCTGTGCCAGAGACAACTTCGTTTCCGGGTCATCGGGTGGGATCGACACTGCGGTTTCCAGTTCCGTGCGCGCATCGGAGTCTCGTCCCATCTGCGAGAGCAGCATGCCCAGATTTTTGTGTGCCGACTTCTCGAAGGGAACGATCTCGAGCTGCTTGCGATAGGCGGCAATCGCCTCGTCAGATCTTCCCGACTGCTGGAACTCCATGGCGAGGTCACCGTTTGCGCTCTTGTGGTTGGGGTCGAGTTCGACCTGTTTTTGAAACGCGCGGATCGCCTCCGCGTGATTGTTGGCGCCGGCGTAGGCCTGCCCCAGGTCATACCAGCCTTCCTTGAGGTTCCCGTCCCCATCCACGGCTCGCTTCAGCAGGTCAATGGCGCTGCGATAGTCCTTGCTCTGGAGCGCCTTTCTTCCCGCCCGCTGCAACTCGGAAGGAGTTCCTTCGATCTTCGCCGCGGAGTGATCGGCATTTTTGCCCGAGGGTGCGAGGATGTTCGCCGTCAGTACCTGACTCTCATCGCTGCGTGTAACGTTGCGAAACGAGTCGTAGTCCGCGCGGCGGGAGGCGGGCAATTCATTCAATTTGACGGTGAGTTTACGTTCGCCCTCCAACACTCCTTTGGTCAGGGAGTAGCTGGAAGAGTATTCCCCGTAATCGCGCGCCATCCTTACCGCCGTGGGTGTGCTGACAGAATAATTGGTTGGGAATTCCAGGCGCACCCGGTAGTCCATGCTGCCGGCCGGGCCAATTTCAAAGGGCTCTTTGCTTTTGGTCGACGATGGAGCGGCACGCACTCCAAGGGGCGGGACCGGCCGGAAGTTTGCACTCGTCGAGGGCACTGTGAAGTATTGGTCGACGCGCACGTGATACTTCAAGCGAAACGGTTTGGATGTGTTCTCAATCGGATCAACCTGGATCTGGTCCACATCGCCGGGAAATCCCCAGCCTCGCGAGAGTATGCCGACAAATTCCTTCCAGTTGGATTGCGGAACCTGGCGAAAGCTGGAACGCATCGGGAAGTCGCGATCCCCTTCGCCGGCGTATTCCAGGGTTGCGTCGAGCGCGCCAAATTCGCTCACCTTGCCGTCTATTGTCATCCGCGCGGAACTCCGCACCGGAGAGTCGGCGGGAGTCCGCTTTAAGCCTCCCTCAGAATCCTCTGAAGCGAGGACGGCATCTTTATTCCGCAGCTGGAAAAGAATCAGACCGTAGGGCGCGACTTCGGTGGTTGTGTCGAGCCACGTAAGGCTGGCCCCCGGGCCTAACCGCTCGGCCGTGATGACGTGATCGAATTGTCCGGGCGATGGCACATCAGGATCGAGCTTGCGCGAACTGTGGATCAGCACCGGATAGCTCTGAATCCCCTCGGCGCGTAGCATGGCGGAAAGCAGGGTGTGCTTGTCCTTGCAATCGCCGTAGCCATTCGTCATCACGTCAGAAGGGGCGTGCGGCTGGTAGCGTCCAATGCCGAAGGAGAGGCTCACGTAGCGGATGTCGCGGGCGACGTAATCATAGAGGCGGCGGGATTTTTCGTCGTTCGTCGTGGCCCCCTTGACGAGTTCATCCGCCTTCTTACGAACGCCGTCATCGACCACCATGCGTTCGCCTTGCAGCTTTGCGTACCACCGCGCAAGCTGTTTCCAGTCGGAGAAGGTCGTGATCTGGACGTCGGGGCCGATGTCTTCTTCGTCATCATCCGCATCTCTGTCGCGCTTCGGCTTGATGTCTTTGACTACCCAGGTGTAAATGCGGCGATCGTCTTTTTCCTGGATTTCCGGCTTGCGCTCAGGCGATTTCAACTTCACTTCCCGCGACTTGGGGACGTCGATCTCAAGGCGGTCTTCGTTGACCACAACTCCCTTTGGGAATGTGTGTTCGTACCAGAAGTGTCCTGCGGCGAGCGGGGTGACGATACGCGTGACGGTGCGGTATTCGACCGTGTCTCCCGGCTGAAGAGCGGCGACTGAGATATGCCGCTGACGGTAGTCGCTGTACATCGGAGCCTCTTTGAGAACGTCGGGGGCAAAGTCCTGGGCGGTGGAATCTGGAGTGGTGACAACTTGTCCGTCCGGCTTGCGGACGCGTACATACTCGACTTTGAGTTGTTCGGTAGCCGAGGAATAGCCGAAGACAAGCTGTCCAAATTGCTCGACGCCAGCCCGGCTCTGGATGCGAATCACGGCCTCGGTCTCTTCCACGCCGGTGCCATCGTTCTCAAAGCGGGCGCGGTTGAAGATGCGCTCGAAAATCGAAGCTTCTTCGGCATCGGACTTCTGCGGAGGAGAAGTTTGGGCTTCGGCGTTCGCAATCGTAAAAAGAAAAAGAAAGAGAAAGAGTACGAAGAAAAATGCAACCAGGCGGCGGACGGCACTCAAGGACATACTGCAATTTTTGTACGCTGCGGGCAGCGTAAAATCAAATTGAGTAGCGAGGGTGGATGTGACGAGAACGATTTTTAGGGTCGTGGTACTGGTGATTGGTATCGGCGTCATGGCTGTAGCTCAACCGCTGCCTCTGGCGATCGTGGAGGACACGCTGCCGTCACTGGACGCAGGCGTGGCCATTCATATTCCGCTGCATGCTCGCGGCGGAGTTCCTCCCTACCGCTGGTATGTCGCCTCGGGTGACGTGCCCGAAGGACTCTCGCTGACCCCGGAAGGTGTGCTGGAGGGGCGTCCGAGTAAGCCCGGGCAGATTGCCATCACGGTTGCGGTAGAAGATTCGGCGAAGAATCGAATCACCAAGGAACTGCATACGGTCGTGACCGCGAGCCTGCTGTTTGCCTGGTTCCGGCCTCCGCAAGTGCGCGGCGATCGCATGGAGGGCGCTGTCCTGCTCTCGAATGGAACCAAGGACGACTTCGATCTCACGTTCATTGTCGTAGCCATTGCGGAAAATGGCCGGGCGACCGCGCTCGGTTATCAGCATTTCACGCTCAAAGCAGGCGCTAACGACTTCCAGATTCCTTTTGGACAGACACTTCCCCACGGCGCCTATATTGTGCACGCCGATGCAGTAGCCGAGATTGCTGCGAAGAATGCGATTCTGAAGAGAATGTTGGAAACCCCCGCGCCTCTACCCGTCACGCAGGGGCCCTGAAGAACCGGAGGGGGAGCAGCAGCCTATTTTGAAAGCGTTGCTGATGGTAGAGCGGTTCGCAGCACGCGGCGGAAGACACGCGGCCAAACTTGCAAGGGAACTTCTTTTACGGCAAACATAGAGAGTCCCGAGGTGGTGTTGGATTCATTCGTCTCGGCCAGTAGCTCGCGTTTAGACCCTTGCTGACCTTATTCAGAAAGCGCCTTTGCAGGCTTTCTCTCCGCCGATCT